>OLQR01000195.1_pt1 | contig 51683 bp, 46 predicted proteins | sample 1671881 | NCBI WGS metagenome assembly OLQR01 (sample SAMEA3136623, study PRJEB25190) | human gut metagenome | biome: human gut; feature: human-associated habitat; material: faeces | place: Austria | collected 2013 | reverse complement strand
ATATAATTGTTATAATAATTGCATTGAATTACAGGAGGATTTGTATTATGTCAGAGGAAAAGAAATACATTAACATAGAGATAGGCAGTAGAAACATTAAACTTGCTAGTGAAGAAAGTGATGAATATTTAAGAGCCATTGCAAAATATCTTAATCAGAAAATGGCAGATATTACAGGTGGAGATTTATCTCACCCTTTATATCGTGATGATAACGCTATTTTATTCTCACTTAATATTGCTGATGATTTATTTAAAGAACGTACTTCTAGTGGTTCTGTTGCCTTTGATACAGATACCCTTGCTAAGTTGGAATCACAGGAAAAGGAAATATCAGTTTTAAACGAAACTATCACTAATTTGAACAACGAAAAAAGCACTCTTGCTAAAGACCTTGCCAATAAAAAAGATGAAATACAGGTACTTACTGTAAAGAGAGAAGATGTAAAGAGCAAACTTGACGAATGTGAAAAGAAATTAGCATCTTTACAGGGTCTTTATGCCAGTATTGAAAATCAGCTTGAAGAAAAGACTAATAAATACAACGACTTAGAGACAGAACATATCAAAACAAAGAGCGAATTTGACAATGTTCAGAGAGAGTATTCTTCTTGTCAGACTCGTCTTACAACGGCTGAAAAGCGTGTTGAAGAAAAGACTAACTATATTGCTAAATTAACTGGCAAAATCAATGACAAAAATCAAGAACTTAACAACCTTAGTACAAAACTTGCTGAAAAGAACACATCAATCAATGAATTAAATCAAAAGTCAGCTGAAAGAAATGTTAAGCTCACTAACGTAAACAAAGAACGTGATGATTTAGCTGTTAAACTTAAAGCTGCTAACGGCAACATCAGAAAGCTTGAAGAAGAAATAAAGAACTTAAAGTCTGAAAGCGACAAGTCTGTAAAGACAGCTAAAGACCAGCTTACAAGAGTTCAGGAAGATTACCAAACTCTCTTATCTGATTTTGAAAACTACCAGATAGAAAATCAGACTATGAGCGAAAATCAGCTTCAAAGTGCATTTGCTAAAACAAAAGCTGAAAACATTGATTTAAAGAGAAAAATAGAAGACCTTTCAAAGAAACTTGCAAAAAATAATTAAGGTGACAATATGAAAAAGCCTGAAATTTTAGCTCCTTGTAGCACCCCAGAAAGCGTTACAGCTGCTCTTAATGCCGGCTGTGACGCAATATACATTGGCGGTAGTGCCTTTGGTGCTCGTGCCTATGCTGAAAACCCCTCTGACGACACACTTCACGAAATTATTAAAACTTGTGCCCTTAGAGGGGTAAAAGTGTTTATTACACTTAATACCCTTTACAAAGAAAACGAAATACAAAAGGTTTTGGACTTTGTGGAAAAAATCTATTCCTACGGTGCATACGGTCTTATTGTACAGGACTTGGGTATGGTAAATCTTATAAAAAAATACTACCCAAACATAAGAATAAGTGCATCTACACAAATGACAGTACACAACAGTGAAGCCATAGATATGCTTACTGAAATGGGTTGTAGCCGTATTGTACTTGCCAGAGAATTAGGTCAAAAAGAAATAACCGACATTTGTTCAAAAAAAGGCAATACAGAAATTGAGGGATTTATACACGGAGCATTGTGTGTATGCTATTCCGGTCGTTGTCTTATGAGTAGTATTATAGGACAGAGAAGTGGTAACAGAGGTCGTTGTGCTCAGCCTTGTCGTATGGAATATTCACTTTTGAAAGACGATAAAACTTTAAAAAGTGGTTATCTCCTTTCTCCTAAGGATATTTCAACAGCTGAAATACTTGACAAAGTTCTTGCAACAGGTGTTGACAGCCTTAAAATCGAAGGCAGAATGAAAAGCCCTGAATATGTTTATCAAGTTGTTTCAACCTACAGAAAATATGTTGATGAGGTTATGGAAAATGGCACTTTGACTATTGACAAAGAGGATATTTCAAACCTTACGCAGATTTTCAACAGAGGTGGTTCATCTTCTCATGGATATTATGACACATATTCCTCACTGAATATGCTTAGTAAATCTCCTAAGAGCAGTGGTGTAGAAATAGGCGTTGTTACTGGATATAATCCTAAAAATAAAAGATGTTCTATTAAGCTGTCTCGCCCTGTTACTGCCGGTGACGGCATAGAAATATGGTCAAAACAGCACACAGGTACAGGTGTAAATCAAACAGCAGGTGTTGGCAGTACAATTTCCGTTGTTGTAGACGGCTATATACAAAAAGGCGACAGAGTTTTCAAATCCTTTGATAAAGCTCTTAATGATGTCCTTAAAAAGACCTATTCTAAAAACACTAGAAAAATGACTGTTAGTGCAACAGCCTCAGTAAATGTAGGAGAAAAAAGTTATATAGAATTTCCTGACTATGGCATAAGAGTATACGGCGAAACAGCTGAAACACCTCTTAACAGACCAATGACGGAAGAAGATATTGTATCAAGACTTTCCAAAACCGGAGATACTCCTTTTACATTTAACTTCATAGATTGTAACATTGGAGAAAACGTTTACATTCCGGTTTCTGCATTAAACAGCCTTAGGCGAGATGCCTGTTCAGAACTTGAAAATAAGATAATAGAAAACACTCAAAGAGAGGATATTTCTGCTACTTATGAACCAAAGGCATTGACAAAAGCCGAAAAACTAAACAACATTTCTGTAAAGGTCAGAACTTGGGAACAGTTTATATCTGCTTTAGAAACAAAGCCTAAGAGAATATACTGTGAAGTCCTTGACAGTAAGGCTGTGGATATGGCTCACGAAAATGGTGTTGAGTTATATTTTGCCCTTCCATATATTTCTCGTGATGGCTATGGAAAATATTTTGATAAGCTTGATAAATACAATCCTGACGGCTATCTTTTGAGAAGTCTTGGAAAAATAAGTACAGATAAACCTGTAGTTACTGACTACACATTTAATATTTTCAATAAACAGACAATATCTGTCCTTGAAGATACTTATAACATAGAAAACTATACACTTTCTCCTGAATTGAATTTACAGGAATTGCAAGAATTAACATCAGATAAAAGCGAAGTTGTCGTATATGGCAGACTTCCATTAATGACTACTCATCAATGTCCTGTTGGTATTCATTGTGCAAATAAAAAATCCGGAAAGTATTGTAAGCTAAAAGGAATTGAGGGTAATTACCAGTTAAAGGACAGAAAGAATGTAAAGTTCCCTATTGTTAGAGATTGCGATAATTGTGTTGCCTTTATTCTCAATTCAGCACCTATTTGTATTCTCAACAAAAAGGACGATATACTTTCCCTTGACAGCAATATGCTTAGATTGGATTTTACAACTGAAAATGCTAAAACTGTAAAAAATGTAATACAAGAACATATGAATGTATTACAAAAGGGCAACAAAATGTCAGCAGAGTTTGAAAAGTATATGAAAAACGAAAAAGCTACTGGTGGACATTTCTACAGAGGGGTGTTATAAATGATTGAAATATTCATACTTCTTGCAAAGTATTTATTTATAGCCTATATCGGTGTATTCCTTATATTCGGGCTTATAATCAATCTGGCAAGAGAAGATATTATTGACTATAAAATAGCCGTAGGACTTATGAAACAAAGGCTATGTATTATACTTTTCCACGTTACGGCAAGTATAATACTTATTTCAGCCAATGCTGAAGAAAATTTGGGTCAGGTAGTGGGCTACTGTGCTATAAGTCTTGGCCTACTTATGTTTGGCAACAATCTTGTCAAAAAGCTGTATCCCGAAAGCAGTCACTTGCTTTATAACTGCATATTCTTTTTGGTGGATATAGGGCTTATAATACTTTACAGACTTGATAGTTCATTAGCTATAAAACAGCTTATTTGGAACATAGCCGGTTTTGTATTTTTGACTATTATTCCTTTTATATTACAGAGAATGCCTAGACTTGATAAATATAAAAACCTTTATATTATAATTTCTTTTGTAATGCTTGTATTTACACTTGTCTTCGGTTCTGTAAGTGGTGGTTCAAAAAACTGGATAAGTATAGGAAGTTTTGGTTTCCAGCCATCTGAAATTGTAAAGTTGCTTTTTGTATTTTACTTAGCATCTTCTCTTTCAAAACGACCTGATTTTCACGATATAATAGCTCCAACTATTATAAGTGGTTTGGTTGTAATTTTCCTTGTAGTTCAAAAGGATTTAGGTTCTGCCCTTATTTTCGTAATGACTTACTTAATAGTCCTGTTCATTGCTACAAGCAACTACTTATACTTGCTTTCAGGTGTCGGTGCTGTTTCTTTGGCATCAGTTATAGCCTACAAACTTTTCTCCCATATTCAGGTAAGAGTTGAGGCTTGGCAAAATCCTTGGTCAGACGTAGCCGGCAACGGTTATCAGATTGCTCAGTCCCTTTTTGCAATTTGTACTTGGGGAATTACCGGTATAGGTCTTACAAGAGGATATGCCACAAGTATTCCGGTAGTAGAGCGAGATTTTATATTTGCTGCCATATGTGAGGAATTTGGTTCAATATTCGCTATAGGACTTTTAGCAATATTTATACTTATACTTCTTGAGGGAGCAAGAGGAGCTTTAGAAAATCGTAGTAGATTTCTTACTCTATTGTGTGCAGGTTTCACTGCCCTTTTAGCTTTCCAGACTTTCCTTATTATCGGTGGTGTTACTAAGTTTATACCTCTTACCGGTGTTACATTGCCATTCATTAGCTACGGTGGTACATCAATAGTTATAAGTTATATTATAATAGGTGTTATACAATGGATTATTTCCAGAAACGGAGAATATTCTCACGACAAGGAAATAAGGGAAGTTGACACTAGAGAACGACAGCAACAAGTTCGTAAACCTCGCAGAAAGGTGGCGAGAAGATGAAATCAGCAATAAAAAAAGTATTCTGGTTTTACACAATCTTATTTTTAATTTTAATTGGATATTTGGTTAAGTTATGTCTTTTCGACTCAAATGGTTTTGTAGCAAATTCTTTTAACCCTAGACTGACACAAGGTTTGCCAGACGTTAAAAGAGGAGCTATATTGGATATTAACGGAAAGGCTATTGCTCAAGATGAGGCTAATTCAGACGGTTCATACACTAGAAAATATGACGAAACAGGTAATTATGCCCACGTTGTAGGCTATACTGTAAAAGGTAAGGCCGGTATAGAGTCTAAATACAATTTCAGACTTCAGACTGTAAGTAATGAACTTTTACAGCGTATTGGTCACGTTTTTCTTGGAAAGGAAATTCAGGGTAACAACGTAGTATTAACAATAGACGACAGATTACAGCAGGTAGCAGCTGAAGCTTTAGGTCACGAAAAAGGCTCAATAGTTGCCATAGAACCTTCAACCGGTAAAATACTTGCTATGGTTTCTTACCCTACTTTTGATAGCAATACAGTAAGCGAAAACTGGGCGGAACTTAATTCAGATGATGAAAATTCTCCTCTTTTAAATAGAGCTACACAGGGTCTTTATCCTCCAGGTTCTACATTTAAAATTATAACTGCTGCATCAGCCCTTGAAGTAAGCCAGAAATATATGGACTTTAACTTTAAGTGTACTGGTGATGCTAAGTTTGGTGACAGTATACTCCATTGTTATGACGGCAAAGCCCATGGCAAAGTAGATATGACTTCAGCCTTCGCAAAGAGTTGTAACGGTTACTTTGCTACTGTTGCTGAGGAAATAGGAAATGACCAGCTTATAAAAACAGCCACAGATTTTGGTTTTAACACTGATTTAAACTTCCCATTGGAATATAAAAAAGCAAGTTTTGCTCTTAAATCAGATTCTGATGTGAAGGAATTGGCTGCTACTGCTATTGGACAAGGTAAAACCCTTACCTCTCCTCTTTTTATGGCAATGGTTACTTCTGCTATAGCCAACAACGGTTCTATGATGCAACCATATATTGTAGACCATATTGAAACACCTGGTGGTAGCGTAAAAAACAGAACACTTCCTACAAAACTTTTACAGGCTTGTGATTCTTCAACAGCTCATCAGATTGCTGATATGATGTGTGAAGTTGTTCGTTCCGGTACAGCTACAAATGCTACTTTCTCCGTAAGTGGCAAAGCACAGGTTGTAGATAAGGACAGAGTTGTTTCTGATAGTGCTATTACATCTGGTGCTATTGATATTAAACAGGGTAAATACTCCGGTAAAATTACAGTAGCTGCTAAAACCGGTACTGCTGAAAATGCAAGTGGCGATGACCATGCTTGGTTTGTAGCCTTTGCCCCAGCTGAAGACCCACAGATTGCCGTTGCAGTAATATTAGAAAATGCCGGTCATGGTAGTCACGCAATACCTGATGCTAAAAAGGTTATGAAAACATATATTGAAAACCTTGAAAAATAGTTTTATATATTTATTTGAACTATAATATATTTAATTGCATACTTGAAAAGCAAAATACCGAACTCTGAAATTTGAGTTCGGTATTTTTTAATCTTACTTATTTAATTTATCTTTTAAATCTTCTTCAACAGTAATTCTCTTAAATTCAAAATCCTGTCTATTCTTAGCCACAATAGTGGAAAGTGTAAGTCCTGTGAAAAAGCACTGTAAAGCAGCTATAACCACAAATCCACAAACAATAAGAGTTGGGAAGTTAGGCACTAAGCCTGTGCTTACATATGTTCCTACAACCGGTACAAAGAATATTAAAGCTATTACAAACAATACAAAAGCTATTGTTGTAAAAAATCTTAAAGGCTTATAATCCTTAAATAATCTTATAATAGTCTTTAATACCTTAAAGCCATCACTAAATGTATTTAACTTTGAAACACTGCCTTCAACTCTATCTCTGTAATCAACAACAACATTCTTAATAAACATATTTTTGTCTATTGCGTGTATAGTCATTTCTGTTTCAATTTCAAAGCCCTTTGAAATAACAGGGAAAGTTTTTACAAAGCCATAAGAAAAGGCTCTAAGACCTGTCATAATATCCTTTACATCGCTTTTGAAAAGTGAGTTAATACTTTTACGCACAAGAGAGTTACCAAAATTGTGGAAAGGTCTTTTATTTTCTGTAAAATATGTAGAAGAAAGTCTGTCACCAACTACCATATCCACACCCTGTTCAAGAACCATTTTCGCCATATCCGGAGTTGGTTCTACAGGGTATGTATCATCGCCGTCAGTCATAATATAACATTCAGCATCAATTTCTCTAAACATTCTTCTGATAACATTACCCTTGCCCTGCTGATACTCATAACGTACAACAGCACCGGCTTCACGAGCAATTTTATCTGTACCGTCAGAAGAATTGTTATCATAAACATAAATTGTTGCTTCCGGTAAAATTCTTTTGTAGTCTTCTACTACTTTCTTTATTGTTTTACTTTCATTATAGCAAGGTATAAGCACTGCTATTTTATCCATTGTTTTCTCCTCCTAAGCCATACTATAACCAAAACTCTATAATATACTGCATATTATAGAAGAATGCTGGACAAGTAAGTGAATAAGTTTTATATGTTGCATTGAACAATTCAGCAAAGTCATTTACGAAACTCCACATAAAGCATACAGAAAGGACTGTAAGAATTAATACATAAAATGGAGTATTATTATACTTTTCAAGAACAGCATATATAACAATAATAGCTGCTAAGAAAATCTGCCAAGTAAAGTCTGTTCTGTATCTTTCAACAATACCACCTGTGTTAAAGTCGAGCATACATACTATAAGGCTGATGCCTAAAAGCATACATACTATCCAAAAAAGTTTCTTTTCCTTTAATAAATCTTTTACCTTTGTTGTCATAATCAAGAAGAATAATATTATATGGTGTATAAACATACCACCTGTAACTTCTTCTCTGACATAGTTGCCCATAAACTGTGTATATGTTCCTGCATAGTGAATATAAGGGAAAATAACAGAAGTTCCCGGCAACTGCAAGAAATATGTAAACAAGCCTAAAGGTATTTTCTCTATATTGAAATGTTCTGCTGTCATATCCATAACAGTAAGGTTATAATTCTGTCCAAAATCAAACACAGAACCAAAACGTGCATAGTTGTAGAACATCATAAATGCACCAAAGATTACAAAAGGTAACATAAATCCTACTGTTTTTCCTACGCTTGTTTTAGAGAACAATGTTCTTTTCTTAAATACGTAGTCCCAAAAAAGTGGAACTGAAATAAATGCCATAAGCAATAACTGTGGTCTGCAACCTGCCACTAAAGCCATTGTAACAGAACCTATTGTAAGATATTTACCCTTCAATGTACCCTTTTCTTTTTCAGGCAATGCTTTTATCCAAAAATACATTGTCAATATAAGGAACATCATAGCTGCCATAATTGGAACGTGGTACAAGTCCATAGCTCTTGTAGCCAATATAATGCCTGTAGAATTTACAAAAATTATAGAGAGCATTAAGTGTGCAAGAAAACTAATATTCTTGAACCATCGTCTATTTATTTCGTACATCAACAAGTAACCAAATATAATTATTATACTTACTACTGCCATTATGAAATACTTATTTGACAACTCAATACCCATAGCCTTTAAAGGCAAGTAATACATAAGGCAAGGCACAATACCAAAGTAAACGTAATATTTTCCATTTCTGTAGGCAGTATCCCATTTAAAACTTTCACCGTTGTTATTAACAGCAGTTCTTCTCATATCTGGGTCATAAGGATTGTCCAACATAATAAGAGAAGCCGGAGGAGTATCATTCAAATAAAAATGACCGTCTAACATTGCCTCTGCCAGTCTATAGTATTGATAATGATGAGATGTATTCGCCTTGTATTCAGGATTTATAACTCCTAAACATATGAAAACAAGTACATTCACTATTATAGCTATTGTCATTATCATTTTTTGGTTTCTGCTGTCGCCCTTAAACACCTTAGTGTAAGAACCATTTTTCACTCTAAGCAATCTTACAAGTGAAATAACAGCAAAAAGGAAAATAATTCTGAAAACATTAAATGAAAATGGTATTTTAGCATTAAATACAATGTCATTTACTATTATGTCTTTGTCCTTAAAATCAAATATCTTTAACTTTATTTTAGCACTATCGCCGTTTAAACTTAATGGAATATACTTACTCCTGTTTAAGTCTGTAGCAATTACTCTGTTAGGCGTATCAAAATAATCACTATTTCCTTGGTCTGTAGCTGATATACCAATGCTTATTGCGTGATTATTTCTATCTTCCTTTAATACATCCGGAATATCCAGATTAATATAAACATTTTTAATATGTCTATTTAGATTATAAGCCTCTATAAATGCCTCACTATCAGTAATTTTGTTTACGCCATTACCTTGGCTTACAAGCCCAAATGTATTAAATTGGGTTTCATTAATGGAAAAAGGCTGGTTAAACATATTCTGATAAAATCTAAAATTAAAAACTGTAAGCTCTAAAACCACTAAAAGCAATAAAATCAATAGATTTTTGGTGGTTTTGCTTTGTTGTTTCGTATCATCGCCTTTAAAAAACGATTTTACTTTGTTTTTTGTTTCCTTCATATTTTTCTCCCCTATGCTTAATATAGCTGTAATTTTATCACATATGGATAAGTATGTAAATGATTATACCACAAGGAATTGTCCAATAATTAAGCAAATCAGTAAATAATGTAAATATATTTTGAACAAGAAAACAGCCTGCCATTTCTGTTTGACAGGCTGTTAGTATAATCAATTATTATTTATCTACTTTCTTTCTCCAACCCTCTTTATTGTCCTGTCTAGCTCTTGCTATTGCAAGGCTATCTTCTGGAACATTCTTAGTGATTGTAGAACCAGCAGCAGTATAAGCTCTAGGAGCAATTTCAACAGGTGCTACAAGGTTAGTGTTACAGCCAATGAAAGCACCGTCACCAATCTTACAACGGTTCTTAACCTTACCGTCATAGTTTACAGTAACTGTACCACAACCAAAGTTTACACACTTACCTACGTCAGAATCACCTACATAAGTAAGGTGGCTAACCTTTGTACCATCATCAATAGTAGAATTCTTAACTTCTACGAAGTCACCAATTCTAACGTGTTCGCCAATCTTTGAGTTTGGTCTTAAATAAGCATAAGGTCCAACAGTTGTAAAGCTCTTTACCTGAGCTTCAATAAGTGTACTAGACTGAATAGTAACACAATCGTGAATATCGCAAGATGTCATTCTTGTGTTTGGTCCAATAATACAGCTCTTACCAATCTTTGTCTTACCTTCAAGCATACAACCTGGGTAAATAATTGTATCTGGAGCAATTTCAACATCTTTGCCAATGTATGTATTTTCTGGGTCAGTAATAGTAACACCATTAATCATATGATATTCGTTAATTCTCTTTTTCATAATCTTCATAGCCTGAGCAAGCTGGAGTTTAGAATTAACACCTAAGAATTCGTCTGAATCCTCAGCAGTCATAACGCCTACCTTACCACTATTGTTCTTGATAATTTCAAGAGTATCTGTAAGGTAATATTCACCCTGAGCATTGTTGTTAGTAAGACTTTCAAATGCCTTGTTTAAAGCCTCTGCCTTAAAGATATAAACACCTGTGTTTACTTCCTTAACAGCCTTTTCTTCGTCATTTGCATCTTTCTGCTCAACAATCTTAGAAAAAGCATCGCCATTTCTAATAATACGACCATAACCAGTTGGGTTGTCAGCAATCATAGAAACTACAGTTGCGTCATTACCCTGACTTTCGTGAACGTCGCAAATAGCCTTAATAGTTTCGCCCTTAATAAGAGGAGTATCACCACAAAGAACAAGGATATTACCACTCTGTATAAAATCCTTTGCCTGCATTACAGCATGACCTGTACCAAGCTGTTCCTTCTGAACTGCAAATGAAACGTTGTCATATCTATCCTTAATAACAGCCTTAACCATTGCAGACTGATGACCTACAACAACGCATACCTCAGATGCACCGGCTTCATAAGAAGCCTCTATAACATAATCAACCATTGTCTTATCAAAAACTCTATGGAGTACCTTAGGTACTTCTGACTTCATTCTTGTACCCTGACCTGCAGCAAGTACAACTACCTTTAAATTTTCCATTACGACACCTCTGTTTCGCTTTTAAATTTACTCTATTATACTATATTTTTTTCGAAAACACAACTACCATTGCAAAAAATAAACAAAAACTAATATAGATTTAACATATTTTTTTACTTTTTCAATATATTTTCTCAAAACACTAAAAATTTTTTTGTAATTTTCCAAATATTTCAATTTTTCTTTAAAATATGTTAAATACTTGTGTGCCAAACAATGCAATTGAGAATAATAAAACAAAAAATATATTTTATTTTAAGATACTAATATCTATAAATATTAACTGACAATATTTTTCAAAATATGCGAGTTTTTTACTAAAACCAACAAAAAAGCTATGTTCACAAATTTTCTACAGTTTTATTTTTCCTATGTTTACATTTTATTTACATTTCCTTAATATTATATACACAATATATCTTTATAATCAAAAGTAGACTAACTCAGTCTACACTACATAAAAAAGAAAAGAGGATTTATTATGAAAAAGAAATTATTATTAGGTGCAGTTGTATTATCTATGGCTATGGCTTTCACTGCTTGTGGTAGCGCTTCTTCTACTGGTAGCGAAGAAACTACTGTAGCTGCTGAAGAAGAAACTGTAGCTGAAGATGCTACTGAAGAAGAAACTGTAGGTGAAGACGAATCTGCAGCTGAAGAAGAAACTGCTGCTGCTGAAGATGCAACTACAGCTGATGACGCTGCTGATGCTGAAGCAACAACTGCTGCTGAATAATTAGTATTTTAGTATTTATCGTAAATCCAAAGAGGGGTTGCATTAGCAACTCCTTTTTCTTTGCAATTTTTACAATAATTAAATCCTAAGGATAAAGATAAAAATAACCGAAACGTAAAAGTTTCGGTTATTTTAGTTTACATTATATTTAATCTTGCTCTTAAAATACAGCCTGTCATAAAACCATAGAAAAAGCTCAATAAAATGTTTATAAATGAAAATCTTGTACCCATAGACATAACAAGTCTTACTACTGTTTCAGACTGCTTATTTGCTATAGCTTCATTGAAAAGATGCACTACTCCAAAGGCACTGAATATAAGATACAAAAGTAAAAGAACAACTACAAAAATAGCAACAAAGCTGACTAATACCATTAAATTTTTGAAATTAGCAAATACCTGACCTATTGTCTGAGATAAATAACAAAGAGAAATAAGGTTTACTGTAGCTGTTGCCACAAAGAAGCAACTGGTAGATATTATACTACCAAAACTTATTTTAATATTATTGTTGGTACTTAAATCAGCAATAGCCTCAACCATACCCTTGAAAACATCTGTACCCACGCAAAATACAGAGAACACACCTACTGCCACAAGGGAAAGTATAAATGCCCAAATAAATGAATTTATAACCTTGCTCATAACAAGCTGGACACTTGAAACAGGGTACATATTAGTAAGCTGACCTTGTGCCGACAATATATTTTCATCAAACCATTGAGCCTGAACCATAATGGCAATAACTACAATCAATACACCAAAGGCACACAAAAAGCCTAAAGCCACATATCTAATAACAAGTCCTATAAAGAAATTAGAATTATCAAAAAGTGTCAAAAAAGCCTCGCTCCACAAAATACGCACTACAAAAGCAAGCCCTGTAATAATAAGCACATAATACCACAGCTTTTTAAACACAGCCAAAAAATCATAATATAAAAGGTTAAGCATTATTTGTAAACCTCCTTGTAAACCGAACTAACAGGCTGGAAATACTTGCTTTCAACTTCTTCTCGGGCCATAGAGAGTATAGTATCTCCTCGTCTTAAGAACAATACCTTATCAGCAACTTTATCAAAGCCACCAGGCTCTTGAGAAAGCACAACTACTGCACCCTCTTTTTTGCACTTTGCAATCATTTCTACAACTGCCTGTCTGTACTTATCATTTACATTTACGATAGGTTCATCAAATATGTAAAGACTTGTCTTTCTTGATGCAACCATAATAGTTTCCACTAGCTGTATTGCTGTTGTAGACATATTATCAAACTTTGTTCTTGGATTTATTTTAAAACTTTTTAACAATGTATAAGCTTTTCGACTCTTAAAATCCTGAAAAAATCTAGTATAAATACCCATAAGGTCGTAAACTGTATTATCGTACTTAACAAATGGTATTTCCGGCAAATAACTAATGTACTTATTAGTTCTGTTTCCTGCCTTATAACCACTTATAAGGACATAGCCACTAGAGGGAGAAAGAAGTCCACACATTATTTTAGCAAGTGTAGATTTTCCTGAAAATTCTGGAGCAAAAATAGTCACAAGCTGACCCTTATTTACTGTCAGATTAAAATTTTTAATCACATGTTCTGTGCCAAATCTTTTATTAATGCCATAGCACTTTAAGGCTGCTCTTTCTCTCTGTATTCCTGCTCTCATTGTTTTCTCTTTTCCATTTCCTACTGATGAAGTCATCTGGCTCATCTCCTTACCCCAACGACATATTGCCGTATCTTCCTATTATACAATTCTAAAGCATAACAACAAAAAAATCAAGTATTATTGTACTTTATGTAGATTTTACAGATAATACCACCAATTTAATTTTTATTCTATGTTTATATTGTATTATATAGAATAGCTTTTAATACCTCTTGCTTTTTCAACGTACTGATGTATAAGCTCACTTACCATCATAGGTTGTTTTATACTTTCCAATTTACATTCTTTATTTTCGCCGTACTTTACAACTACAGTACCAACCTTAAAAAACTTTTCTGCTGAAGATGTAGTGACAGAAATATCATTTATTTCTTTTAATGCTACTTCCTCTGTTTCTGTATTCATAGCACCTTTTTCTATAAATATTTTTTCTTCGCTAACAGCATATTTTGTAGCACCAATAGGCAAGCCTAGAACTGTCTTTTTACCTCGCCATAAATATGTAATATTAACGTTTTCCATAAATTCTACCTCGTTTCTATTCCAAATTTATACTTAGCATACACAAGAATTATATCACTTTTATAGCATAAGTCAAATATACATAATCCTTATATAGTGAAACATACATTAACTTACAAGGAGATGATTTGTTGGAAATGACCTTAGAAAACCTGTTAAAAACAGCCTTACTTCCCATAGGCAACACAATGTATATCTACGGTGGTGGTTGGAATGAAGAAGATACCGGTGCCGGCATTGAGGCTATGACTATAGGTGTTAGCCACAAATGGGCAGAATTTGCCATAAAACAGGATAGTTCCTATAATTTTAAAGACTATGACTACAAGCAAAATAAAGACTATATACACTTAGGTTTAGACTGCTCAGGCTATATAGGTTGGCTGCTGTACAACGTTTTTCAGGATAAAGGCTATGTTGACTTTTCAAGGAGAATAGCAAATAACCTTGCAACAGAAAACAAAGGAAAAGTTAAAAAAGCAAAATATATTACAGAATATAAAGCCGGAGATATTATGAGTGGAGAAAATGTTTCCCACGTTTGGCTTTCATTAGGTCAATGTTTTGACGGAAGCGTTGTTATACTCCATTCTTCCCCAGCCGGTGTCCATATAAGTGGTACCCCTACACCAAAGGGTATTGAAAATTCCCAAGCATTAAAATTAGCAAACAAATATATGAGTAAATATTACCCTGTATGGAACAAAAAATATCCCGTTAAGCCCTTTGATTATCTGGGAAAATATAGCCAGTTTAGGTGGTATGACAATGTTTTGTACGACAAGTATAACTTGAAAAATATGTGTGCTAATATGGTTTTGGAAAGAATTTTTGAGGGAAAATAAGGGTAGCCAACTGACTACCCTACTTTTTCCTATTCTTAAAATAAAACATTCCTAAAAAGATACCAGCTACTGTACCAACTACAAAGCCTATTATTATTGCCAAAGTCATAGCTCTACCTCCATAAATTTAGTTGTTGTAACTATTTTACTCCTAAATTCAAAGTTGTCAACTTTCACTTGTGTCATTTACAAGTTTAAATTCTGTTTCGTCTGGTACTGCAATATTATCATCTACAGTAGTTGTGCTACTGGATTGAGTGGCATCAAATTTAAGTGTATTATTGCCCTCAATTTTGAAAATAAATGTGTTCTTATTATCATCTGTTTTACAAATTAAATTACCCTTATTGAACTTTATACTGCCTAAGTTTCCATAAGATGACAAGACATCAAATGTAAATGTAAAAGTTTTATCTTCCAAATCCAGTGTTAAATATGGTGTAAAAACATTTTCCTCTGAATCTACCATTTCATATGTTCCACTTGTAATACCGTATGTATTTCCATTACAGCCACTTAATATAAAAGATACAATACAAAGCAAAATCCCTGCAAAAATCGTTTTATTCATAGTATCACTTCCTTTTAAAGATACCATTCCGGTCGTCTTGTACTTATGTATGGCACTTTTTTTCGTAATTCTTTAGCCTGTTTTAGGTCTATGTCACAAGCCAAAAGCTGTTCACTATCATCAGCCTTACATATAACCTCCCCCTTAGGGTCTACTACTAAAGATTCTCCCGAAAAGTCCATATTACCCTCTTTGCCAACCCTGTTACACATAGCAACAAAAACTTGATTTTCCATAGCTTGGACACGAACTTCCCATTCAAACATTTCCATAGGCTCTGACTTTGTATTTGCTGTAGGAATTATAATTAAATTTGCACCCTTTAATACACAAGTTCGTATACTTTCCGGCAAATGTCTATCATAACAAATAACAATACCCACCTTGCCAAACTCTGTATCAAAAACCTTAAAGCCGTCATCAGATGGTGTATAATAGTCCTGTTCATAAAAATTTTCAGCCTGTGCTATATGTACCATTTTGGCTTTATCTACAACATTTCCCTGTCTATTTATAAAAAGAGAAGTATCATATTTTTTATTTTCAATATTCATATAAACATTAGGAGATATATAAATATTATGTTCCCTTGCCTTTTCTTTTAACTTTTGTACTTCATTAGAACTTTCATATAAACAATACTTTTCCACATTTTTATTCTGGTATTGAGGAAAAAATGGGGATAACTGAATTTCAGGGAAAAATAGTAAGTCACAATCCTTTGCTTTATCACAGAAATTAAGGGACTTATTCAGATTTTCTTCTATACTTTCAGTCATTGACATTTGAGCTAATGCTATCTTCATTTTAACACTTCCTTATTTCTATTAAAACAGGTTTCTTTGTCCTTATCTGTAATATTTCTTATAACTTTACATGGATTTCCGAAAGCTACAACATTGTCTGGAATATCCTTTGTAACTACACTTCCACCACCTATTACAACATTACTTCCTATTGTAACACCGGGCATAATATGAACACCTGCACCAATCCATACATTGTCACCTACTGTAATTGGATAGGCATACTCCAAACCCTGATTTCTTCGTTCAAAATCAATGGGGTGACCGGCTGTATAAAATCCACAATTTGGTCCTACAAAGACATTATCTCCAAAGGTCACTTTTGCACAATCCAATATAACTGTATTATGATTTGCAAAAAAATTCTCTCCAATTTCAATGTTATAACCATAATCACACCAAAAAGGAGCTACTATACAACAATTCGCCTTTACTTTTCCAAAAAGTTGTTTTATTATTTCTTCCTGCTTTTTTATTTCAGAAGGACGCAGTAAATTGTAATCATAACACAAATCTTTAGCCTTAAAACGTTCTGCCATTAAATCCTTGTCATAATTTGCATCATATAACATTTGATTTTGCTTTTTCTCTTTCTCTGTCATAAGTTTAACCTCACACAAAAAATATATCCTATTAATTATACCATTATTTTTAAAAAATGTACAAAAACAAATAGCTTTATATTCAGAAAACTAAAAAAGCATACTGACTATATTGCCAGTATGCTAAAAATGATTTCTATTTATTTCCGGAACAACCATTTTTGTGTTCGCCACAATGTCCCTCGTGATGACTATGGTCGTGATGTTCACAATGAACATTTTCATTGAAGTTAAGTTTGCCCTGCAATAGATCATTTACTGCACCATCAGCATTACCGGTAACTCCACCATAGAGCTTAATTCCTGCCTCTGCCAACGCCTGTTTTGCACCGTTTCCAATGCCCCCACAAATCAAAGTATCTACAGAATTTTCTTTCAAAAATCCAGCTAAAGCACCATGACCACTTCCATTAGTATCTACAATGCTTTCATTTACAACTTTATTATCTGAAACATCATAAATTTTGAACTTTTCAGTATGACCAAAGTGCTGAAATACATTTCCGTTTTCAAATGTTACTGCTATTTTCATTTTTATACCTTCTCTACTATTATTGATTAAATTTCTTTCTTATTATCTGCTCCAGGGGTTGTAACAATAACCTTTTCTGGGTTAATAATTAATGCACCCTTTGCAGTAGCTGTACCATTAAACATTTTTTCTACCATTGCCTTAAAAGTATCTACTACTGTACCCTCTGTTACATATGTAGCAGTACCCTTAATCTGATAACCTTCTAAAGTTTCACCATTGTATACAGAAATAGCGATTTTGCCACCATTTGACTGAATATTTTTTAATGTAGTTTCAAGGAAAACATCGCCTACAACAAGCTTTCCGTCTTCTGTAACATCTTTAAAAGCTACAGGTACAACATTAGGTTCATTATTACCACAAGTGGCTAAATCCCACATACTTTCTTTAAGTACCTTTTTTACATTTTCATTCAACATTACGATTACCTCCTGATTTCGCTATTTATTGTAACGTCATTATAGGTAATCTACTTAAAATAAACAATATATTAGTAATTTTATTAGCCACTAATAAATTTGTTAGTTAGTTTCCACAATTCGCCACTTAAGGCTATCAGCTATAATATAAGTTATGTTTTCACATTCAGTAATACTATCGACGTTAAAATCTTCATTGTTTGACCAAGCCACAACTTGTCCTGTATAATCTGAAAACATATCTGTGTAAAAATCTAAACTAACACCTAAAATTTCAGAAGAATAATTTTCTCTGACTCCCACAATATTCATTCTGCGAACACCTAAGAAACATAATTCTATTGTTCTAGGTTCTCCCTGTCTTTGAAAAGTGACACATACCACGCAATCTTTACTATTCCCAAAACACATAGCATTACTACTGTCAACAAAATTTCCACTTTTATATGCCAAGGATACTATACAAGAATCGTGAAAAGCATCATAAATATCAAACAGTTCTTTTATATCATCTCTGTTTTTAACACAATTCCATTCCATAATTAATGCCCCTTATTCCACAGAATTTATCAAATGTACAGCCATATCTGCATCTTTTTTATTTACATAGAACATATACTTTAGCTTTGTGCCATTTTCCCTATTGCCTATAATAGCTGAATCAAAAGCATTTCTCTGATTTATATATTCTGCTTTTACACTATACTTAATATTATTCTGAGTCAGTATTTCCTGTATTTTATTTCTCTTTTCACTATCAGTTACAGTAGCTACATTAACACCAAATAAATTTAACATTTTAGCCACCTTCTCTTATGCTAGATTTATTATCTCCAAGTCATTTTCCTGTGCATAGTTTACAGTATAGGCTGTGCCACCTGTAGGCTTGTTTAAGTAACAAATACAATACCTGCTATTGTTTACAAGTCTTCTATTTCTCAAAGTAATGCAATAAGGTGTATAGTTTTCAGAAATATATGAAATTTTATCAGCTTGTTTTGCAATAAAATTTAGCTCCAGTTTATCGGCTATTTTCCAATTTTTATTGTGGTTTTTACAAGGCAACACAAGTATAAGTTTTATGAAAGGATATTTCTTTTTTAGCTTTAAAACAGCCTTTTCTGCAAGCATATCAAAGCCTAAAGCCCCACCTACTCCAAAATAAATTACACCTTTTTCTGTAATCAATTTTTCAATGATTTTAGGCAGTTTGATTTTAAGTTCCATAGCCTTTATTTTAGAAATATCCCTATGACCTGTAAAACAACAAGTCTTTTTAAGTATACTTTCATTCATATTAGCTTAATTTATGTATAAAGATACCACTTCTCAATTTAGGTTCAAACCAAGTAGACTTTGGTGGCATAACCTTGTTATCATCAGCTATATTCATAAGCTGAGCCATAGAAGTAGGGTACATAGCAAAGGCTACTGTCATTTCTCCACTATCCACTCTCTTAACAAGTTCTCCTAAACCTCTGATACCACCAACAAAGTCAATTCTCTTGTCAGTTCTAGGGTCACCAATGCCAAGAACAGGTGTTAAAAGTGAGTTTTGTAAAATACTTACATCAAGACAGCCAACTGAATCAGTAGCAATAATGCCGTCTTTAGCCTGTAATTTATACCACTTTTTGTCTAAGTACATACCAAAAGTATGTATAGTGTCCGGTTTATACTGTCCGCCAGCTTCTGTCACTGTAAAGTTTTCCTGTATCTTGTTCAAAAATTCATCTTTTGTAAGACTATTTAAGTCCTTTACAAGTCTGTTGTAGTCCATAATATGGAGCTGGTCAGCAGGGAAAAGTACAGAAAGGTAGTAGTTAAATTCTGCATTTTTATCATACTCGCCCTCTCCTCTACGTTTCAAGCCAACCTTAACAGCAGAAGCATTTCTGTGATGACCATCGGCAATATAAAGTGAAGGAACATTTTTAAACTGTTCTACAAGGTCATTAATTACATTATCTTCGTCTATAAGCCAAACCTTGTGTTCCACTTTATCTTCAGAAGTAAAGTCATAAATTGGAGCTTTTTCTGTTTCCTTTGATATAATCTGGTCAATAGTTTTCTGATTTTTGTATGTAAGGAAAATAGGACCTGTATTTGCATTACAATAGTCAACGTGATTAATTCTATCCTGTTCCTTATCAGCTCTTGTAAATTCGTGTTTTTTAATAGTATTGTTCAAGTATTCATCAATAGATGTACAAACTACAAGACCAATCTGTTCTCTGCCATTCATAGTAAGGCTATAGATATAAAAAACCGGCTTACTATCCTGTATAAGAACTTTATCCTCTATCATTTTGTTAAGATTAGATGCAGCCTTTTCGTAAACCTCTTTAGAGTAAATATCCACATTTTCAGGTAAATCTATTTCTGCTCTATCAACGTGAAGAAAAGAGTAAGGGTCATTCTTTACCATTTCTCTAGCTTCTTTTGAAGTCATAACATCATAAGGCAAAGCTGCTACCTTAGAACAAAGTTCAGGAGTTGGTCTAAAACCTTTGAAAGGTCTGATTGTTGCCATAAAAAACACCTCTTTCTTGTTGTGGGAGTTTCCCAAATTTTTAATTTATCCACAATATCATAAATAATCTGTGTGGAAATGTTGTATATGTCTTAATTATATACAAAAATATACTAGAGTACAAGTATTAACAAAATTTTTTGTGCCTTGACATATTAAGCCATCGGATTTATATTTCAGACTCACTAAAAAAGCCGTCAGAAATTAATCTAACGGCTTAAAAAATTATATATTTATTTTATTATGCTAAAACTCTAACAGCAATAATGCCTTCAACAGCCTTTGCAGATGCTACAATACTATCATCAGCATTGTCTACATCAAGGATTGTGTAAGCATAATCGCCCTTTGCATTGTTTGTCATATGTTCAATATTGATACCCTTTTCGCCAAAGAAAGCAGTAATCTGAGCAAGGATATTAGGAGTATTCTTATGAAGAACACAAACTCTTGCCTTACCGGCAATTCTAGGAGCTGAACAGTTAGGGTAGTTTACAGAATTTACGATGTTACCATCTTCAAGGTAAGCCATAATTTCCTTAGCTGCCATAGTTGCACAGTTATCTTCTGCTTCTGGAGTAGATGCACCAAGGTGAGGTAATGTAATAATACCGTCAACACCTACAGTTTCTTCGTTAGGGAAGTCACAAATATAGCAACTTACCTTACCACTTTCAAGAGCAGTCTTAACATCAGCAACGTTTACAAGTTCGTTTCTTGCAAAGTTAAGAAGTCTTACACCGTCCTTGCACTTAGCAAGTGATTCAGCATTAATCATATTCTTAGTTTCTGGTGTAGCTGGAACATGAACTGTAATATAGTCAGCAACAGCATAAATATCATCAAGGTTAGAAGTGAACTTAACAGCGTTGTCAAGAGCAAGAGCGTTCTTGATTGAGAAGTATGGGTCATAACCAATAACATTCATACCAAGAGCAACTGCTGCATTAGCAACAAGTACACCGATAGCACCAAGACCAACGATACCAAGAGTCTTGCCCTTGATTTCTGGACCTGCAAAGTTAGACTTGCCTTTTTCTACCTGCTTAGCAATATCTTCTGTACCCTGTAAAGACTGTGCCCAAGTATAACTTGCCATAATCTTTCTGCTTGAAAGTAAAAGACCAGTTAATACAAGTTCCTTTACAGCATTTGCATTAGCACCAGGAGTGTTGAAAACAACAATACCCTTTTCAGCACACTTGTCTAAAGGAATGTTATTTACACCAGCACCACAACGTGCAACAGCCTTTAATGATTCTGGAAGTTCCATATCGTGCATTTTGAAACTTCTTAAAAGAATACCGTCTGGATTTGCTTCGTTATCAGAAACTGTATAGTTATCAGAAAGCTGACCTAAGCCAACCTTAGAAATTTTATTAAGTGTTAAAATCTTAAACATTATATTATACCCTCCAAAATATGTTCAGAACAAATTAACTTTGTTAATTTGTGGCTTGACAAGCAAGCCATCGGGTCTATCTTCCCGATTCATTGTCAGAACTTTCAACTTCGTTGAAAGCCACACTTCGTGTGTCCGATTTATTATTAAAAATAGGCAGGAGAAAATAGAAACCCTCCTGCCATCCATTAGCTTATGTAAAGCATTTTTGTTAATTACTTATTGTCGTGTTCAAACTTCTTCATAAATTCAACGAGAGTCTTAACACCTTCAATAGGCATAGCATTGTAAATACTAGCTCTCATACCACCAACTGTTCTGTGACCCTTAAGGTTTACAAGACCAGCAGCAGTAGCTTCCTTAACGAACTTAGCATTTAATTCATCGCTATCAGTAACGAAAGGAACATTCATAAGTGATCTATCCTTAGGAACAACTGTACCTCTGAACATCATTGAGTTATCAAGGAAGTCGTAAAGGATACCAGCCTTTTCTTCGTTAATCTTCTGGATTGCAGCAACGCCACCCATTTCCTTAACCCAGTCAAATACAAGACCTGCAACATAGATTGCAAAGCAAGGTGGAGTGTTGTAAAGAGAGTCCTTGTCAGCATGTGTCTTATAGTTAAGCATTGTTGGACAAATATCCATAGCGTGACCAAGTAAATCTTCTCTAATAATAGCAATAGTAACACCAGCTGGGCCAACATTCTTCTGAGCACCTGCAAAGCAAAGACCAAACTTAGTGATGTCGATTTCTTCAGACATAATCATACTAGAAAGGTCAGCTACAAGAGGAACATTACCTGTTTCAGGAAGTTCAGTCCATCTAGTACCGTAAATAGTATTGTTGTAGCAAATGTAGAAATAATCTGCATTTGGATTAAATGTAGCTTTATCTAAAGTTGGGATATAATTATATGTCTTATCTTCGGAGGAGGCTACAAGGTTTACCTTACCATATCTCTGTGCTTCCTGCATAGCCTTTTTAGACCATTGACCTGTGTTAACAAGGTCACATTCGCCCTTCTGGAAAAGGTTAAGTGGAACCATAGCAAACTGAGTAGAACCACCACCCTGTAAAAACAATACTTTGTAATTATCAGGAATGTGCATAAGTTCTCTTAAAGTTGCTTCAGCAGCCTTAATAATGTCGTCAAACCACTTGGAACGGTGACTCATCTCCATTACGGACATACCAGAACCGCCATAGTTTAACATTTCTTTTTGTACTTTTTCTAATACAGGCAATGGTAACATTGATGGGCCTGCAGAAAAATTGTAAACTCTTTCCATTATCTTTCCTCCTAAAAAATTATAGTAATTTAATTATAATACATTAATCTTATGAAGTCAAGTGCTGTAGCACAGGACAACTTTTTTGTTTAAAATAGCAGAAAACCCCACAAATATGGAGTTTTCTGCTATAATTATCTACTTAAATTATATTAAATAAATGTAAATTTTATTCTGCACTTTCAAGTGCCTTGTCTAAAATTTCCATGGCAGTATCAATATCAGCCTTAGAAACAATAAGAGATGGCACAAAACGAATAATAAACTGACCTGCACCTACTAAAAGTAAGCCTAAATCAATAGCCTTTGCTACTACAGGACCAGCAGGTTTATTAAGTTCAATACCCTGCATAAGACCCATACCTCTTACGTCTTTTACTAAATCCTTGTGCTTCTGAGCAACATTTTCAAGCTGTTCTCTTAAGTATGCACCCTGTTCCTTTACATTGTCCAATAAACCACCTAAAAGCTCATCAACAACTACATTACCGGCAGCTGTTGCAAGTGGGTTACCACCAAATGTAGATGCGTGGTCACCAGGAGCAAAAGCCTTTGCTACATTTTCCTTAGCCATCATAAGACCACAAGGAACACCACCGGCAATACCCTTTGCTGTAGACATAACATCAGGAACAACACCAAAGCTCTGGTAAGCAAAAAGTGTACCAAGTCTACCTACACCACACTGAACTTCATCAAACATAAGAAGCATATCCTTTTCATCACAGATTGCTCTTAATTCCTTTAAAAATTCAACATTAGCAGGAATAATACCACCTTCGCCCTGAACAGGTTCAAGTAAAATAGCTATTGTCTTGTCTGTAATAGCTGATTTTACTGAGTCAATATCATTAAAATCAGCATACTTAATGTTTGGAAGCATATCTCCAAGACCTTCATGGTAGTGGTCCTGACCAGTAGCTGTTACAGCACCAAAAGTTCTACCATGGAAAGACCTGTTCATTGTAATAATTTCCTGTCTGCCAGTTGGAGCACCGTACTTTCTAGCTAACTTTAATGCTGATTCAATAGATTCAGCACCAGAGTTACAGAAGAATACCTTGTCAAGACTACCGTTTTCAACTAATTTCTGAGCAAGGTCACACTGTGGCTTTGTGTAATAAAGGTTAGAAATGTGAATAAGCTTTGATGCCTGTTCAGAAATAGCCTTTACTAACTTAGGGTGGTTATGACCTAAAGAATTTACAGCAATACCAGCTACAAAATCAAGATACTTTTTACCATTTTCATCATATACATACATTCCCTCGCCTTTTTCAAAAGTAAGTGGAAATCTACTGTAAGTTTTCATTACATACTTTTCGCCTAAATCAGCTGTTTTCATAATGTATTTCCTCCAATTTATATCTATCACTTTTATTTCTCTATTAATGTACCAATACCCTTGTTAGTGAATATTTCAAGAATAAGACAATGTGCAATTCTACCGTCTAATATATGTACATTTTTAACACCGGCATTTACACCTGCTAAACAGCACTGTACCTTTGGAATCATACCACCGGCTATTGTGCCGTCAGCAATAAGTTCATTTATTTCTGCTGTGTTAGTAGTAGAAATAACACTGTTAGGGTCATTTACATCTCTCATTACACCTGCTACATCTGTAATAAATACTAACTTTTCAGCATTTAAAGCACCGGCAACAGCAACGGCTGCATAGTCAGCATTTACATTGTAACTATTACCTTCTTCATCTACACCAACTGTAGAAATAACAGGTACAAAATCATTGTCAAGAAGTGTATTAATAAGTGTAGTATCTACTTCTGTTACTTCGCCTACAAGACCTAAGTCCAAACCATTTGGTGTAGCCTTTTTAACTTTCATAAAGCCGGAATCTTTACCACAAACACCTACAGCATTGATACCCTGTAAGCAAAGCTCTGTTACAAGGCTCTTATTAACCTTACCAACTAATACTTCCTGAACAACTTCCATTGTTTCTTCGTCAGTAACTCTTAAACCGTCCTTAAACTGTGGCTCAATACCAACTCTTTCAAGTGCCTTGTTAATATCCTTGCCACCACCGTGAACTACTACCGGCTTGAAACCTACAAACTTCATAAGGGCAATATCCTTAATGATTGTAGACTTTATTTCTTCATTTACAAGGGCAGCACCACCGTACTTTATAACAACTGTAATGCCGGAAAATTTCTTAATATATGGCAATGCTTCTGTTAATATCTCTGCCTTGTTTATAATGCTTTTCATAAAATTTCCTCCAAAATTGTGAACTTGTACCGTTTTGTCACTTTTTTATGAACGGTAGTCACCATTTATCTTTACATAATCATAAGTAAGGTCACAACCCCAAGCTGTTGCTTCGCCGTTACCCTCTTTGAGCTTCATATCAATATAAATCTTATGTTCTGCTAAAATCTTAGATGCTTTTTCTTCGTCAAATACAATAGGTACACCTTCATTCATAAGGTTGATTGTACCTGCATCACTTCTGAAATCAATAGTAACAGCCATAGGGTCAAAATCAGCACCACTATAACCCATAGCACATAAAGCTCTACCCCAGTTAGCATCTTCACCAAAAAGTGCAGCCTTTAAAAGTGTAGAAGATACGACACTTAAAGCAATTTTTCTTGCATCTTCAACATTCTTAGCACCCTTTACATTTGCTTCCATAAGCTTTGTAGCACCTTCGCCATCATCAGCACAAGAAATAGCAAGTCTCTTTGTAATGAACATAAGTGCTTCAGCAAACTTAGCATAATCTTCGTTTTCGCTGTCAATAACAGTATTTTCAGCCATACCATTTGCAAGGGCAAGAACTGTATCGTTTGTAGACATATCACCGTCAACACAAATCATATTGAATGAGTCTGCAACAGCATCTTTCAAAGCCTTATCAAGCATAGGCTTAGCAATAGCACAGTCAGTAGTAATAAAGCAAAGCATTGTTGCCATATTAGGGTTAATCATACCAGAACCCTTAGCCATACCACCAATAGTAACTTCCTTGCCACCTACTTCAATAGTAACTGCCACCTTTTTTGGATATGTATCAGTAGTCATAATAGCCTCTGCTGCCATATCGCCACATTCTTTTGTATCGCCTATTGTAGGGAATACCTTGTCTACACCGGCAAGCATTTTATCCATAGGGAGGTTTACACCAATAACACCTGTTGAACAAACTAAAACATTTTCAGCATTTACGCCAATAAGGCTACCAAGTTTGCCGGCTGTAGCCTTAGCATCATCAATACCCTGCTGACCAGTACAAGCATTGGCATTACCACTATTTACTACTACACCGGAAACCGGATTTTTAACAACCTCCATATCCCATAAAACAGGAGCTGCCTTTACAACATTTGTTGTGAAACAACCTGCTGCTACACAAGGCTTTTCACTAACAATAATAGCCATATCTTTTTTTACTTTTTTAATACCTACAGCCTGACCGCCGGCTTTAAATCCCATAGGTGCTGTAACATTAGCATTAATTTCCTTCATATACAATAACCTCCTATTTTATGCTGGGAAAATAGGCACATAGTCAATGCCTGTTGTTTCCTCAATACCCATAATAATATTCATATTCTGAACAGCCTGTCCTGCTGCACCCTTGAATAAGTTATCCAATGCACCAATAACAATAACTCTGTTTGTTCTTTCGTCTACTGTAAAGCCAATATCTACAAAGTTAGAACCCTTAACCCACTTAGTTTCTGGGAATACACCCTCCTTAGTAAGTCTGATAAAGTGTTCATTACCGTAATGCTTTTCATAAGCCTTTCTAATATCCTCATAAGTGTATTTATTGTTAAGTGTTGCATAACAAGTAGCAAGAATACCTCTGTCCATAGGAATAAGGTGAGGAGTAAAGTTAAGAACTATATCCTGACCGGCAGCAATAGAAAGCTGTTCTTCAATTTCCGGAGTATGTCTGTGGCTTGCTACCTTGTAAGCCTTTACAGATTCATTTAACTCACAGTAGTGATTACCAAGAGAAAGACCTCTACCAGCACCAGTAGCACCGGACTTAGCATCTATTATAATAGAAGAAAGGTCAATCATACCCTCTTTTACAAGTGGGTAAAGAGAAAGAATAGAACAGCTTGTGTAGCAACCTGGGTTAGCTACAATTCTCTTACCCTTTATTTTATCTCTGTTGATTTCGCAAAGACCATAAACAGCCTCCGGTAAAATGTCCTTAGAATAATGAGTAGTATACCATTTTTCGTATACATCAACGTCCTGTATTCTAAAGTCAGCACCTAAATCAATAATCTTAGTCTTACTTAATATATCTGCATTAATTTTTTTACTTGCAACGCCATGAGGAAGTGCAAGAAAAATAACATCGCATTTTTCAGCCATTTCTTCAATATGTTCTTCTTCACACACATAGTCCAAATGTGAGTAATTAGAATAAACTTCCTTGTATTCCTGACCTGCGTAGGACTGGCTTGTCATTGTTACTAATTCAGCCTTTGGATGCTGAGTAATAAGTCTTACAAGTTCACTGCCTGCGTATCCTGTTGCACCGATTATACCAACCTTAATCATAAATAACCTCCAAAGCATCTGCATATTTTATTCAATATATTTTTTAAAAATATACACTATATCTAATCAGAATATAGTATATACCTTATTTTGCTAAAAGTACAGTATAAAAATTATTTCATAATTATACATCTGACCTGAATATTATGCAAGTGTTTTTTATATTATTTTTAATTTTTTTAGATTTTTCTATATTTTTTTAAATTTTCCCCTTGCATATTTTATGTATATATTGTATAATGACATCAATAAAAATATAAATTATTTTTTAGGAGGATTTGAAAATGAAAATTGTACTTGCTTATTCAGGCGGTCTTGATACATCAGTTATTATTCCTTGGTTAAAGGAAAATTACGGCAACCCAGAAATTATTGCAGCTTGTGTAAATGTAGGTCTTACAGAACACGAAACTGCTGGTCTTGAAGAAAAGGCTTTAAAGCAGGGTGCTTCTAAGTTATATTGTGAAAATGTTTGTGACGAACTTATCACAGACTACATTTTCCCAATGGTAAAGGCTGACTGTGTTTACGAAGACAAGTATCTTTTAGGTACATCTATCGCTAGACCTCTTATTGCTAAGAAGTTAGTTGAAATCGCTGAAAAGGAAGGCGCTGACGCTATTTGTCACGGTGCTACTGGTAAGGGTAACGACCAGATTCGTTTCGAACTTACTATTAAGGCTCTTGCTCCTCATCTTCAGATTATTGCTGCTTGGAGAGATGACAAGTGGACTCTTCAGTCAAGAGAAGACGAAATTCAGTACCTTATCGACAGAGGTCTTGAAGTTCCTATGAAGAAGGAAGATTCTTACTCAAGAGACTCTAACATCTGGCACATTAGCCACGAAGGTCTTGACCTTGAAGACCCAGCTAACGAACCTAAGTTTGATTCACTCTTAAAGTTAGGCGTATCTCCAGAACAGGCTCCTGACAAGCCTACATATGTTTCTATTACATTTGAAAAGGGTATTCCTGTTGCTATTGATGGCAAGAAGACTTCTCCAGTTGAATTACTTGAATACCTTAACAAAATTGGTGGCGAAAACGGCGTTGGTATCACTGACCTTGTAGAAAACAGAGTTGTTGGTATGAAGTCAAGAGGTGTATACGAAACTCCAGGTGGTTCTATTCTTTACAGAGCTCACAGAGACCTTGAATACCTTTGCCTTGACAGAGCAACTACAGCTTTCAGCGAAGTAGTTCGTTCTAAGTATGCTGACCTTATTTACAGAGGCGAATGGTTCACTCCATTAAGAGAAGCTATTGCAGCTTATGTTGATTCTACTCAGGAATATGTTACTGGTACTGCTAAGTTAAAGCTTTACAAGGGTAACATCATTAGTGCTGGTGTTGAATCTGAATACAGCCTTTACAATGCTGAAATCGCATCTTTCACAACTGGCGAACTTTACAGCCACAAGGATGCTGAAGGCTTCATCAACCTTATGGGTCTTCCATTAAAGGTTAGAGCTATGATGATGGCTAATAAGAAGAATAAGTAATTATTGCCAATTAATATTCCTATATAATAATAGTGGGCGAAGTTCTCGCCCACTATTTTATAGTTAAGGGGTATTTTTATGGCAAAAAAATTATGGGGAAAACTAATTGATGTTGATTTACTTAAAACAAGTGCTATATTAGCTTATATTAATATCATATTGTATATTGCTTGTACTTATTATTATATTAAAAATGACGGTTTGAGTATACCGATTCTTATGGTGTTAGGTTTATGTATGTTTATTACATATCTTTCATTTGCTATAAGCATTATATCTAATATGCTGAATATTAATAAAGGTAAAGTTAGTATAGCCGATTTGTACTTAAAACCAAAAAAATATAAACTTTTATTTATCCCATTTCAGATATTAACACTTTTAGTACTTGCTATTGCATTTCTCCCTTTGATAATGCTTGGTTCGGCAGTATATTTTTGTACACGATTTGGGGTACGCTTTTTATATATTTCATTAATGTCAACATCTGTTTACAGTATATTGTTTGTGCTTTTTCTCTATAATAAAAAGAAAATTACTTTATTTGAAACTGTTGTCCATATTATATTGCAGTTAATATTTGTCCTTGACATTATTGACAGCTTATATTTGGCATCTAAATATAAAAACATTACTATTGAAAAAGAAAGGACTTCACTATGAGCGAAAAGAAACTCTGGGGTGGCAGATTTACAAAATCCACTGATAGCTTTACAGACCATTTTCACAGCTCAATATCTTTTGACAGCAGAATGTACAAAGAAGATATTTTAGGTAGCTGTGCTCACGCAGCAATGCTCGGCAAGCAGAATATTATTCCAAAGGAAGATTCTGACCTTATTATAAAGACATTAAAAGAAATTTTAGCAGATATTGAGGCTGGCAAGGTTACTTTTGATGAAAAAGCCGAAGATATTCATATGAATGTTGAAACTATACTTATTAGCCGTATTGGCGATGTAGGTAAAAGACTTCACACTGGTAGAAGTAGAAATGACCAGGTTGCTCTTGACATCAGAATGTACCTTAAAGAGCAGATTGTTGATATTAAGGAACTTGTTAATGAACTTATTACTGTACTTAACAACATTGCTGAAAGAAATATCAATACAGTTATGCCTGGCTACACTCATTTACAGAATGCACAGCCTGTTACACTTGCTCACCACGTTTTAGCTTATGTTGAAATGTTTAAAAGAGATTATGACAGACTTTCTGATACATACAAGAGAACAAATGTTATGCCTTTAGGTTCTGGTGCTCTTGCTGCTACAACTTACCCATTAGACAGAGAATTTGTTAAGGAACAGCTTGGTTTCGATGCTATTACTCTTGATTCTATGGACGGTGTAAGTGATAGAGATTTTGTTATTGAACTTTTAAGTGCTTTCTCTATGATTATGATGCACTTATCTCGTTTCTGCGAAGAAATCATTATTTGGAATTCTCAGCAGTACAAGTTCGTTGAAATGGACGATGCTTATTCTACTGGTTCTTCAATTATGCCACAGAAGAAAAACCCAGATATGGCAGAGCTTATAAGAGGTAAGACAGGTAGAGTTTATGGTCACCTTATGGCTATGCTTACTGTAATGAAGGGTATCCCTCTTGCTTACAATAAGGATATGCAGGAAGATAAGGAAGGTGTATTTGATGCAGTAGATACACTTAAGATGTGTCTTCCAGTATTTACAAGAATGGTAGATACTATGACTATAAACAAGGACAATATGCGTAATGCAGCTAGAAAAGGCTTTATGAATGCTACTGACGCAGCCGATTGGCTTGTAAAACAGGGTGTACCTTTCAGAGATGCTCACGCTATTATTGGTCAGCTTGTACTCTACTCTATCAACAACAATAAGAACCTTGATGACCTTACACTTGACGAATACAAGGCCGTAAGTGACGTATTTACAGAAGATATTTATAAGGCTATTGACCTTGATACTTGTGTTAATACAAGAACTGTTCCTGGTGGTCCATCAGAAGCATATATCAAGAGCCTTATTGAATTAAATAAAAAGTGTATTGAAAATTTAAAATAACATTTTTGAAAGCAGTAGGTGGTAATTCATCTACTGCTTTTTATATTGAGCTTGATGTGTCAAGTCACAAATTAAGGTCATAATTTATTTTGGATACAATTATTTATTAATTTTTTTAATTTTGGTCATAAGGGACAATTATGGGACAATAGATGTGATATATTCTAATCATAGAACAGAGAAGTTATATTTAGCTATTGTGAAAGGATGTTTTTTATGGGATTTTGGGACGATAAAGTGGATAATCCAATAGACAGAATGTTTGACTTTGACAGAGATGGCGAGCTTAATTCAACAGAAAAAGCCATGGAACTGGATTTTTTAAGTGGTGGCAACTCATCTAATATTTCTATAAACGGTGATGGTTTATACCAAGACCTGTCTTTTACCGGTATTACCAAAGATGAATTTGAGTTAATGGACGATGCTGAAAAACGAGAGGCTTTGGAAGATGCCGGCATTGATGTAGACGATTACGATGACTTTGATTCTGACGATTTCAGTTCTGACGACTTTGGCTCAGATGATTTTGGTTCTGACGATTTTGACTTTTAAAATGACAAAAATGGAATGTGTTTATTTCGCACATTCCATTTTTTATCATATACAAAAAATTAGTATTTCACCTTATTAATACACAAAAAAGTATCGCCCAACAACCGTCAAGCGATACTCTAAAATCACAAATATATTAGTATGCCTTACCCCAGTAAACCATAGTCTTAGCTGGCTTACCACAGCAAACGCACTTATCATCAATATGTTCCTGTTCAAAAGGCATACATCTTGATGTAGCACCTGTCATTTCCTTAATCTTGTTTTCACATTCTTCATCGCCACACCACATAGCCTTTACAAAACCAGGAGTTTCCTTAACTGTCTTTGCAAATTCGTCCATATTGTGAGCAGTATAAGTATGAGAATCTCTGTGCTTTCTTGCTCTTTCAAGCATATCGTGCTGAATAGTATCTAAAAGCTTAGTAACTTCTTCAGCAATATTATCAAGGCTTACAATAATCTTTTCGCCTGTATCACGTCTAGCAAGAACAGCCTGATTATTTTCAATATCTCTAGGTCCTAATTCTACTCTTACCGGAATACCTCTCATTTCGTATTCGCTAAACTTCCAACCTGGAGATTTTTCGCTATCGTCAAGAATAACTCTTGAAACCTTAGAAAGCTGTTCCTTAACTTCGTTAGCCTTTTCAAGAACGCCTTCCTTCTTCTGCATAATAGGTACAATAACTACCTGATTTGGAGCAATTCTAGGTGGAAGAACAAGACCACTATCATCACCATGTACCATAATTACAGCACCGATAATTCTAGTAGACATACCCCAAGAAGTCTGGTGAACATACTGGAGCTTGTTTTCCTTATCTGTATACTGAACACCAAAAGCATGAGCAAATCCATCGCCAAAGTTATGGCTAGTACCAGACTGTAAAGCTTTACCATCGTGCATAAGAGCTTCAATAGTATAAGTAGAATGAGCACCTGCAAACTTTTCTTTATCTGTCTTCTTACCCTTAATCATAGGGATAGCAAGAACATTTTCACAGAAATCAGCATATACGTTAAGCATCTGAATTGTTCTTTCTTCTGCTTCTTCAGCTGTTGCGTGAGCAGTATGACCTTCCTGCCATAAGAATTCCATAGAACGAAGGAAAGGTCTAGTAGTCTTTTCCCAACGAACTACTGAACACCACTGATTGTAGAGCTTTGGTAAATCTCTGTAAGACTGAACAATATTTGCATATAAATCACAGAAAAGAGTTTCTGATGTAGGTCTTACACAAAGTCTTTCTGGAAGTTTTTCTAAGCCACCATGAGTAACCCAAGCTACTTCCGGAGCAAAACCTTCAACATGGTCCTTTTCCTTCTGTAAAAGGCTTTCCGGAATAAATAAAGGCATATACACATTCTCAACGCCAGTTGCCTTAAATCTAGCATCAAGTTCTTTCTGAATATTTTCCCATATAGCGTAGCCATTAGGTCTTAAAATCATACAGCCACGAACACTTGAATAATCAATAAGTTCGGCTTTCTTTACAACGTCAGTATACCACTGAGCGAAATCCTCATTCATAGAGGTAATCGCTGTAACAAGTTTTTCTTTAGCCATTTCGATTTCTCCTTAAATAATAATACTTTAATTTTAATACCAAGTGGAAATTTTGTCAAGTTTTTTGAGTATGCCCAAGGGGAATCGAACCCCTAATTCACGGGTCGGAGCCATGCGTTTTATCCGTTAGACTATGGGCACAAAACACAAGAAATTAAGCTAGTAAAAATGCCTAATTTCTTGCGATAATTTACGCCTTCTTCTCTTTTCCTATTGTGGCATTTACAATATAAATACCTAAACTTACAAGCAAAAGTGAAATAAGACTTCTGATATTGAAAATATCATCTCCTAAAAGAACACCTGAGAGTATAACACCGAAAACCGGATTTAAAAAGCAATAAATTGAAATTTTACCTACCGGATTGTACTTTAAAAGTGCTGCCCATACAGTAAAGGCCACTGATGACAAAAGTGACAAATAAACCATTATAAATACAGCACTTACATCTGGAGCTTTGATATGTCCACCAAAGGCAAGACCTATTATCATAATAATTATACCACCAATGCCAAGCTGATAACCTGTTACCATAACCGATTCAGACTTTGCTGTAACCTTTTTTGTAATTACAGAACCTAAAGCAAAGCAAAAGGCTGCAATAAGTATAAATCCGTCGCCCTGAAATTTGAATGAAAAGTCCATACCATGTTCAAAACAACAAAGCGCAACACCACCAAAGCCCAGTATACAACCTACTATCTTTTTAACTGTCAATTTATCATTTGTAAAAGCAAAGTGAGCCAATATTACAGCAAAGAAATTGCCTATAGAATTAAGTATTGAACCCTTCACCCCTGAAAGATATGTAAGTGATAAATAAAAGAATATGTATTCGAAAACTGTCTGTACAGCAGAAAGTCCTAATATTCCACCCCATTCGTCTTTTTTAGGTATTACAATTTTCTTCTTTACTATGCAATCGTAAATCACAACTATAAGTCCGGCAAAAAAGAAACGAATACCGGCGAAAAGCAATTTTGACGCTACATCATTTCCCTCTATCTGATAAGCCTCATAGCCTATTTTTATTACCGGAATTGCACTTCCCCAAAGGGCAGTTGAAACAATAGCCAATAAAAGTATATTAAGTGGCTTTGTAAAAAAATTCTTATTCATTTGTTACTCCTTAAAATTTTAAATCTTTATATGCTGTTAAGCCATACATTGACTCAGCTGATTTTATGGCATTTTCTATTGCCATAAACATTACCCTTGCTGAAAGTGTGCCAACTGTGTTTAAATCAGCCTCAACCTCTCCTACGCTAAGGGCATAAATGCTGTCGCCATCTGCCATTGTATGTACTGGATTTATAGAACGAGCATAACCATTATGTGTCATAGATGCTATTTTATTAAGCTTTGTCTTGTCAAATTTGCCATTTGTTATTATAGCACCTATTGTAGTGTTTGTGTTAAACTGTTTTTTAGGCTGTATAGATTTATACATTTCTTCCTCTGTACTTGAAAATCCGGTTTTATCCTCATTTAAAAGTCCAGCTATTCTATTGCCATTGGTATCAAAAACATCGCCAAAGGCATTAAGTACAACAACTGCACCTAGTTTTAATTCTCCTATTTTAACACAAGCAATACCAAGTCCTGACTTCATACATCTTTCTGCACCTAATATTTTGCCTACTGTTGCACCGGTTCCTCCACCTACACAGCCTGACTGTGGGTTATTTAACTCTGCATTTTCACAAGCCTTTATTGCCATAGCCTTATCGGGTCTTGTAAATACATCTCCCACAGGCAAATCAAAAATACAACTTTGGCAAACCAATGGAACTTTCGTAACCCCAACATCGAAGCCTATATTTTTCTTTTCCAAATATTCCATTACACCACCGGCAGCATCAAGTCCAAAAGCTGAACCACCACTTAACACAACAGAATGAATAATCTCTGCGTCTGCTACAGGATTTAAAAGGGGAGTTTCTCGTGATGCCGGTCCACCACCTCTTATATCTACACCAGCTCTTGCTCCATTGGGACAAAGAATTACCGTAATACCTGTTCCCCCATTGTAATCCTGAGCATTTCCGATTTTTACACCTTCTATTTCATTTATGTTTATGTTTTCCACAAGTACACCCTCTTTTTATAACATATGTGTATAAGTTCTCAAAATCAAAAACTATTTAAGACATTTTATCACATTTCGACTTTTTATACAACTTGCAAAGAGGTGTATACTATGTTATACTTAGGATGAATAGGAGGGATTTTAAATGGAAATTTTTAAAACTGTTATTGAAAATACCAATACCCCACAGATACAGGAATTATTGAAATCATTAGACAATACAAAAGATGTACTTCTTACTAGCGAAAATGCAGAAAACCCTGAGATTGTAGACGTTCAGTTCATTAAACCAATTAATCAAATTGAAACTTTAGGAAACATTCCTTCTTCACTTATTTCTGAAATTAAGGACAAGTGTGGAGACGATGTAACATTTGAAATATCTGATTATGAAGTTACATATGACAATGGTGTTTATGGTCTTGAAGTTGACATTGTTGTTGACAACAGACACGCCGAAGTACCAAAGAGCAAGAACTTACCATTGCCTATACTTATTCTTGTTGGTGTATTAACAGGTTTATTAACAATAATATTAGTTATTATTAAATTATTCAAAAAAAGTAAAAAGCATTAATATTCAGAACAAATTAACTTTGTTAATTTGTGGCTTGACAAGCAAGCCATCGGATTTATCTTTCCGATTCACTAATCAAAACCACCAGTAAACTGGTGGTTTGAACATCCCCTATAAGGGGAAATGCGTGCTGATTCCCTAAAAGGGAATATTGAAAGGTTTGGCATCGCATTATTCTTACAGGCAGCCACTAAAAGTGGCTGTCATTTTTTGCCTTATTTCCTCTTGTCACCAGTAAATGGGTCAATATACTCATTTAATGATATTTGGTCTGACATATAATCTTCTTCTAACTGGTTTCTTATATATTCTTCTATCACCTTTTGATTTCTACCTACCGTATCAACATAATATCCTCGTGCCCAAAAATTTCTCCTACCATACTTATATTTCAAATTTGCATGCCTATCAAATATCATCAGTGCACTTTTACTCTTGAGAAAACCCATAAACTGTGATATACTCAGATAAGGTGGTATACTAACTAATATATGTATATGGTCAGGACAAGCTTCTGCCTCTATTAGCTCGACATTTTTTTCTTTACACAATTTTCGTATTAACTGACCTATATCTGCTCTTAACTCTTTATATATAACTTTTCTTCTATATTTTGGTGCAAATACAATATGATATTGACATCTGTAAGTTGAATGTGCTGTACTTTTTATTTCATTTTTCATGTTTAAAACCTCCAATTATTTTTATGCGGTTGCCAAACCCTCATAAATATTATAATTGGAGGTTTTTATATACTAAAGTATTTTTACCTACCCCCAGTAGAACTGGGGGTTTAATTACGCTAAAGCTCCCAATAAAAATGGGTGAACATTTTGTTCACCCACTTTTTTTATACTAAATTGGAAATATCTATATTTTGAATAGGTTTTTACATCTGTTCCGGAGCTTTTAAGCCTATTGTTTCAAGACCCTTCTTAATAGCATCTCTAACAGCCATAACTACAGCAAGTCTGGCTTTCTTTAATTCGCCTTCACTGTTCATAATATTATTTTCATTATAGAACTTGTTAAATGTCTTACAAATTTCAATAATGTGTCTTGTAATAATGTATGGTTCGTTCTTTTCTGCTGCATCTACGAACTTAGCAGGGAATTCATCAAGAGCCTTGCATACATTTACACTAGCTTCATCAGTAAGTAAAGTAGTATCAACACTACCTTCAATAGAGTCAACACCAGCTTTTCTTAAAATACTGCAAGCTCTAGCATGAGTATACTGTGCATAAGGGCCAGTTTCACCTTCAAAGCTAAGCATCTTTTCTAAATCAAATACAACATTCTTAATTCTTGAGTTATATAAATCATCAAAAATAATTGCACCGATACCAACTTCTTCAGCAACAGCTTCCTTATTTTCAAGGTTAGGATTCTTGCTCTCGATAATACCTCTAGTCTTTTCAACAGACTGGTTAAGAATATCTTCCATAAGTACAACGTGACCCTGTCTTGTACTTAACTTACCGTCACCAAGACTTACAAGACCAAAAGGAACATGAACTAAATCCTTTGCCCATTCATAGCCCATAAGGTCAATAACCTTGAACCACTGTGCAAAGTGAAGATTCTGGTCAAGAGCAGTAATATAAATACACTTGTCAAAATCGTAAGTTTCTTTTCTGTAAATAGCAGCTGAAATATCTCTTGTAGGATAAAGAGTACCACCGTCACTTCTAAGAATAAGACAAGGTGGCATATTGTACTTTTCAAGGTCTACAATCTGAGCACCCTGACTTTCTGTAAGAAGATTTTTCTCCTTAATTTCTTCTACAACAGCTGCCATTTTGTCATTGTAGAAACTTTCACCGGCATAGCTATCAAAACTTACGCCAAGTCTTTTATAAATTCTGTTAAATTCAAGCATACTGATGTCGCAGAACCACTTCCAAAGGTCAAGGGCTTCCTTATCGCCTTCCTGCATCTTTACAAGCCAAGCTCTAGCCTCATCGTTAAGAGATGGGTCCTTGTCGGCTTCCTGATGGAACTTAACATAAATACGGCTTAATTCCTTAATATCGTCTTTTTCAACAGCCTCTTTGTTACCCCATTTCTTGTAGGCAACAATAAGCTTACCAAACTGAGTACCCCAGTCACCTAAGTGGTTGATACCAACACACTTGTAGCCAAGAGTCTTATAAATATTGTAAAGAGCATTACCAATAGCTGTTGAACGTAAATGTCCAATGTGGAAAGGCTTTGCAATATTAGGTGAAGAATAGTCAAGGACAACAGTCTTGCCCTTACCAAGTTCACTGTTTACATAGTCGCCCTTTTCTTCAAGAACCTTTGTCAAAATATTCTTAACGTAAACACTCTTATCTACGTAGAAGTTAATGTATGCACCTACAACCTGAATATCTGAAACAAAATCAGGCTTAACAAGTTTTGAAACAATATCCTGTGCAATAAGTGGAGGTGCTTTTCTTAAAGTCTTTGCTAATCTGAAGCAAGGGAAAGCATAGTCACCCATTTTTGTATCAGCAGGAATTTCAACAGCTGTTTCTATATCGGATACTTCAAGCTCTGCTGCCTGAGCAATAGCCTGAGCAATACCTTTTACAAAATCCATAGTCATTCTCCTTAAAATTATAATCGTAATAACATAAATATACAGATTAATTATAACACAAATGTTTTTTTATGGCAATAAAAAAAGCCCCATATAGGGGCTTTTTATTAGAATTTATTATAAATTCAAGCTGTTAATCCAATTTTCAACAGTTTTGCTGTCTGCGTGAGGACGCAATACCTTGCCATTTATCCACTTTGTAGATGCTGAACAAGACTTCTGTAAAATGCTGTCAGTCTTGCCCATACCACTTCCACCAGAAGTTGCAAAAGTAACAACTGTCTTACCTGAGAAATCATAGCTTTCTAAGAAAGTCTGTACAATTCTTGGTGCTTCGTACCACCAAATAGGGAAGCCAACAAAAACTGTGTCATACTGGTCCACATTTTCAACCTTGTCAGCAATAGTTGGTCGAGAAGCTTTATCCTGCATTTCTACAGAACTACGGCTACTTTTGTTCTGCCAGTTTAAGTCAGCAGATGTATATTTTTCTGTAGGAGCTATTTCAAAAATATCTCCCTTTACTACATCAGAAATAGTATTTGCCAATACCTTTGTGTTGCCTTCTGCTGAAAAATATGCTACTAATGTTTTACTCATTATAATTCCTCCTCAAATTCATACTTACAATAATGTTATACACCTTTGAGTAAACTATAAGTCAATAGTTTTTTGAAAATTTTCATATACTTTTCATTATTGCAATGACATCAAGAGAATTTATAACACCGTCCCCATTGTAGTCAGCATTTTCAGTTGAAAACTTATCTAATGCCATTCCAGAAATATTTTTCAATATAAGAACTGCATCTTTTCTATCTACCTTGCCGTCATCATTTACATCCCCTAACAGTGTATTTGAATAACCATTACTGTTCTTAAATACTGTATAATGTGCTGAGTTAAGAGTTGGCACATTGTCCTTTTCGCCCTTATCTATATTCTGATACCATTTAATAGCACTTTGGTCGCTATTAAGGAGATATGCTACTTCACCGCTTGCCAACTGTTCATCTGTAACTGCTGTGGCTCTATCTGACGAAAGTCCACAATTCTCATTGTAATAGCAATTTGTCAGTTTTCCATAACCTCCATAATCACTAGCTATTGCATTGGAATAATTGTTTACTGTTATTTTACCATTGTATAAGCAATCAGATACTGTACTCTTTATTTGACCTACAATACCACCACAGTAACTACTTCCGACTATTGTAGCACTGCTATAGCAATTTTTTATATTAACATCATCATAACCACTGTAACCAATGAATGTACCTACATTGGTGCAACCCTTTCCCCCAAAGTAACTGTCTACTATAGATAGATTTTTTATTGTACACTTATACACCTCGCTAAAAAAACCCCAGTACTCTCCTGTACCATTGGCATACAATCCACTTATGCTATAGCCTGCTCCATCAAATACACCATTATAACTATCACTACCACTTGAATATACCTTTCCTATTGGTACCCAATTGTACTTTGGTGTACCCTGTACATTACCACTACTATCTAACAGGTTTTCATTAGCAACAATATTCGAAGTAAGTCTGGCATTTATATTTACATTGCCTGTATCTACATACTGCTGAAACCATATTAAATTGCCATAATTGGCTATTTCATAGTAATTGTCTACAAGTTGTGGTTCTTCTACACCATATTCGCAATATGTACAAATACCATTTTTGTATTTTCCATGAGTACAAGCCTTATTACATATATTACATATACCATTTTTGTATACATGGCTATGTTTATCTAAATCGTTTGTATATATATTGTCACCCTTGTAAACTCTATAATGTTCGGAATTAAGTGTCGGTGCATTGTCCTTTTCGCCCTTATCCACATTCTGATACCAGATAATGTTATTTTGACTGCCATTAAGGAGATATGTAACTTCCCCACTTGCCAACTGCTTATCTGTAACTAATGTTGCTCTTTCTGATGAAGTACCACAATTTTTATTGTAGTAGCAATTTGTTAGTTTTCCAAAATTTCTATAGTCACTAGCTATTGCATTACAATAATCTTTCCCTAATATTTTACCATTATATAAACTGTTAGATATTTTCCCTGTTATCTCTCCAGCAATGCCTCCACTGTACCTATAGCTAACTATTGTAGCACTACTATAGCAATTTTCTACACTACTGTTAGATACATTAATTCCAATAAATGTACCTACATAGGAGCAATTTTCTCCTCCAAAATAACTGTCTACTATAGAGAGATTTTTTATTGTACCATCATGGGATTTTCCAAAAAAGCCACAGTAATCATTTGTACTATTGGCATACAATCCACTTATACTATAGCCAGCTCCATCAAATATACCCCTATAGCTATTCTGTACTAATGAGTATACTTTTCCTATTGGTGTCCAATTATACTTTGGTGTACCCTGTACATTGCCACTACTGTCTAACAGATTTTCATTAGCCACTATATTTGTTGTAAGTTTTGCATTTATTTTTACATTGCCTGCATCTACATACTGCTGAAACCATACTAAATTACCATAATTGCCTATTTCGTAGTAATCATCTACAAGTTGTGGTTCCTCTACACTACTGCATACACTACAAATACCATTTTTCCAACTATGAACACTACAGTAATTAGTATATGTATTGTTATAGTAAAAAACAATGTGATGACTTGAATCAAGAGTTGGATTACTGTCCTTTTCGCCTATATCTATATTCTGACGCCAAACATCAGAACTCTGATTTCTATTAAGGAGATATGTCACTTGTCCACTTGCCAATCCATTAGTTGTAACAGCTGTTGCAACTGTAGAAGAATTAAGTCCACAATCTCCTTTATAATAGCAATCATACACTCTAATACTGTTATCTGTGCTATTCTTCTTAACTATAGGGTCAGCATAAATAGAGCTACCCAATATACGGAATGTACCAGTATACAAACAATTCCTAATATTGGCTACACTGGTTTTTCCTACTATACCACCATAATAATCACTTGCATATATTATGGCATTACTGTAGCAATTTTCTAAATTAACAGCGTAGCCCTCTCCAACAAATGTACCTACATAATTAGATTTGTTAACTCCTCCAAAAAAACTATCTACTATAGCAAGGTTTTTAACTGTACCTCTACCCATTTTAGCAAACAATCCATAGTATCCAGCACCTTTAGTGTCATAAAAAAATAATCCTGTTATACTATGCCCAGCACCGTCAAGGGTACCATTGTAACTTTTAGCAGCTAATGTAAAATTTCTTCCTATAGGTGTCCATGTATTGCTTGGTGTTCCATTTAAACTTCCATTATCATTAAGCAAATTTTCATTGGCAACTATATTTGCTGTAAGTCTAGCATTTATATTTACATTTCCTGCATCAATATACTGCTGAAACCACACAAGGTCCTCATAACTGTCCAGTTCATAATAACCGTCTGATGCCTGTGGTGGCGTTGTTGCTGAAAAAGTATTTAAAGCAAAACCAACTGTTACTAATACAATTCCTACTAAAAAAGCCGTTAAAGTTTTTAATTTTCCCATATTTTTGCCTCCTTTATTTTTATAAATTTTTCATTATTGCAATGACATCAAGGGAATTTATAGCACCGTCCCCATTGTAGTCAGCATTTTCAGTTGAAAACTTATCCAATGCTACTCCAGATATATTTTTCAATATAAGAACAGCATCTTTTCTGTCTACTTTGCCGTCATCATTTACATCTCCTAACAATATGTTAGTGTAGCCATTATTTTTCTTATATACTGTGTAATGCTCTATGTTAAGGGTTGGTACATTGTCCTTTTCGCCCCTGTCTACATTCTGATACCAAGCAATAGCACTTTGGTTGCCATTAAGGAGATATGCTACTTCGCCACTTGATAACTGGTCATCTGTAACTGCTGTGGCTCTTGATGAAGAAAGTCCACAGTTCTCATTGTAATAGCAATTTTTTATTGTACCACTGGTATCACTAACTATTACATTGGAATAATAATTTCCTATTATTTTACCATTATATAAGCAATCAGATACTGTATCGCTTATTATTCCGGCAATACCACCACAGTAATACTTTCCAACTATTGTGGCATTACTATAACAATTTTCTATATTGCCATCATTCCAAGCACAACCAACAAATGAACCTACCTTGTTACAACTAGTTCCTCCAAAATAACTGTCTACTATAGAGAGATTTTTTATTGTACCATTATTCATTTGTCCAAAAAAGCCACAGTAATTACCTGTGCAATTTCCATACAATCCACTTATACTGTAGCCTGCTCCGTCAAATACGCCACTATACAATCTAACTAATTGCGAATACACCTTTCCTATTGGCATCCAATTATACTTTGGTGTACCCTGTACATTACCACTACTGTCTAATAGATTTTCATTGGCAACTATATTTGTTGTAAGTCTAGCGTTTATATTTACATTACCTGCATCTACATACCTTTGGAACCATATTAAATTACCATAACTGCTTATTTCATAATAATTGTCTACAAGTTGTGGTTCTTCTACACCATAATTACATTCACTACAAACACCTTTTTCGTATTTTTCATGAGCACAAACTTTATTACATATATCACATATACCATTATTGTATATATGGATATGTTTATCTATATCGTTTGTATAGATATTGTCACCCTTGTAAACTCTATAATGTTCTGAGTTAAGTGTCGGTGCATTATCCTTTTCACCCTTATCCACATTTTGATACCAGTTAATAGCACTTTGGTCACCATTAAGGAGATATGCTACTTCACCACTTGATAACTGGGCTGCTGTAACTGCTGTTGCTCTTGATGAAGAAAGTCCACAATTCTCGTTGTAATAGCAATTTGTCAATTTTCCATAGCTTTTATAATCAGTAGCTATTGCGTTGGAATTTCTAGTACTTTTTATTTTACCATTATACAAGCAGTTAGATACTGTACCTTTGGTTTCACCTGCAATACCACAACAGTAATACAATCCAACTGTTGTAGCATTACTATAGCAATTTTCTATATTACTATACCTGTAGCCATAACCAACAAATGAACCTACATAGTAACAACTACTTTTTCCAAAATAACTGTCTACTATAGAGAGATTTTTTATTGTACCCTTATTCATTTTTCCAAAAAAGCCACAATAATTTTCTGTACCATTGGAATACAATCCACTTATACTATAACCTATTCCATCAAATACACCATTATAGCTATCACTTGAGTTTGAATATCCCCTTCCTATTGGCGTCCAATTATACTTTGGTGTACCCTGTACATTGCCACTGCTGTCTAACAGGTTTTCATTGGCAACTATATCTGAAGTAAGTTTAGCATTTATGTTTACATTGCCTGCGTCTACATACCTTTGGAACCATATTAAATTGCCATAATTGGCTATTTCATAGTAATTGTCTACAAGTTGTGGTTCTTCTACACCATATTCGCAATATGTACAAATACCATTTTTGTATTTTCCATGAGTACAAGCCTTATTACATATATTACATATACCATTTTTGTATACATGGCTATGTTTATCTAAATCGTTTGTATATATATTGTCACCCTTGTAAACTCTATAATGTTCGGAATTAAGTGTCGGTGCATTGTCCTTTTCGCCCTTATCCACATTCTGATACCAGATAATGTTATTTTGACTGCCATTAAGGAGATATGTAACTTCCCCACTTGCCAACTGCTTATCTGTAACTAATGTTGCTCTTTCTGATGAAGTACCACAATTTTTATTGTAGTAGCAATTTGTTAGTTTTCCAAAATTTCTATAGTCACTAGCTATTGCATTACAATAATCTTTCCCTAATATTTTACCATTATATAAACTGTTAGATATTTTCCCTGTTATCTCTCCAGCAATGCCTCCACTGTACCTATAGCTAACTATTGTAGCACTACTATAGCAATTTTCTACACTACTGTTAGATACATTAATTCCAATAAATGTACCTACATAGGAGCAATTTTCTCCTCCAAAATAACTGTCTACTATAGAGAGATTTTTTATTGTACCATCATGGGATTTTCCAAAAAAGCCACAGTAATCATTTGTACTATTGGCATACAATCCACTTATACTATAGCCAGCTCCATCAAATATACCCCTATAGCTATTCTGTACTAATGAGTATACTTTTCCTATTGGTGTCCAATTATACTTTGGTGTACCCTGTACATTGCCACTACTGTCTAACAGATTTTCATTAGCCACTATATTTGTTGTAAGTTTTGCATTTATTTTTACATTGCCTGCATCTACATACTGCTGAAACCATACTAAATTACCATAATTGCCTATTTCGTAGTAATCATCTACAAGTTGTGGTTCCTCTACACTACTGCATACACTACAAATACCATTTTTCCAACTATGAACACTACAGTAATTAGTATATGTATTGTTATAGTAAAAAACAATGTGATGACTTGAATCAAGAGTTGGATTACTGTCCTTTTCGCCTATATCTATATTCTGACGCCAAACATCAGAACTCTGATTTCTATTAAGGAGATATGTCACTTGTCCACTTGCCAATCCATTAGTTGTAACAGCTGTTGCAACTGTAGAAGAATTAAGTCCACAATCTCCTTTATAATAGCAATCATACACTCTAATACTGTTATCTGTGCTATTCTTCTTAACTATAGGGTCAGCATAAATAGAGCTACCCAATATACGGAATGTACCAGTATACAAACAATTCCTAATATTGGCTACACTGGTTTTTCCTACTATACCACCATAATAATCACTTGCATATATTATGGCATTACTGTAGCAATTTTCTAAATTAACAGCGTAGCCCTCTCCAACAAATGTACCTACATAATTAGATTTGTTAACTCCTCCAAAAAAACTATCTACTATAGCAAGGTTTTTAACTGTACCTCTACCCATTTTAGCAAACAATCCATAGTATCCAGCACCTTTAGTGTCATAAAAAAATAATCCTGTTATACTATGCCCAGCACCGTCAAGGGTACCATTGTAACTTTTAGCAGCTAATGTAAAATTTCTTCCTATAGGTGTCCATGTATTGCTTGGTGTTCCATTTAAACTTCCATTATCATTAAGCAAATTTTCATTGGCAACTATATTTGCTGTAAGTCTAGCATTTATATTTACATTTCCTGCATCAATATACTGCTGAAACCACACAAGGTCCTCATAACTGTCCAGTTCATAATAACCGTCTGATGCCTGTGGTGGCGTTGTTGCTGAAAAAGTATTTAAAGCAAAACCAACTGTTACTAATACAATTCCTACTAAAAAAGCCGTTAAAGTTTTTAATTTTCCCATATTTTTGCCTCCTTTATTTTTATAAATTTTTCATTATTGCAATGACATCAAGGGAATTTATAGCACCGTCCCCATTGTAGTCAGCATTTTCAGTTGAAAACTTATCCAATGCTACTCCAGATATATTTTTCAATATAAGAACAGCATCTTTTCTGTCTACTTTGCCGTCATCATTTACATCTCCTAACAATATGTTAGTGTAGCCATTATTTTTCTTATATACTGTGTAATGCTCTATGTTAAGGGTTGGTACATTGTCCTTTTCGCCCCTGTCTACATTCTGATACCATTTAATAGCACTTTTGTTACTGTTAAGGAGATATGCTACTTCGCCACTTGATAACTGGTCATCTGTAACTGATGTGGCTCTTGATGAAGAAAGTCCACAGTTCTCATTGTAATAGCAATTTGTTATTGTTCCATAATTATATGTATCACTAGCTATTGCATTGGAGCCATCTTTTGCTGTTATTTTACCATTGTATAAACAGTTAGATATTGTACAATATGTTTCTCCAACAATACCACCACAGTAATACCCTCCAACTATTGTGGCATTGCTATAACAATTTTCTATATTACCACTACCATTACCAACAAATGAGCCTACATAGTAACGACCATTTTCTCCAAAATAGCTATCAACTATAGAGAGATTTTTTATTGTACCATTATCCACTTTTCCAAAAAAGCCGCAATAATCTTCTGTACTATCGCCATACAATCCACTTATACTATAGCCAGCTCCATCAAATATGCCATTATAGCTATTTGATTCGTTTGAATACACCTTTCCTATTGGTATCCAATTATACTTTGGTGTGCCCTGTACATTACCACTGCTGTCTAACAGGTTTTCATTAGCCACTATATTTGTTGTAAGTTTTGCATTTATATTTACATTGCCTGCGTCTACATACTGCTGAAACCATATTAAATTACCATAATTGGCTATTTCATAGCAATCATCTACAAGTTGTGGTTCTTCTATGCTATTACATTCAACACAAATACCATTTTCGTATTTCTCGTGAATACAAACCTTATTACACACATTACACACACCATTAGCATACATATGAATATGCTTATCTATATCATTTGTATATTGACTTTCCCCTTTATAGACTTTATAGTGTTCTGAATTAAGGGTTGGCAATTTATCCTTTTCTCCTTTATCCACATTTTGATACCAATTAATAACACTATAATCCCCATTAAGGAGGTATGCTACTTCGCCACTTGCCAACTGGTCATCTGTAACTGATGTGGCTCTACTTGACAAGCCACCACAATTTTCATTGTAGTAACAATTTGTATTTTCATCACCATAACATATTGCATTAGGAGAATCTTCTGTTGTTATTTTACCATTAAATAAGCAATTAGATATTTCCCTATCTGTTACTCCCGCAATTCCACCACACATAGATCTTCCGGATACTGTTGCACTGCTGTAACAATTTTCTATATCGCCATAGGTTATACCTGCAAAAGTAGAGACATAATAACATCTATTGCTTTCAAAATAACTATCGACTATAGATAAATTTTTTATTGTGCCATTTAATCTTGCAAAAAGACCACAGTAATTTTGTGTATCATAGGTATATAACCCACTTATGCTGTAACCTGCTCCATCGAATATACCATTAAATTTATAGCTTCTTCCTATTGAAGTCCAAGTATACTTGGGTTTGCCTTGTACATCACCATTACTGTCTAACAAATTTTCATTGGCAACTATATTTGCTGTAAGTCTGGCATTTATATTTACATTTCCTGCGTCAATGTACTGCTGTAACCACACTAAATTTCCGTAATTGCCTATTTCATAATATCCGTCTACAAGTTTTGGTTCTTCTATTTCATTACAAACCACGCAAAATCCATTTATATATAAATGAGAATGTTTACTTTCATCATTTGTATATGTATTTCCACTCTTATATACTCTATAGTGTTCTGGATTAAGCACAGGCAAGTTATCCCTTTCGCCCTTATCAATATTCTGATACCAATTTATAACACTTTGGTCGCCATTGAGTAGATGTGCTACCTCGCCACTTGCTATCTGGGCATCTGTAACAGCTGTTGACTGGGTATCATCAGCACCACAATTTTCGTTATAGTAATTGTTTTTTACAATAACTCCAACATGACCCTTATTAGTTATTGCATCAATATTTTTTGCAAAGAAACCTTTTATTTTACCATTGAAAAAACAATTTTCAATATATGCGTGGTTTCCATTTTCATACATACTGCCTCTAGCACCTGCTGCAATACCGGCACAATCATCTCCATATAGTGTGGCACTGCTATAGCAATTTTCTATACGCCCTTCGCAATAACCAACAAAACTACCTACAGACGAACAGTATTCTCCACCAAAAAAGCTATCAACTATATTAAGATTTTTTATTACAGATTTTTCCTTTGTAGCAGCAAAAAGACCACAATATTCCTCAAATTCATCTTCATAATATACACACAAACCACTTATAGTATGACCTGCTCCGTCAAGAGTACCATTAAAAAGTTGATTTCTTGTGGCTATTTTATCTCTGCCTATAGGCTTCCAGTTTGGAACATCGTATCTATTAAGGTTGCCATTACTATCTAACACATACATATAATGGTATATATCTGCTGTAAGTCTGGCATTTATATCTAAATTTCCTTCGTCTATATACTGCTGAAACCACACAAGGTCCTCGTAACTATCCAGCTCATAATAACCGTCTGACGCCTGTGGTGGTGCTTCGTAGTCAGTAGCAAAAGCTGACACACCCAAACAAGCAAAAATACAAAACACACTAAAAATTAACCCAAATGTAATTTTAATTCTTTTCATAACAATCCCCCCATTTATTTCCATTGGTATACCTATTTCCTATGTATATTTTACTATATTGTGGAAATAAAATATAGCCTTTAATGTAGAACAAATTGTAAAATTTTTAGGATATTTTTAGAAAACAAGAGGAATTTTAACCCTTTAAGATAATTTTTAGACAAAAAAATACTGCATTACAGTCGTTGTAATGCAGTATTTAGGTAATACAGTATATTACATAAGATTTTCAGGATTTAAACATTCTAATTCCTTAATAACAAATCTACCGTCTTTACGAATAAGTACATCGTCAAAGTAGATTTCGCCACCACCATATTCCGGTGTCATTATTAATACTAAGTCCCAGTGAATAGCACTTCTGTTGCCATTGTCGGCATCATCATAGGCATTACCAGGAGTAAAGTGGATACTACCACTTATCTTTTCATCAAAAAGAATGTTCTTCATAGGCTTTGTAACAAATGGATTTACGCCAATAGCAAATTCGCCTACATATCTAGCACCGTCATCAGTATCGAAAACTTCGTTTACTTTCTTATTATCATTTGCTGTAGCATTTACAATTTTACCGTCTTTAAATTCAAGACTAACGTGTTCAAAAGTAAAACCGTCGTACTCAGAAGGTGTGTTGTAAGTAATTTTACCATTAATAGAATTTCTAACAGGTGCAGTATAAACTTCGCCGTCAGGAATATTCATTTCGCCAGCACACTTAATAGCTGGAATATCCTTAATGCTAAATGAAATATCAGTATCCTTGGCTACAAGTCTTACCTTGTCTGTCTTGTTCATAAGCTCTACAAGGTTATCCATAGCCTTACTCATTTTGCTGTAATCAAGATTACAAACCTTGAAATAGAAATCCTCAAAGGCATCAAGACTTGAACCAAATGCCTGTGCCAAAGAGTTGTTAGGGTATCTTAAAACAACCCACTTTTTCTTTAAGCGTACATCCATATGTACCGGATTTGAGTAATACTTTGAAAATACAGCAAGTTTGTCGCTAGGAACATCAGCCATTTCTGAAGTATTATCATTGCAACCTATACCAATGTAGGCGTCCATCATATCCATTCTCTTAGCATCAATTTCAGCAAGAGGTTCATACTGTTCCTTGCTTGCACCCATTAAAAGTTCTCTTTCAATAACATTGGAATGAATATCTACATAAGGGTAGCCACCAACAGCATAAACTTCTCTTATAATAGCCTTTACAAGAGGAAACGCAGAAGTACCATTACAACCAATAAGCACCTTTTCTCCCTTTTGTACTCTACAACTATAGTTTACTAAATTTTTAGCTAAAACTTCAAATCTTGAATCCATTTCAACATCTCCTAATTATAAAAATTAATCAAAATACTTGTAAATCTTAGCCTTGTAAAGTGCAAAGCCAAGAACGAAGAAAATAATAAGACTTGCAACAGCCTGCATAGCATTAGATGGAACAGAACCAATAGAAGCAGAAACACCCTCAAGAACTGAGCCACCAAGGAAATAACCTACAACCATAATAACCATAGCTACTACAGATGCAAGAACTGTGTATACATTAACAAAGTTTTTGTTTACACTATACTTATGAGCAATCATACCGGCAACAAGACCTTCAATACCCTTAATAATAAATGTAGCTATTGCCCACTGTGGATAACCACTTAATAAGTCTGCAAGACCAGAACCTAAACCACCGGCTACAAAACCAACCTGAGGACCAAAGAAAATAGCTGAAATAAGAACGATAGAATCGCCAATATTTACATAGCCCTGAGTTGCTGGGATTGGAATTTGGATAATCATAGTTGCAACACAAGTTAAAGCAACTAATAAACCCATAGCACATAATTTTTTCGTTGACATAATACAACCTCCATTTTTTGTAATTTTCTATAGCATTATACTACAAAATAATGGGAGTGTCAAAAAAGTAAACTATAGACTTTTCTCATCTTTTGTTGTTTTTTAATTGTCAGTATTTTCAATATTTTTTTGACTGCTATAATTAATAAAAGCATCGTCCAATGCTCCGGCATGGTTAATGGAACAAGCCTTTGAAATCATAAGCAATACCAGCATAAGTAATGCTAGTTTAAACATTTTTTTAGTATTATCTTCCATAAATACCCCTCGTTTTAAATACTTTAAATCTATGTATGAATTATATCATTACATATAGGTTATTTCAATACAAATTTTCTGTTATACAGAAATAAATTACACCATAATGGAAATGCTTGTTAGTACACTATTTGTGAAAGTAGGTGGTACAGTTGGTGAATATGGGAGAAAAATTGTATTCTCTTAGAATTGAAAAGAAATTAACTCAAAAGCAGTTGGCAGCTAGAATAGGTTTAGCTATTAGTGCTGTATCTTCCTATGAGTCTGGTAGCCGTTATCCGTCTTTCGAAACATTGATTAAATTAGCCAGAATTTTTCATGTTTCTACAGACTACCTTTTAGGGCTAACAGAAAGGAGAAGTATTGATGTTACAGGGCTTACTGATGAAGAAATAGAATTAGTTTCACAGTTAGTAGATAAATTGAGGAAATAAGGTATTTTATAAATTAAAAAATGGTCTAAAGGAGTAATTTAATGCGACCATTAAAGGGAAAAGTTAGTATCACCCTTGACGGAGATGTAGTAGAAGAAGTAAAAAGACTTGCTGAAGAAGATGACAGGTCATTTAGTCAATACATTAATAGGGTACTTAGAAAACACGTAAAAGATAAAAGTAATTAAGGCTGTCGGTTTGACAGCCTTTTTTAACATCAACAGATTTTCATAATATCTATTAAATTTTCTACATATGATATATGGGTGATAATATGATTATTATTGGATTTATTGCAATAGTTATAATATTGATTTTAAGCATAGTGATATTTGTAAAAGACCGTAAAAATGACAAATGCGAGTGCAAAGGCTGTAACCTCTGTACTCGCAAATATCAACAAACAAAACACAAACAATAAAAAAAGAAATCTTTATATTATATCCAAA
>OLQR01000185.1_pt1 | contig 52404 bp, 25 predicted proteins | sample 1671881 | NCBI WGS metagenome assembly OLQR01 (sample SAMEA3136623, study PRJEB25190) | human gut metagenome | biome: human gut; feature: human-associated habitat; material: faeces | place: Austria | collected 2013 | reverse complement strand
AAAATAGGTGCTTTTTATTATATATTCTACACAACTTCACAAGTGCCGTCCTCACATATGAATATTTTATGTATAAGCACATTGCAAACGGCTTTGCGTTCGTCTGTGTTTGCACTTTTCCACTTTTGCGACAGGTTTATAACACTGATTATCTCGTTTTCTTCACTTTCAAGGTCTTCGATTTTTTCTGTAATCGCCTTACTTTCTTCGGATAACTTTTTTGCTTTTTCGTTCAGAAGTGATTTCATATCCGATTTAAAACTGTCGTCCAGAAGCATATTAACAATCTTTTCTTGTGACTGTTTAATTTCGCTAAGCTGATTTTTCAGCAGATTAATCTTGTTTGAATTATCGGTTGAAATCTTTTTGCGAGAGCCTTTCAGTGACTGGAGTTTTTCGGCGATAAGGTTATATACCATATCTTCCAAACTGTCGGCATACAGCGTCACTTTAGGACCGTTACATATGCGATTATGCGACTTGCCTGTACAACTGAAATAACGTGTTTGTGTGCCGTCTTTTTTCTTACCGCCTTTTGTTACGGTCATTGTTCTGCCGCATTGCTTACAAGCAATTTTACCGCCGAGCCAACTTGTAGAGTTGTTGACGGAATTGCCGAGCTTTTTATTTTTCTCAATTTTCTTCTGACATTTTAGCCATAGGTTAGAATTTATAATACCCTCATGCGGCATAACAACTATTTTAATATCCGACATATCGTCGGCAGTGTGTTTTGATTTGCCGTAGGTTTGTATTCCGTGCAAGCCGTCAAATTGATTGATGTCGCTCATGATGTTGGCATTGCGTTTTGAGTAGTATTCGTATATGGCGTTATCAGCCTTTACGTAGATTGGATTTTTTATGATGTTTGACAGTTTTGCTGTGGACCAACTGCCTGTGGTGGCTGAAATGTTGTTGTCAATCAAATTATCCATAAGCCGCCGCAGTGTTACATTCGGTACTGAATAATTTTCAAAAATATATTTTATCTGCTCAATTTCGTTTGTAACAGGCTCAAACATTTTTGTTTTGACGTTGTTTATAACAGTATCTTTTAAATTAAAACCGTACGGACGGCGACCGCCCATATACAGTCCCATTTCACTTCTGTAAGCATATGCGTGTTTGACGCGTTCAATTATACTTTTGCGTTCAAATTCGGCGAATACCATAAGTATTTTCACAATCATTTCACCGTACGGACTTGACGTGTCGAAGGATTCTTGAGAGGAAACAAACTGAACATTATGTTTTTTGAGTGTTTCCAAAATACCCACAAAATCCGAAAGACTTCTGCTGATACGGTCAAGACGGTACACAATAACTTTGCTGATTTTGCCACGTTCAATTTGACGCATCATTTTTTGAAAACCGTCACGGTCAACATTGCCGCCCGAATATCCGTTGTCGATAAATTCAACGGTTTTCTCATTGTGTTCGTCGGGTTTGATTACCGATTTGCAGTATTCTATCTGTGTTTCGCATGAAATACTGTTTTCACGTTCTATTGATTTTCTTGCGTATAACGCAATCGCCATCTTTGCTTCCTCCTTTCAGATTTTATTGATATTATTTCTTATCAAAGATACGATACAATTCTTCTATAATTTCTTGCTTTTGTTGCTCCGCTTGAGAATTATTCACAAGCGAACGCTGATGTATTTGATATGTATTGTTTCTTATATCCGTGTATTCCGACATTATGATTACCTCCGTTTTTAGTTTATTTTATGCGGTGTATAGTTTGTCTAAATACTCCCGCAAATCGGTAGGGGAGAATCGTTAAAGCCAAAACTGTCCTGCGTGATGATAACATCGGAAAAATCACAATTAAGCTCAGAATTGACTATTTTTAATATGTTGTAAAGACTAAAATCAAAAGTAATACTTGTCAGTCCTGACGGTGTTATGTATGCGTTGTTTCGCTTGTATGTTCTGTCGCTGTAGTGACAATCGATAATTGTTCCTTTGTTTCCACTACGAACGATTTCAAGCAAAATCGACCTGTGAATACGATTTTTTAGTCTTGTTTTATATGTATTATTATCGTTTACAAGAATTAAAAATTTATATTTGGTTTTGACTTGTGTTTTTAATTTGATGTATTCTTCTGTTGATAAATGGTTTTCGGTATCGGAAAATTCAATTCCGAAAAATGTTTTATCAAGCTCATTTTTGAATACATCAATTAAACTGTCACAAGTACAGTGTGAAGTATGAAATTTGCAGGGAACGGCATTATGTCCGTTCCTTGCAGGTCTGTCGGTGTAAAAACAATCTGAAATGAAAATTTCGTTATTATTAATTTGTAGTTGTATGTATAACCGCCTCCCATGATTATTTTTGAATATGGCTTGATATGTCTGCCCTTGTTTTTTGTCTAAATGTAAAATACTTTTTTGCATTGTGTTTTCCTCCTCTATGAAAATAATATATAAATGAAACAAGGGCAGTTACATATCGGCTTCAGCAATTACAAGCCATAAACTTGTTTGTGACCGCCATTCTCAAAAAAACTATACAAATTAGCATACAGCCTTTCGGAATTTCTTGATAATGAATCGCAACGAAGTTCTTCGCGATACTTATTTGGAACATCCGATAAGTATTCGTCAAATTTATCATAGTCCGGCTGTTGTTTCTTAAAAGCTTGAATCATGATATATAGCAATGCTTTTGCACATTGTGAATATGCTTGTTCTTTCTTTGTTTTTACTGTTTTAAATGCACTGAGTGCTTGTTCTGAGCATAATATACAGTTGCTTTTGAGTATTTCTCGGATGGATTTAGCATTGTACCCATCGAAACTGAAAACGACTGCATAATGGTTGATGGTTCTTAATTTCTTGTCGGTGTGTGTTGTAATATGACCATGGTTTTTTAGCAGTATCCAAATGTATGGATAAAATGCAGCGACACCTTGACTTATAAGATAAAATAAGTCCTGACAAATCTTGATTATTGCGTTATCATCAAGTAAATAAGCTTGATTTACCAGTTGTTTAAAATGATTATTAATTATTTTAAACGACTCGTTATTGTCTAAAATATTAATATTATTTAATACTGTTTTGATGAGCAAAGAATGAAATCTTTCATCCTTTTCACCTAATAGTCCAAGAATTTTTACCTGTTCTGTTGGTGAGATATGGTTAGGATTTAGAAGAAGCGAAATTGCTTCTTCTGATTTATTTTCTCCCGAAAGGTTATCATAAATTTGTGCTATTAGTTGATCATTCTTTGTGTATAGATTTTCGCTTTCAGTACTCATAGTTTGATGTCCTCCTTATCATAAGTCAAATAACGGTTGATATTATTTCTTGGTAAACATATAACGGATTGCCTAAATTGTCCTTTTCGATATTCGTATGAACGACGGTTATCCTTTGTTATAAGTAATTTTTCACTTTCTAATTTTTGGTAAAGTTCTTGCCGAGATAAATCAAACGAAATGCCTTCATTTTGGCATGCAAGTTTGATTTTAGCAAAAACATTAACGCTTTCAATCCAAACATAGTTATCATCGTATAAAATATCTGTTTTTGGTGTGTCATTGGTGATTTTTGATGTATTTATTGTATATAACTTGTTTTCGACACGTAATGATTCAAGTGTCTTGAAAAATATGAAGATGCTGTCGTTTTCAAGATAACGCTTGCTTTGCTCGGCGATGTAGTGACGAATGTTTGATGGAAAATCACTGATGTTGGCGAAAAATATATTTTTTGCAGTGCAATATTCGCAAAACATATCGTAAATTGCCAAAAACCAACAACACATTGATGTATAACGTGCGTGCCATTTCGGAGCTTCGTGATGCATAATGCTATCTCGATGATCCAAGAATGTTTGCCTCAATTTAATACAAAAGTCAATATCTAATGTGTATTGAATAAAATCAGCCAATGCACCTCTGAACTCAGCTTGTGAGGCCTGTAACTCCGTTAATGCCTGCAAATTGACTGCCTCTTGAAAGTCGATAATGAGCATACGCGGAATCGACGAAAATCGTACTTTTGGGATCTGTTCACCTGTGACAACCGTGATTGTATCAGACGATTCGGATACGATTTTTTTACCACTCATTTTTTTAGCAACTGATGATTTGTCACCGTTAAGGCGTATGATTTTTTCGAGCTTGGCAGTTATTTCTCTGTCAGTATTTGTATAAAAATCATCAACGATTGTAATCATATCACGCGACTGTTTTAAGGTTGCTATAATACTGGCAACTGTGTCTTCAAAAGAACAAACACTAAAATTTTCATTATTATATGGATTGAGTGTAGCTTGAACAGTAGAAGTTTTATAGCTACCTGTGCGACCTATAACAGCCAAAATAAATGACGGTCGATCTGTGCCTAAGTTACCCAATCGTGATATGCAAGTGCTTAACAAAAGGGTAAACAAAAAGATGAGGCCCTCTGTCTGACTTTTGAAGCACGGAAGATACTTTTCAAAAAAGAAGTTTGCACTTGCATGTTCGATTGTACAAGGACTTCTAAAAAATACATTTCCAATAGTATTTATTGAAGTTGGCGAGATGAGGTTATCACCAAAAATGTATTTGTTATCAAATGCACCAACAAAACCGTAAACACATTCCTCGTCAATATTCTCCGATAGCTTATGGTAAATTTTCTTGCAAATGTCCCATTCATTTTCTGATAGGCGACTTACACCTTTTGTACCAAACTTGTAAACAAGATTAGGATTTTCAATTTCGGACGGCTGAATTGAAATTTTTTCGAAGATTTTCTTTCTTGTCATCAGTTTTACATCAATTTCAAATGTATCATTTGCGTTAAGGTTGACGGTTCTGTGTTGTTTCAATGGTATAATTATAGCTGAAGGAACGTTCAAATTAGTTCTTTCTTCAATTTCATCTGTAATATCATGGATATTGTTAGTTTGTGTATGATTTAATAAATTCATTTGTTTCCTCCTATATTTCTAGATTGTTTATCTCGTTTCAAAAAGCGCTTTGTCATGCCGTTTGTGCCTGCGAAATTACGCCTAAAAAGTTTCGCAAACACTTCGCATATTAGTGATTTTTTAGATTAATCTTTCAAGCTATCAGCTGATGTATATAATAATACGCTTAAATAATCTGCAAATAAATAATAAAATACGCAATATAAAAATATTTTGCAAAAAAATATTACATAACTTGCGTCAAAATGATATAATTTTATAAAATAAGTTTGGAATGAATGAGGATATTGTAATTTGAAACATTAATTGGCAAAAAAGGTGGATCGTGATGTGGAAGAAATTTTGTGAGCAGGATACGAATGAAGAAAACAAACTGCGTATGAAATATGAACGTAGATTTCGTTATCTACTGAGATGGAATATAACGAATGAAGAAGGATTGTTTAAAAAAGAGTTGTTTGAAAAACAACCCGTAATGAGTTTAACCCAATTAGGTAAATATTTGTTTGGCTATATGTGTGCAACTTCGAATATACCATATAAATATATTGGAGATTATTTATATGCGATAGAAAAAGAAAAGCCAATATCAAAATGGAGAACTAAGGGGGAAACTTTGTTTAATTATTTGGTGGAAAATGTTGTTGAATTTAAGTTGGATAAAGAACCTATGACTGATATATCTGAAGAGTCTATTAAAGAAAATAATTCGATTATAGTATTTATAACTAAATTTGAAGCGGTTGATGGCGTGTGGGATAAGATGCTAAATGAGAACGATGAAGATAATTCCACTGAAACAATGAGCGACACAGAATATAATCCCATAAATGATATGAAACAATACTTTGAAGAGATAATAGAAGGTATAGATGATAATTATTTAGGTAAGTATTATCGTAAGGAACATATAAAGGGCGGATATATAAAGAAATATAAATTCAAAGACGGATATACAATATTTTCAATAATACTTCTATATTTTCTAAACATTATATTTTGTTTTTACATTGGTGAACAAGGATGGTTATTTGGAAGATTTACAAAAAAAGAAGACAGTGTTCGAATTGAAGATTTAAAAGACATTATGTTCGTAATAAATAAAGACATGCAGGGAGCATGGGGTACAGGTGAAGAAACTATGAATAATAAAAAAAATATACACGTTGAAAATCCACAAAAAGACATAGAACAACAGATGCGTAAATATATTATTAAAAAGTTTTTTCAACCAAATAAAAAATGCAATATTTCATTCAACAGACTTCCGTATATGAAATTCTTAATAATAAATAATAAATTTTCTGATTTTGTTGATGAACTAATCAAGGATATTGCTGTTTGGGTATATGAGAAAAATCATTGCGAAACGAAATACATAAACTGTGCGAAGATTATTATTGATGATATGAAAAATGCTTTTAGTAAAATCGTTCGAAACGTTTACTATGGGGAAAATTATAACTATAAAAATGAGGAAAACTTTATAGATCCCGAATTCTTTTGGGAAGATGAGGATGAAGATGAGTCTGAAAAGATCATGCTTGATATATTATCTATATTCAGTATATTAACGAAAGAAGCAAATAATTACGGTATAAAATGCAAGGTACCGAAAACGGAGCGTACAGCAGCAACCAAAGTTGACGGTGGCAAAGGGGAACTAATAAGCGGATTACGATTGTTTGTTGATAATATGTTGACCGATAAATGTTCTCAGTTCAGTAACAACAAGGGCTATAACAACATGATCAATAGTATTGGCGGATATGAATTTGAAAGAATATTTCAACCTATCAACTTTATATTGGATTCGATGATTAGTATTAAGATGGATGAAGATAAGAATTTGAAAAATAGGATTAAAAATATACGCCACTACGATAATGTGAAGGACAAATATAAGTATATAGTTAATGTAACAAATTACAGTACATATCCTGTATTTTTGGGGACGTATTTGAAATGTATGTATCTTGAAACTGAGATAAACGTTGATAAATGGGTATTTTATTATATAAAGAATTATCGAGAGTGTTTTTGTGACATTTATGATTCCTATGAAGATGAAGAAGATGAACAGACTTCGGAATTTTCTTATGAAGGTGGACATACGCTGGAATATTCTTGTAAATATGAAAAAAATATAAAGAAAAAAGTAGAACTTCTTCTAAAATATGGAGAAATGAAAGAAGAACAAATAGCGGAATCTTCCTATAAAGATGAACAGACACAGGAATTTTCTTATAAAGATGAAGAAACAGAAGAGGAACAAGCACTGGAATTAGATGTACTTGCTGATGAAATAAAAGATATATTTCATCAAAATAGTTACGGCATGATGAATATAGAGAATAATTATATAGAAGCTATGTTATCAGAAACGTTTAGATATAAAGACATAGATAAAAATATGAGATTATCCGTAAGAGTGAAGGATGCATTTATAAAATACAATAGCGATAAGTGGTTAGAGAAGTTCAAGGATGTAAATACTGAATGGATAAACGAGTGTATTTGCTTGGGTGAATTTTTCGAAAATATAATGAAAGAAATGTCTGAATATTTGGAACAGATTTGCGAAAAAGAAGATATTATTGCTTGGAGCAGAAATGTTGTTGAGGAATGTAAAAAAGAAGATGATATAAATAAGCTTTCCGAACATCTGTATGGTATTTGGAATAGCGTCTATAATTATGCCATAGAAAATAAAATTGCAATAACCAAAGTGCGTAATGAATATTTTGAAAAATATTTCTCTTCGTTGAAAAATGAAAGAAGACAAGAGGAAGAAGAATTGATATAAGATTTAGTGAAATAGTTTTTATACAAATATTATTGGAATGTAGCAAGATATGTGATATAATAAAATATATAATTGAATCATCAGTTGAATTGTTCAGAATACGGAGGGGTGAAAATGGCACTTGAAAATAGATTAGGCATAACAGATTCTACTGAACTTGCACGAACAGAAGAAAAAATAAGTAAGAAAAAGGCACTGAAGCTGTTTGAAACAGGTATTCTTGATACATTAACCCACGGTACGTTTGAAACGCTGTGTGTTATTCATAAATATTTATTTGAAGATATTTATGATTTTGCGGGAAAAATCAGAGAAGTAAATATTGCAAAGGGGAATTTTCGCTTTGCTCCGTTGATGTATTTGTGTTCGGCACTTGAGAATATTGATAAAATGCCTCAATCCTCATTTGATGAAATTATCGAAAAATATGTTGAAATGAACATCGCTCATCCATTCCGTGAGGGTAACGGCAGGGCAACTCGTATTTGGTTGGATTTGATTTTGAAAAAAGAAATCGGAAAAGTTGTTGACTGGAGCAAGGTTGACAAGGAAGATTATTTGCTTGCGATGGAGCGTAGTCCTATTCGTGATCTTGAGATTAAATATGTTCTCAAAAATGCTTTGACAAACAAAATCAATGACCGTGAAGTGTATATGAAAGGCATTGACACGAGTTATTATTATGAGGGTTACACAACTTTTAAAACGGAAGATTTAAAGTAGGTGCAGAGTATGGATATATTTAATTATATTATTGCAAACTCTGATTTGCATGATGATAATTATGGACTTCTGTACGATAGTGAAACATTTGAATTTAAGTCTGTATCACCGTGTTACGATCACAATGTTACATTTCAAGAGGGATTTTTAGGATTGTCAAGAACAACAATGGGTAATTCTGCATCTGTGCCGTTAGATGACCTTTGCGAACATTTTATGGTCAATCATAAGGACATTGCTCAAAAACTTAAATCAATAGATTTAGACGAGGTTAAAGCATATCTTTCCGGAAGGCAGTTCAATGAGCTTAATGAATGAATCGCCAATGTAATTAACTAGAACAAATGACAAAACATTCTAAATCATATGTAAAATAAAAGTATAGTCTTGGACTAGTTTTAAAGGTAATCCAAGACTATACTTTTTACTCTCACACTTTTTTAGCATCAGCAAATTTATAAATTAACTCCGACAAATTGAACAGCTCAGGTAATGAACTTCTGCAAGGCAGAGGCTTTACCGATATACCAAGCTTGTGAAATTTCTTTAGTAATTTTTTATTTACAATGCTTTTGCTGCATGTATCGATTACTCGTTTTAATGATTTATGACTTGAAACCCATTCGACGAGCAGTAGCATGTCCAACTTGGTTTTAGCTTTAAAAGTTCCATTTTTTATAATACTTTCAATGGATTTTGACGAACGAAACATAACATCAAGTTTTAATTTCTTTAGCTGATATGCTATGACGTAGTTCCCAATTTCGATAGACTTTTCAAAAAAATCAGTGATGTTGTCTATATCAAATTTCTTATATAAGTCGTTAAGATAAGACTTGAAACATCTGAATTCGGCTCTAAGTATATCTTCATGCCATTCATCTTTCAAATCCTCTTGTTGCAGTTGCAGTCTTTTATTGTAGAAACTGATTTCAACTCTTTTGGATTTGAAAAAGGTCGCTTCTGTTTTTGGGTATTTTGGTTTGTATGATTTCGTATGAAACATCATTTTCTGCGTATAACCTGAAGTTGGATCAAATGCTTGATTTATTAGTTTTATCGAATCCGTCACCTGTTGTTGACTTTCAAGTTTTATGTTGACGCAATAGTCAAAGCGAGATAGAGAGCATGTCTCAATATTAGGCAAATTCGGCGATATTTTATTTAAAAGTCGATTAGCCATTTGTGGAATATCTAACGCATTGTTGCAATGAAATACGTCCACATAATTGTCTTTGTTTCCCTCAATCATTCGTGTAGGATTTATTCTATAAATTAGCATGGGTACAAATGTTGATGGTGTTGTTTCTCTTAATATGATGTAAATTATAATCCCATATTGTGATAATGCAGTACAGACATATTTTTTTATTTTATCTGCCATCTTAGGCTTACTTTCAAAATAGGAACTGCCTAATTTTTTTAATTCCCTATGTAAGGTAGCAAAATCACTACCACTTAATGGATACTCACATTCAAATGTATGAAATGTCATAATAAGTATCTCCTCTCTAAAAATTATTTGCGAAAAATCGTATACGAATAGAAATCTTTGAATTCTTTTATCTATACGTTTATTCTCCGCTTAATTTAATGTTTTAAAGGAAAATAAAATTCTACATTTATTCTATTTTATATGACTGTATAGACAGATTTGGAGTGATTTACACTGTGATAAACGGAGATGTGAATTTTCGTTAAAATAGTTTATAACCATTTATTTTGAGCTAACATTTATTTAAGAATTTTAATGAGAGGATGATTTTAATGTACTATAATGAGAATGAGCTTCCGGCAATATTAACATTTGCGGAAGCGGTTGAGTATTTATATATCGGTCGCAATACATTATTGAAGTTATTGCATAACGGAACTATAAAGGGATTCAAAGTTGGGAATCGTTGGAGAATAAAAAAAGAAGACTTGTTGGAATTTATGAATACAGATAGGGCTTGATAGAATCAAGCCCTATAACGTTATTCTTTTCTGCCGAATAGATACATCAGAGCAGTAATCGGCAACAGAGAAATCAGTATCCATTTACCCATTAAAAACACCTCCTCACCAAAGCATAAGCAATACTTTTTTAATTCCTTTTAGTATCGTTCGTATCATACAGAAAACCTCCTTTCGATTATTCAAGTAGATAATGTATAAATGGAATTTGATAATATACGATAAAAACCGTATTATGAAAGTTATGATTTATATAATATCTCTGTGTAATAAAACACACGGAGGTGAAATTTATATGTTCCAAAACGAACGATTTTGTACTTGCGGAGTAAACAAGGAAGTACCTATTGTATTACAATGTATGATGTGGAATATGGTTGATACAATGGAAGTTGAATCAAAGGATTACTTGCAAGTATTTGAACTGTCAGAGTATGACGGTATGCAGAAAATCGTACATTCACAAGAAATGCCGGAGTATAAAATGGAGTATCTTATTAAATTACAAGGTGCTCCTATTTTTGTGGGTAAAATTTATGTGATTGACGATAAAACACATTCGACAATGCTGAAAGCAGAGGAATATTAAGAGGAGGACGAAAGATGAAAGAGGAAAAATACACTTGTGACATATGTCACGAAGGACATGACGTATCAGAACTAACATATTTTGATGAATCATACTTGTGTGAAGATTGTTTAAGACGTGAAACATTTATTTGCCGTGATTGCGGTGACAGACACTGGAATGATGATTCGGCAGATGGTGACTTGTGCCAAACTTGTTATGATGAAGATTATGTCAGATGTGAAAGATGTGATGCGGTAATTCATTATGATGACGCTTGTTATCATGAAGATGAAGAATATCACGACCACCCATATTGTCGAGATTGTTTTGACATGGACGAGATAATACATGACTATTACTACAAACCTGAACCGATATTCTACGGTGACGGTCCGAGATATTTGGGTGTGGAACTTGAACTTGATGACGGCGGTGAAAATGAATTTTGTGCAAGTAAATTACTTGACATTGCAAATGCTCAAAAAGAGCATATGTACATTAAACATGATGGTTCACTTGATGATGGCTTTGAATGTGTAACACATCCAATGACACTTGACTATCACATTAATCAAATGCCTTGGAGAGCGATTCTTAACAAAGCGGTAGCCAAAGGATATCTAAGTCACCAAGCCGGAACCTGCGGACTTCATGTACATATAAGCCGAAATGCACTCGGAGCGAATTATGAAGAACAAGAGGCAACAATAGCGAAGATTCTCTACTTCTACGAGAAGTTCTGGAATGAAATCTTAACATTCAGTCGAAGAACGGAATCTCAAGCAGAACATTGGGCAAGACGTTACGGCGGCGGAATAATCAATCCGAAAGAAACATTAAAACACGCAAAGAATTCACATATGGGACGATATGCGGCGGTTAATCTTGAAAATGATGCAACAATAGAAATGCGAATATTCAGAGGTACTTTAAAGTACAGCACATTTATAGCAACCTTACAGATGGTAGATGAAATCTGTAAGGTTGCTATTTCTTTGTCCGATGAATTTATGCAAAGCCTAACCTGGCTTGATTTTGTAAAGGGAATATCGGCTGAAAAGACAGAGCTGATTAATTATCTGAAAGAAAAAAGACTTTATGTCAATGAACCGATAAGAAATGAGGTGGAAATATAATGTGCGGAATATATGGAGTGCTTAGCTATAAAGATAAGCTAAAAGATATGAATGAACTTGTGGATTTGCTTGGTATGGAAAGTGCCGAACGTGGTACTGACGCAACAGGTGTTGCATATTCGGTAATGGGAAATATGAATATAAACAAAAGTGCGGTCAGTGCATATAAGTTTAATCCGAATATACCGAAATTTGTTAATGCGGTAATCGGTCATACACGACACAGTACACAGGGCGATAAGAGTAAGAACTATAACAACCACCCATGGAACGAACGTGTGAAGAATTGTCAGTTTGCACTTGCTCATAATGGCGTGTTATTTAATGATAAGGAACTTCAAAAGAAGTATAACTTTAAAAGCAAAATTGAAACAGATTCATTCGTTGCGGTACAGTTAATCAAGTATAAAAATGCACTTAACTTTAAGTCGATAAAATTTATGGCTGAAAGTATAGAGGGGAGCTTTAGCTTTAATATACTTGATAATCATAATAACTTGTATCTTGTAAAAGGCGATAGCCCAATATCGCTGATTCATTTTAAAGAAAAGGGCGTGTATGTGTTCGCCTCAACAAAACAGATACTGTGGAAAGCATTGATCGACTCGGAATTGTTTCAGGATTTAGAGAATGGTAAGTATGAACATATTATGCTCAATGAAGGCGATATTCTGAAAATTAAAAGTAACGGTAAACGAGAAAAAGGTCATTTTAATTATATCGAATCATACGGTAGACATTGGTATGATTACGGCGGTTATATTGATGGTTATGATGAAGATTTTTCGAATGATTATCTTGAGGATATAAAGACAGTGGCGGCAATGCACGGCGAGGATCCGGAAGTGATACAGGAACTGTATGACGGAGGATTTACGCTTGAAGAATTGGAAGATATGATTTACACTTGATACTAAAATAGTGCCGTTAGGGTGGGTAAAACCAAACTAACGGCACTGTTTTTTTGTGTCAATAGGGCATTGCGGTATACATAGCTATAAAATAAGAAGTAGAGAGTGGTTTATTCTGAAAAAATAAACTGTGTATTTTGAAATCAAGGATATAATGTTTAATGTAGCTTGATTATGCATATATATGTATTGATGCAGAAACCTTATTTTTTGCCGTTATTCGTATAATTTTAGCCGTGCCGCAAACATCCGCAGTTCGCCCCTCATCGACGGAATACTTTCAACCGGCGTTAAGATGCGTATTTCCATACTTACTCCGTTAAACCAATTGCAGTATGCAATATTATCTTTAACTCTAGGGATATTGTTTTTGTAAAAAAACATACAAAACTATCAATATACAAACTTGTTAATAAAAACAGAAAAGTATATACTTAATATAAACAATTGTATGTGATTTATAAAGGAGAGGGCATATGAAAAGGATTTTCAGCACGGTGGTTGCGTTGAGTATGGTTATTTTAACAAGTGTGCATACTTTGGCCGAAGAAAACGATATAAACAGAACTGCAATAGACGAGGCAAAACAGTATCTTTCGGGTGATGTTACAATATCCTCTGGAAATATGTCAAGCTATACAGCTGCAGACGGAACGGAAGTAATGCTTGAATGGGATAATGTTTATGACTGTACTATTAAAGACGAAAAGGGAATGTATCGTAACGATACATATTTAAAAAGTGACGGAAAAATAACACGTCCGAAGTGGTTTGAGGGAACAAAAAAACTCAAAGGCGATGCTAAATTAACAGCCGGCAGTGAAACGGACGAAGTTTCAGATGTACATTTAACATTACAACCACCATCTGCACCTAATTTTCAAAATGTTTATGATTACCTTACAGATTATATTGATATAGGTAATACCGACAGCGAAATGACGGTGGTTGGCACTAATCGCATAAACCGTCTTGAAGTTGTTCGTGATAACGGAATTCAGACAAAAAACGTTGAAGGCGTTGAACATACATACAGAACTCTCAATAAAAACGGTGCAATGGTTGTAACGATGAAGTGCGACAGTGAAAAGACAAATTATTTAACTGTAAAACTATGGGGAGATGATACCGGCGATACAATGCTTTGGGTATGTGACCCGACAAGCGGTAATATGAATATCACAAATTCAAGTCAGCCGTCAAGGAACGGACTGGTTGACCGCAGAGATTGGGTTGAACTGAATTTTCTTAATGCTTCGCCACAGTATAACGGCGGATTTATCTATTCAACATATATGATACCTAAAATTTATACTGAGGGTAAAGATTATGTATCTCTCAGGATATATTCAACGGGCGGGAATGCAAATTACGGCAATATAACAATTAAGGAACAAACCGAGCCGAGCCGAGGCATATATGCGGCGTATATGACGCAAGATGCTGATTTTGACCCGTCGAAATTTGAAACGGTAACAGGAAAACATACTCCAACGGCTAAAAGTGATATGATACCATACTCCGAGCAGAAAGAGCTTGCACTAAAATATACAAAATCAGCAGTGGAAACATTCAAATCTTGGCAGATATACGGAATGGACAATTATCCGTCATATATGGAAGGAATGGTGACCAGGGGGACAAGCTGGAAGAACAAAGCTGCCGCTGATACGAATTGGAAAGATTGTTATTACAGCCGTATGATGACGCAGAACTTAACTCCGTTAAATATCAATGAAATATTTGCTTACGCATATAAAAATTCGGACGAATTAGGTTATACCGAAAATGAAAAAACGGAGCTTTTGGACAGAGTAGTAAAAGGAATTGACTTTCTTACCCGTGCACAAGGCGAAAACGGCGGTTTTTACAGTTCGGAATGGATAGGCGGACCGAACAGAAAGGTGTCTGAAAGTCAGCACTTGACGGGATTTGGGCTTCGCAGTGTGGCACAGGCAATGATAATGATATGCGATGATGTGGATTTTTACGAAGTAATTGATAGTGACGCAGACTGTAAAACAGATTTAACAAGACTTGAAGCATGGTCGCAAATGGCGGCAAAAGCAAGAGATTATCTTGTATCGCTTGACGGTGCAGGACACGCACCGAATCAAGATATGGTAAATATTGTAGCAGCACTCAGATTTGAAAAGGCTTTGCAGCTTATGGATAGTGATTTATCGTGGAAAACACAGGGGCAAGAAGATAATATTGAGAAATACCTTGATATAGCATTGGGATTCAGCATAAACAATGTATGTTCAAGTTATTGGGTATCGCCAAAAGGTCTTATATTGGAGAACTTCGGCTCAATTCAAGGCGGTTATTCGGGCGATTACGGAACGGAAGCTTTAGAAGAAATGTCACAGCTTACGGAGTTTGCAGAGGAAAATCTGCAATCTGACCGTGCAAAAAAATATATTGAGCGTATGAAAAACGCATATTCGGCAATAGATAATTTTATGTTTACGGCAAATGCAGAAATAGACGGAAATCCTACGCTATACGCAGAAGGCTTGACAGGAAACCGAAATGCGTATTATCCGGGTACAGAACGATATATTCTTGATGAATACAACGCAGTGGAAAAAGGTAATAAAACAGCTTTAAAGACATACGAACTTTTTTTTGAACATAACAAGCTATTGGTAAATGCCGAGAGTTATACTCCGTCAAACAGCCATTTTGAGGACAATGCACTGGCGGTAATTAAGATGTATATAAATTTTGACAAAATAATATCAAAAATTAATGAGGAAAATATCATCGATTATGATTATATTATGGATGATGACAGTCAGACGTCATATGCATGGGCAGACGAAATGGGCAGGAATGTTGTTATAAAGAATGGAGATGAGCGAATATACCTCGCACTGAATTGGCGAAATCCTCTTCATAGTCAGACTTATTATAATACGGCAGATAGCCAAAATCAGCAGAAAAGCGTGATGAATAATCTTGTGCGAGTTCATCATACGACAGATTTATATGATAAATATGGCTATGCTGAAATGAAAACAGAGGGGTGGAATGTCAAAATGGCAGAATCAAGCGATTGGCAGTTGTTTGAAAATCATTATGTTGATGCGTTTATGTATATGAATTACGGCGATTATGCTATAATTATGAACAGCAATAATCTTATGGGAAATGAGAATGACCTTGAGTATGATATTCCTATAGAAAAATTAGGACTTGACGGTGTATATGAAGAACTTATAAGCGGAGAATATTACTATTTCGGTGAGGCGATGGACGGTGCTGTAGACGGGAGCAAGACAAAGATACCATCTGCAACGACATTTGTTTTGAAGAAAATCAATCCTATGGGCTTAAAAGCAAAGGTGAAAACCGCTGACTATGCAGACGGATATGTAACTGTTCGAATGACAAAGGACGACGGATATAAAGATATTGTGCAGGTGTATGTCGCTGAATATGATAATGACGGCAAGCTTGCAGAAGTAAAATGCGAAACACGCAAAATTAACTCTGATGCCGATATTAAATTCGGTTATAAAAAGAAAAATCCAGATAGTGCTGTTAAAATTATGATATGGGACGAAAATATGCAGCCGTATGAATGGGAATAGTGTTAAAGTTTGAATACAAAAATTAAATATCAAAGTTTAAATGTTCTATTGTTTATGTTATTATAAAGATAAGTTAAAATATTATTTTATGGGGAGAGGTGCAAAATGAAATTAAATTTTAAGAGAATTATATCATTTGTTGCTGCGGCGGCAATGGCGTTGAGCTCATTTTCAATGCTCACTGTTTCGGCAAAAAATGAAGAAACGGTAATAAGCCCGATAGTTCAGACTGCGAGTGTTGCAGCACAAGTAAGAGCAAGTGGCGTGAATGAAAATGGTGAATGGACCGGTATGAATTCAAGTAGCAGTAAAATTGTAGAAAGCGGAGATTTGGAATCTACGGCAAAATCAAACTTTGGAATATTCTATTATTTTGACAAAATAGAACTTCCGGAGGATGCTATAGTTACAAATGTAACAATTACCGCATATCAAGGTTCATCAAAATTCAGCGGAAAACCGTTTGTCATGCTTCACACGGAGAATCCTGCGGATAAAACTAAAATAGCAGATATATTCGAAGTTTCAAAAACAGCAGCTAATGTTGCTTTTAGCAGTAAATCAACAACAGAAGAAATCGCTGCCATTACGGTAGGTACAACGACTATGACAGAATTGACGGAGGATTCCGGTACAAAAACGGGAGAAAGAACAGAATCAGTTAAAATTACAGGCGATAATATAGCAAAATTTTTTAATGAAAATGATGCAAATTCATATTTTCTGTATAATAAGGACAGAACGGACGGAAACAGAAAATACAGTACAAAAGCAGAAATTACAGTGGAATATAAAAAAGCAGAAGCATCACTTACACATGGCGAAACAGTAACAAAATATGAAAAATTTGAGGATGCATACACAAGTGCCGAAGATGGAGATACAATAAAATTATTGAATGATGTCACCACATCTAAAGGTATGTATGTAAAAAATAAAAATATAACAATAAATGGAAACAATAAGGCGATTAATAACGGAAACTACTATATAGCTTTCGAAGGAAGTACAGAGCTCACTATAAAAAACCTTACAATAAACGGAAGTGGTAATCTTGAAATAAAAGAAAATACAACAATAAATGCAGATAATTTAACTATAAGTCATCTGCAAATAAACGGAAGCACAATAGAAAGCAAGGGTATATTAAAGAATTCGGCAGTTGATGCGCTGAAATGTTACGGTAAACTTACTCTTGAAAATACAACAGTAAAAAATATTACATTCCCTAATATAAGAGTAGGTTTTGCTGATGTGCCGAAAATCACTTCAAACAGCGATTTCCAATCTGAGAGTATAACAATAGAAAAAATAACATCAATCGGTGATGATTATACGTTGTTTGACGGTACATACACACCTGAAACTGTAACAATAGCTTCGGACTATGTCACTCTTTACAAATATGAAAACGGCTTAGTAAAAGCAATTCCGCAGACAACAACGGAGAATACACCCGAAATCGCTATTGACTATATTGCTGAAAAGCTTACAGGATTTATAGACGGCGGAAATTATACAATAAATGATGTGGCAGTTGTGCCTGAAAACGGCGAACTTGCAATAAATAGTTTGTGGTTGGGTACGACGCTTAAAATAGTCAAGAAAGGCGACAATTCAACAACAACTGACAGTGAAGCACAGTCACTGGCAATTCCGGTACGTCCTGCTGCTCCTGAAATAACAGGAGTTGATGAGGCAACTGTAAACGGAAATGACGGTAAAATCACAGGTGTGAACAATACAATGGAATATAAGTTGTCGTCGTCAGGTGAATGGACAGATGTAACAGGAACAGAAATTACAAACCTTGCACCGGTAGAATATCAAGTACGTTTAAAAGCGGTTACGGACGGTGACAATAAAGCATTTGCTGGCGAGGTAAAGGCTGTTACAATAAATGCACACGGACTTCAAGAGCCGATTGTAACAGTTCCTGCAATTTCAGATGTTACATATACGCCGAATATGAAATTGTCTGACATAGCTCTTACAAATCCGGACGGCAACACAGCGGGTACTATTACATGGAAAGCACCGGATACAGCATTAAATGCAGGGGATAATCAAAAATTTGCGGCGGTATTTACACCGGACAATACAAATGATTATAAAATAAAAGATATAGAAATAGTAGTCAACATTAAGAAAGCAACACCTGATGTTTCATGGCCTGACAGTGAAATAACAGTTACATACACTGATGGTATGAAACTAAGTGATGTTACGCTTCCGACAGTAAGCGGAAACACATCAGGTACGCTTGCGTGGAATGAAGCGGATACTGTATTAAATATAGGAACAGCAAGCTATGATGTTGTATTTACTCCGACAGATACAACTAATTATAATACAAAGACAGGCAGTATTTCTGTTAAAGTTGAAGAACAGGTAATACCGTCTTATAATATCAAGGTAGCTGATGAAATAAACGGAAAACTTACCGTTTCTAAATCAGCAAAGGTTAATGAGCAGGTAACTGTTACTGTAAGCGATGCAAGTTATGTCGCAAACAGTCTGACGGTATGCTATACATCGGATAATAGCACGCGTGCAGTACCTGTCACATCAAACGGCAATCAGCTAACATTTACAATGCCTGCGGCTGATGTTACTTTAACAGCACTGTTTGATGCGGAAGATACAAAAACAATAATTGCATCAAATGATTATTGTTATAATGTGCAGGCGAAAACTGCAAATAAAGGACACTATATAAGAAATCAAAGCGACAGCGATGAGAAAAATCTTGCACTCGGCTTTGATCTTACAGGTGTTGATTTAACGAATAAAGTAGTAACACTAAGATTGACCAAAACGGGATATTCGGCATATACTTCAACGGTCGTAAATCTGATTCAATCTAATCCTTGGAACGGAGGTAATTTCAACTATGATGCCGCAAGCAATGCTAATATAAACATTGTATCAAAAGAGCGTGGCAATAATGCTCAATACGCAGCTTGTGAGTTTGTGCTTAATACAAACAAGATTAATCTATCAGATAGCAAATTGTACATGAATGTGGAAAGAGCGGAACAGGCTGAAAAACAAGCGGGAAATGACTATTTTGCTATTCCGTCAGCAACTGTTGACGATGGCAAAAAAGCTATTAATGCTTCATATCTTCCGCAGCTTATCATAAAAACGTTGCCTGAAAAGTATGCACCGGAATATGCACTTCAGACAGACACGCAGGATGATATGTTCCAGTATCATTTTGCAGGCGGAACAACAGAGTATAACAACGGTACATCAGAAACAGGCAAGACATATGATACATATTTATGGGTTCCGTCAAATACATCGCCTGGAGAACTTAAAGGTCTTGTAGCGGTAAAAATGAATTTGATTGAAGTACCGTTTGTGTACTCACAAATGCTAAGAAGCGAACTTGCAAAAAAGAATTTCGGTATATTGTTCCTTGTGTGTCAGAAAGATAAATATGGCTATAATAACACTTTAAATGGTTTCTATACAAAGGAAGATTATAACGGCAATGAACTGATAACAGACACAAGCAAGTTTACAACTGACAACAAAGATGCGGCACAGATTTTAGATGAGATTCTTGCAGGTATAGCAAAAGTATCGGGTTATAGTGAAATAAAAGACACAACACCGATTATTACCATAGGTCACAGTGCGGCTTCCGGTTTTGGAAACAAGAGTGCAAATTGGAACAAAAATCGTGTTATTGCACAAATTCATATGAAAAACGGTATGAGCGGTAACGAAGCAATGATTCCGGGTGTTCCGACTTTGCAGTATGCCGCACAGTACACAGAACATTCAAACGGTGCAGACCGTGACCGTTCCGTTCGTGACGCAAGATGGCATATTGAGCATGAACGCAGTGAAGGCGGCGAGTATCTTGTATCACATATAATTGAATGGGGTAGTGGTCATTATGATTGGTCGGATAATGCAACATATATGCTTACAAAGTACATAACAAAGGCGATTGAAGCACGCTTGCCGGCAGACTATGCTATAACAGGTCAACTTAATGATTTGACTAACACGGGATACTTAATGAAACCGTTTGAGAAGAATGGAACAAGCGAACAAGAAGCGGGTTATTACAGAGATTATTTGCAGGGCTGGTTGTCATCTGGACAGAATAACAGCAGTGCAAGCGAGGACGACAAGAAAGCTTCTTTCTGGTTCTTTGATGAAGAATTTGCAAACGAAGTAAATAAATTTACAAATTATGCAATTCCTGAGTCGCCTGATTCAAAGGCAACAGGTATTAGCGGAAGCACATCTTCGGAAATTGAGCCGTTTATGCTGATGAAAGATCCGTCAAAATCTACATGGAGCAACACTCCGGCTACAGCACCGACACTTATTTCTCCATTTACATCATTTGCGAGCAATCCGTTTTCAAGATACGGCAGCAACCGTTTCATAAACTATGAGAGAATGTCTTCACCGGATGGAAATGCAAGTAATACTGCAAGTTTAGGCGGATATGATACTGTAACTGTTGACACATATTATATGAGCAAAATACCGTCAATAACAACAAAAAATACTGTTGCATACGACAATGCAGGTGATGAGGCTAAATATCCTATGAATACTAAAGCGGAATTTGTTCCTCTGATTGCACCTTATGAGATTGTAAGCTCAGAATTACTTGATATGGCGGGAATGACAAAGGATGAAAGCAATGCAGAAGCCGAAAATGTTGCGTCTGTAACACGCACGAAGTTGCGTTTCCATAATAACAGAGTTTATTTCAGATCGGGAAATCAGTATACACTTGAAGACGGTTATAATACGATGGATTCCTACGGATTTATTAAATCACCTGAAGTAAGAGATGAAAATGGCTTTGTAACTTCGTCGTTTAAGGCAACAAGTTCACAGATGAATATCCCGTATGTAAATAAGGGTACAGAACAGACACTTACACTTAATAAGATTAGCGATATAAATATATACGGAATAACTGAAAATCCGTCGTTTGACATAGAATACACATCAACAGACAGTGATTTACAGAAATATACGGATGTTTTTGTTGAATACGGTCCGGCAAAAGCAGTTAGAATAGTCGGAGATGATGGCTCATATTCTTGGAAGATAGAAATTTTACGAGATAAAATTCCTGAAAATGCAAAATTCCCGATTGAAGTGAATGTTGTCGCATCAAACCTTGGAAAGTGGGAAAAAACATACGGTGCTACAACTTCACAGTCGTTTAATATAATCTCGCGTTCAGACGAAGATTTGCCGGAAATCACCGATGTGACAGTAACCCCGTCTGCAAATCTTGTATACAATGGAAACGAGCAGGTTTTGGCAACGTTAAGCGGCACTAAACAGGGAGATACCGTTTCGTACAAGATTGACGGCAATGCGACAGAAGAATTAAAGGGTACTGATGCGAAGGAATATAGTCTTGAAATCACAGTATCACGTGAAAATTACAAGGATTATGTATGGACCGGAACAGTAGAAATTAAAAAGGCACAAATTACGGGTGTTACCGTAACAGGCGGTAATGCTCAATATGACGGTAAATCTCATGATTTAATTACTGTATCAGGAATAACCGAGAATGATACCGTTACATATAAAGTAGACGACAAAAACGAAACTACGGAAAAACCGACATTTACCGATATTGGTACGCATAGCGTAAAAGTAACTGTTTCAAGAGGTGACAACTATGTTCCGTATGAGCAGAATGTTTCTGTAAGCATAAGTGCAGAACCGACTGTTACGGGAATTACTGTTACACCGTACAGTGGTATATATGATAAATCCGAACATGATGCACTTACTGTTGAGGGGTTGGAAAACAGTGATATTGTTACCTACATAATTGACGGCAAAGAAGTAAATGATATGCCGAAAATTACGAATGCAGGAAACTATCCGATAACTTTAAAGGTGTCAAGAGATGGTTATGCACCATATTCACAGATATACACTGCTGTTATTTCAAAGGCAAATGCTGAAATAACAGCCGAACTAAATCAGTCGGCGGAATATGACGGTAAGGTAAAGAATGTCTTGGCAAGTCTTAACCATGATGAAACCGAGCTTAAATATTCCATTACTAAAAATGGTGAGAGTGTTTCGGAAATAGTGGAAACAGGAGAGTATATAGTTGTTGTAAGTGCTGATGAGACAGATAACTATAATGCTCCGCAGGCTGTAACCGTAACATTTACAGTGACAAAACTAAAGTCTGAAATAATCATCGGAGAAGATTATTCAAGCTCAGACACAAGTTCATCTGTTGATATAACTGTTAAAAATCCGAATGATGAAACAAATAACGGAGTTTTAATAGCAGCACTGTATTCAGAGGATGGCACATGCCTTAGTGTATCGTCAGTAAAGAATGGCAGAGCAAGCTTCAATTATGAGATGGACGAAGGAATGTTTATCAAAGCATTCCTGTGGAAATCATTCACAGGCGAAGATGCTATGAAACCAATTCTGCCGTGTGTATCAAAAACAATCAGATTTTAAACTTCAAATGAGCGTATATATATACGCTCATTTTTTTGTGTGGATTATCAAATAAAAAAGTAAAAAATCACAGTTGAAATATTTTAAATAAAACCGTATAATTACAGTAAGATACTACATTATAAGATATATATTTAAAGATAAAATCGGAGGGCGTTATGTTTAAAAAGATTATCAGTATAGCTATGGTTTGTACAATGCTGGCTTCGTTTGTGCCGAATGTAACGGCATTGGAAAATGCAGTTGTATATGGATTTGAAAAGAAAGAAGAAAAATGGAATATTCAAGCCACAAACGGACGTATCGTAACAGGGGTTGACACTGAAATATTTCGTTCCGGAGAACAATCATACAAATTTGATGCGATAACGCTGACTGAGGGTGAAAATGAAATTTCAGCTATTTCAAAGACGTTTGATTCTGACTATAAAGATGCGTATAAGGTAGGTATATGGTATCTTTTAAGCGAAGATTATACTCGCCTTGATGCACAAAACGGCGGTGCGTTTTTCGAATATACTTTACTCGATAAAAACGGAATGGAAATCCCGGACAGTACATACAGCTACTGTATATCAGCACCGTCATATGAAGATGATATATATTCACAGCATTGGAGCGGTAACGATTTTTACATAATCCCAACAAAGGATACAGCACAAATAAGAATTTCTATTGGAATTAAAGCGGCTACGGGACAGGTAAATTTCGATGATATTTCATTTGAAAAAATTGACAGAAAGAATGTGCTCTCAAATCCGATAACAACCAATCAAACTGTTATGCCGAATTCGCGTGACAGTTATACTTACGGCTGGGAGGGCGATGAGGAAAATTGGTGGGGAACCAATATTTCTAAAAATGCAGTGGCTGAAATGGGTGTCACAAGTGAATATGCTCATTCGGGTAACTCGTGTTATATGTTTAAAGCCGATACATTGAATGTTACTGCTGAAAATAATCAGATGATTGTTAATAATAAGTATAACGGCTCATATTTCCGCGTAAAACCAGGAGTTTATGATGTAAGTTGGTGGTACAAGATAATCGGACCGTATAAGAGAGCATCAAACTCTTGGGGTATGTCGGTAAATATTATTGTTTACTCGGATGACGGAAAAACACAAACGGCTAATGTTTCAAAAACTTATCTCGATTCTGACGCCGATAAGGATTGGCAACAGAGCAGCTATTCCATAACGGTACCGGAAGGTTCAAGCCTTGTAAGAATAAATATCGGCTTGAGAGCCTCAACAGGCACATTTCTTATAGACGACCTAAGCGTTGCTCCGTTGGTAACTGACCTTGTATCAGATCCCGATTTAGAAAATTATCATGGTATGACGCTGAAAAAACTCGATAATGATAGCGTGTATGTAAATATTAACACAAAAGAAGCCGAAAAGGACGATGTTTTGGATTATGTTGTTCTTGGAGATGAAGAAAGTGAAAAGGCACATAATGCCGATACAGGCAAAAGCGTGGTTGGTTACGGAGGATTGGGCGACACATACCGTCAAATTTATCCGGGTGATGATAAAATCTGGGTTACAATGAAAGTTGACCCCGACAAAATGAATTATATAACCGTTAAGCTTTGGGGAAGCGAATGCGAAAATAAGGAAATTCAAAACCTTATGATAAACGATGAATTCGGAACACTTCAAGCGAAATACGGAACCGTATGGCCGGTATGGGATAATATGTATGAGGAACCGGGACAAAGAGGCTCATATTTCTATGCAACTTACCGATTACCTATGGCAATGACGCATGGAAGGACGGAGGTACGTTTTCAGGTTTATCACGGTGGTGATGCAAATGCATATTCCGCAAACGGCATGAACGCTGCAACCGAATATTCAAGGCAATTATATAAGCTTGTTACACATACGGATCCAAGTTATCAAAAAATGGCTGATGACAAGGACGGTGATACAAAGAGATATGATTTGGGTGCAATAAAAGTATCACCAAACGGATTGTCGCCGTATGACTATATAATTAATGAAATGAATGCGGGAATAGAGGATATTAAAAAAAGTCAGAATTACGGCAAGGAATGGGATGAAGCTGTTGCAGCAGGAAGATCTCCGGCAGGAGCATATGGAGCGGTACTTGAAGGAACAAACTCAATGAGCCATGGCTCATGGGAAAACTGGAAGAACGTGCATTATGTAAAATGTTTAGGCTCAAACAGCGAGAACCAAAAGGGAATACGCGCTATGGCAATGGCGTATAACCGCGAGTGGTCTAATTACTATCACGATCCCGAAATAATAGACCGATGCGTTGCCTGGCTTGATTATCAGGTGCGTTCTCAGGGTTCTAACGGTGGCTGGGATAACTCAATCTATAAAACGTGGATCGGCGGTCCTGACAGAATGGAAGCCGACGGCGGTATAAATGCCGGTGCCAGAGCAGTAGGTGAAGTATTTACAGAAGTTGGTGACGCGATTATTGCAGCAGGCTATCTGGATGAATATATGGATGATGACCTTAATCCGAATACGCCGGAAATAAAGCGCAGAGATGCATATGCAAATATGTATGTAAAGGGCACTGATTACATGTTTAATGTTATTAACAGAAAACCTGCTGTAAATCAGGAGCTTTTCAATGTCGTTTCGGGAGTTGCATTCCAAATGGCGCTTAAAATGATAAGTCCGTCTAAATGTATGAGCGATGCAGACCTCAAAAAGAGAATGTATGAGGCGAGCGGAATTATGAGAACGCCGAGACAGTCAATTCTCATTTCACCGAAGGGCTTGTCAATGGAAACAATAGGTCATTTTGACGGAGCATATGACGGAAATTACGGTCCTCACGGTGCGGCAATGGTTGCGGATTTGGCACTCATAACAAAAGACCCTGGACTCATAAAAAAAGCAGTAAATGCTTCACACGCTATGAATTATTTCGCTGATACAGTTGTAAATCATAAAGGATATAACGCAATAAGGCGTGAATTTAATATAAATACCCGAAACTACAAGGGACCTGGACGAATTGAATATGCGGCATGGAATAACTTTATAGCAGCCGGATTCGGTTCAAAGGACTCTGTGCGTTCAATGGAACTGTTTATTGAATACGGTGAACTGTATTTAAGCTCGCTTGTATCAGACAGAAGACTACTCTATTATATGATATTGAATTTTGATGCTATGGGCGATGATATAAAAAAAGCATCTGAGGGTTATAAAACCTATGCGGATATAAAGGATATTCCTCAGGAAGCGGCTATAGTAACACTTGCATGGAAAAATATCATAGAGGGTGTAAACGACACAAATTTTGCACCGGATGATAAGATAGATGAAAAAACATTTAAAAGATGGCTTCAAAATGCTTTTGGAAACGATACTGAAATCAAGTACAACAGTGTAATGTCAAGAGCACAGGCAGCATATGAGATTTATTACAGACTTCTTGACGATGGAGTGTATATTACAAAGTTTGATTTGGGTTCGGGTATATATATGCCTAATGAACCATGGAACAAGGACGAAAACGGAAATCAGAAGGAATATGTGTTCTCAGATGAGATTTCTCAGTCGCTATCATTACAACATAAGGGTGAATTTGTAAGAATGACGTTAAATTGGCGCAGCACGATGAACGGATTTTATTATGCAGATAATCACCGTGAACATGCGATTTATTCGCAGGTGTTCCGTTGGCATGAAATGAATGACAAGTGGAGTGCTCACGGAAACGGATATATGGCATCGCCACTGGGACTGAGACGCATAAATATAGCAAAGTACGGAAATTACATTATCATCATGAACTGTTCTGACGAGGATAAAGCGGTAAATGTGGAGCTTGAAGCTGATGTTTCAAAGATACATGATCTTGTGACTGATACGATGATGGATGTAAACAACTCAATTACAATGCCTGCACTATCAACAATAGTGTTGGATTTGAGAGAAACGAATTGATTTGAGAGAAAGGAGGAATGATTGTGAAATTAAGAAAATTAGTGGCTATACTCATGGTCCTTTCGATTCTTATGTCAATGCCTGTGCTGAATACTTTTGCGGCGGACAGTTTCAGAACTGAAACTGTTTCTGATGATGGAAGTGAAATAGATACCGACAGTGAAGAAAACTCCGAAGCTACACCCGAGCCGTCGGCAACACCTGAGCCTAATGCTTCGAAAACAGAAGGGACCGAAAGCACAGAAAACGATGAAGAAAATTCTGATGCTCCTTCCGGAGCAAGTAATCTTCCGGGTGCAGCCGGCGGAATGGGATTTACAAGCTCAAAATTTATAGATTGCAGAGGACACTGGGCGGAGAAAATAATCACAGAGTGTACTGAAAAGAAATATCTTGACGGTTATAGCGATGGAACGTTTAAACCTGATAATCCCGTAAGTGCAGCAGAATTTGCAAAGATTTACAGTGCATGGAAAGGTAATTTTTATCAGATTTCAAATGGCTATTGGGCAACACCGTATATACTACTGATGCTGGATTACGGAATATTTGAAAATGGTGATTATTCCGATTATAGTGAAGAAATGACTCGTGAAAAGGTTGCCAAAGCTATAATAAACAGCTTGTCCGGCGAATATTTTCCTGACAATCTTGATAAATATTGTGAGTTAATCCCTGATTATGAAAATATAGATGAAAAATTTCGTGATTATGCGGTACAAGCATATATAACGGGTATTATATCGGGATATGAGGACGGTTCGTTCAGACCTAAAGGATATGTTACCCGTGCGGAAATTTTAAGTATCATAGATCGTGCAATACATATGGATAAGCGTGTTATCCCTGAAAGCGTTAAAAATGCAAGCGGAGGTGAAGCACAGTCAAATACATACTACAGTGCGGCGGTACAGGTAAGAAAATCCTCAAAAGAAAACAGTATGAATTACAGACTGCTTTCAAGCAACTCTCAGTATATGACTGAAGATGATGCTAAATCGGGCTTACGAATGTCAGAGGAACTTCAAGGTGCACAAGGATTTGCATTTTTAATGAGATTTGACCTTTCGGATATATTAAAACGCGAAGATGATTTAGAATCGGTAAGTCTTACGTTGAACAGAGCGAGTGGCGGCGATATGGATATGGGATTGTTTATGTATGATACGCCGATAAGCAATACTGACTGGAATAAGAGCGAGTATTGTAGGGTGGCAAATGATGCGGCGGTCGCAGGCGCGGATAAAACAGGCTATAACACTGTTGTCGACAATATATCAGCAATATTACCTACATGGGGTAATATTGACGAAGCTGTGCCGGACGAACAGAAGACGCAGCCGTTTGCAAAAGCGCAATGCGTAAATGACAAATATGTGTTTGAACTTGATATAAATGAACTAAAAAAGAATGCTGATGAAAACAATATTATTGAATTTTTCGCAACTACCGTAAATTACGATAGATATGGACTTGAAAAAGACAATAAACCAAAATGCTTTGTTGCGGGTAAAGATGCACCTAGCCTTTACTGTACATATAATACAGGCGAGGAAATACCGTCAACTCTGACTGTTTTAGCGGGAACGGCAAAGGTCGAGGGAGGAATGTTAAATATTCTCGGTACGGGAAATAACGCATATATTGAGAATTTCAGAACGGAACAAAAAATCACTTTTGATTTTACAGCAAGAGCGGCTGGCAAATATAAAATGACAGTATATTATTCCGCAAATATCAATTCAGGAGGCGGAACAGCGACATTTAACATGAATGGAACGACCTTTGACCATACTTTTGCACAGACAGGCTCATGGTCAACGTATGTGTATGAGGACTTGGGAGAAGTTGAACTAAAAACAGGAGAAAACACTCTTGTGATAACTGATAAGGAAATACCGAATACTTATCTCATCAATATAAAAAATATTGTCTTTGAGAAAATTAACTAAGGGGAGAATAAAATATGAAAAAGATTAAGCATATTAAGTTTATTTCATCATTGCTTTCACTTGTAATGCTCATAACCTCTGCCGGAATTGCCCCTATAAATTCTATGGCGGCAGACAGTGATAACGGCGAAAAATCTGCTGTACAGCTTGCGTGGTTTCGTGCAAACGGAAAGAGCGATGGAGAATTTGACGGTTCATGCGGAAGTAACTGGTATAACACGGGAGATGCTTCATCGGACGAAAGCAAGATAACAGGCGCAAACGGATGCGAAGTGCAGTCCGGAAACGCTTTTGGTTTTATAATTGGTTTTGATATGAGCGATTTTGACAGTGATACATATTTATATGAAGATGTTAAAATCACATTAACTGCTGCAAACAACGGTATACCGTTGTCAATTTGGGCATATAGCGGCAGTGAATATCACGGCGAAAGCATTGTACAAAAAGATGTCACTCAGTCAGTGAAAGAGATGCTTCCGTCGTGGAATCCGGATTGGAAGTATGCACAGTCCGGTACGGAAAATGCAAATGCATTAGCTTCAGCCTCGCGAACAGATGGGAAATATACTTTTAATATTGATTATGACAGCCTTATGCAGAATGTTAATGATGATAATATTGTGAGTTTATTTGTTTCATCGACGGACTTTGCATCCAAATCAAAAACACAGGTTTATTTGAGCGGTGATAATGCACCGAAAATGACATATTCATACAGAGTGAAACCGCAAGCTGAGAATATAAAAATTTCAGGCCCTGATAAAATAGGAATAACAAGTGCAAATCAAGTACAAACTGCAGAATATACAGCCGAAGTTACTGATAATTACGGTGAAATATGCAATGACGAAGTAACGTGGAATGTTACATCAGGCGAAGATAAACTTGAAAAATATGATGTTATTGACGGTAAGTTCACAATCACAACGAAGAATACGGTAAACGACGGCGACATTATTGAAATTCAGGCAAAGGTTAATGATACTGTACTTACCAAAAAGAAAATTACAATATCTCAAACCTATGCAAAAAAAGTTGAGGTATCAGGTGCAGAAAGTGCAACGGTGTATACTTCTGTATTGCCGGCAGTTGTCGGAACATATACCGCAATTGTTACAGATGCCGATAATAATGAAATGAAAGTTGGTGTAACATACTCGGTCGATAATGATACGAGCTTTGATATTGACGAAAACGGTACTTTGAGCGTTAAACAAGGTGTATTCGCAGGGGAATACAATGTGGCTGTAACAGCTACGGTGAACTCTGAGGAGTGTGAGGAAGGCACAGTTGTTGTAAGTGAGCCGTTTGAAGTTACAATCACAGTTTTGGATGTAATTCCTACAGTAGAACTCAATCCAAGCAACTTGTTATGGTTCAGAGCAAATGGAAAGAGCGGAGGAGAACTTGACGGTTCTTGTGGCAATAATTGGTGTTATTTAGGCGATAGCGGACTTGATGGAACTAAGGAAATTGAGTCAAAACCGGGTTTTGGTTTTATTACAAGCTTTGATATAAGCAAACTTGATAATACAGAGAATGATTTATATGATTTCAAGTTTTCTTTAAAAACCGATACGTCAACGGAAAGACTTGCTATATGGATGTATGATAGAGAAAGTGTACCGTATTACGGTAGCGGTGTAGATAGACTTGCTGTAACGAAGTCAATAAAAACAATGCTTCCGTCATGGAATACTGATTGGCAATATGGCGGCGGAACAGCTGACACAGCTCCGTTAGCAACTGCATCTGTAGCAGACGGTCTGTATACATTTGATTTTACATATGAACAGCTTAAGGAATTGGCTGATACAGATGGTATGGTAAGCTTTTTTGTAACATCGGAAAAATTATCTTCATTTGATAGTAAAACTAAAATTTATTTTTCCGGCAAAAACGCACCAAAGATGACATATTCATATCGTGCAAAACCGCAAATAAACGGTGTAACCGTTGTCGGAGCGGATACAATAGAATTTTCAGGCACAAAGCCTTTAACTGACAACAAATATATCGCTAAGTATAAGACGCAATACGAAGATGTTACATATGACCTTGAGGGCGGTATGCGTAAGTGGAGCATTACGAGCAGTGATATAGATGTGAAAAATAATATTATGTTCGATGCCGCTACCGGAGCAATTACGGTTGCAGAGAATTTGCCGGAGGGTGAATATAACGTTATTCTTAATCTTAATTATAAAAAGAATGGTGAAACCTATTTAGCAGAAAAGAATATCACAATTAAGAAAACGGAAACACTTAACCCAACATCCGTAAAAATATCTGGTAAATCAGACATAGAGCTTATAAGTGCTTCTTTGCCGGCTGAGTATACCTACAATGCGGAGGTTTTAGATCAATACGGCAATCCGATAAAGGATGAAGAGTTTAACTGGTCAATAACAGGTACCAATATTGATAATATTTCTATAAACAACGGAGTATTGACAATAGGCAAGGGTACAACAGGAGCTATTGTCAATATAAAGGCGGAACTTAAGAGCAATAGTGCAATTTATTCAGAATATACTGTTTCCATAACGGCATCCGAATACGCATCATTGTTATATCCGACCGATGACGTGCTTTTCCGTAAAGGAAATGCCGATACGAAAAATGTAAACGGTGCGGAGCTTGAAATAACAAATAGCGTCGATAATGACCGTGCATTTGTCGGAGGACTAAAATTCGATATTTCGTCTTTAAAGCAAGCCATAAAAGAAGGATTGCCAATAACCTCAATAAAGCTTCGTCTTACGGCTTCATTGTCAAAGGATGGCAAGCTTATGTTGAAACCTTTATCAAATGAATGGGACGAGTCAAACAGTGCAGCAAATTCTTATGCAGAAAAAGCGGATATTATAACTAAGGCGGTATCATCAACCGCAAGTATAATTGATAATGAAGAAAACAAATCTTTCACACTTAACCGTATGATGAAAGATAAGTATATTTACGACGGCACCAGAGGAGAAACAGAATCTATTGAAACATGGCAGACAGAGCTTGATATTACAGATTATTTACTCGGAACCGGCACAGAAAGCGACTTAAATAAAAATGGATATATTGTTGACAACAAGGACGAGGATTATGTCAGTTTCTTGATAATGGCTAACTATAATGGTACAAATGCAAATAAGATTTTTACGAAGGATGTTTCAGAGGCGAACTACAGTGACCATTGGCAGCAGCTTATTGATAAGTTCCCTGAAATTGCAGAAAGTACGGATATTATAAAGCCTGCTATTGTTATTGATTATGCAAAAGAAAGTGTAAGCATTACTTCAAATGTAAGTACATTACCTGTACCGCTTACGGATAGTCCAAACTCAACAAAAATTACTGCAGAGCATCATAATCCGATTGCAAATACGACAGATAATGAAATTGAATGGTCTGTAGTAGGATTTACAAGTAAAAACGGTGAACATGTCGGTAATCCGACCGGTATCTCTATTGCTGCTGACGGAACTCTCAGCGTTTTAAAAAATGCACAGAGCGGAACTGTTACAGTTCGTGCAACATCAAAGAAAAACAATGTTATATATACAGATTTTAATGTATCAATAGTTAAGCTTGCGTCGCAACTTGTGAACGGTTCATTTGAAAATGTTACAGATGCGATGATGCCTGTTTCATGGATTTCATATGATCCTGATATAGACGGAGAGTATAACGGTGTCCGCAGATACAGAATGAATCAGACATCTGAAACACAACTTTCAAATATTACAAGAACAAATGATGATGACGGATTGGTCAGCGGTTCATATTCGACTGACAGCTTGGGTAACACGGGGCTTATGTTCAAGGGCGCTGAGGGTATAGACAAGGATTATGAGGGATTTGTGTACGCTCATAATGCAAATAACAGCAGTCTTGACGGAGGACCTGATATCCGTGTAACATCGGGAATAACATATTTGGTATCACAAGACTATCGAATGGAGAATTTTTATCAACTTAATGATTCCGCTGTAGTAGGACCGTATATGAGCTATGAGGGATTTCAGGGTACTACATCTAAAAAATCTAAATTTAGCGGAACTTGGTATTTTAAGGGCGGAAATCCGACAACTCCGTATACTACCGATGGCTATGACACGCTCACAAATCAGATAACCGTTCCTGCGGACGTGAACAGATTAAGAATAAATTGGGGATTAAAAGCAAGTGAGGGAAATATTTTCTATAGTAATTTCAGAATTGCTCCACAGGGTATAGATACATCAAAAACTGCTGTAGACGGTGAAAATGAACTTAAAGTAACAGACAAGATGACATGGATATCTGACCCTATAGCGACAGTTGCAGGCGGTGAATACACATATAAAATGTCTGTTATGACCGATAATTTGTCAAGCGGTCTTGCTGTAATCGTATTTAAAAATTCCGATGGGGAGATTATCGACGAGGAAAAGATAAAACAATCAAAATCTCTTAATTGGGAAATGATTACGGGAACGGTTACAGTTCCGAAAAATACAGCTTATGCGGAGCTTGTGCTTGAAAACGGTGCAAAAACGGGTAGTGTGTGGTATGATGATGTTATTTTTACACAATCGACCAATCCTGTTCCGACTTACTTAAAAATAAATGCACAAAATTCGCAGGTAGTAAGTCCGTTAAACGGAGAAAACAGATATTTCTTCTCTGTTGATGTAACCGACCAATACAACAATCCTTGTGATGCTTCGGTAAAATGGAGCATAGATTACAATGGTATTTCTGTTTCTGATAACGGAACACTTATCGTTTCATCTGATGCCGTTGCGGGAGAGGCGGTTGTAAAGGCTGAAATAAACGGAAATGTTTCAGACAGTATGAAAATAAAGGTACTAAAGCAGTTTGAAAACTCACCTGCCGTAACACTTCAAAACGGTGATTTTTCAGAAAAAGATGAAAATAATATGCCTGTCGCATGGACAGACAGTGACAAAACATTGTCGATTGCAAACAGTACGTTTGATACGGCTATATCAGGCTGGAAACTGAATTATACCACTTATTCTGCTGCAGACACTTCGTCCTTAATTGAATGGGACAAAAATGTTGACCATACAGGCAATTCAGGAGGAAGCGCAAGAATTTACAATGCCGACAGAGCACAGGGGTCTATGCAGATTTCTGACAACATCGCTGTTACCGGCGGTCAGATTTATGATTTGTCGGTATGGGTAAAGACGGAGAATATTTCAACCGACTCAAATGTATATGCTAATATACTTATTTATGATAAAAACGGTTTAACAATAGAGGAAAATAAACAGCTTATAAGCCTTTATCCTAACGATACCGATAATAAGGGCAACAATACGTCAGACTGGACAAAGTTGTCGGGTTCTATGTATATAAACGAAAATGCCGTTAAAATGAGAATTGACCTGCGTTATCGCGGAGGTGCCAATAATCAGAACGGTACAGTTTGGTTTGATGATTTGACAGTTACAAAGCAAGCGGGAATTGACAGTGAGAAATCATATAACGGTAAATCAGCGTTAATGATTAAAGGCTACGGCTTTGAAAAAAATGATTACTCAAGAACTTACGGCGAAAAATGGGACAGCGATTTAATTACCGGAATAACACCAGGTCAGGAGTATTACTACTCGGTAAACACACAGACTCAAAACGCATCTGACGGTGCATATGTTATGATAACATATTATAATGCTGCAGGCAAAGCCATAGGAGTTGATAAATCAAATAAATCAACAAACACTGAATGGGATATAATTAACGGAGCATCTACAGCTCCCGAAGGGGCTGACAGTGCAGTAATGAGCCTATGTATATATGGGGACGGTACAGCATGGTTTGCAAATGCTCAATTTGAAACAAAATCTGCAACTGAAGTAAAATCATTAAAAATAGAAGGCAATGATACGGTTATGGCGTCGAGTGATAATTACTATTATGCAGTTGTTACGGACCAGTACGGATTAAATTCAGATAAGATGAACATTCTTGTTACTGCCGATACCGTTCCGTCAGGTATGCAGTATGATTCAAAATCAGGCAAACTGACAGTATCAAACAATGTTTCGGGAGGAGCAGGGCTTACCCTGAAAGCTTCTTATAACGGTTTGACAGCAACCAAAAACGTTAAAACTCTTGCAGAGACAACGTCTATTACAATCAGCGGTTCTGAAAATGTAACAATACCTTCTTCAGCTGCTAAGACAGTAGCATATAAAGTATATAATCAGCTTAGCCAGCAGATAGATTCATCAGCTGTCAGTTGGACAGTGTCATCAAATGATGTAAGCATTGCCGACGGAATTTTGACAGTTCCAACAGGTGTAAGCAGTAAGAGTATAACAATAACAGCTCAATATAATGGGTTAAAAGCATCTGTCAAAGTAATGCTTACAACCGCTTCGCTGTCGCAAGGCAACACCGGCGGCGGTGGCGGCGGTGGTGGTGGCACCTGGACCGGTGAAAAAATCCAAATAAGTGCTACACCTGCACCAAATGCAATGGGTAATTTTGATGTAAACGGAAATAATGACGGTACAAATGGTACTGTTGGCACAAATACAGGCACGACAATAGAAGAATTACTGCCTCAGCCGGACCCTACATATTTTACGCAGGGAATGGACAATGTAGCAGGCTTTACGGATATTGGAAGTGTTAAATGGGCACATAAAGCAATAGCAATACTCCGCAGTGTAAATGTTATTAACGGAAAAGAAACCACAAAATTCTGCCCTGATGACAGTATAACAAGAGCCGAATTTGTTCAAATACTGATTGGAATGTTAAGCTATGCAGAGCGTATAGACACCTCTGATGCAGAATGTAGTTTTACCGATGTTGAAAATGACGCTTGGTATTATAATAGTGTTGCTGCAGCGGTAAAATACGGTATAGTATCCGGAATAAGCGAGAGCGAGTTTGCTCCGAATGTGCTTATTTCAAGACAGGATATGTGTGTTATGATTGACAGAGCATGCACGGCGGCAAATATTACTTTGCCGAATGGAGCAAGTATAATATTCAACGATGAAAGCAATATATCCGGCTATGCGTTAAATGCAGTAAGGGATATGTCTAAAGCAGGCATTGTATCGGGATTTGAGGATGGAAACTTTAAACCGCTTGAAAATGCGACAAGAGCACAAGCGGCGGTAATTATTTATAGAATGGCAGGTGGAGCAGAATGAAAAAAAGAATTATAAGTTTGCTTATAGCATTATCAACAGTAATAACTTTGTTTGTTCCATCTGCGGTGGTTCACGCCGAGCTTGGAATAAAAAACGAACTTCAAGTAAGCCTTATGGCAGCATTAAATATCGTACCCGGATATCCTTCTTCATATGATGCAGAAGCAAAGGTATCGGCAAAAGATTTTGTCAGTTTTGCTTATAGGTTGATAGGAATAGACAATATGAACATATCGTCGTTTATGAAGAAATATGATTTGGACGAAGAAAGCGACACAATCGGTGCTTCAACGGCAATAAAGATTATACTTGATATTATAAACTATGATGAAATTATGGGGAATACAGACAATTATTTTAATTTTGCATCGCAAATGGGTCTGACAAAGAATGTCGGTGTATCTTTAAACAGCAGTGAGCCTCTTACATATGACCAAATGGTTATGCTATTCTGGAATACGCTTGATATGAAAGCACTGAAATTAGATGGAATAAACTCATATAGCTATACTGATGAGACTGTAATGGAGCATTATTTAAAAATCTATGAGGGAAAAGGTGTTGTAAACGCCAATGAAACAGCGGCTATTGACGGTAGAGGAACAACCGGAATAGGAGTAGTCCGCATTGACAGTGAAGAATATTTTGTGGGAAATACGATAACCGAACATCTCATAGGCAGTAATGTCAAATTCTATTATCATGATGATAATGAAAAAACTTTAAGATGGATAGAGACAAACAAGTCAAAAAATCAGACCGTTTCTGTTTATGGCAATGATATAACATCGGCAACCGATAAGGTTATTATTTATGATGGGGACAGCAAGAGCAAAACCCTAAAGCTTGATGATAAATATATGATTATTTATAACGGAAAAGTATCAGACGGCTCTATCGGAATTGAAGCGGTGATGTCGCTTAATTCTCAAAATTATTTTATAGATAATGACAGTAACGGTAAATACAATGTTGTTATAATAAACGATTATGAGTATTATTTAGTAGATGCGATATCAAAAAATACATATACAGTTAATGATTATACGGCAAAAACCTCTGTAGAACTTGGAGAAGCTGATAGACTAACAGTATATGAAAACGGCATAAGAACTACTGCTGATGCTATAAAACAAGGAAGTGTCATCGCAGTTGCAAAGAGTGCCGATTCAAGTGTAATATCAGTTCAAATATTAGACGGACTTGTTACAGGAGAAATAACCTCATTAAGTTCAGGAACAATGACTATTTCCGGAACAAAGTATAATATATCACCGTCGTATGCCGGTGATGCTTTGAAAGTCGGACGTGGGGGAAGTTTCTATTTCGATAATTACGGAAGAATAGTCAGATGTGTAGGATTAAAAGAGGCCTCATCTCAATACGGCTATTTGTTAAATTTCTACCGAGGAGATGATCCTAACGGAGATTGTTTTGCTGAGATTTTAACCGCAGAAGGAACAAGAGAAACATTTACTGTAAAACAATCTGTAAATGTAAACGGAGAAAAATGTAATCTTGGAACAGCTCTTCAGCGTATAGAGAAAAATCAGCTGGTTACATATAAAGTGAGTTCCGATAAAAGAATAACAAAAATAAATACTGCTAATAAATCATACATAGGCAGAGATACGGCGACGGAAATATTTTCAATGCACTTTAAAGGTGCAGGAAAGTACAGAAAGAATAATATGTGCTTTAATTCCAAATATCTGTTGGATTCAACAACGCCGATATTTGTAATTCCTTATAACGAAGATAAATATGATTATACCGTGATGAATCCGTCATTACTTGTAAATAATACAACATATGATATATCTGTATACGATATAGATGATTATATGTATGCTTCATGCATAGTTTTAAAGGAAAACTTTTCAGAACCGGAGAATATGCGTTCAAAGCGTTCTCTGATTATAACTGATATATATTCCGGCATAAATGATGACGATGATGAAATAATAGGTCTTGAAGGTTATCAGCAGGGCAGAAAGGTTACATATCAAGTTAAGAATAAGGAAATGAAAGATAACAGGGGCAAATATTATGTCAGAGACCTTAAAGCAGGCGACGTAGTACAAGTAAGCGTAGATGTGAAAGGCGATGTCAGAGCTGTTCAGCTTTTATTTAAAGCTAACGAACAAAAACTTGCCATTGCTGAAGGTAGCGATACTCCTAATAAATATTGGGAAGGCGGAACTCTTGTAATGCCTGATTTATGGGTAAGTTTCGGAACCGTAACCGACAGAAACACTAATGTGTTACTTGTGGATGCTGACGGAAATGATAACATTGTAAGCAAAGATCCGCACAAATTTGCATCTGCAACCAATGTTTACATATATGAAAACGGAAATGTATACCCATCAAACAAAAATGAAATATTTAATGATGACTTGGTATATGTTCAAGAATATCAGGGCAATTTACATGAGGTAATGATAATAAGATAAATATTACAAAGCCGGTAAGTATATACTTACCGGCTTTTGTGTTAAATAAAATAATAGTGTTAAATATTTAATATTCAAAAAGGTTTAACTTTATGATACAATATATGTATATCAAAACAAAGGAAGTGCTGTAAAATGATAATAAAAAACAAAAATGTTTTTCATCTGCAAGGGAAAAATATAAGTTATATAATGGCAGTTAATGAATGTGGAGATTTATTGCATTACTATTACGGTAAGAAACTTCGCGATAAAAATTATGAGTGGATTAAGCAAAAATGGTCTGTATGGAACGGTTATGGACCGGATAAGTGGACTTTGGATATATGTCCGCAGGAATATCCCGCATACGGCTATACTGACCTTCGCACACCGGCATACAGTATTGTCAATAGGCAAGGAGGCAGTGTTTCAAGGCTTACATACAAGACGCATAAAATTATCCAAAATGCTACTCAGGAAATCGACGGTATGCCGAATTTGTTTATGGGTGATAAACACGCTCAGACGCTTGAAATCACATTGGAGGATAAGAATGCAGGATTTGAAGCAATATTGAGTTATACCGTTTTTGATGAATATGACATAATTGTAAGAAGTACGAAAATAGTGAATACATCTAATGTTGAAATAACAATAGATTCTGCATACTCTGCGGCACTTGATATTTCAAAAGATAATTACGAGCTTATCCATTTTTCGGGAGGATGGGCAAAGGAACGCGAAATGTATAGGAGTGAAATTCGTCAGGGTGTCAAAATAGATATATCAAACGCAAGAGGTGGGAGCGGTCATAACATAAATCCGTTTGTAATGCTGGCAAAGTCGGGTGCAGACGAAATGAGTGGTGAGGTGTACTCGATGACTCTTGTATATAGCGGTAATCACTCGACTATGCTTGAATGTGACCAATTTGGAAATATACGTCTTATGCAAGGGATAAACCCGTTTGGTTTTGAGTGGAAACTTAAAGAAGGCGAGAGCTTTCAGACTCCGCAGTCCGTTATGTGCTACAGTGACAAGGGAATAGGCGGCATTTCGCGTGAACTGCACGATGTAATCCGACAAAATTTGTGTCGCAGTAAATGGGTAAATAAAGAGCGTCCGATACTTATAAATAACTGGGAAGCGACATATATGGATTTTAATGAAGAAAAGCTTTTAAATATCGCTAAAACGGCAAAGGAACAGGGTGTTGAGTTGTTTGTGCTTGATGACGGCTGGTTCGGAGATAGATATGACGAGGAAACATCTATGGGCGATTGGTCTGTAAATCTAAAAAAGATACCATCGGGAATTGACGGATTGGCACAAAAAATAAACGATTTAGGTTTGAAATTCGGGCTTTGGTTTGAACCGGAATCTGTAAATCCGAAATCAAATTTATATCGTATGCACAAGGATTGGATAGTACGCTATCCCGGTATTGAGCCGACAGAGAGTCGATTTGAATATCTTTTGGATTTAACACTTGATGAAGTGTGTGAATATGCGATAAATTCGGTATGCGATATTTTATCGTCGGCAAATATTGAGTATGTAAAATGGGATATGAACAGACCTATGACCGATATTCCGTACAAAGGTTTTAATCATAAGTTTACTCTGGGTTTTTACAAGATTATGGACGCAATAACGAGCCGTTTCCCAAATGTTTTGTTTGAAGGATGCAGCGGCGGAGGCGGTCGATTTGATGCAGGAATTCTTGCGTATATGCCACAGATTTGGGCAAGCGACAATTCTGATGCCGTAAAGAGAATGGAAATTCAGTATTCCACATCAATAGGCTATCCTGTATCATCAATTTCTGCACACGTTACAGCAGTTCCGAATCATCAGAACGGGCGTGTAACAAATCTTAAAACACGTGCTGATGTGGCATATTGCGGTGTATTCGGATACGAACTTGATATAACAAAAATGTCTGACGAGGAGCTTTTAGAGGTCAGAAATCAGATAGAACTTGAAAAAAAACTTCGTCCGATAATGCTTAGAGGAGATTTTTACAGATTACAAAATCCATATACCTCCAATTATTGTGCATGGGAGATGGTAATGAAAAATCAATCAGAAGCATTTTTGATGTGTGCAAAGCGTTTGTCTGAGGCTAACTGTGAAGATAAGCGCATAAGATTACAAGGTCTTGACCCTGATTTAGACTATATTGATACCTTTACCGGGAATATATATGGCGGTGATGAGCTTATGTATAATGGCATTACGCCTGAATTTGGAAGTTATGATTTTGCTACACAGATATTTTATTTTAGAAAAGTGGAGAAATAAATATGTGCAAAATAATATTCAGTGATATTGACGGCACGCTTTTGGACAGCAATCAAAAAATATCGTTTGACACTAAGAAAAAAATACAGGAACTTGCGAAAAAAGGAATCCCCTTTGTTCTTGCCTCATCACGTCTGGAAAGCGGAGTGTTTCCTGTCATGGAGGAACTTGGAATAAAAGCACCGGCGATTTCTTACAGCGGTGCACTTGTACATGATGCCGACAGGAAAGTGATACAAAGTCTGGAGATGTCGGTGCAAACGGCGGAGGATATACACGCATTTGTCGTCAAAACAGATAAAAGCATTTGTTGTTGTACATACTCACATGATTTATGGCTGACGGATAATAAAAATAATTCGTGGTTGATAAATGAGGAGAAAATAACAGGCTTATCGGCAACTGAGGGCAAAATATCAGATTTTGAGGAATATACAGGGGTTCATAAGCTGTTGTGTATGGGAAATAAAGATAGCATTGACACTCTTGCCATTAAATTAAGAAGGGAATTCCCAAATGTGTACATATGCCGTTCAAAGGATACTTATCTTGAAATAAATCATCCTATGGCATCAAAGGCGAATGCAATGCGTTTTCTATGTGATTATATGGGCATATCGCTTAGTCAGACGGTCGCTTTTGGTGACGGTGAGGTTGATTTGGAAATGATACAACTTGCCGGAATGGGATTTGCAATGCAAAATGCACCTGATAAGGTCAAAAAAAGAGTTAAACATATAGCAAAATCTAATGATGACGAAGGAATATTAACGACTCTTATAACTATGGGATTTTGAGGTGATAATATGAGTATTTTTAATAATTATGATAAGCCGGGAAAGGGCGTTGAGAAAAATAAACCTAAGAAACTTCCGATTGTAATATTTTTTGAAACGGCAGTAAGAAAGTATTGGAAATTTATTCAGTCGGGCGTTTTGTTTACGCTTTTTAGTATCCCGTGGCTGATTTTCCTTTATATCGGCTCGTATTTTATATTATATATGCCAATATCCTCAATAATAAGAGATATGGACCCGACACAAGCATCGTTGATGGCTTCGATGATATGTGCTACATTGTCTTTTTTATTGGTGACATTATGGGGAAGCGGACCTTTGAGTGCGGCATTTTCGTTTGTAATGCGTTCGTTTGTATATGAAAAACCGATTTGGATTGTAAGTGACAGTAAGCCGATACTCAAAGAAAACTTAAAACAGAGCCTTGTTGTGATGCTTATTGACGTGGGAGTACTTGGACTGTCAGCTGTTGCTATGGAAATGTACTGGGCTCTTGAAAAGACTATGTCTAACGGTGCGGTGGCATTTCAAATATTGCAATATATATTGTTATTTATAATTATAGTGTATACTATTATGCACCCGTATATTTATCAGTTAATGATTACATTTGATTGCACCATTAAGGAATTATATAAAAATGCAATGTTTTTATCACTTGCTAAGCTGCCGTTAAATTTATTGCTAATGCTTATAGGTGCGGCAATAATTATTGTTCCGATATGGTTCTTCGGAATTTATCCGCTTGTTGTAGGAATTTTGGCGCTTACTGTAGGAATTGTATTAACTCGTTTTCCGCTTGAGTTTTATGCTGTGCAAAATATACAGAAAGAGATGCTGGAGAAATAAAAAATATGAAATCTGACAGTGGTTTTGAGCTGCTGTCAGATTTTTTTGTGTTAAAAATCGTACAATATCGTATCTTTTTATATATTCCATTATCGGTATACTATTGTATAATATAATCAAATAAAACTTTCAAGGAGATGTTATAAAATGATTGAAAATCCGATAATAAGAGGCTTTAATCCCGACCCGTCAATTATACGGGTAAAGGACACATATTATATAGCCACTTCGACATTTGAATGGTGGCCGGGAGTTGCGGTATATTCGTCAAAGGATTTGAAAAACTGGCGATTAGACCATTATCCGCTTAATCGTATATCACAACTTAATTTGCAGGGAGTGCCTGACGGCGGCGGAATATGGGCACCGTGTTTATCATATGACGGTAATGAGGTGTTTTTGGTATATACCAATGTGAAAGAACGTGGACCTTTCATGACGACAGATAATTATCTTGTCTATACGGACGACATTACATCGGGCAATTGGTCAGAGCCTGTTTATCTTAATTCGCTCGGTTTTGACCCGTCACTGTTTCATGATGATGACGGCAAAAAATGGCTGTTAAACCTTGACAATCATTATGCAGAGGGGAAACGGTTTAACGGACTGTGGTTGCAGGAATATGACCATAATCAAAAAAAACTTGTCGGAGAAGTAAAACAGTTCTACAAAGAGCCGCATAATGAGCTTGTTGAAGGAACACATATATTTAAACATGACGGAAAATATTATATTTTAAAGGCACAGGGCGGTACGGGCTGGAGGCACAGCGCACAGATGTCGAGAAGCGATAATCTTATGGGACCGTATGAGGACGACCCTCAGATACTTTTACATTCGCGTGATAATGATTCCTTATATATTCAAAAGGCAGGTCATGCTGATATTGTTGAAACACCTGACGGAGAAATATATATGGTTCATCTTGGTTCAAGATATAATGACAGTGAGGACAAGACAACATACTGCGGTCGTGAAACCTGTATTGAGAAGGTATATTGGAACGAAGATGGCTGGCTTAGACTGTCACATGGGGGTAATAATCCATCAAGATATATAGAAGAACCGTCAAATACAGAAGAAAAGGCTCAAGAGCGAAACCTTAATTTTGATTTTAAAACTAAAATGGCACTTGACAAAGAACTGATGGCTTTGAGAGGACCGATTGATGATAGACTTACTTTCAGCGGAAAAGGGCTTACAGTTGCCGGTAGTGATGGGCTTTTAAGCAAATTCAAGCAATCACTTATCGCACACCGTATTGAGGAACGGAATATGACGGCGGAAACTAAGCTAGAGTTTGAACCTGAATGTGAAAAGCATATGGCAGGACTTATTGTTATGTACGATACAGGTCATTGGCATTATCTTTATATTTCATGCTCGAATGATACAGGCAAAAGGACAATAAACACACTTACCTGTAATCACCATAAGCTTGAATATACCCATGAACAAGAAGTGATTTCCGACACCTCCGTAACATTAAAGGCATACATTAACGAAAGTGATTTGCAGTTTGCCTATAATGATGGCAGTGGCGAAAAGAAATTCGGTGCCGTAAAAGATATGAGAGTTGTAACAGATGAAAATGTATATCTTGGTTTTACGGGAGCGGTAATCGGAATATGCGTTCAAGATATGTACATGAGAGAAAAGAAAGCGACTTTTGAATACTTTAATTTGGAGAATAAAAATGGCTGAGAAATATGGAGAAAAGCCTGAAAAATTTACGGCGAAATTTTTTGAATACATCTGGAACTACTACAAGTGGTATATAATAGCTTTTATAGTGGCAATCGTACTTGGCGTATTTACTGTGTTTCAGATAAGAAACACACCTCATTATGATGTAACACTGACGGTTGCAGGGGACTACTTGTACGGTGATGATGACGTTGAAAAAATCAAAAATATCATAAACAATGCAGGAGATGATATTAATGAAGACGGAGAAGTAACGACTGACGTTTATCAGTTAATATTCATCGGTGACGATACAACTGACAGTGCATATGATACGCGTTTTACATTGCAATTACAGGAACAAGATGCTATTTTGTACCTAATGGATAAGAAACGTTTTGACAGAATAATAGAACAGTCATTTGGCGATGAAGCGTTTACTCCGGTTGAAGAATGGTACGATGGCGTAACAAGTGATGATAATATCTATTATTCGGACGGTAAAGCATACGGCGTTAAAATACTGTCGGGCAACACTTTCAAAGAAAACGGTTTGACAGACGGAGATTTGTATCTTGCTGTCCGCAAAAACTACCGTTCACCTGAAAAAACGCAAAAGTTATATGATAACTGCAAAAAAATTGCAAACATTATATCAAAATAATCGGAGGTTTTAAGCTATGTCAGAATTTATATTAAAAATGGATAAGTGGGATAGAGTAGAGAATTCATATATTTATCCGAGAAGACCAAATAAAAGCAGTTGGAGACGTACCGGTTTAGTGCCTGAAAACGATTATACGGCTGATTTGTTCGGCTGGTACGGGCTGTCCTTTGAAACGGAGGTTCACGGAAAGGAAACTGTTGAAGTAAAGGTTGGTTTGCTTGATTTCGGTGAAATCAACGCAGAGGAAATTATAGACTATTATACATGGAAAGCGACAATATACGGCGATGGCATTGTAAAACTTGTCGCACCGTTAAATCAATTTGACTTGCTTTCGTCTATGCCTGCAAAGTGGAGATATTTGAGGAGCGTAGAAATAAACAAGCCTGTAAAAAATTTAATGGCATTAAAGGGTAAGGGTGTGTATGCTCATGCACACGTTATGTCTAAATCCGCTGAACCGGGAGAAGAAATACAGTACAGGCTTCAAGTTGTAAACTGCATTGATGAAAAACAGGCTATAAGCTTTGAGTTTGAAAAAAACGGTTGGGAGGTACTATCTCCATATGTAACAGAAGATGAAATTGTTCTGGAACCGTTCGAGGAAAAGGAATGCTATATTAAAGTCATTATGAATGACCGCATTGCAAAAGGAGGCTTTGAAAAGCACCGAGTTCACGTTGTTCCGAACGGTGACGGCAATTTAGGACAAATTCTTGAATTTTACAGTGTCCGCCACATGGAACATCCGTACATATTACATACTCCCGACGGTTGGGAGAAAGTTAAGAATAAAATTGAGAATTATGAATGGGCAAAAAAACTTGCCGATGAATATATAAAGCGAGCTGAAGAATGGGAAGTCCCGCAAATAGGAGATTACGCCGGCGGAATGTTTATCACTAAAAATTCTGAGCATTGCTTTAATGCCGCAATATGCTATGTGCTTACAGGGAAATATGAGTTTGCCGAGAAAAGTGCAAAGTTTTTAAGACTTTTAAGTGACAGAGAAAACGGTTATCCTAAACGAATGAAAGCCTGCTCACAACAGCTTGTGCATGAGGGAGAGTTCTTTAAATATTGTGCAAGAGCATATGATATTATCCATGACATAGGTGTCCTAACTGCAAAAGACCATGAGGATATACACTATACATTCAGATTATTTATAGATTTTCTTGACTGGGCACTTAGTGACGGAGGAATATCAAATTGGTCGCTTGCAGAGTCAACAGGTGCACTTTACTGTGCCATGGCACTTCAAGACAGAGAAAAAATTGAACGTTTCACCTTTGGCATAGGCGGAATACTTGAGCATTTACGTGCCGGTGTAATGTCAGACGGCTGGTGGTGTGAGTGTTCAATAGGTTACAATCAAATGGTTGCGGGATTGTTCTCGGAATGTTCTCTTGCACTTCGCCCATGGGGTATAAATATCGCACAGTGGTGGGTAAATGCCAATTACTCAAATCAAGTTAATTTCCGGGCAAATCATGTTGACGGTTTAAGTTGGGATATTTACGGCGGCACAGCTAAAAATTATAACTGTATAGAAGATTTATGGGATAGTCTTGTATCAGTGGCTAATTACAGAAGTGTTGCACAGGGCGTCAATGACAGTTCAGAGGAAATGTTTGAGGGAGCGTCAAGAGCCTCATATGATTCAAGATATGATATTGCATATACATTGTATAAAAAGCCTGAATATGCAAAAATAATACTTAATGCCGAAAATGCACACCGAGATTTATTTTTCGGTGAAGGGGAACTGCCCGATATACCGAATGACTATTGCCATAAATCCTGCTATTTTGACAATGGAGGAATTGCTATTCTTCGTACAAACACGGAGGATAGGGAGGATAAAGACCAGATAGAGGCGAGTTTAAAATACGGTTCTCACGGGGGTGCTCACGGACATTATGACCGATGTGCATTAAATGCTGTAAGTCGTAACGGTCGTTCTTTATTTAATCCTGAAAATGTATGGTACGCATATGGAACATATATGTACAAGTTTTTTGTGCAGACAAGTTTAACTCATAATATGGTTACGACAGACCTTAAAATGCAAGATCCAAGCGAAGCAAAACGCATATTATTCCATAGCGGTAAGCTTTTTCAAGCTACTGCGATAGAAAATTACGCAAAATGGTCAAATCCGCCGTATGGAGGTTGGCGTGTGTTAAATGGCGAGAAAGACTTTGCAGAGCGTACATGGGTAGAAGGACGTTATTTGCCAATTCCTGATGATGCTCCGCCATATGCGAGCAGAACCGAATTTACAGAGCCGATTGAGCAACGCCGATGTATGGTGCTTACGGATGATTATATTGTATGTTTTGACTATATGAACGGTTCGGAAAAGCATGATTATGACTGCATATACCATCTGAAAGGACTTTCAGAAATTAATGGTGAAATAAAAAAGACAACTCACACAAATCAGCTCACAGAAAATCCGTTATCATCAGCACAGTTTATAACAGAGGTTGACAGATATAATCAAAATGGCGTTGCAAGACTGTCATTTAAGTATGAATATACTGAGGCGGAAAGCGGAAAGGCACCATGGATAGGAAAACACCCATTCAGAAGCGGACATAATGTATGCGGAGTGGAGCACTGCGACTTATATTATGTGTCAGCAGACAATTCCGAACTTATAGTCGGTTGTGATCCGGAGTATTATCCTATTTCTAAAAGACTGTTCTACAGAGTAACAGCAGACGGAGAAACACTTAAAGAGGATAAATTTGGTGCATGGATATTCGGAAAACATCATATAGATGTTGATATTGCGGGCAGGAACACGCTAAATCTTTACGTTCGTGCAGAAGACGGAAAGGTTGAGCATGATAATGTTCCAGAAACTATTAAGAGTATATTTTGGGGAGATCCGCATTTTATTCTTGAAAACGGTGATAAATTATATCTTTCTGATATAGAATATGAAACAGACAATGTAGACTGTGGCAAAGGCATAGGAGTTGATTACGGCGGCGGACCGGTTAAAATAGAAATGACAGAATATAAAAAGGCGGTGCCGGCTGATGTAATAGATAAATCCAAAGAGGGAGTTATTACTATATCATTAACAGGACTGGGTGCAGCAAGATTTGTAGCTGATATAGGAAGTGATTATCCTGTAGGAGACGAAAAAGACAGACGTAGATTTGTTGCACAGAGGAAATGCGGTAAGCAAGCAAGTTTTATAAGCGTTTTGGAACCGTATGAAACTGAACGGATGATTAAATCTGTTGAATATACAGCGAAAAATACAATAACCGTTTTGCTCTCTGACGGAAGAAAACAGGTTATAGAGGCTAAAAATATGGATAAAGATGACATATCGGTTAAGGTAAGTGAGTATATGAACGGAGAATGTCTGCGGACAGAAACAACTGAATAAGTTAAATAAATAAGCTGAATTGCACAAGGCAATTCAGCTTATTTATTTAAACTTTATAGGGTATTTGTTAAACGTTGCTAGGGGGTTAAGAAGAAAGAAAGAGAGAGAAAAGCAACGTTTCACTGTAATTATAATACCATAAATAACTTTAAAATGAAAGTTAAAAAATTAACAGATGTCTTAGTTTTTTATCATAAATTATCAGAATTATCTGAAAACTGTACATTTTCGGTTATAATACCCCGGCGTTCATCGGGATAAATGGCAAAGCATTGTATATTGCGAACATTCAGTCCGATAATGTTGCGTATATCCATAAATGAGGCACGACTCCAGTCCGGATAATAATTTTCTGATGATAGGGTGTCGCAATCAATTAACTTGTCAATTACTTCCGGGTACTCGTTTGGAATATCCGATAACTTAACTCCGCCGATAAATTTATATGAAATATTACGAAGTGTTAAATTGCGAATTGGGTGATTCTTTTCGGCATCTATGCGTATTCCCGCAAATTTGGGACTTCCCATAACATCGTCGTCAAATCTATAGTGAGTATTTCGCATTTCGTCGCTGTCTGAAGCGATAATATCCGAAATAATTATATCAGACATAGTACCGATTTCAGGGATATGGTCAAGTTCAAGAGAACTTCCGAGGTCATCAGGTTCAAAACGATTATTGAGCAATATAAATATTGGGCGTGAAACATCATTCATAGTTATGTCTTGAATGTTAATATCTGATATATTGCCACCTTCACTGCATTCAATTTTTATGCCTTCACGCCATACATTTTTCATTGAACAATGAGATATATGAACATCAGATATTGAACCAATAGATTTTAACCCTATGCGAATTGCGGCACAAACAGATGAAAATGAGCAGTTGGATATATGCACATCATTTACCGGTAAACTGCTTGATTGCAGACATAGATTATCATCAGTACCTTGTATAGAACAACCGGAAACAAAAATATGCGAACAGCCGTCAAAGTCAAGACCGTCACCGTTGTAGTTTTTACTGTTTTTAATATCAATATTGCTTATAAAAATACGTTCACTGTCCAGGAAAGCTGTAGTCCAAGCTGCAGAATTATACAATCGCAAATCATGCAGGCGGATATTTCGACAATTCAGAAATCTAATCATCATCGGACGATATATGTTGTTGCTGTTCGGAAAAAACTCTGCATTGCCGTTTATAATACCGTTGCCGCACAACTCAATATTATCGGCATTTTCAGCAAATATAAAGCAACGGTCAAGTTCGGGTTCGTTTCGATAACGATTGTGATGTGTATCGGAGCCATAACTGTTTATATCCGGGCTTGCCAAAAGACAAGCCGAAGCGTCAATTTCCAGAGAAATATTAGATTTTAGGTATATAGTACCGGACAGAAACACTCCGTTTTTTAGCACAATACGTCCGCCACCGGAGAAAAAAGCTTTGTCTATTGCTTGTTGTATTGCATTTGTGTCATCGTGTGAGCCGTCAGCCTTAGCGCCGAAGGATTTTGGGTTAAAAATCATTATACCATCTCCTTTATACATATGATAATATAAATTCAAAATTTCCGTCAAGGGTACATTTACCCTTTTGAGCCGGTATAAATATGCTGTCGCCTTTATTAAGCTCTATTACCGTATCGCCAAGAGTTAAGCTCCCTTGACCGTCAAGCACAATAATGGATTGAAAGCATTTTTCATTTGTATCAATGAATAATTTATTTACACAAGCAAGATGCTTTACGGTAAAGTATTTGCATGAGGCAAGTGTATCCTTGTCAGGACGGATATATTTAGGTGAGGGCTTTAGCATAGATACCTCTGCCGCCTTTTTAATATGCAAAGGGCGGGGATTGCCGTCCGCTCCAAGGCGGTTATAATCATATACGCGATATGTAGTGTTAGAATTTTGTTGAATTTCACAGATTAAAATGCCGCCGCATATTGCGTGTATTGTGCCGGCGGGGATAAAGAATACATCGCCTTTGTGTACCGGTACTTTGTTAAGAACTTCTAATATTGTGTTGTCTTCTATATGCTTTAAAAATTCTTCTTTGGTTACAGTACGGTTTAAACCATAGTATAAATAAGCGTCATCCATACAGTCGATGATATACCACATTTCTGTTTTTCCGTATTCACCTTCGTGTTTAAGTGCGTATTCATCATCGGGATGTACTTGAATCGATAAATTTTCCTTAGCGTCAATCAGCTTTATCAGAATAGGAAAGAAGTCAAATTTTTCTGCATTTTCGCCGAGAATATCAGAACCGTTTTCGGAGATATACTCAGTCAGTGTCTTACCGTCAAAATCTCCGCCTTTTATTATACTTTGTCCGTCAGGATGAGTTGAAAGCTCCCAGCTTTCGGCTGCACGGTCAAGCGTTGTTTTCTTGTTAAAATCATCTATCAGCTTTCTGCCGCCCCAAATATAATCCTTAATTGCGGGTGTTAGTTTTACAGGTGATAAATCCATAGTCCAATACCTCCAATATATTTTGTTATATTGATTATATCATCGGAGATTTTAGCATAAAAGCTGAAAAATTAACGGTTTTATGTGATATTTGAAAAAATATATATTGTTAAATTTGAAATATAGAATTAAAAATCAAACAAAAAACTCCGTCAAGGAAAATCCTTGACGGAGAGTGTAAATTTTAAATTTTATCCGGATTAAAATCGGTTCCGATATATTTTTTTCTGAATTGTTCCGGAGTGTATCCGGTATATTTTTTAAATGCCGTATAGAAATAGCTTCCGGAACTCATTCCTGTCTGTTGGCTTATTGCTTGAGCTGTCAGATTGGTTTCAATAAGCAATCGGCATACTTCGCTAAAACGCTTCTTGGTGATATAGTCGGATATGGAAATGCCCTTAATCTGTTTGAAAATATTACGCGTATAGTTTGCACTTTTATTGACATAGGTAGCTATAATATGTATAGATAAATTCGGGTCGGTGTAGTTTTCGTCAATATATTTTTCTATATTATTTGCTATGACATTATATTTTGTTGATGAAACTGTATCATCCTCGACTATTGCATTGGCACACTTTGTTTGTATAATAGGAAGTAAAGCATCTATTGTTTCTAATTTTGTTAAATCATCAGCAATAGCGTCACTGTTATTATCATTTGAATTCGGTGCATACATATCAATAGTCATAATAAACATACAAGAATATACGGTTATATACATATACGGCAGAGAGGAAAGATATTCTATAAATTTCTTTGCGGCAACAGTAACTGCATCTGAATTTTTTGATTTTATAGCATTCACAATTTCTTTTTCAATCTCGTGCGGATATGCAATATTAGAAGTTTTAATTGTGTTTTTCAACGAAGAATAGCTGATTATACTATTATGACCTTTTACACATCTGTATTGCATTGAATACTCGGCATTTCGATAAGCTTCTGATATATTGTCAATATCGTGAGATACTGTATCATATGAAGCGGTTACTGTAACAGCGAATATATCGGTTATGTATTTTTGAATTTGCTCAATAATAGCAGTGTCAAAAACGCTGCTATTGTGATTCACAATGAATGTAATGTCATATTCGCCGCCGAATGATGTGGAGTATGAAATTATATTGTCAGTTGTCATAATTTCAGTTGCAACATTGGCAATTCCGTATTGCATAAGCCCTATATCACTGTGCTTTATTTTTTTTGCATTATCTAAACGGAAAAGAATAATTGTGGTATATGGATGCGGAAATTTTATGTTATATTCCGTATCAAAATTATATGCTCCGCTTATAATATTATATACAAGCTCATTTCGTTTTGATGTAGTATAAAGCATTTCTGTTGTCTGCATAGCGTCATATTTCGACTTTATATTGGAAAGATTTTGAGAAATCTTGTTTAAGTCTTCATCTGTACCGGTTTCTGTTATGTTATCGTCAATATTGAGAAGATTTCCGATACTTTGGCGTAAACGTCTGAAAGGACGATATATTGACGCACTGAGTCTTATACTGCTTACAAACAGTAGGAATATAAGGAT
>OLQR01000175.1_pt1 | contig 54115 bp, 59 predicted proteins | sample 1671881 | NCBI WGS metagenome assembly OLQR01 (sample SAMEA3136623, study PRJEB25190) | human gut metagenome | biome: human gut; feature: human-associated habitat; material: faeces | place: Austria | collected 2013 | reverse complement strand
CCATTCTGATGCCCTCCTTTTTATAAACTTACGTTCTCAATCTCCATGTATCCGTGGATACAGGTATTTGTTTCTCCTACTGAGACAGATCGCTCTGTCCTTTCAGGTGGTTCACATCGCCAATGTTAATTCCTGGTTTTATATAGTGCATACACTTTTCCTACCCATCAGAAATGTTTAATATACACCCGCAGAGCGGGGAACTTGTGAAGCATCCCCCGGTGCCTGTAGTTCGCACAGTAAGCTGTGCTACTTTATTCAGGATTAACGTAGTACTAATAGTTCGTGTCGGCTAGTTTACCGCATTCTGTTGCACTTAGGCTATTCACTTAAGACTAACGATATTCTGTCAGTCCTGCAGGTAGCTTTCATGAAATTGATTTTAAATATCAATCCCACTGGCTCGCCTGTGGGTTAGTGAAAGTTATCTCTCCTTTATTTTAAATATGAGAGAAATTCTATAAATGATTTTTCATATATAAAAAATATAATTTACAATTTAAATATTACTTTGAATACAATTGGGAAAAACATTGTTACTATTCCAAGAATCATAATCATGATCGCTCTTGAATATCTATCGTAATTTCTATTTTTGAATACAATAAAAAAATGATAAATTCCAAAAAGCGTGAAGATAAAACCAAAAACTTCAAATGCTATAAAATACCAATTCATATTACATACCCTTCTTTCTCTTTTTATTTTAAATATGAGAGAAAAAAACGGAAAAGAAAAATCATATATAAAAAAAGGACCAATCAAGGTCCCTTGTTGAGAAATTATGCATAGATCGCATACTGAATAAATCCAATATGAGCTTTCCAATTGAAATCTTTTGGCAGGTAATCTTCTAATTTTTCTTTGAATTCATCAATGATCTCATCCATGGAATGATAAGTGCCTTTGAAAATTTTCTGAGGCAATGTTGACTTGTCTGTAAAGAAAATGCCGTAATAGCCCTCATACAGTTCAAAACAATCATCTTCTCCACAACGCTCATCACATTCAAATGGGTAAAAAATTCCGCCAGACATCTCATCTTCATACATCGAAATTTGAAAATGTTTTTCATCGACTTCTTCAATTGAACTCGAATCTGCTTGTTCATGTTTATACTTTGATCGAATTAATGCTTGCTCACCAAGTTCTTCAACTGCAGTGTAGGCGTCAGGAACTTTTACCATATCCCTTCCACATATTTCTTTTAGATATTTTTTGCAAAACTCAATTGTCTCCTTTTCATCCAAAATTAATGCTGTTCCACTTTCTGCATACCAATTACTGCTCATAATTCATTTCTCCTTTTCTCTGAATCGTCATTTTAAATGTTTCAGTTTAAATATGAGAGATAAGAAAAAGCATAAAGAAAAAGAGACCTATTGCAGCCTCTTTTTTTAAATTAAAGATCAATTTCGCTGTCTAACCATTTTGTTTTGCAGGTCACACAAGTATCTCGACCAGCATACATACCTTTACATAAACATCTTTCATCACCTATGAAATATGGACAATCGATATGATCATCTATTATTGCTTCTTCTGAAACACCTGCATCATCGGTGCAAAATCGTTTAAATTCTTTACCAGAATTTTCTAACTGATCTAATAGCAGATTGATCATCATTTCTCTATTTGTGAGCATTCATTTTCTCCTATAATTATTTTTCTGATTTTTTATCTAATTATCTCTTAGTTATCTCCAACCAGTTATCGATGATATTATCTTTTCCATCTGTGTTAATTTCAACTTCAAGGTCTTCAATGCAGAATCCCAGGAATTCATCAAACGTCATTCCAATTATGGCTAAGAGTACTTTGTTAAATGATTCCTTATCATTACATTCCAGATAAATATTCATCAATGTCGTAGCCACGTTATTATCTCTATTTGCTTTATGTAATAGAATCTCCATGATGCTATTACAATTCTGATCTGTGCAGTTTTCTGCTGCTTCTTCTAATTTTGCAACTTTAACAATTTTTTCCAATATCGTCATATCTTTTTTCTCCTTTATTCTTCTACAATATCAACGTCATATTCCAAAAAAATTGACAGATCATGATTATCTGTGACGCCCCATACACTTCTATATCCATCTTCTGCAAGATCTTCTCCACAATTGATGTCTGCTAAGATGAGTGCTTTTGTTGGAATACGTGTATGACAAGCAGTATCAATTCCAGCATCCATGATCTCTTTGCGTTTTGCTTTACATTCTCTAATGAATGCTTCAACTTCTTTTTCTCCTCTATTCGTTAATTTCCAATTTTCTACTGTATCCCATTTTGTGTAATCCATATTATTCTCCTTTATAATATCAATCCTGTGTTCTGTTGATCTATAGCTTCTTTACATTTCTTTAGATACTCATAAAACGTAATTCCAGTAAACAATTTAAACATCTGTTCAAACGCTTCTTCATCGACTGTTTTTTTGTAAATTTCGAATAGTTCATTTGAAGAATATTTAAAATTTTCTGCTTTGCCTCTCATGATCTGCTGCAATACAGCATCTGGACCTGCATTCAAATTGCAGGACTCATTATTCATAAGATTCTCATTTAATTGAATGACCTCTTTGAACAGCATCTCTGTAAATACGTCGCCTATCTGAATATTTTCTAATTCTTCAGATAAAACATCCATGTCTTCATCTACGGTTGCAGCATCTTTTACCGCTTCTTTGATCTTATTAAATAAATTACTGCAATCAGTATGTCTATAATTCGTTATCATAAGACGCCATCCTGATGGCCCAAATTCTGGGCATTTATAGTCTACAATTATATGAAGTTCTGTCCAATCCTTTATCAGTTTGAGTTCGAATTCAAAATCTGTTTCTTCTGATAACTGTTTTAAAAAGCTTTCAATTTCATCGATTTCTTTTCTATTCATGAGTTTTCTCCTTTTAAATTAAAATATTTATCTCTCTACAAAATCTCCATCACCGTCAACTAACAAATTTTCTTCATCTTCATGCTGCCCTGCAATCGTCTGCAAAACATAGAATAATGGGTCATTGCCTTCAGATAATTTGTCAATTGTCTGACTTAGCATATCAAGTTCTTCTTTGTAATCGTCAATACAAGAACCATAATCCAGATCTAAATGCATGTTGAACAAGATATTCGCGATCTTTTTGGACTCTGGATTTTTTAAATCAATTTCATCTTTCCAGTTGTCTAATCTCTGATAGAATTCACGCAATGCTTTTTCTTTGTATTGTTCATTCGCGACAAGATCAACAACATTAGGAACACCTTGAAATCCATTTCTTTTTGCTTCAAGCATGCGATATACATTTTCTTCGATGTCAAAGCAATCTACTGCATCTTCAATTTCTTTCTTTATCGCCTCAAGTAAATCTTTTTTATCATCTGAATTTTTAATAGGAAAATACCATTGCCAATCTTCATTTTCCGGATTTTCTCCGTGAATATCTAATCCGATTTCTGATTCATCGCTTGCTATCCCTACATGAAACCAAAAACTTGTTCCATTTGTTAATTTTTCTAAATATTTTTCTACCTTATATTTCGTCATAATTTTTTTCCTTTTCACTGCACACATCTTCAAAATGAATTCCAAATTTCTTGAAGAACTCATCTTCTTCATCATCATAAAGGTCCACAAGATCCTGAATGTTTGGGTGCTGCCAGTTAACAAATCCAAATAAGGCTCTGGCTGCTTTTTCACATCCGTTGCATTCTTTTAAGAAATCATTTCCTGTATAGCAATTTTTCAAGATATTACTTAAATCTTCTTCATCTTCCACAACAGTATCTGTCTCTAATTCATTGAGATAAATGTCTGGAATATAGATGATATTATCAGACTTTTCAAATTTTCCTTTGTAGATCAAACATTCCTGACCATCGGTAAAATTAAAAATATCTTCTAGATGTTCTCCCTGTTTTAATCTTGCTTTTAGTTCGTTTTTATTAATCATAATCTTTCTCCTTTTATTAACCCCAGAGAAAAATCCTTGGGGATGTGTTTTTTAATATTGAAAATTCGGAAATATCTCATATAAATCTTCTTCATCTATGTACTGGCCGTTAATACTAACAGCAACTGCATAAGACACGAAATATTCGCCTTTCGGATCTTCCATTCCTTCTGCATCTTCCTGTTTATAAAAAGAAAGATTCTTATCGCGAATACAAATAGCTTCAGGTTTTAATTTGTTTATAAAATGCTGATTAAGTTCTTGAAGAACAAACTTTTCAAAGTCAAAACTTTCTGATTTAGCGAAAACAGATTTTCCAGTTAACCAATCTGCGTCCTTACTACGCATTGAATCAATAAGCTCTCCATTTTCACTTTCTTGATAGATGTCTCCATAAATTCCATGTAATTTGATCGTATCTGCTTTTCTGTATTTTTCAAAATTCATAATTTTTCTCCCTTAATTGATTTCTAATTGTTTTATAAGACTTAATGGAATAACATTCTGTTCTCCTTTTTGGTATACAATATTCCAAGCCCCATTTTGTGTTTCTGGTAATAAATCCCATGGTTTTAGATTTCTTTTTCTTTCAACGACCAGATCTATGATTTTTGTATCTTTAAGATCTAATTTGATATCGTATTCTGCCTGAATCGGCATAGAACCAAATCCACAAAAATAGTAATACACGTTTGGAATATTCGGGCCAAACGCCCATGCTTCAAAATCATCGAAGAACAAACATTTCTGATCACGTTGCAAGTATTCCTTTTGCAAAATATACAATATCTTCTGCAGTTGCAGATTACTAATGGGATGTTCATTTCGTGTACATTTCGTAATAATGTACTTTGCAATATTGATTGCTTTGTATGGTCTTTTCATTAGATAAAATCCTTTCTTAAAAGATATCTGATCCTACAATGTCTTGATAGATTGCATTTCCTATACTGTTAATGTATCCATACTGATTTGTTCCACAGGCATCTTTTAAGCGGGTACACATATCGTTATATGATTGTTCAAATTCTTCATATATGCTATCAATGATCATTAATTGATACTCTTGAGACTTAATCCTATTCTTTAAGTATTCAATCCTTTCTATCACCTTTTCTTTAATCTTTTCCAGAGTATATTCTTGGAATTTGTTTCCACAAAAAATATCATCATATACCTTATATTGATTGTTATTACACTCGCAGGAAATCTCTAAATAAAAAGTATTAAAGCGGGTTCCATACTTTGCATTTTCAAAATTTTTAGCCATAATTTTATATGGTGATCCATCTTTTTTTGTTAAGTATGTAACTCTTTTCCATGTTTCCAGTTTTGATTTATTCTTCACTATATCTTTTTCTAAATCCATTTTAATCTGTTCTAAACTCATATTTTTTCTCCTTACTTTGTCATATTTAAAACTTTTCTTCCATGTTCCATAGCTTTTTCAACCAGATCGAATTCTCTTTCTGCACACAATGCAATATACATTCCAGAGTCATAGTCTCTACAGAAAACAATCGTATGAGGAAACGCATAATCACTGGCTTCTTTAACAAAGCAATCATCCTTAACATTCCTTAAATAGGAACAAAAGAGATTAAGAATTTCTCTTTGAACATTTTCATCATTTGCCTGTAAGATATACATTTCGTCAATATCGATCATATCTGTATGTAAAATACGTGTAAAAAGATAATCATCTTTTGTGATTTCTTCATTGCCATTTAAAGCATCTTCTTCGATCAATACATCATCCGCTGTGTAAATCCCATATTTTTCAAAACACAATTTTGCTTTTTCAGCCAAGTCTAACTGTGCTTGATGTATATCAGCTGCATTACCGTTGATAAACTCCATACCATCTGTTGTAATATACTTTTTCTCAGGAACTTTAATTACATCATCCACTACTATGATTTTCTTGTTTGTAACCATAAAATTTTCTCCTTTTCTTTCTCTAAATCGTCATTTATATTTACGTATTAAATATGTCAGATGAGAAGGAAGATAAAATCCATATATAAAAAAAGAGATCCGAAGACCTCTTTTAAATATTCAACGAAAGCTTTTGTTTTGCATCGATGACCGCTTTTTTCATTTTTTCGATTCCTTTTTCCAAACGGAGCCAACTGAATTTTGATGTAGAGCAATCACGACAGAAAACAAATGTACAAGGAAATGTTCCATCCATTATAAATGATTCCAGTAATGAGTCTTTTTTTATTTCATTCATTGCATTTTTAAATGCTGCAAAAATCTCATCTACTTCATTAATTGTATTTGTTTTTAATATTACAAAATCATGATAATCTGGATCAAAACCAGGTATCAAATAGTAAAGTATTTCAGGACATTCTTTTACTATCTGAGCTGATGGAGCTAATATATCCATATTCGTCATGATTCCATATTTTTCGTAGCATTTTTTTCTTTCGTTTTTTGTATCAATGTCATATTGATGATCTTCTGCTCTGATTGGATCATCGAATTTTTGTCCATCTGTTGTGATATATCGTATTGCAGGTTCTTGAATTGCTGTTATTTTAATCTTTTTGTTCATAATTTTCTCCTTATAGTCTCCTTATAATCTTTTCGACATCACTGATACGATCCATAGCTTCCTCTGCATGTGTTGCCAGACAGGCTGATTTTATAAAAGATAAATACAAATTGAGCATTTCTCGATCTCTGATCTTCTTTCTTTCTTTTAACTCATGATAATGCTGCTTCTGTTCTTCTGTTAATGAATTCCACCATGTTTCGTTTAGATATTTAATGTACAAACTGATCGCATTAAATGCATTAATGCAATACCATTGTCGTCTTTTTAATTCTGCGTACCACGCCATTTTCTTTCCCTTTCTAGTCCCAGAGATCATAAAAATACTGCTTCATAAGATCAAATGCCTCATCTTTACATTGCACCTGATATTCTTCGATCTTCTTTTGTTCTTTCATGTATTTATCATGGATCTCTTTGTATTCTGGAACTTCGTTCATGAAATGTACCTTTACAGATGATGTATTTTCAGCTTTTTTCTTTTCTTCCTCTGACATTAATCCTTCTCCAAGAAACCCATATGTTTCGTTGTATTTTTCAAAAGCTTTCATGAATTCTTCTTCATATGGATTTTTCTTACTGCATAATTCATTATCCAGCTCATTCCATAAAAAAATCATACGATCCAGAATCTCATTCCATTTTTTGCAGGATTCTTCTTCTGGTAACATTGTTTCGCCATCTTCTTTATAAAAAACAGGATAACTATGCTTGTTTTCTTTGAAGTCTTTTAGCATTGCAGGGATCAACTGGCTGAGATATGTGCCGATATTGAATGTGTCGCAATCAGCAAAACCTTTTGTAATTCTTTGATGAGAATGTTTGATACGATGTCCTTTGTTATCCAAGATATTTAACATTGGATATTTCTTATTTTCTTTTTTCATAAGTAACTCCTTTCTTAACATAAATGATTATTTTTATTGATATGGAAAATACACCATACCCAAAAGACTGACTATCGTGAAAAGAAGTAAATGATGAAGTAGATGATTCCGATCATGATTAAGAACGGGATCATATAAATGATTCCTATGAGAATGTAATACTGATTCATGGATTCCTCCTTTTTTTAGCTATTTAACATTTGATACGCCATAGGATTGTTTTCTTTTAATCGCTTCCAGGCGATCTTACATTGATGACATTTTGTTTCTCTGATCTTTTTCATGATTTCTTTATCTGAATCATAGATAGATGCAACAGATGGACATAAAGCTGATTCTCCTACTTTGATATCTCCATCTGGTGCAATGACTGGAGTACAAAATCTTCCATGCATAGACAATGTATCTACCAGATCACTGAATTTTCCTGAGAATATCTGTTTGGCGATCAGGATACAATTACTGCACTTTGGTGCGATCGTATTCCAATTAGCATCCGGATGATTTATTAAAGCTCTTCCTTGTGGATACAGTATTTTGGATTTGTCTGATGGATCAGATGGAACTGTATCAATGATGGCATTTAATTTGGATAACCAATACTTCTCCTTTTGAGATAATGGATCCGGATAATATCTTTCATCATCTGTTACTTGAATGATGATGCAGCGTTTTCCATACTTCTTCTGTAAATTCTCAATCGCATGGTAGATTTCTTTATTTCGAACTAATTCTCTGCCATTTGTTGCAAAAGTAAGTGGACATTTGATCTTTGATTTTACCCAGTAATCTTCAATCATTTTTAATACATCTAAGATCTGCGGATGTTCAAACAATTCTCCACCAGAAAAATTCCAAGTTAAAATCTGATGGTTGATCATGAATTCTAATGTGTCTTTTAGAATCTGTAATGACATATGTTCTCCATCTGGTTTACAATCAGACATGCAATGAGAACATCCCATCTTGCAGGCATACGTTAATTCAACTAACATTTTCTTTTTCTCCTTTTTTCCTTTTCTACTACAAATATGAGATATTTTCAGAGAAAAAATTTTCACATATAAAAAACATAAAAAACAGACTCTGTTTACTTACAAAGCCTGCTCTCTTTTTATAAATTCTTCTTAATTTGAATAATATGATTTTTTAGCACATTGTATCCTTTCAATTGTCCTGAATATAATAAACGATCATCACATAACTTATGTTTTTGTAAATCTTCAGATATTTCTTTTCGTTTTTCTTCAATATCTTTTAATAATAAATTCAGCATTTTGATATTTGCTTCTTTCTCAATCTGCTCTTTTCCAATTAAACTGATCAATTCCGACTCTTCTAATTCTTCTTCCAAGAAAATGAAATCTAAAACTTTGTCAATTGCAGATAAAGGATATCGATCTTCTTTTGTACAAAAATTATCTTTATCTTTTAATCTTCGGACACAAGAAAACCAACTATCTTCTATGCGAACCCATTTATAGTTCGTTTCGGTGCTGCAATTATAGGAAAATTTATAGTTAGGTTTTGCGGATTCAATGACTGCATTTTCTAGCATTTCTCTCATTAATTCTCTTTTTGATCGCATTCTTTCTCTTCTCCTTTATTGTCAATTTTTCTTAGCATTTATAAGATACTTTCTCAAATTATCATAAGTATTACATCTTTCTGTATACAAATGACGGGATGAATAGTCATTAGAGCTGTCATTTATTTCTACCCTACTTTTAGATACTTCTTCAAATTCGGATTCTATATACTCTAAGAATGAGTTCAACATTTTAACATTTGCTTCTTTATCAAGCTGTTCTTTTCCAAAAAAATCAGCCAATTTTGGATCTTTTTCTTCAAGTTCTTTTTCCAGAAACATAAAATCCAATACTTTATCTATTTCTTGTAATGAATATCGATATTCTTTTTCGCAGCTATTGTGCGGGTCCGTCAATCCACGAATACAATGGAAAAGATCATTTTTTATGAAAACTATTTTGTAAGCTTCTTTACTTGCATAAGTGTATTTAAATCCAGAATCCGTTTTTGTAGATTCAATGATAACTGCTTTTTCTAGTATTTCTCTCATATCTTCTCTTTGGGATTGCATTTTTCTTTTCCTTCTTTTTCGTTTTCTTTATCTCCGTAGAATTCTTTTAGTAGTTGCACATACCATACATTATCGAGCGTTTCTTTTGTAATATCTTCAAAATCATTCGGATTATCGATCACACTCCAATAACTCTCACATCCATAAATGATCTTCTTTAATTCAAATACATAGATCGCGGGATTATTCATAGTACAGATATGTAATTGTTTGTTTTTCCTTTCATAAGAAACGTAATTTTGTGTCGGAAGATTTCCTAAATACATGCCAAGATAGGTCTTTTCTTTGTATTCTTTTGCACATGGCATAATACGAACTGGTGTTCCTGGTTCGTATCGATTCCATGATTTGAACGGCTCATATTTAATTTTGTTAACTTCAATTGGATACTGAATATGTTTGTTCTTAAATTGTATACAGGATTCACATTCCTCTCCACTAACAGCGACAATGTCATCTTCTACTTTTTTGCTACAATACACTTCATCAAAATTTTCACCCATATATGGAAAAGAATATGAGCAATTTTTCTGACGTTCTGTTGGCTTTTTTCGTTTCTCTGACATTTTATTTTCTCCTTATCTTTCAAATTCTTCTTTCTTTTCTGTATGCCATCGGTGGCTGATCTCAAAATTTAAATCCATGTAGCATCGTCTGAAAGATGCATACTGTGATCTGATGCGATTTAATTTTGGAAGATATTCAAATCCTGTTTTGGTTTCAAACGCATCATAAAACATAAAAAGTTCTTCATCCGTGCAAGCAGTAAATAAATTTTCCCCTGGAGGCAGCTCCTGCTGCTTTTCTTCTGCTGCCAAAAAGATGTTCAAAGCATTCGTAATATCATCCTGTATCTCCGTTTCATCGATTCCAAAAGCCATGTCTCTTGCTTGGTTCAGCATTCCAAGAGCTTCTTTTACGATATCTTTGATCTCTTCTCGTTTTTCTTCTATTTTATTTAAAGGATGTTCATTCTTAGCACCATATACATTTTGAAACAATTCCGTGTATCTTTCTTCCATATCAGATTTTCCTTTCTCTTTTAATAAGTTTCAATTTTCGTGATCTTTAAGATGAAAGCTTCCTCAGTTTCATCCACTCCATTATTTATCACGATATCGAAATCTATTTTTACTTTACATTCGTTTGACATTGCATCTGTATATACGACACTCTTATTTTGTTTGATGTCAGATATTACGTCATCATCACCAAGTACAGAATAGTAACCTTGCTCTACCATGAATTCATCAAGAGGGTGGAACCACATTTCCTTATTAAGCAATTCGCTTGTATTTAGCTCCTTCATAGTGCGATTTCCTTTCTTATCCTTCTACCAGTTCATAATCTTCTAACAAAACATTTAGATTCTCCTTTCTCCAACGATGCAATTTTCTGTCTCCTGTTACATTTTTGATTGGATCAGATAAAACAGTTCCATCAGGATTCTTACTCCAAAACATGTACTGTTTTAAGGAATTATGATAATGACCATCATTATGCACTTCCAGATACTTGTTTGGATTTCTTTTGTTTCTATACGTTTTGATCGTTGTCATACTCATCTCTCCTTTGTATTGATTCTCTTTTGATACCATCGTTTTGCAATTTCTAATCTTAGATCCTCATAACATCTCCTGAATGATCCATATCTGCAATAGATCTTATCTAACTCCGGACAAATTTTATAAGGATCGCCCTTTTTTTCAAAATCATAAAATTCAAATAATTCCTTATCTGAGTAATCTTCAAACAAATTCTTACCTGGATGATTTCTCTGCTGAAATCCTTTTCTTTCAAAGAAAACATTTAAAGCTTTTGTAATATCATTCTGTATTTGAACATCATCATTGATCCTTGCCATTGTTCTTGCTTTATTTAACAAGGAAAGACTTTCCTTGATCAGATCAATGATTTCTTCTCTTTTTCTTTCTGATTCATTTGTTGGATTTTCTGTTTCTGGTCCGTAAAGATTCTGAAAGAGAGTCTTGTGTAATTTATCCATAGTCATTCCTCCGTTATAATTTGTGGAATATATTTGCCTGTAGTTTCATCATGATGATAGGAAATGATTTTTGGCGAAATGTATTTTCCTGTATCTTTATCATAAAAATAGCAAATGACCTTAATTCCCATACGTCTGCAAATTGTAATGATCGTATATAATTCCATAGTTGGCTCTGCAACATAAAGCTTCATAAGATCGCCAGTCCTCATTTTGTAATCTACTGTAAGACGATTCACAATTTCAAAATACAATTCTTTACGAGTCATTCCAGCAATTTCATCATTTCCCTTACAAGCTATTACACTGATTGTTTTCATATTACATTTCCTTTCAGGTTCATTCGTTGACTTTTTGAGTCTACATTGCACTTAATAGGATTGAGAAAGTCATGATTGCTGTTCCAAGAGCCTCAATCATGATTTCTCTTGGATATCCGTCATAATTTTCGTTTTTGTAAAAATGATAAAATCCAGAAAGTATTCCAAAAAGTGTAATAATAAACCCAATTTTAAATGCTATAAAACAAATTTTCATTTTCTTTCCCTTTCCTCCTTCTTCTTTTACTATAAATATGATAGAAAATTCATTTTTTATTTTTCACATATAAAAAAATGGCATAAACATCTGCTATGCCACTTTTTCGTTTAATGTAAACTTATTCAATAATTGCTCTAAAAATTCCTCTTCACAATTGAACATGTATTTGAAATTTGTGCTTCTTGTCCAGTTACTGTGTTTATGAACACATCGATTCACAACTTCTGCTGCTCCGATATGATATAATTTTTTCTTTGCTCGACTGGCACCTACATACATCAGATTCGAATTTAACATGTATTGATGAGATGCAGGGGTAATGATGATCGGAGTTTGAATGCTGCTACCCTGACTTTTGTGATAAGTAATCGCATAAGATAGCTTCATATTTTCTAATGCGCCCTGATTCATTTTGTAGGTTCTTCCGTTAAAATCAATCCAAAAATCTTTCTTTTCAATCCTTGTGATATACCCGCTGTCACCATTTGCGATCATTTCATTTATTAAAATATGTCCATCTTCATCACATGGATTATAAATGTTCTTAATATTCATGACAAAATCTCCGACATGGTAATACCAATCTTCACACTTGATCACATCATCATCTTCTTTCCATGGGTTTGCATACCATTGGAAATAGCGATTTAATGTATCAACGCCAAATTTTCCACTATTATATGCGGTTAAGACCTGAATGTCCTCTGGATCACGCCCTTGTTCTAATAATGCCTTATATAAACACAGAGTTTTGGCTAGTAATACATCGTCACTTGTCTGGTAGAAAACATAATTGTTATCATCTCCCAGAGTAAAAACATCATTTTCCTGTAGATCAGATGGTAAAAATTCCTTTCCTTTTCGCATGTCTGTTGCAGCCTTCATGATTCCATTGTCATCATATCGATATACGGTATCTAATGTGATCTTAGGGATATCTTTGGATTTTAAGAGATCATGCAGCATATTTCCTGTTCCTACTGATGGCAGCTGTGCATCATCTCCCACAATGATCACTTTACATTTTCGAAAATCTAATCGTTTCATGATATGATAAGTTAGATAAATATCTGTCATAGACATTTCATCGATGATCAAAAGATCAGAATCAATGGATTCTCTTTCAAATTTGCCTACTTCTCCTGTTTTTGTATAACATAGCCCACGATGTATGGTTGATGCAGGTAATCCAGTATACTCTTCCTGAACTTTTGCAGCTTTTCCGGTTGGAGCCATCAACTCAACAGAAAGTTTCAGGTCTTTTGCTACTTCAATAACTTCTGTAATGGTTGCACTTTTACCAGTTCCAGCAGGTCCATTTAAGATGATGATGTTATTGTTCTTTAAAGTCTTTAATAAAGATAGCTGTTTTTTTGATCGCATAAATCCATCTCCAACCTTATAATCTTCCGGATCGATCTCTTTCCATCGGCGGGACAGGATTGGGCGGCTTTCTAAATAAATATGAATCTTCTTTGCAATATAGGCTTCCATGTAAGCCATCCTTGTTCTTGTGATGTAATGTTCTTGATCCTTGTCTGTATAGCAGAAAAACATGCGGTCATCTTCAATGGATACCTGAAAATAATCTGCACACTCTGGAATCAGGTCAATGACAGCTTTTTTTAAAGAACTGATCTTCATCCGACTGCTGCCATCATCCTCATTCTTCTGCAATAGGTAATCAATGCATGCTTTGCAGCGTCCTTCACTATATCTTAGGTCTTCTTCATAAAACTTGATCGGTGCCTTCTTTCCTTTGGATGAAAAATATTCTTCTGCCTTTAATAAAAGCTCATCTGCTCTTTTAAATCCAATACGGGAAATCTCACAAAGACAACGATATGGGTCCTCAGAAAGTTTTTGAAAAATCATTTCTTTCGAATGATACTGGTCAAACAGTTTCTTGATCATCTTAAAATCAAACATTCCATCCAGTTCATTGACAATATCAAAAAAGATGAAATTCTCCTTGATCTTCTTTTCAATTTTTTCCCATGTCTTTTTTCCAACGCCTTTGATCTTTGACAGATTGACATTCTTGTTTTGTAAGATCCGATCTATGATATCTGGATATGCATCGCATAAATTATATGCTTGTCGATCAGATAAGATTTCCTGGAGGAATGCTCTTGTTTCATCAGCTCCATGAGGCTTATCCATATAAATTGCTTTCACTGAATATGAAGCTCCATATTTGGGATGAACCTGTTTTTGATCTGCATGGACAATATAAGTACGATTACGTTCTAATTGTCCAATATTCCCTTTGATGGATACAACCTCTTTCTCCTTATTTGCAATTTCAAATTTATAGATGTAATAATCCTGATTGTGGAATGTCTGATAGATTGGCTTTCCACTGAATTTGTATTCTTCCTCAACTGACATAATTTTCCTCCTTTCTCGCATAATATCTTCTAATTTAAATATGAGAGATTTGGTAAAAAAAATTATTCACATATAAAAAAAAGACTCAGCCTTAATTAGCCAAGTCTTTCTGATCATTATTCATCACAAAATGCCTGTTCATAAATATTTTGGAAATCTTCCTGATATTTGACATTTCCATATTCTTCTTTTGGTGCAGCATATCCATCTTCGATCATCATTGCATTCAACATAGAATACCGAACCGACATCATTGAATTTATCTTTTTCGGTTTCTCTACCCAGACATATCTTAACTTCTTATGCTTTTTTCCACCAACGTCATTTTTGTCTGACTGCAAGTATACAGTATTCCCGTTTTCTTCAAAATAAGAATGCACGTATTCCTGCGCCCCGTTTTTTGGATCGATCCCAATCAGTTGAACAGTTTCCTCATATCCTTCTTTATCCATCCACACTTTGATCGTATTTCCATTTAATACCTCTGTGACTTTCGCTTCTCTTAGAGCTGCATTAACTGCAAGTTTATTCTGCATGGTATCAAGAAATAAAATAATGGCGGATGCGATCAGGATGATTTTAAACACTCTTTTGATCATATCGTTTTCTCCCTTCGTCTCTTTTTCTTTAAATATGAGAGATGAAGGAATGTCATAACTTATATAAAACGATAAACCTCAGCAAGCTATTTCTGTAATTTGTGCGTTGTAATAATACTTCATAACTTTTCTCCTTTTCTAAAACAACTATTATCATCTTACATTATGAATATGAGAGATTTATCCCCTCCAAAGAAAAAAACATTGTACTTTTTCAAATACAAAAAGATCCCGGATCACTTCCGGGACCTTCTTATCCTTTGATGTCATCTTCTTTTTTCTTTACGACAGCCATTCCGATCGCTACGATTGCCAACAACAAGATATTTGTCTTATTCTTTCGGATCATTTTGATCACTCCATCGGAAAATGATCTTCCCTGTGTAGACTGGCTATCAAGACTTATTTTTGTTGTCTCTCCAACAGCTATATCAAAACTTGTATCATCCAATACATAATCTTTTGCCTCTGTTCCGTCAATGCGATAATCACTTGCTGGCAAAGAAATTTTCTGATGATACCCATTGGTTCGTTTCAGATTGACTTCATACTTCTGTTCTGTGTTTGTATCAATGATCTGTATTTTGACTGATCTGGGCAGCAGATCTGTATCGGTTAACTTAATATCCAATTTTCCACCCTCTGCTGCCATTACTGTACTGCACAACATCATTACCATCGCCATCACGGCGATCACAATTCTTTTTAGTTTCATAAACTACCTCCAACTTCTTTTTTTAATAAAAACTTTCTCTAATACAAATATGAGATATTTGATCTTCATTTTTTGCATCATGAGGTTCCTTTTTCTTTTAAAGAAAACGTGCATCACTTTTCTGGTTCATTTTAACTTTTGATCCATCCTGTGATGCAACTCTTTCAGGTCGTTATATTTATTTCTCATTACGACTCATCTTGTTGATTCCTTTCACATTCTTCTTTTTTCAAAGGAGAGGGGCGGTGTTTATTTTAAAAAAAAGGGATGCATTGCATCATGAGATCGGGTATTGATCACTGCTGCCGCATGATGCATCATTATTATGATTCATTTTAATTCTCGGCAGCAGAATCCTTACGGATTCTATTCTTTTTTTTACGCACTCATCATCTTATTGATTCATTATCCTTTTTCTTTCAACAGAAACAAGGGCGGCTTTTTCTTTAAAACAAACAGGGGATTGGAAATGGACTCACCTACTTCTGCTGCCATTTATGACTCACTTTTATGATGCAGATGGAGATGGTGGCAGCAGTCTTTCTTTCAATCCACAAGAATTGCATCACTATTCTGATGCATTTTTATATCAATCTCTTCCTGATGCACTCTTTCTTTAAAAGAAAATGGTATTTCATCATGATCTGCATCATTATTTTGATACATTTCTTCTATATATTGCATCATCTTTCTGATGCATTCTTTTTCTTTTCTTTGAAATAAACAGGAGTAAGTGATCTTTTTGCACCATCTTTGTGATTCATTTTTATTAGATTTTGCATCATTATTATGGTGTATTTCTTCCTATTTTAATGAAAACACGACTCATCTTTCTGATTCATTATATCTCATTTTGCATCACATATCCGATGCATCTTTTTTCCTTTAAAGTAAACAGGGGCTGTTATTTCATCATCTTTCTGATGCAGTTTTATTCATTGAGATGGGATTGATTGATCTATCATGGGATCACTGTCTTTTTTAATGGAAACAGTGGGCAGCAGGTGAAATCCTAAGATGGTTATTTATTTGAGTGAGGTTGGTTTTTATTGAAAGAATGAGATGGGTTTCTTGTGAAAAAGCAGAATGATAGAACTGTCTTTTTAAATGAAAACAACTGCCTGTTTTAATGGAAATACTTTTTTAAAAAAATGATAAAATTATCTTTCATCTTATCCATCATATTTGTGATAGATTCTTCTTCTTTAAAAGAAAGCGTAACTTATTACGCTTTGTTAAGAAAACGTATACACATTAAATAAAAAAATCACAAGAAAGGATGAGAAATATGGGAACATGTTATTCATTTGTTTCGACAGAAAAGATAAAAGATCTCGGTGCTTTTAGCCGAAAGTTGGAACACAATTTTAGGATTGGCGGACGAGTTCCAAATGCAGATCCTATGAAATCATATTTAAATGAGGAATTGATCAAGTTAGAACCAGGGAGTGATTATATAAAAGAATACAACAAAAGAGTTTTAGATTCAGTATATTATCAAACCCATAAGATCCGGAAAGATGCTGTGAGAGGGATTGAAGTAATGATGACTTTTAGTTCAAAAGACATTCCCAAAGATTTTGATTTTGAGCAATGGAAAAAAGAAAATGTCAAATGGTTACAATCCTATTTCGGGAAAGACAATGTTGTCTCTGCTGTTTTACATATGGATGAAACGACGCCTCATATACATGCTGTTGTAATTCCAATGGTTAATGAACGATTATCAGCTGCACATTTTTTAAATGGCAGAGAACGAATGGCGAATCTACAAAACAGCTATGGTGATCGAATGGAGAAATTAGGTTTAACGCGTGGGATGAAAGGCAGCTTGGCAAAGCACACAGATATTAAAGAATTCTATACTGCTGTGAACAAGCAAAAAATAAAAGAATTACCTCAGCCCAAAAAACATGAAAGCACAAAGGATTATTACGAAAGAGCCCAGAAAGTATTCCAGGAATCAAATTATCAGCATTTAAATGAGCTACAAAAGAAGGATCGAGAGATCATAGAAAAGAATACCCAGACACTACAAGAAAATCTTGAGCTTGCGAACAGTATCAAAAAAACACAGGAATTGATCCGAGAGATTGAGCATCGTTTTGGAGAAGACAAGGATACTGTATTAAAGAAAATTGACACAATGAACCATTTAAATCAAGGATTAAAAAGTTATCCAGATCAAGACTTTTCAAACAATGTATTTGAAGGAATGCGTGAAATTCTAAGATTTGAAAAAGAAAAGACAAAACGTACCAGAAAAGAACCAGAAAAGAGTCTGGATCAGATTCTTGATGAAGCGAAAAAAGAATTACAAAAATAAAAAAAAGACCCTCAATTTTGAAGGTCTTTTCTTTTTGTTATTTTAGATATTGATCCATATTTCTCCAAGTTACATTTCCAGATTTATTAAAGTATCCCCCTGTTGAAACAGCTACATTTCCTTTTCCTGATGATTCATGAATATAAATCATTTGATTATTTTTGGTGTAACCAATAAAGATTCCAGTATGATTTATCGATCCAAAATGAACCATGATGTCTCCAGGTTTTAAAGTATTAGTCGCTTTTCCTTTTGCTTTCAGTGTTTCTGTGCTCCCATTTCCCAGGTTATTTCCAACTGCAGTCCAATAAACCCAGTCAACAAAGTGTGAACAATCAAGCCCTTTTCTGCTTCTACCTTTTTCATCAGGAGCAGCTTTTGTTCCAAAATGGTTTTTCTCAAGTCCAGGATAACTAGCTGAATCACCAAAATGATAAGGAATTTTTCCAACTGCACTTAATGCTGTTTCTATGATCTTTCTTCGTTTTTCAGAAAGATTCGTTGGTAGCTGATCTAAAATTTTCTTCTGATCCGCAGAACTCATTGTTCCTGATGCATCATAAGAAGAAACTCCTGTGATCTGCTGTTCTAAAGAATCTATATCAATACCATAAGTATCTTTCCAGTTATCATCAAAAAACATTTCTACCATATCCCGGTTATTTTCAATCCAATGTTTCCATTTGATTGTTTCTCCATTTAATTCTTTGGAAATTTTATTATATTCTTTAACCTTGCTATCATTATCTCCTGGATCGATCTGATATAGTTGAACTGCTTCATCCTTATCAATTCCAACGATACATGCATTTACATTAAGATTTACATGCCCTGGGCAATATTTTTTAGAATGCTTTCCATCGCATCCATAATGTCCCGGACACTTAGACTCTGTATAAGTTTCAACAATCTTACATTTTGCTTTGTATGTTGGATCAGCAGTTGCTTTTGCTTTTTCTTCTGCTGATACTTCTACAATTTCTTTCTGATTGATCTTTCCTGAACCATTCTTTATTTCTTCATCTTTTTTAGATTTTGGATATTTACTGATTTCTGCTAATGTTAATTCTGCATCAGTTTCTTTTCCACGCTTATTTTCGGTTCCTTTACATCCAGATGCTTTATACTTATATTTTTGCCATGAATTCTTATCTTGGTTACAATAATATTTTTTGCATCCTTCATCTCCATAAGAATCTTTTTGGACTTTGATTCCATCAAGCAATCCATAGCTTCTTCCATTTGGACCTTTTGCATTTTTGATTTTTTCATCATTGCATTTATAATTTTTTACTTCTTTACAACCTTGACATTGATAAATTTCACTAACTTCTGCTTTTACTTTATGAGAAGCATTCCATAAATCAAGACAATAAGCTTTCAGTAATCGATCATCTCTGTCTCCGCCCTGATCAAAATAAACAGTTCCCATACATAAGATTGCTTTTGCATTTGACATAGGAAGTTCAGATCCAGCGGCTCCACTAACTCCTGAACCATTAATAATATCAATTTCTCCATCAAATAGAAGCCATTTTTTCTCAGAGCCATCTGTGATATGGACACCTGTATATGTCTTTCCTTTGATTTTAATAGTTTCAGGTTTAGAAGCTTTTGACGTTACACGATAAACAGATACATTTTTTGCTGTTACTTTTGATTCTAAATCATGCGCACAGGAATTGGAATTTGAAACATAGATATCAAAATTCCCTTCTGTACCACATAGATCCTGTAAAATATAGTAATGTCCATTAATAAAATATACGGACCCATAACCACCACCAGTTGCTGCCTGATCGGCTTTTGTTACTGCCAGTGTCACTCCAGGGGTTGCAGCGACACCTGTTGATGTTGCACGACTACCTTTTGGATCATTACATCCAGCACAATATCCTGTTGTATTATATTTTCCTACAAGTTTTTTTGGGATGCCATCTTTTTCTGTTCCTTTACTTGCATACACAATCTTATCGCCTTTATAGGTATTCTCGGAATCTTTCGATGTATTATTGTTTTTGTTTGCTGCTTTTTTAATAGAAACTGACGAACTTTGTGCTTTAACAATTGAACTATTTTTTAATTTTGAAGACGCATCATTTCCTTCAATAATAGGATTTGGCGTTTTTCCTGTGATATCTGTATACGCATCTCCATTATAAAAATTGATACTTACTCCAGGAATCTCTTCTCCTTTTACTCCAAATTCTGTAATTTCAATCTTCTTTCCAGTTTTCGGATCGGTTCCACCATAAATTTTTTTACCTTTGATTTCTGCCGGTTTTTTCCCTCCTAGTCCATAGACATCATCATCCAACCATTTCTCATCTTTGTTCGTTAGTGCGGTCAATATCTCTCCACCTGCGGATTTCATAACATCTTTTTCAGAGACATCTGCACCTTTACTTGTTTCAAATAATGACTGTACTGTTGTTGTAATTGCTGCAGATGCAGCCATAACAAGCTGTAAAACAAGAACAAGCAGTAATACGCCTCCGACAAATATGAGAACTCTTTTGATGATCATGCCGATCATTTCATTGATCTTATCAAAAACATTAAAAATACGATCAAAAACGCCATTGATTTTTCCAGTAACTTTACCGACCAATGTTTCAGAATAATTTTTCTTAAATACTTTTTCAAAGGCCTTTCCTGCTACTCTCTTAGGGGCCTGTTTTATGTTATTGATCTTTTCAAAACGTTTCAGTTTTTTTTGTGCTCGAAGATTTTGCCGTTCTAATTTTCTTTTATTTTTGGCTTTCAGCTTTTTGCGTGATGCAATCTGCTTTTGTGCGATCTTTCTTTTCGTAGATTCGGATGCAAATTTTCCAGTGACTTTCAAAGTCTGTTTACTAGTATATCTTGATGCACGTAAAGCTTGTCTACCAACAAATCGTGAAGAACGTTGGACAATATATACAGCATTTTTTGCACCGCGGAATGATTTTGCAAAGAGAACCGCAGCATCATATGCGTCAATTCCATGCAGTAATTCCTGTCGTAAATTCTTACGAGCTATCTTGCGGCCTCTCTTCATCTTGATTCTACGAGATTCTTTGCTTAAGATCTTTCGAAAATATCCAGTTGCTTGCACAAGATCTTTATCACTATTTTTCAGAATACTGATAAAGGCACTTAACTGAGCATCGCTTAGTTTATCAATATCAATTCGATATTTTGATAAAATTGTCTGTCTGCTTCCATTCATCATTACCCTGATGTTCTGAGCGTTCAAACCCTTATTTAAGGATTCTGCCATAGTTTTGCTTAAGATGTGTTGATCCTGCATGATCTGTGAAAGTTTTTGCCTGGTAAATCCAGCTTGCTGCATATTTCTGATTTCAAATGCCTGAGCTCTTTTTGCACTATATCCAAAAAATGCTCCGCCTGTAAGAGCCCCTCCATAAACTTTCATTTTACGATATGCTTGATAAGCATCTGTCTGTTCAATTTGCGTTCCATGGATGACCGTACTTCCAAGATCTGCACGGATTCTTGAGTTGTGACGGGCTCCACCATAAATTTTCGTATATTCAACTTGGTTATTTTGTTTATTTTGTCCATAACTTAATGGGCTTGGACCATTTGGCCTTAAAACATTCGGATTACGTGATTCTTGTTGAATCTGTTTCATCCTTTCATTGTCAATACGTGGTATTGATGGATTCACCCTGCCTCTATCAGATGGCTTGTTAGACGTCCTTTCTAGAGAATTACTGGAATGAGAAATATTCGATGAATTTTTAGGACTTTGATAATGCTTGCTTGATCCATTGAATTTTGATTCGAAGTCACTGACCATTCCTGGCTTATATGCCTTCTGATTAGCATCATATTGCTTTTGTTTTTCTTTTTCATAGTTTTCTTTTCGACTATAATCAATACCAGAAATACGATGTCCTTCTGATTGATAGTTTTGAATAGCAGAATGTTGATTCTTTTCTATAAAACTCTGATAAGAGTTTCCATTCTGCATTGATCCAGAATAATTCAGCTGCGATTGATTTTGTTGATAAATCTGATCATGTAATTTTTGAAATATTTGCGACTTCTGATCATAATCCGGCTGATGAGAAATATCTGTAGAAATATTTGTTTGTCGCCTGTGATATCCTTCAAAAGTTTGATTTGAATACGTATATTCAGGATAACTTGAATCGACAGATTTTGATTCATGACTATATGAACCATAATTTTTCTCAATCGAGCTTTCAAAATCATTTCCATCCTTATAGATTCTTGTTCCTTTATTGGGATCAAGTGATTCTTCCATTGCTGTTTGAGTAATATGCTGCCGATGTTTTTTCAGATGATTTTTTGTGTTTTTGTTCTTTTTCTGATTGGCAGGATCTTTGATATCTTCTTGATCAGGATCCATGCTTAATCCCAAAACATCATAAATCGTTTGCAGATCATCTTCTGTAACATCATCATTTGTAACAACTTTTTGTGTGTCACCATATTGACGAGTCTCATACTCTTCATAGACTTCTCTGTCACGATCAAGTTCTATATAATCAGAATCAAAATTATCATTGTCGATTTCTTCTTGTTGAAAAGCGTCCAGTTCTGGATTCTCTTTTGCCCACTCTTCCATGTCTCTCGCTTCTCTAAGCCATTCATCTTTTTTTGCTTTTGTAAATTCAGCTTCATTTTCAAAGAAATAAGATTTATTATCTTCCTCACTGTATGGGCTTATATAAGCATTTTTGATCAGCAGCTCATATTCTTCATCTGATAAGCCTGATATTTCCTGGAATTTCTTCCGTCCGATTAATTCCAAAATGATCACTCCTTTCTTCTATTTTTCTAAGGATTAAAAAAAATCCTCATATTAAATATGAAAGAAATGAGAAAAAATATTGAATCCATGACTACTATATTTTTTTAAAATGAATCAAAAAGATGAATCATTCTATTGACATATTTTGTAATCATGATATAATATAAACAAGACGGAATGTCTTTATTGTAAAGAGGAAAAGAAGATGGGAGCGTGACGACGCTCCTTTTTTATATGTGAAAATTATTTTCCAGAAAATCTCTCATATTTATAATAACAAGATAAATATAGGAGAAAGGAGAAACTTATGGATAGACCAATCGCAGGAGCTGTAAACGGAACAGTGATCCAGAGTGCACAGTGTTTATATGGAAAAGTAATCCGTGCTTATGATCCACGTTTTTACGGTAGAAAAGACAATAAAAAGAAAAGATGAGATTTTTCATAACCTCATCTTTTTTTGACTATCTGAATTTTTTAATAAATCTTATAACAAATGTTAAGATACCAATTGCTAAAATAAATCCTATCGCAAAAGTAATCCAAAAATTACGCTCTGATGTTTTGTCTGTTTTATTAACAACACTACTTTTCTTATGATTCTGTTGTTTCTTTTCTTTTTTTACATCTTGCTGAACTTGATAAATCTTTTCACGATCTTCCTTGCTTTCAGAATCATCTTTCAATGCTCCAAAAACGACATCGACAACTTTAGCAGCAGAGCGATCTGTGATTGAAAATTTTATATTTTCTGGAGAAAAGTTTCCTGTCCAATCATTGTCTGCTCCACCTTCTTCAATTTCATAATCGCCAATCGGAAGTTTTCCTTTTGCAACATATTTGTTTCTTTTAGAAAAATTAAATGAAAAACGTTCTGATGTTTTTTGATTTACTGCGGTGATATAAAAGAATTGTTTATCTGTCTCTCCTTTTACTTGTCCCTTAAATATAACATCAGCATATTCATTTTCATCGTGCCTCAATTCATCAACGTCTCCTCCAGTCATCCCAACTTTTTTATTAGCTGATACACTTACGGGAGATAATGTAAAACACATACAAAACACAACCATTGCAAATTTCTTTATTAATTGCTTCATTACTTATTACCTACCTTTCTGAAATGTCTCTGAATGATCTTAGACTCTTCTTCTGACAATTTTTGCCCATTTCGGAATACAAATCCATCAATTGAGAATTGATCCTTTTCCGGAATTTCAATGTGTGATTCTAAATACACATCAACGATCCTCTTTAAGATATAATTGATCCTTTCATAATCCTTTTCATATACAATGATTGGAATACTGTCGAAATCGGCTCCTGAAAAATGATGCTCATAATCGATACTGTAAATAATATTTTCCATCTCTGCACATTGCTGCCAGTAGCTCCATTGTGATTTTGGTAACTGGCATACATAAATTGGTGCTGTTTCAAACATTGTAGAACTATTCTCAAACACAGCTCCATCACAATAGATCCGATTATAAACTTCATCGTATTTCATCTTCATAACACTTGGAATAGAAATTCTCCAAATATCCTCATTTTGTTCATTCAATTCCCATGGATTGTTTTTTTGTTTTTTAAACATATCCTGTTTATAATCATGAAAAATCTTGTCTGCAGAATACACAAATCGTACTGGATTTACTGAAAACCATCGCTCAATCTTTTGGTAATCACTATCTTTCACATAAATGTGTTCTACATCATCAAATCTTTCATGAATATATTTCGAAGATACATGGGCTAAATTCTCATGAAATAAGAATTTTATACGGTTTTTTAATTTTCCATTTGTCGTATCATACTGAACTGTTTGTTTATAATTCTCCCATTTTGATGTAACTTTTTCCTGTGTCTTTTTAATAAAAGTTACCAATAATGCTTGAAATTTAATTTTATCATCTGGAAACCAATTATTAATGTATTTCTCATATACATCTAAAATATCATTTGCATTTTCCGGATCAATACGTTCTGGAATCCTTGTGTCATCATACCATTTGTAAGCATGTTTAATCCCCTCCAGCCTTCTTGCTGTTTGTGCGATGTTGAGAAAGTCTTTTAAGTAATTATCCTCACTGACTTGGAAGATTGTCTGATATGGATAAACATATCCTGGATAAAAAGCTTGATCACACAGAATTTTAGGAATTAATTTTGGATTAGGGACAAAATATTTTTCTTTGTATCGATCAGATACTCCAAGACATACATATCCCTCTCCTTGCTCTCCGATCACAAATTTGGCGCAGATATCGTAGTTTTTCTGTAATGCTGCAATTTCTTTTGCAATATATTTTAAATCAGATTCATAAAACATATTTTTTTTCTCCTTTCGTCTGTTTGTTATATAGTAAATATGACGATTCGAAACACTGCATAAATGGAAAAGAGAAAGGCTTATCTGCCTCTCTCCTTTTGTTTCTTTTTACGAAGTTCTGCACGTTTTTCTTCACGTTCTTTCTCATACTCTTTTTCTTCCCAGTATTTCTGTTCAAAGTATGCTTTTGCTTCTTCTTCTTTTTTGATCTGCTGATTGATCGCGGAAAGATCGATCTGATCTGTTTCGTTGATCGTGAAAGATTTGTTTTCAAACAGCAATTCGATATATGCCCCTGTATCATCCTTATAAGTACGGAACATTAAAAGATTTACACATGTCATATAATAGCGCCCTTCATAATATGTAGGGACGATTGTAATGATCAGTGCTGGAAAATCTTTTCTTTCTTCATTCGCTGCATAATCATCCATATCAGCTTCGTATTTTGACAAAAAATAAGACAACCTGCGATAATCAGCATTTTTCTCATCAATGAACTTTAACTGGATGTATGAATGGCCAAGATTTGTTTTATAACGGATCTCTGGTCCAAAGATTGTCATTTCCGTCACACGTTCTGCATGATCTTCCGTCCAATGCTCATAATTTACATTGACTGCACTCGCAGCCTTTTTGCGATTTTCTGAGAATTGCATATGATCTAGAAATTCTTCAATTGTAATTGTATCGTTCAAAAGATTTTCTCCTTTCTAAGTAATTAAGAAGTCAGAGATACTTCTCCTACTTTCGTTGTCATTGCCTTATACAATTTTGTATTCGTTGGGAATTTATTTGTAAATGGCACAATTGTTTTTCCAGTGTATAAAATGCCCTGTCCTGAATCAGCATTTGTGATATATTCACATTGCGCGTCAGAAATGTTATACATTGCTGCTAATTCATTACGATCCAGTGGTGCTTGATTTAACATTAAAACAAAGTCACAGTTATTTAAGATCGTTCTTGCTTCTGCAGATTTTAATAAGTCTTCCACGTTCTGAGTCATTCCAGTTGGAATTCCACCCCACTTACGAGCTCTCTTATAGATAGATTGTAAGAATTTTGCAGACGTATCTGTTTGAGTCAAGATATGCATCTCATCCACATAGAACCATGTACGTTTTCCTTTTGCTTTGTTCTGAATAACACGATTCCAGACATCATTTAAACATACCTGCAATCCCATATTCTTCATACTTGATCCGATATCTTTAATATCATAAACAATAAATCTGTTTTCAAGGTTAACATTGGTACGCTTCGCAAAGATATCCTGAGAACCAATCGCATATAATTCCAGAGATGTCGCTAAAGACTGAGCTTCTGGATCCGGCTGTTTCATTAGCTCCTCATATAAATCCTCTAAAACAGGGGATGCTTTTCGATCACATGTTCCACCCTGATATGTCTGCATATGCTCTACATAATCTTTATAAATGTTCTTCGTACAACGGTCGATGATACTTACTTCATTTGGAGACAATCCAAATCTTGCGCGGCTGATTGTTTCAAACAGAGAGGAAATGAAGTCTGACTTTAATGTAACCGGATCATCTCCTTCATCAGCATAGTTCATATCCATATCTAATGGATTGATGTGAACTTTTGAACCAGATGAAATCTTGATCACTTCTCCGCCAAACAGTTTTGCTAATGGGCTATACTCGCCCTCTGGATCGATAATCAGGATCTCATCATTCGTATTCAGGAAAACATTTGTGATCTCCTGTTTTGCTGCAAATGATTTACCTGCACCTGGCGTACCTAAGATAACGCCATTGGCATTCTTGCTCTTTAAACGATTATAAAGGATCAGGTTATTCGTAACTGTATTGATACCATAGTATAATCCACCTGGTTGAACCATTTCCTCTGTGACGAAAGGAATAAAGATTGACGCACATTCTGTTGTTAACAGTCGGTCCGTAAATACTTTATTATTGCATAATGGAAGAACTGTCGAAAATGCTGATTCCTGTGCATAGCTAAAATTACTGATCGGGCATAAATGTTTAGAAACAATTGTCTTTAATGTTTCCTCATATTTATCCATTTCTTCTTCATTATCCGCAAGCAACATGATCACGATCGTTACACTAAACATTTTCTGATTTCGACTTGTCATATCCTGAATCAGTTTTTCTGTATCATCCTTTGCTTTCTTTAAGCTTGGAGAGATCAGATCCTGAGAATATCCGCTTCGATTTGCTTTTTTCTGTGATTCCACAATATTTGCGTTGATATTTGTCATTTGATTACGAACCATTTTCATGCTCTTATCCTGACGTAGTGGCTGATAAATGATAGAAGTCACTGCATTACATGGAATATCACAGACATCAGCAAGCATATCTGTTGTTAAGAATGTAGGAAGACTCTTAATGTAATACAATTTTCCAATGCGATTTCCTAAATCTACATGATCTTTATGAAATTTCATGTATGACGGACATATCAGATCTTTTGTTGTTAATTTCTGTTTCTTCATCCATTTATAATTAATGGACTCTGCTTCAGATTTTCCAAGGTTTGCTTTCTGATAAAACGGAATATCTTTACTTTCATCATTGATGATCTCATAAAGGATTGCTAATCGCTCCATCAATGATAAAGCCTTCGTGTCTTTCCTTCCAGTGATCTTCTTAATTCCTGATTTGATCTCTGCATCCATACGATTAAATACAGAAACAGCGGCATCAATATCATCTGCTTCAATGGAAACCGTCAGATATTTATCTCTTCGGAGATTATTTCTTCCTTCTGTGATCTTCTCAAGAAGCATATCGTTATATTCTTCTCGATATTCATCTAGCGCTTCCCCCTTTAAGTTCATAAGAATCTTTTCTTTAAACTCTTCCATATCAATATCTCTGTTAAAGATCGTAATCTGTAAAGAAGCATTATTGTTGAAAGAATTCAGGAAATCCCCAAATGCAATAAAGATCTGATTCTGATCTTCCTGGCTAGCGATCTTAAAATTAATATCTTCTAATGCATATGATTTTGAAAATACGCCTTCTTCAATCTCAAAGATTCCATTCTGATAAGCATAGATATAAGGAATTGTTTGTTGCACAGTTTTTGGTACTTTTGTTTTCTTTTTCTTATTTTTTTTATTCTGTGCTTGTTTACTGTTTTTTGCCTGTTTCTTTGGCTCTTTTTTCTTTTCTTTTTTATTAAACATAGTAAAAACCTCCTCATATCAAATATGAATTTTTTAAGAAAAAAAATGGATGGTATAAATTTGGATTTTTTATGCAAAAAAAAGACAGATAAGATACTCCTTACCCGTCTTTAAAGCATTATTTATATGCTTTTATTTTTGATTTCTTTCTTTTCTTCTTCTTTTTCTTTTTTCGCTCTTCCATCAATTGCTTATTGTATGAATTTTCTAGCTCATATTTCCGGACCGTTGGTGATAATACCAGTGAAACAAAAGATGCTCTTAGGAAATCTTCCATTTTCATTCCATGGGGTTCAAATATACTGCTCATTAAAATAAATGGAACTGCCAGAATCATACAAACAAACGTAGTTGTATCTGATGTTAGATAAGGTTGCAAAAGATTATATGCGCCAATAACCGTTGTTCCACCTAAAATTAAACAAATGACTTGCCTTGTTGTAAATGGCCCGATCAATTTTGTCTTATATTCTCGAATATCTTGATTAACTTCAATCTCAATCATAATTTTTCTCCCTTCTATGCCCCAACAAGATCACTTGCAAATTGCTGACTTCGAACAACCATCATACAGGTACTTAATCCAACAACAACAGCTTTAAACATTGTAACTGTGCCACCGCCAATAATCAGATTTTGAATAATTCCTGCAACCTGTATAATTACCATAATGACAGCTGCTTGCAAACAAACTGCTAAGAACTTTCTTAAATATCGGAAACCACCAGAGTGTGTTCCATCTTGAAAAATATCTGCCATGGAAATCGGTGCTGTTACAGCCCTTACTCCTAATTCAATCACTCGTCCCCAACAGATAACTATACATATGAGTTTTGAAATCCAAGCAAAAACCCAAGGCAGAAACCATTGTATGATCATACCTAAGTTACCAATCGTATTTTCATCTTGAATATCCTTTGCATAATCATCTAACACTGTAGATGATAATCCTTTTGGATCAGAAGTAATAGCAGTTGCAAGACTACTTCCGATATTGATACAACTAGTTAAAATGTCCCACCCATTTTCAATCAATAATTTAGCAATTACAACTTTTAACATTAATTTAAAGAAATGCTCTAAAGAAAAATTATCCTTTGTCGTTTTATCGATTAATTCGATTAAGAAAAACAAGACAATTAATGCTTCTCCTACAGGGGACACAATACCAGTGTAAACAGATTTCATACTTTCCATCATATTCCCTGTAGTTTTTCCAGCTATAACCTGTTTCATTTCTTTTCCAAGTGTTACATTTAATGTGTCACGAACCATATCATAGCAAACTTTTTCTAAGGGTTTATCAATCTCTGATGGATATGTTTTTCCATCATCACTTACTTTTGTCTTATCATCTTTCTTGTTTTCTTTTTTTGCTGCTGTTGTAGATGATGAAGATGAATTAGTACCTGCAGAATTTCCACCTGTATTGGATCCTGGTGCTGCAGTTGTTGGCTGTTTTACCGCAGTCGTTGTTAAGTTTGATCCTGGGCTATCAGGTGTGGCTCCTGTTCCTTTTAAACTTGTCTTATTCCCAGTCGCTTCTGTTGAGAAAGAACTTATTTTTGTTGCTGCCTGAACATTACTGAATGGCTGCGTGATCAAAGAAAAAAGGAAGAAAAAAGAGAAAAGAAAAAGAATTTTCTTTATTTTCTGTTGTTCCACTTTTCTTACTTCCTTTCTAACTCATGAAGCTTTTTAGACCATATAAGACAACGCCAATACAAACTTGTGTGATGCGTTTACTAATTGAATCAAAATTTTCAGAACGCATTTCCAGTATTAACATTCCGACTGCATAAATTGTAATCAAAAAACCGATGTATTTAATTGGTGTATACAATTTATTGACGAGCCCATTCACTTCGCTAACAGCTTCCCCTGATCCAGCTAATACTGACGAAAATGTTGGGCATAAACAAAAAAGAGAAAAAAGAATTTGATCTCTAAATCGTTGTATTCTTTTCATAATTTTCTCCTTTACAGCGTTAAACCTAAGCTATCTGCAAATGTGCTAAATCCAAATAAAGCTGCTCCAGCTACAATACTCATAATTGCTCTAGATTTACTATCAGAATCTTCATTTTTGAAAGCAAGAATTAATTGTCCAACGCCCCAAATAACAAGAATAAAGCCGATATATTTAAAAATTTTATATACCAAGTCTTTAATTTTATTCATGACATTTGTTGTAGTATCTGCATAACAAACATTTCCAACCATTCCACCAAAAATGACTCCTGTAGAGCAAAGAATAGGATATGCTTTCTCTATTACCTGCTCTTTCATTGTGTCTAATGATAATAATTTCTTTTCCATTAACATGTTTCTCCTTTCTCAAAAAATTTCTATATGTTTTTATGGATCTTAAGAAATCTTTTCTAAGTCATTTCAAACTTATCAGCAGGACTTCTTTCAATCCTCACTTTAAATATGAGATTTTTGAGAAAAAATATTGGCGACTTCTCTGGGCAAAAAAAATAAGCAGCGTAATTGCTGCCTATTCCTATTTTGTATTATTCTTTGTATTTGTAATCGATGATATTTTTAACCAATCGGATACAAACCAAACATTGATCTTCTTTTAATTTATATGCCATATCCATTACTTCTTTTATTAAATTTGGATATTTCTTTTCTCTTTTGCGAAAAAGCTGAAAGCAACTTCTTAATACTATTTTCATGTCTTCTTTCTGATTATCAATTATTGTTTTTGTTTCTTTTCCACTTAGAAATACTGTTAGATCACAAAACGCCATACTTGCCGTAAATCCAGAAATTCCTACTTCCATATTATTTTCTTTGTATTTTGCAATATCATTGACTGTAAAGATACATTGCATATCACTTAGATGCATGACAGAAAACATGAGTTCCAATTTTGGGATCATCCCGATCTTTTCAATCTGAGGGATGATAAAGTTTATTTCCGTATGTGTTCTTCCGCACTTTTTCATATCACAGTCAAATTCTTCCAGAAGATCAAAAATATCAGAAATCAGTTCTCCAATTTGATTATTTTTTGCAGAGTCGTTACTTGGAAAAATAAATAATGCACTAGGAGCATTCCCGATCATTCGATACTGTTTTCGATCTTCATTAGTTAACTCAATATCGTCTTTCTTTAAATCTCGAACTAAGATATTATAGTCTGCTTGTTCTAATACAGCTTTCTTTTGTCCATATATTCTTCCGAATGGATCAAGTATCACATAGCTATTAAATCCAATTTGAATATTAGGAAGAATAATAGAATCTTCTTGTTCTTTCAGACTTCCACCAAATACACAGACATGATTCGCACGAAGTGTTTTGTTCCAATCTTTTGAAAATTTAACATTTTTACTAAGTACTGTGTTTCTATCATTGCTCCTTACATATTGCCATTGCGTAGGGTTAACATATTTTTTGTTATATTTCTTCCAAAAACGTTTCTCTTTTTGTTTATCAATTTTATGTTTAATCTTATTTAGCATTTTTATTTTATACTCCTTTCTCTCCCGTTTTTTATATTGTTCATTCTATTTTTTATATCATCTTCTAAATCAATGGACATAACAATAATGCTAAGAATTAATATTAAAAAGAATATAAATACTGTATATAGACAATATAAAAAATATGGGATTATTATTAGTTTCAAGATTGTAAGAATCATATTCATTTCAAACCCTCTTATGCCTTGTTTGAATATCTTACCATTCATTATAAATATGAGATTTTTGACAAAAAAAATAGGCAGACATTTCTGCCCACCCATTTTTATGTAATAGGAACCATATTTTACAGAATATTATCAATCATGAAATCCTGTTTACGAACAATAACAGCACATTTTCCTACTGGAAGTGTTTTTAATAAGAATAGTCTTTCATGATAATCTGCTTTCTCCTTCATATCGCAATGAAGCAAGAGTTCGTATTCCGTTGTCTCCCTCTGAATATCTTTTCTCAGCGCTTCTCCTCCAAAGAAAACATATTGATCAAAGAAATCATGTGTTAACTGTAAAGAAATGCTGCTACCATCGAACAATGAAAAAGCGTCCTCTACAAAATCTGTCGTGCAAATGCAGTCGATACCATATTTATGTAAGATGTAATAGGATGACTGATGTGCTGCAAAGAAATTGAGTTTGTATTTTTTTATCAGTTCCATAGGAAGAATGACATTAATCCTATGTTTCTTTTGCTTATTTTCTTCACGGCAGCTCATTGATAACTGCAAAATCTCGGACATGAACTGATCTGCATTTTCATTGTCTGCTTGAATGAAGAAAGCCATTTTCTCATTTTCTTTCATTTCCTCAGGATATTCTTTGATCTGATATCCTCTTTGCACGAGCATATCTTTTGTTTCATTTAAGATCTTATGGTTCTCATCTAACACAATCAAATTTTGATCTGAATTTCTCATATTTTTAGTAATGATTGAAGGAATACCCTCTTTGATGCTTCCGGTTCCAAGTGCTAATACATTATTGTGTCGCTTTGTAATCGAAAAATCATGTGTCATAGCAATGTTCTTACTCAGTAGCAGATTCTTTTCCGGATTCTTTTGATCACAGAATTTTTTGTTGAATTGTTTGATTGTTGTTTCGTTTGACTTTTTAAGCATAATAGTCTCCTTTCAAAGTAAAAAAATAGTTGCTTTCGAAGGTATTTTTATCCTTCTACTTATATATTCTTCGATTTTTTTTAAAACGAAACTAAAATCCAAAACTTTTTTTCATTTTTTATTTTATGATATTATCTACAACCATCCGCTCTCCACGTACCAAAACCGCACATTGATCTTTAGAAATTTTACGTAGCCGTTTGATTTCTTTTTTGACATCTTTTTTGCCTTTAAAATTAGAAATGATTTTCTCATATTCTTTCAAATCAGACGACATTATTTCATCTGTAAGAAGTTTATCGATATAAGAATTTTTGTTGAATATGACTGTATCGAAGAAATTCAATGTTTTTTCATCTACCTCATTAAGTTTAAGCACTTCATAATCTTCCTTGCTTTTTGAAAATAAAAATCTAAGACGGTCATGACTTTGTACAACGCAAAAACATCTCACATTATATCGGTCCATATCCATGAACTTCTCGGTCAAATTCCCAATGTAATCTCCAAAAAAAGTTTCATCATAAAAAATAATCTGTACAGGATATGCTTTCTCTTTTTCTTCTGTTAACATTTCTTTCAACATGAAATGAAATAAACACTTAATGTATTCTTGGAAAATATCAAATCGTCCTATTTCAATAAAAATTGCGACCTTTTTATCTTTAATTTTCTCAAGTGACAGATTATTATCGCAAGTTAACGTCTGAAATTCTTTACAATTCATAAGAAGATAAGAATATACTGCAAGATTTGCAAATGCCTGTTTTTGTTCTTCATAAGAATGATCATCTTTGATGGAATTCCATTCTTTTAAAATTAATGATTTAATCTTTTCGTCATAAACCATTTCAAATTTGAATTCCATTCTTCTACGTCCGTCTTTATTATCTGGGTGTAATTGTTTTAACAAGTTAATAATCCTCATAATATTACGATGTTTCATCAGACTCTCATATCCTAGATAGTATAAAATTGCCCTTAATATAGAAGTCATGATATCTTTCGACTGTACGACATTCGACTTATGACCCACATTATATAAGATGTCATCCAGTATAATAGAGATAAGGTCCTCAATATCCTCTGCATTGTGGATATATTCAAAGATATTGCATTGATCACTTTGTTCTGGATGATTAAAGTCTATGATTTTTATTAAATATCCTTCTTTTTCTAATTGATCTTTTGTAGAGTTATATAAATAATGATATGAATCGAATATGATATAGTTTTGGTTTGTCTGCAATATGTTTTTCTGTATAATTTGATCCACATCATTCATTGTTATTGCCAAAACATTATGATTTTTGCATTTTATATTTGCATCATTACAGATAGCTAGATGTTCACTTAAAATAAAGTTGTTTCTTGGATTTTCCTCATCATTAAATTTTTTATTAAACTGTTTTCTTTTTAATTGATCTAACATATAGTTCTCCTTTTTTTACATATAAGATTTACCCCTCCTACAATTTCTCATAGGAGAGGTTTTTTTTAAACAAAATCCCAAACTTCTGTTCCATTTTCATCTTTTTCGATGTCGCTTACAGCATTTTCTTTTACAGTATTAGGAGTTGCATCTACAATCTCTGATTTTGCATCACCTAACATATCATGGACCTCTTTTGCCGTTTTAGGAGATCCTATTGGCTTCTTAGAAGGGTCTTCTAATCCTTCTGCATAAGCAGCACTCTTTTCTGCTGCCTTTTCCATATCAATGGAACGGTACTTTGCATGGTCCATTTCTTTAGAATTGTCAAATGTGATAACATATCGATTTTCTTTTTTTGCATCACCAGTATATTTATAATTTGGATGCTTTGTGTAATCATATTTGTGGCCTTTAAAAGGCTGTAATCCACGAACCATGACAATACAATCGGAGTTATCCATTTTCTGTATTTCCGCCGGATCCATTAATTTACGAGCAGATCGATTGAACGATAAACTGGAACTTCCCTTTGCTCCTCTGCTATGGCTCATGTTACGGATAACGATCGTTGCATCTCCAAGATCATCACTTACCTGTTTATTTGTCTCCGAGTCTTTTCCTCCAAGGAATATAGTTGTATCACAGTTACCTATGATTCCGGAGAAATCATCTTGATACATTCCTTTCAGCTGAGATATACTTTGCAAGATAATGGTACAGCTGATTTCATATTTACGCATTGTCGCTAACTTTTGAGGGAACTGGGGAATTTTTCCAATATTTGCAAATTCATCCAGTATAAATCTTACATGATGTGTTAATCTTTTTCCGTCACATTCGTTTTCTGCATGGAAATATAATGTTTCAAATAACTGAGAATACATTAAACTTACTAAGAAATTGAAGGTATCATCTGCTGTTGGAATGATAACAAATAATGCTGTTTTTTCATCCCCTATTTTTCCTAATTCCAGATCATCTTTTCGTGTAAGATTTTCCACTGCTTCAATGTTGAATGCTGATAAACGCACTGCTGCAGAAATTAAGATACTTTTCGCTGTCTTTGCTCCTGCTGTCTTAAATACTTTCCACTGTTTTACCGCGATATGATTTGGATCTTTTTTCTCCAAACTTTCAAAGATGATATCTAAACTAGATTGTGCATTTGGATCCATTTCATTGATCTGAGCAGATCGAAGCATTTTCATAACTGAAGCGAAATTCTGTTCTTTCTTCGGACGCTCTGATACAAGATAATAAATCAACGCCATTAATAATGCTGTTTCTGATTTTTCCCAGAATGGGTCTCCGCCTTTTCCTTTATCTTGATTAGTGTTTTGGATCAGACAGTTGACCAGTGACATAACTCCAGCTTCATCTCTGATATAAGAAAATGGATTGTAACAGTGTGATTTTTCCATCTGGACAAGATTAAAGACTTTTACTTTGTAACCTTCTTTTTCCAAAAACTTACCAGTGCTTTCCAGAATTTCTCCAGATGGGTCAGTAACTACAAAACTACAGTTTTCCTGTAAAATGTTTGGTTTTACGACAAATCGTGATTTACCTGTACCAGAACCACCGAAAATGATCACATTGTTATTTCTTAGGGTTTTTCTTGTATCCATGCTTAGAAAAACATCTTGATTCATGATCATGTTCATATCGATCTTCTTTTTTGTGTCATCGTCTTTTTTCTTTGTTTTTTTAGGATAATAGCGATATTCATTATTGTATTTCTGAAAATCGATATTCCATTTTGATGATCCGTTTGTCTTGCTAGAATCAAAATGGCGGTTTCGTTCTTCATTTACATAAGCCGCTGCAATCGCAATTACAAAGAGAAATGTCAAACTTCCTAAATACTGAAAACTGTTTGATGTAATTGGGAAGATGTCCAAAGGTTTTGATGTTAAGCGATCCAATGCTAGTTGAAAAATCGTAAGAATGTTATCATCTGGAACTTTGGGAGACACGATACTCATGTGGACACTTAATAAAAAGATTGCTAAATACGCAACAATTCCGGCACAGATGTAAAAAGATCTGTCACTTTTTTTTGCGTTCAAACTTCCACGCTCCTTTCTTCATATTTTTGAGAATTCCTTCTCATTTCAAATATGATGTTTTTGAAAGAAAAAAATGGAGCTGAAAGCTTCCAAAAAATATAAACAGCTTTTTTGAAAACGCCCATTTTATGCGGACTCCAACGCTATATACACTGTATTTTACGTACAAAAAAAATAGGCCGCTATGGACCTATTTCCCGAATTATCGGAACAATTCTTCTTCGATTGACTTTGTAACTTCATGATCGATCTGTTGAGCCTGTGCATTTTTAAGTAATTCATCTAAAGAATTCATTACCATTTCTCTGTCTGGATAATACTGTTCTGGTTCTGCAAGATCTTTGTAAGTTGCTAAAATGGATTCACCATATTCCCTAAGCTGTTCACGTTCGCTTTCTTTTAAGCTTTCGAAATTGAATCGTTTTTCATTGTCTTGAACATCTTGATCAATTTCTTCCTCATGTGTGCGGTTTACGATCTCATGAGCAAAAAATTCATGAATTCCAACTTCCCCATTGTAAAAACTAGAAACATTTTCAATCTGATCCCCATTATCAAGAGACATTTTTTGTTCGATCAGCATTCTTAGATCTCGTTCTTTTTGAGCCATTTGACGATCTTCATAAGAACCATAACGATAAGATTCCTGTTTTTCTCGGATCAATGTCTTTCTTTTTTCAGGATCATTTCTTGTTTCTTCCCATTCTTTTTTAGGGATAATGATTGGATTTTTCATCGTAGCGATCTCTCGATATAACTGGCGTTCTAATTCTTTTCCTTTTCCTTCAAAATGTCTTAAAACACGTTTACGATTCGGAGCTTCGCTTAAATGTTCAAATTCCTGATCTTGTACATGAATATTTCGATGAATATTATTTGGGGACACGATATAAAAATCCCGTTCTTCTCCAACCTTTAATGGGCGACTGGATTCTTTTAGAATATGACGCATATTATCAAGAGAGCGTTCCATTTCATTAACATATCGTTCCCCAGTCTTTCCGAGTTCCATTGCCTTTATATGACTGTAAGCATCGCGCACCTTATCTCGGTCTTTTTCTTTAAAATAAATATCATAAGTTTTAGAATCCTCATGATATTGAGAAGATATTGTAAATCCTCTGTTCTTTGCTTCTTCGAGTATTCCTTTTTTCTGAATCTCATTTAATCCTTTATAGGAATATAGTGGGTGGCCGTCTTCATTTTGCAGATTATCTTTTGCCATAACTCCAAAATTCACTTCATTGATCACTCGTCCTCGTTCCATTGTCTTTTCAATTGCATAATTCACAAGTGCCAGATCATCTTTTCTTACGATAAAAAAGTTTAGATCTTTATCAGGAATTGTATTTTGAATATTAGGGATTCCTAATTTTTCAAACTCCTGTTTCAAATCATTGATCGCAATATCTTTCACAGGGACCATATAAACATCATCTGATTTATTGGCATATGCCTCATACAAGCTTTTGATGACTTCATATTCTTTTGCATCTTTTGAATGTTCTTCCAGATACTTCAAGAATTCTGCAGTGTCAGCAAATAAAGCATTTGCAAAACGGATAGTATAATTTAACGTTTGTTCTGCTACTCTACTCATAATTTTCCTCCTTTTTATTTCTATTTTAAGTATGTGAGATTTGAAAGAAAATAAAGTTATACACTTTGTATAAAAATAATGTTACAAATCACAACTTTTTTCCTTCAAAAATCTCATATTTAACGTAGAGTTATTTTTTAAATTAATAAGGGAGAAAAATTATGTATAGCAGAGAATTAATTTTTGAATACGAAAATGTATTAACTGAGAACAAACCATCTGTAAACCCATTTCTTTTTAATCGAGGCGACTATGAAAATGAACGAAAAGCGTTATATATCATGAGATACGCGATTCAAACATATCTGAGATGGAATCCATATGAGGTAAGAGATCATATGACGCATCGTATTTTAAAAATGTTGAAATTAGAAGCATTATTAAAATATATTACGTTTCCAAGCGTAATTCAGATTGAAGAAGATCGTGACCTATTTTATCTGGCCGTAAAGTTGTATCCAAAGCAAATAAAATATAATGAGAAAGATCTGATCCTCAGAGTCTATAAACGCGTTTTAAAAGGCGATATGAAACGATTCCCAAAACAATTTCTTGCAGGAGCAGATGGATTATATCGTGCCAAATTATGTTTTCATTATATGGTCACACAATATCTTACATTCACAGGTATTGAAGATATGTACCGATTTTTCTCATCACGCGGAGGTGCTGTTGCTTTGAGAAAATATCGATTATCTCAGGTTTGCAAAGATCTGTTTGAATATAATGTTGATTTTCTGCATGAATCATTATCTGAAGATCAAAAAGATGAATTACTGTATCATTATTACAGATTTTCAAATATTTACAAAAAGGGGATCCGGTGAGGTCCCCTTTTTTTCTTATCCTTCTTTTTCCAAATTTTCTTCATCTACAAAATTCAGATTTTTCTTTAAGATTTCATTGATATGTTTTTTCACTTCCTGTTCTTTCACGGTTTTAAATTCCCCATATTCCATCAAACAGATCAAAAATTCAATTCCATATTCTTCGTTTAACATTCTTTCAAAATCATCTAATTTGTCGATCTGTATCATATCATAAGCGTATTCTTTTCCTCTTTCTACGATTTTATCATATGTTTCAAATGTAATATTCATTATTCATTTCTTCCTTTCTAAGCAAATTGCTTTTTTAATTTTTCCGCTAATCCTGTAATCCGATTTTGTTTGTAAATATTAAGAATCGCCGTATACCAAGAATGATTTTGACTGTAGATCGTCACATCTTCTTTAAAACGTGATACAGCAGTTAAAAATAAATTTCTACTTAACATGACAGATGGTGCTGCTGGCATGATAATACTTCCACTTTTATACTCTGACCCTTGCGATTTATGAATTGTGATTGCATAAGATAGCTGTACATCATCCAGATTTGCTGCAGTGATCTCCAAAATTTCTTTTTTCCCTTCCAACTCGATCGTTAATGTTTCGTTCTCAATTTTTCGAACGATTCCCATATCCCCATTGAAATAATCAAGGTCATAGTTGTTATGAATCATCATGATCTGATCATTTACATGAAATATCTGATGCTTGTATTCGATAACTTCGTGAGAATCGTAATTTAAAGAATGCTGAAAATCATGATTGATCCTTTGTGTTCCATAATCATTCTTTTTTACCATTGATATGATCTGAGATCCCTTTTGACAGTATTCTTTGATCATAAATTTTACTGCATGATCAAAGCTTTCTGTTGTTGGGATATTATAAATTTTAAAATGTTTATCATGAACAAGATCTGTCTGCCCTTTTCGGATCTTTTGAATATTCTGCGAGATAGAGGATTCTTCTTTTTGTCGAAACACATGATCAAGAACATATGTTTCAAAAAGATTGCTTTCTTTGATATCATGTAATAAATTTCCCGCGCCTACACTTGGCAACTGATCCTCATCTCCGCATAAGATAACAGTGCATCCTGATCTGACTGCTGATAACAGATCAGAAAAAATGAAAACATCTACCATGGAAAACTCATCAATGATAATGATATCCGCTTCGATCGGATCAGACTGATTTTTACACACCTTTTCACCAGCAATGATCTTATAATCGATCAATTTATGAATCGTCTGTGCTGGTCTTCCTGTAATTTCCGTAATACGCTGCGCAGCACGTCCGGTAGGGGCGCATAAAGAAACTTTTAATTCATGTTCGGAAGTCTGATAATATTCCAGTAAACGTTTGATCGTTGTTGATTTCCCTGTCCCTGGGCCACCGATCAATAATTTTACTCCAGAGCGTAAAACTATATTTTCTGCTCTTTTTTGTGATTCTGATGGTATAAATTCACTTGGAAGATCAGGAATTTTCTGAAACATCTGTTTACTCGTTTGATCTAAACGTTTCATATGAAAGACAATATTGCTTTCTGCATCCCAAGTTTTTTTCTGATAAACATATTCATGATCTACCTTGATTCCCTTCATTTCCTGTACTATAAGCCAGATAGTCAGATATGGAATCGTGCATTCATAAATAGATTTTTCGGATAATTGATTGACCTGTTCGATAAGTTCTTTTGCATGCATTTTTGTGTTTCCACGATCTTCATTTCGTCTCAGCACTTCATAGATCAAAGCTTCTACTCTTAATTTCTCATATGCAATGATCCCTGTTTTTTTGGCCAAAGCTTCACAAATCTCAAACGGAAGATCAATCTCATAGCCCACATGATAAGGAGATTCTTTTAATTTATCAATTCCTGAAAATCCATATTTGTCAATGAGTTTTTCAGCGCAGATCAGATCTGCATGTAATCTTGCAATAAAGAAATAGGTCTTTCTTACCATTTGTGTTTTCTGTGCTGTTTCGATCAAAATCTTTATTTTATCGTCATTTAACTTTGGTATTTTTTTACTCTTAATCTCATTAAATGCATCATCTCTACACAAAACATTATTTAGTGTCCCTGGAAAGGCATCATATAACGCTTTTGCTGTAACTTCCCCAATTCCTTTGAAATAATCAGAACATAAATAAGAGATCAATGCATTTCGATCGTCAAACGTTTCTGTAATGGATTGAACAAGAATATATGGTCCCCTACGAGATTGTACGATTTCTCCTTTAATCTCTACAGGTGTTTGTTTCATGATTGGATGCATACTCGCATAACATGTCACGTCTCCATATTTATTTACATATTCCACAGTTTCTGTTGGTTTTATTGCAAATAAGGTCTTTCCATTTTCAAAATTTCTTCGTATTGTTTTATGATAAATTCCATGAAATGTGATCATATTATCTCTCCTATCTTTCTCTGTTCTAATTCAAATATGAGAGAAAAAATAAAAATAAATTTTCACATATAAAAAAACTGACTCGAATGAGAGTCAGCTTTGTATGTCATAATTCCATTGTTGGAAAAGAGTTGAAGATATCTTCTTCTTTGTATGGAGTTGTTGTAAATCCATTGATAATGTTTACATAATCGGCAAAACGATTATTTTTTAAATACTGCTGCTTTTGTCCAGGACTTAGATATTCTGTTTGATAAACAGTTTCCATTTCATTGTTTTTCACGCAAAATGTTAAAAAACATGGAATATCCAGGTTATTGCATATCCTCTTGATCTCTTCTACTTTTTCTTTTAAGTTCTTATTGTATTCTTTTGTTTTGTTGAATTCTGTAATCACATGATTCACCCTTTCTGTTAAAAGCCTTGCATCATTTTTCCTGCAATGGCAAAGATACTGTCATTTTCATCTTCATCGTATGAATCATCGATATCAACTGTCTCATTACTTTTTTCGTTATCCAGAGGATCCGTAAATTCAGGTTCTTTCTGAACTTCGTCAACCTCTTCTGGTTCATTTTCTTTGATTTTTTGATCTTCTGTGTTTGAAATAGGGATTGTTACTTTGGACTTTATATCAGAATTCGATGTTTTATCTTTATATTCTTCTTTTATCTCTTCTGAATGATCGTCTTCACTATTTTTAGTTTCATCATCAAGCTTGTCATTAACGTCTCTTTTTTCTTGTTCTTCTTTATGGACTTTCTTAATTTTATTGTCTCTTTTATCATCAACAATAATATTCTGATCTTTTTTATCGTCATAGGTTGCCGCTTCTGCACTTTTTTGATTTAAATTTAGCATCTCATCAGCCCGATGAACATTCATCGTATAATAATAATAAATTCCACATAAAGAATTTCGAAACATATTCTTTAAAATACTGTTTTTATAACCAGCTTTTATATTCCGAATCCACATGATCACATCTTGATCCTCTTTTGGATGAAAATTTAGTTGAAACTGAATTGTTTCATAACTAAATGTATCATCCTGAGGTTCTGGAATCTTTATTTTTTGTGGAGTTCCACGAATGTAATTACGAACAGCACTTTTAAAGGATTCTTTAAATTTAAATTCCGAATTGTGATATAACGACAATAGATCGATATCATATCGTTTATAAAGACGTATCGTTATTCGCATATCAGATCACCATCCTTTAATATCCCATTTGTCTCAATGTCCCAATCAAATTCATATAATACCCTCTTACATTATTAAAAATGCTAGGAAGATTGTCGTTCTGTGTTCCTGGAATGATTTTCAATGTCTCTAATCCTGAGAAATACTGAATGATATCTGGTTTCCATACAGCAGATAATCCACCTGTTGGGATCAGATAATCACAGTTAAATAAAGCATTGTAAACGGAACACAACTTGTCTAAAGCTTCATTACACACTTCATTGCAAGATTCTTCCAAAAGATTTGCGAAGGGAACATCTTTTGAAATTGGTCTTCCATTTTTTCGACTCTTGATACGTATATTCCCAGTTTTTAGATTTGACTGCATGGAAGCAATCGGGATGTCTTCATTATATCGTTCCTGAATTTTCTTTCTTGTTTTGTTTAAGATTTCTTTCATGCTCAGTTCATTGAAGGTACTTTGGTCTTCAATTGTCTGATTTTTGATATAAAATGTATCACATGTTCCAAATCCAGGATCAAAAATGATGAGATTTGAGCTCCATAGTTTCTTTGCTTCTGGAACCTGACGACCATTTCGATCAAAAGATACGCTGAATAAAGTTCCCATTGGCTGTGGCATGATCGCAATATCCTGTTTTGTGATCTGAAAATCAAATTCTTTCCATGGATCTTCTCCGACTTTCATACGAAAATGATGTTTTCCAGACATAGATTCCATCAGGTCTTCTTTGTCTGTCATATATTTTGGTGGCAATCCAGTTTGAATTTTGATCGGACGTCCTGATGGACCGCCATACTGATTATCAAACATTCCCATAGCTAATCCACATCTTGTGATCACTTTAAACATTGGAGAAAAATATCTTTTTCTTCCATATAATTCAGACTCGCTATCATGCTCATCTGCCATTTCCTGTGCCATTTCTCCTACGATCCAGCTTTCTCCTGTTTCTAAATCTTCATATAAGATTCTTGTTTTGCTGACTGATCCGATACTAAGCAAAGGTCCTTCTAATTTTTTTGCAAAGCTTGGAATACAAGCAGCTGCATTTTCGCAAAATACTTTGACACTGGAATATCCAATATCAATTGCGATACCCCAAGCTTTTTTTACGCCAACGTTTTTCCGAGGGATGTATAACGTTTTCGTTTTAAAATCAATCGTGTTAATCATACGCTTTCTCCTTTATATAAAATTTGATTTGATTTTTCTTTTCAATATAAATATGAAAGATTTCAAAAGAAAAAATTTTCACATATAAAAAAAAGCTCCAAAAATAAGGAACTTTTTCTTATGATTACATGATCGTGATACGATCGATCATGACATCCTGATAATGCACTATCTTTCCATCATGTTCTTTTTGCTGATTTGTCAGATAGCATTCCAGATGAAGCTGATCACCAACTCTTAATTTATCAACCACACGTTGAGCATTCGGCATATTTCGATAACAAGTAACATAGCTTCTTCGTTCATCTGTAATAGTTAAAATCGTCATACGAACGATATTTCCAGATAATCTGTAAATATTAACTAATTCTCCCTCTAAAACACCACGATTGATAGGTTTTGGAAATCTTGATAATTCATCAAAATCTCCAGGGATCGGGGCAACCCTTTCCAGTGTTTGAACAAAAGATTCCTGATGGTATCTCTTTCCTGTAGACCCATCTTCATTTCTCACATCGTTGACATAAGATTGAATCTTAATCGTTGCTTTTACATACAACCCCTTTCGGAATTGTTCATCTTTATATTGTTGAAATACATCACCAGTAAGTAATACCATCGGTGCATCTACCGTATCCTGAAAGCCTCCCGGCTTGATCATAATGCTTCCGCGAGTTTCTGTCAGATTTTCAAAGACAATAAATCCTTGAAGTACAAATTCATTTTTCATGATTAAAAATGAGTAGTTGATACTACTTTTCTCCTTTCTTAAATTTTTTTGGAAATATTTCCTTTCATTACAAATATGAGAGATTTGATTTTAAAAATTGACATTAAAAAAGAGGGCGAACGCCCTCCCTTTTGCATCAATAAATAAAATCAATACAATTTTGATAATTACTTAATACATTGCGAAAATCTGAATTAAGAACGGTGCCAATAAAGATATGATCATAGTACTTCTGAAATTCCGGATTTGTGATCATCTGAATAAAATGTTCAAATGTCTGTACATCCAGATCATTTAGATCATCCAAAAACATCAATCTTGCTCCTGATAGAATATTTAATAGATCAAGGATTAAAAATGCGATGATCTTCTTTTCTCCAGTTGATAACTGTTCATATTCTAAGCATTCATTGGTTCCCTGTTTATATACACGATAAGAAATCCCATCATCTAACACGAACTGTATATTTAAACTAATATTTAATAACTGAATACGTGCTGCGATTGTCTGATTAAACAGATTTAGATAATACTCTGTGATCTTTTCAATTGCGATTCCATCCATTGCAAGGAATTTGATCAGTTTCTGGTAGTATTCATGAAGCTCTTTTTGTTTTTTCAGATTATTTTGACTTTGAAGGTGTTGTTCATATTTTAAACGCTCCTGAAATTCCATCATGAGTGCATCTTTCTTTGCCTTAAAGTCATAATTTTCAGAGATTTTAGGACCATTTGTTTCCTGAACTGAAGCTTGATAAACTTTTTTATGTTCTTCTAATTGATTTTGCTTTAAAGACAATTCCTGATTATATTTTTCATCCTCTAATAATTTTTGATAATACGCTTCATACTCCGTAATTGTTTTTTCTGCTTTTTCAATATTAGATTGAATTACCAGATCATTCTGTTGCAGAGACTGTATGGTGTTCTGCATTTCTCGAATGACTGCTGATTTATCTGTCTGGCAGACAATATCCTGATGTAGAGGACACTGACTTTTCTGCATAGAAGCAATATACTGATTCATTTTCTGAATCGTATTATTATTGATTCTTAACTGACTTTCCATAGGACGTTTATAATTATATAACTGTTGAACATAATGATAGATATCCTGAGACTTATACTTTAATTCTACTAGTTTCTTTCCCTGTAATTCTGTTTGTAAACTTTGAATAATTTGTAACAATTGCTGATTCGTTTTTTTTCTTTTTTCTGCAGCAATATACTGTGCTTCAAGATTACTGGTCTTACTCAGATCTGCCTGAATTGCTTCCTGTGTTCGAGTTGCAGCACCATGATGCTCCTGCATATAAGTCTGGATCAACGCTTCTAAACGTTCGATTTCTCTTTTGGTGGAAAGATCTAGATCACGAAACTGCTTATACATGTTTTTGATATCTGGGATGGTAATCTTATTTTGATCTTTTACTTGTGCCCTTAACAGATTTTTTTCAGCTTCTACTAATGTTGGATCAAACTTTAACAACTGATCCAGATTCAGTTTTTCTGGAATATACTTTACAAGGAAATCACTAAATTCTCTTGGTTTTAAGTGTGTCATAACATCAGAAGATGTTACGATCTGAAAATCAGAAATTGGCATATTCATAACACTTGAAATAAACTGATTTCCATCTGCGATTTTTGTCGTTTTTCCGTTGATCTTTAATTGATTGGCTTTTTGTCTTGGAATCTTACGTAAAATAGAAACCATATTTTGATCTCTATCCAACGTCTCAATTTGAACTTCTGCATATTCTTTCCCATTTTGAACATTCGTTTTATCAATATTTCCTGTCAATCCTGTATATAATGCGGAAAAGAAACTACTCTTTCCTCTTCCGTTTGGCCCAGACAGACACGCGATACGATTCTGTGGTTCATATTCTAAATGGTCGATCGCGCGATAATTCTCAATTCCGATTTTTGTAAAAATCATATATTTCTCCTTTTCTCTATATCGTCATTTTTTTTGTTACACACTAAATATGAGAGATATAGGAAAAAATAAAAAATCACATATAAAAAAGGTCCAAATAGGACCTTAATTATAGCAGCGTAGGATTCTGCTTTGAGGATAATCATGATACATCTTCTCTTCTCCTGCGAGAATGACAGCAGGTTGATATTGATTTGTACCATCTGGCAATCGAATTGGCTGCATTCGTTGCAACTGTTCTTTGGAAATCGCATCATCATACACCATAAGACTCATCCATTTTGTCTCTTTTTCATTGATTGGCATATGTAAGCAAGCAGCCCCATTCTTAAACTGTTTGATTTTCGTTACTTTCCCAACATAAAGATTTCGTTCTGGAAGATTATGTTTCTTATCTTTATAAAACTTCATCTGTCCTTGGAATAGAAATTGATTTACATAAATCTTTTGATCATGCATACTTGCTTTAATAAAGATTTTACATCCCGGACGAATATTCGCATTTCTCATCTTATCAACCATTCGATTGAACTTGTTATTGATAAAATGAATCGGAATCGTCATATATCGATAACTATTCCCATCAGGGAATAACCCATAAGCTGAAGCAACACAATGATTATTGTCACTACTTCTTAACTCCATTATCATTACATACATGAAATAATTATTAGCACCTTGATAAATGATCATGTCTTATTTTCTCCTGTCATTATGATTATAGTTGATTTTCGATATTCTTATTCATTCATTAAGATATATCCAAGCAACTGACAGGCTCTTTCATGCAGATCAGTTTTCAAACTCATAGATTCTAGCATTCTTTCAGATTCACGGATCATTTCATCTTTTGAACGTTCAATACCACCTTTCCATGATGGAAAGATCTGTTTTAATCGTTTCTTGCCAAGAATATTGTAAATTTTAGAATCTTTTGCACTTTTCAGAACATCTTTTGTATAGTTTTCTTTTAAATTCTTTCTAGCAATATCAAAACATTCTTCTTTAGCAAACAATTCTTCTGCAATATCCTGACCGATCAACTTTTTGGTATGTTTCTTTACAACACCATCTAACGGGATCATGAGCGATCCTTTTTTCAATACAAATTTACAGCGAAAACTGCTTGTCATTACATTTGATGTTTGAATAAACACTCCAAGTTCATATCCGCTTACAGTTGGAAGTCCTCGGAACTGGCAAAAGATTTTGATCAATTGATCACTCATTTCCCATTCACAACCAGACATTTTCCCATATCGTTTTTCACATTCAGTTAAAAGATCAGGAATCAGATTCTCATCTTCTTTTGTGTAATAATCTCCTGCAACACCATACAAGAAAACACGATTATTTTTTCTTTTTGTGATAAAACGAAGATTGATTGGTTTTGCAAATTCCTTTGCTAAAACGACATTTCTTGCAAATCCTGGTTCAAAGAAGAATTTCCCTTTGATTCCCAATAATTGAGAAAAAGTGATCATAAGATCTGCTGTTGGCCATAATGCGATTTCTGCAACATTATCTCGCAGCACATACTGTTCTTTTTTCACTTCATCAATCACCTCTGGATTTTCTGCCTTCAATTCACCTACTGGAACTCGCACTCCATGAATACGGCATTGTTCATCAAAAACATTTTCTCCATTGATCATTGCAAAAATTAATTGATTTTCTTCTTCTCCGAGATAAGATAATACAGAAAGATCATTTGTGAATACTTCATACTCCTGTATTCCCTCATAATTTACATGCAAAAACTCCAAAAAATCTTTATAATTGTTTTTTCCAGAATAATTCATTTTTTCCTCCTATTCGACCATTGCTCGTCACTTCAATGATCATTTCTCTCTATTCGTCATTTTTAGTATCAATTAAAATATGAGAGATTTCGTACAAAATAATTTTCACATATAAAAAAATGTCATATCAAAGTCGAACATATGTTCTTTTTTCTTTATAAGATATCATTGATATAAAACTTTGTCAAGTCCACTATCTCGTTTAAAAAATCTCATATTTAAGATGTAACTTGAAAAGACGAAAGGAGAACAGTTATGAATACGATGATACGAAGTAATTATCTGAATACAGACATTCCAGTTCAGATGTACGAAGCATACAATGAACGAGAAGAAAAAGTTTTAATCATTACACATGCGTCTTTGGAACATTTTTTATTTGATCAGCTGCCTACATATATGAGAAATCTCAAGGTAAGTGTTCGCTACTCTTTAGAAACGATCTATGTATCTGATACTGTAGCATCTTTTTTATGCAAGATTGAAGATACCGCCGGAAGAGTTGTATTTAATACCGGAGAAAGCGACCGATCTCTTATGAAAAATGATCCGATCGGAATGAAAAACTATATTCGAATTGCAAAAAACAGAGCGATCGATGCAGCACTGATCCGCTATCTGGATCTGCCTACGGTTGAGGGAAAAGTTGGAAAGATCTATTCCAGTGCAGAGGATTTGGAAGGGATGACTTATGAAAAAAATCAGCCAAAACAGCAGCAATCAATGAATAATCCTCAGCCGATTCAAACAACGAATTATACTCCACAGCAAAATACAGGTAATTTTATGACTGAACTTACAAATACACCTGCAGATTGGAGTCAATTTATCATTCAGTTTGGATGGGGAAAGAATCAACCAATCGAATATGTTTATCAGACAAATGGTGGAAGAGACTGGTTATTAAAAATGGTGAGTGAAGCAGAATCTGGGCAGCTAAACTCATCTGAAGGGGTTGCTCAGTATCCTATGATCAAAGCATTTTTACATCAGAAAGGAGAATTATAATATGTCTTCTAAATTTAATTTCTTAAAGCAGGATTTAACTGCAATGACGCAAGATAAAGATTTCTTTTGTTTTGATGTAGAAACAACTGGATTAAGTCCATCTGATAATCGGATCATTCAGTTATCTATGATTCATGGTCGATTTGAAGGGATCAAACCTGTTGAAATTGATCGAATGAATTTTTACATCAATCCAGGAAAGGGGCATCTTCCATTACCTGACAAGATTGTGGATTTAACCGGGATCACAACAGAAACTGTGATGAATCAAGGAATTTCAGAGCAGGAAGCGGTTCAAAGAATTCAGAATTTTTTTGGAGACCATAAGATCAATCTAACTGGATGGAATGTAAGTTTTGACTGCAAATTTTTAACAAGCTTATATGCCAGACAGTTATTAGAATTTGAGCCGAATCTGGTCGTAGATGCGATGCAGATTGCAAAACAAAGAATTCCCAAAACAGAAATTAAAAATTATAAATTGGTTACTGTGGCTGAAAATTTTCATTTAGATGACGGAGTTTCTTTTCATGATTCTATGGAAGATACGCATGTAACGTTTTTAATCTTTAATATACTCTCTCAGGAATTATTAGAAGAGAAAGAAGATTCTGAACCACTACAACTCATTAAACCGATCGTTTATAAGATGGAAAGCTGGTCACATTTCTACAGTCAAACATCTATGATCAAAAGAATTTATCTGGATACAAGCGTAGGATCCATTTTTTACGATCAGTATAAAGATGAGTTTGGCGCAAAATCAAAAGAACTAGATCTTGATATGGTAGATTCCAATTATTTAATGGAATTTATGCTATGCTTCACACATACAACAAGAATTGGAGTAAACTCGATTCAGGAATGGAAAGGTCGCATCGAATTCGATAGCTAACAAAAAAAAGTATCTATAAAGGAAAATCAGACCCTTCGTAGATACTTTCTTTTTTTTATGAAACAAAAAGGGGATATTATAAAATATCCCCTTCTTATACATCACATGTTATTGTTTAATTACTGAAATATTACCTCTTCTTGTATAAATTTCAAAACACATCGTGTTATGGTTATGAGGTTTATTTCATTACAATAATATTAACATCGCAAATTATTTATGTCAAGTATCCAGATTTTTATTTTTTCAATAACATTGTATACATATTCTTTTTTACCTTTTTTTATCGAACGATTCCCTGAATCTGTTTCTTGTTGATCGGGCCAAAATATCTTCCATCATAACTTTTTTTGAAATTATCTCCAATGATCAGATATTGATCTTTCTTTAAAGTCACTTTATCAAACTTCTTTGCCTTAATCCCATGATAATCATAAAATTTTACTTCTTCATCATTCACATAAAGTGTGTTATCTTTAAATTCTACCGTATCTCCAGGAACACCAGCAATTCGTTTAATCAGTTCGATTCCTTCATTTTTTGCAATAATGATCTGTCCTCTATGATAATTATGAGACCACTTTTTTACAAATACATAATTCCCATCTTTGATCGTAGGATCCATAGAACATCCAGAAACATGGGATATCTGGAATACGAAATGTGATAAAAGTATTCCTATAAATAACGGAAATAAGATCATAAGCAGCATTTTAATGCTTTCTTTTGCATTGGCTGTTTTCATTTGAGCGCCCTCCTATTTAATACTTCAATCTTCAAATCATCTTTGGAATGTTTTAATACTGTATACTGCGTTCCTTTTCGATCGCGATACTGGTATCCGGTTAAATTAATTTCGATTCCTTGATCCATTCCTTTCTCAATTTTTTCTGTCATATGATCTAACATTTTTTCAAAATCGACTAAGTTTAAACGATTAGCGCATGCTCGTTCTTTTTCTTTCCGATTTTCAGGGTAATATTTAGGACATGCATAAAATAAACTTAATGGTCCTTGTTTTAAATCCATAACGACTTCTTCTGTATGTCCATTTCCACACGTTAATGTAATATGTTTCCATAAATTCTTTATCATAATTAGCTCCTTTCTCAAAAGAAAAAGGAAAGATATTATCTTTCCCTGTTCTCCGCCATGTTTTTGATCTTCATAGCTAAATGTGTTTTGGGGATTACATTTTTACTTTTCCAAAAATCTTCCATCTGAATCTGGAGGAATATTTGTTTCTTATGATGAAAATAAAAGACTTTTTCTCCTATGGTTCCGATCATATCAATCTTTTTAGGTTCGCCTTCTTCTTTATACTTATCTGTAAAATAAAATCCAACAACCTTTCCGTTGTATCCAGAAAAACGAATATGTTCTTCTTCTGCACCAAATGTTTCGTAGAATCCTGCCGGCGTAGGAAGAATGCTGTAATTTGGAATATAAAAGATTGGTTCTGGATTCCCATTACCATAAGGAGCATATTTTCGAAGTTCTTTATAGTAATAAGGAAGATCCTCTAGATCTTCAATTTCCAGATCATAACATTTTTCTATTGTATGATTTCTTACATAAGGTTCGATTGATTTCTCCATAGCTTTTTGAAACGCTTTTAAATCAGTCTTCTTTAAAGAAAGTCCTGCAGCTGCTTCATGCCCACCATATTTTACAAGTAGATCAGAACAATCATCTAATACCTTTTTAAGATTCATGTTGTCTAAATCATTTCGTCCAGATCCTTTGATAAGGTCTGAATTAGCGGTATCAGTTAACACAATGGATGGAACACCATATTCCTCTGTTAGTTTTCCGGCGATCAATCCAACAACACCTTCTGGAATCCTTTCAAGATAAAGAACGATGCAGGAAGGAATATGATCCATTTCATCAATAATCTCCTTTGCAATCTTTGTTTTTTCCTTGGTAATTAATTGACGCTGTTTATTAACTGCGATCATATGCTCGATCCATGGAGTTAAATTTGATTGCATTTTTAGGATCTGATAACAAACCTGTCCACCATCATTGTATAATCTTCCCATTGCATTGATCGTAGGAGCTATCTTAAATCCAATATCACTTTCTGTAACATTGTTAGCATAGTTCTTGTATAATAACTCCTTCAGCGCTGGGGGTAACAAATCCATATGATTTAGAACTTCTAATCCATTTTTAACAATCTTTCGATTATCTTTTCGAAGTGGCATAACATCCGCAATCGTTGCAATTGCAGCATATGCTAACGCATGATTTTGAATCGTTTCATCTGGAACCATTTCACATAATAATTTGTAAGCAACACCAGCTCCACAATAATGATCAGAATCTGCGACTCCTGCATCAGCTTCAAGATCAATAATATGATCCGCTTCAGGATAAATAATCTTGCCATCAGTATCTCTTGCAGGTAAATGGTGATCTAAAATGATCACAGATCGTCCCTGTTCTTTTGCTTTCTTTACAGCATCAAAGGCAACGATTCCATTGTCCACAGTGATGATCAATGTTCCTGATACTTTATCCAAGATCTTTTCGGATAATCCATATCCATCGGTTTCTCTTCTTGGCACATAAACTTCAAAATCCTTTTGAAGAAAAACTAATATCATATCTAAGATCAGTGAACAACAGACTCCATCCACATCATAATCAGAGATAATACTGATTTTTCCGGAATAATCCCGGATCATATCTGGGATTCCGCCAAAATCAAACTGATAGTCTCTTTTTTCTTCTTTTAAAATATCTTTTGAGGTATTATGCTCTACAACTTCTTTGACTGTGTAAAAATTTTCTCTTTTTTTGTAATCCATATATCTTTTCTCCTTTCGTCATATTGTCTTACAATGTAAATATGACAAATGGAATTTCTTATAATTATTATTCTTTCAGAATCTGATCCACAAGATTTTCTGCCAGTTCATCCTTTTCTTTATCAATCTCTTCTAAACTCTTGCAGTTTTTTAAATACTCCACAGAATATGGGATGATCTCAAGAACTGGTAGATCGTTCCAGTCAAAAGAATGTCCACAGGCTTCACAAGTCAGTTTTCTGGTTGGAATTCTGGAATTGATAAATCCATCGATTAGCACCTCAGAATTCGTTGATAAAGCTTCTGCATCATTTTTAGCGATCTTGTCATAGGATCTTACCCACGGATAATCTGTTTTAACCATTGGATCTCCATCTTTTATAAAATATTTTCGATTGACTGCTAATTGATAGTTTGTTGTCGTTTTCCCTTTTTTTGATGTAAAACTTTGTGGATCACGACATAAGGTTCCAACGATCATTGCTTGATTACTGATCTCACAGCTGTCTTTTAACAATTCCAGTGCTTGTGCATCTGTTACATTTTGCTCCATTCGTTTTATAAAAATTGGAGTAATATATGTTGCATTTGCTTTATCAATTGGAATTGGTGATTGACAATTTGGGCATGTTGGACGTTTAATGATTTCCTGAGTTGTTAATACCCCTTTTAAATAGATCATGTCGTTTTTGTGATAATCTGAAATCTTTTCAATGATCTCAGAATCTCTTGCTAAGATCCATGGCTGCTGATATCGAAGTTTATCAACATAAGATTGCATATCACGATTACCTATGATCGTATCCAAAGAAAATCTTGCCATTACAAAATCCCCATCATCTGTCAATCGAATCAATGGATCTTTATGCATTTTTCCGTAGAGTATGATTTCATTATGTCTACTCATTTTTTATCTCCTTTCATTTGCAAAAATACGCAATTAATGCCATTTTGCTTTTTTTATCTTCAATTTAAATATGAAAGATTTGATAAAAAAAATGAGTTTCTCTTCTCTCTGCTTCTTTTAAAGGAAACAGTCTTAAGATGATATCAGTCTTGAGATTACATCTCCCTGTTTGTATAAAAGGAAAAGAACAAACTTCAGAAAAGAATAAAACTTGAGAGTACCTCTCCTGTTTGTATAAAAGAAAACTCCTTCTTAACAAAAAAGGAAAACCTTTTGGCTA
>OLQR01000169.1_pt1 | contig 54647 bp, 43 predicted proteins | sample 1671881 | NCBI WGS metagenome assembly OLQR01 (sample SAMEA3136623, study PRJEB25190) | human gut metagenome | biome: human gut; feature: human-associated habitat; material: faeces | place: Austria | collected 2013 | reverse complement strand
GCGGATCTATGGTCCGCTTTACTTTTAAAATGCGAGTTAGTTTAGAATAACAAAATAAGAGGTGAGAATATGAGTATTGTGATCGTAGGTGGAAATGAAAGAATGGTATGTCAGTATGAAGATATCTGCAAAGGATTCGGATGTAAAGCGAAAGTTTTTGCCAAAGAAAAAGGTGCCATGAAGAAAAAGATCGGCGCGCCGGATCTTATGATCCTGTTTACCAGTACGGTGTCTCATAAGATGGTAAACTGCGCAGTTGAAGAAGCAAAAAGAAAATCTATCCCGGTATGTAGATGCCACACCAGCAGTGCATCTGCTCTTGAAAGTATTCTCCGTGAGTACTGTGCATAATAATTTTTTCAGGATTTTTCGTCAATATTCGTAAGAAATACTTGCAAAACTTTCTGTTTTTCAATACAATATAAAACAGCTTTTAGCACTTTTTAGTTTTAGAGGAACACAGAAGGGTGAGAATTATTATGAAAAAAGTTGTGAAATTTGGAGGAAGCTCCCTTGCGAACGCAGAACAGTTCAAAAAAGTAGGAGATATCATCAGAAGCGAGGAGAGCAGACGTTATGTGGTTCCGTCTGCACCGGGTAAGAGATACTCGGGAGACACCAAGGTAACAGATCTTTTGTATGCATGCTATGACAAGGCCGCAGCAGGTGCTGACTTTACAGGTATCCTCAACGAGATCAAAGAACGTTTTTATGAGATCATCAAGGGTCTGAAGATTGAGCTTTCCCTCGAGGAAGAGTTCCGTCAGATCGAAGCTGATTTCAAAGCACAGGCAGGCGCAGAGTACGCAGCATCCCGAGGAGAGTTTCTGAATGGTAAAGTGATGGCTGCATATCTCGGATATGAATTCGTAGATGCCGCAACTGTGATCCGTTTTGACAAGAACGGAAACTTTGATGCAGACAAGACAGACAAACTTCTTGCAAAACGTCTTCAGAAATGCGAAAAGGCAGTTATTCCGGGATTCTATGGTGGTATGGAAGACGGAACTGTCAAGACTTTCTCCAGAGGTGGATCTGATGTTACAGGTTCTCTTGTAGCCAAAGCGATCCATGCAGACATCTACGAGAACTGGACAGATGTTTCCGGTTTCCTGGTAACAGATCCGAGGATCGTGGATAATCCGGCAGTGATCGAGACCATCACATACCGTGAGCTGAGAGAGCTTTCCTACATGGGTGCAACTGTTCTTCATGAGGATGCGATCTTCCCTGTCCGTAAAGAGGGAATCCCGATCAACATCCGTAACACCAACCGTCCGGAGGATAAAGGAACCTTTATCGTAGAGAGCACATGCCGTAAACCGAAATATGTGATCACAGGTATCGCAGGTAAGAAGGGATTCTGCTCTATCAATATTGAGAAATCCATGATGAACAGCGAGATTGGCTTTGGCCGTAAAGTTCTTCAGGTATTTGAGGATCAGGGTATCAGCTTTGAGCATGTACCGTCCGGTATTGATACCATGACAGTATATGTTCATCAGGATGAGTTTGAAGAGAAAGAACAGCAGGTTATCGCAGGCATTCACCGTCTGGTACAGCCTGATTTTGTTGAGATGGAGTCCGATCTTGCACTGATCGCAGTTGTAGGAAGAGGAATGAAATCTCAGAGAGGTACAGCAGGAAGAATTTTCTCTGCCCTTGCTCATGCCAATGTAAATGTGAAGATGATCGATCAGGGATCCAGTGAGCTGAATATCATCATCGGTGTAGAGAACCGCGACTTCGAGAAGGCTGTCAGAGCGATCTATGATATTTTTGTTCTGACACGGATCTGATTCTGTTTACAGGATCGTAGCAAGAAAGGGTTCCGATAGCTGTTGAAATTTTATCAGGACAGCAGAAGAATTGAACATTTAAAATCCGCTGCAGGGGATACGGAAACGTAAACTCCGGAGCGGATTTTTTATGTTATTTTCCAAAAAAAATCCAAACAAATCTGACAGAATTTCCAAAAAAAAGACAAAAGATATTGTACATTGTGTCGAAAAACGCTTGATATGAAACAAACAGTATTGACAAAAACTTAACTTTTGTGTAAAACTATCACATACCAATTATTTCAGAAAGGCAGGCAGTTAACGATGGAGCAGCAGATTAAACTGGACGAGAAAAGTGCTCAGGAGTTTGTCAGCGCAGCCAGCAAGTGCAATTTTGATATTGATGTATTTTACAATCGTATCATTATTGATGCAAAGTCTATCTTAGGACTTCTCAGCTTGGATCTGACACAGACACTGACAGTGAAATGCTATGGTGAGAACGAGAAATTTAAACAGGTTCTTTCCAAGTATGCAGTGGGATGAGGAAAATATGAAAAAAGGGAAACAATAATAAAAGGGCGCAGTTCACGAAAGAAAAAGCAGAACATGCGTCTTTTTTTATTATATGAAGGGACGGTTCCAAGGATTTTATGGTATAATCTCTGGAAGAAAAAGGCTGATTTCCGCATGACGGAATATGAAAGCGGACAGTATCTGGCAGGAGCGAAATTAATGGAGAAAGAGCGGGTCCGGATTTCTGTGAGGAATCTGGTCGAATTTATACTTAGAAGTGGGGATCTGGATAACGGCCGGGGTACCGGGGATAAAGAAGCCATGCTGAAAGGCGGCAGGATCCACCGAAAGATCCAGAGAAGCATGAAAGGGGATTATCAGTCAGAGGTTTCCCTGAAAAGAGAAAATGAATATGAGGATGTGATCATCCAGGTGGAAGGCCGCGCTGACGGGATATTTACAGAAGAAGGACAGGTCTTTATTGATGAGATCAAGGGAACTTATGGAAATATTCAGGCCATGGAAGCACCGATTCCTGTTCACCGTGCACAGGCGATGTGTTATGGCCTGATCTACGGGGAGAAGGAAGGCCTTAAGCGGATTGGAATCCAGATGACATATTCCCATCTTGATACAGAGGATACCAGACGATTCCGGGAGGATTTTTCCATGGAAAAATTGCAGGACTGGTATCAGAAACTGCTGGATGCTTATCATGAATGGATCGCATACTCCATTTCATGGAAAAAACAGAGAAATGATTCCATGACAGACCTGCAGTTTCCTTTTCCGTACAGAGAAGGTCAGCGGGAGATCGTCAGTGGTGTGTATCATACTGTTTCCAGCGGCCGTACACTTTTTGTACAGGCTCCTACAGGCGTTGGAAAAACCATGTCAGCTGTTTTTCCGGCTGTACGTGCCATCGGAGAGGGAAAAGGTGAGACGCTTTTTTACCTTACAGCCAAGACGATCACAAGAACAGTAGCAGAGGAGGCTTTTCGTATTCTGCGGGAGAAAGGCCTGAAATTTAAAGTGACCTCCATTACAGCCAAAGAGAAGCTGTGTTTTCTTGATACGCCAGAGTGTACCCCGGAGAAATGCCCTTATGCAAAGGGGCATTTTGACCGTGTGAATGATGCGGTTTATGAATTGTGGACAACGGAAGAAGTATATTCCCGGGAAGTGATCCGGGAACATGCTGAGAAATGGCAGGTATGTCCTTTTGAGATGTGTCTGGACCTTTCCATCTGGACAGACGGAGTGATCTGCGATTATAATTATGCCTTTGATCCCAATGTACATCTGAAGCGGTTTTTTGGAGATAACATTTCGGGGGATTATATTTTTCTTATTGATGAGGCTCACAATCTGGTGGAACGCGGCAGGGAGATGTACAGTGCCGATATATACCGCGGGAATATTGTAACACTGCGCAGAAAAGTCCGAAGATTATTTCCGAAGCTTGCCAGGACTCTGGATAAAGCTAACCGCCAGATGCAGGAGTTGGAAGATAATCTGGGAGAGAATGGAAGTGAATACCAGGTGCTTGCAACCCCGGGTCCTCTGCCCCTTACATTTCTTACAATATCCGGCCAGCTGGAGGAGATTCTTGAAGATAAGAATATGGAGGAAGAACTCCGTAAGGAGATTTTGGAATTCTATTTTACAGTGAGGGATTTCCTTAATGTATCGGAACTTGTGGATGAGAACTATGTTGTATACACAGAGAAATGCGGGGAAACGGATTTCAGGCTTCGGCTGTTTTGCGTGAATCCGGCAGTAAATCTGGGAGAATACCTAAAAAAAGGAAAAAGTACGGTATTTTTTTCCGCAACACTTTTTCCTATGCTGTATTACCGGGAACTTCTTACAACAGATAAGGATGCTTATGGAATTTATGTAAGATCACCTTTTCCAACAGAGAACCGTCAGATCATGATCGGCTGTGATGTAAGCAGCAAATATACACGAAGAAATTACTCAGAGTACCGTAAACTTGCAGAGTACATTGCCAGATGTGTGTGGCAGCGTCAGGGAAATTATATGATATTTTTTCCGTCATATAAATTAATGGAGGATGTATACCGGGTTTATGAGGAGGAATTTTCCGTAGCTTGGGTTCGCTGTATCCGGCAGAGTTCTGATATGACAGAGCGTGCACGTGAAGAATTTCTGGAAGAGTTTCAGAGCAGAGAAGGGACGCTTGTGGGGTTTTGTGTCCTTGGAGGGATTTTCTCCGAGGGAGTGGATCTTACAGGGGAGAGTCTGATCGGTGTAGTGATCGTGGGAACAGGACTTCCGCAGATAGGCAGTGAGAGAGAGATTTTGAGGGAATATTATAACAGGAAAAACCATGCAGGATTTGATTATGCCTATCGTTATCCGGGAATGAATAAAGTGCTCCAGGCTGCCGGTCGTGTGATCCGCACAAAAGAAGATAAAGGTGTGATCCTGCTTCTGGATGACCGTTTTCTGGGACGGGATTATGAGGAGATATTTCCACGGGAATGGAGAGACCGAAGCATCTGCAGACTGGACACTGTAGAGGGAGCACTTAAAAATTTCTGGAAGCGGTTTACTTGACAGAATGGGGAAATCCGATATACTTATAGAGTCTTTAAAAGAGATAGTTACTGAATAATTAGAATGATGAAAGAGAAGTATATGAGACATAAAAAAATATACAAAGCACTGGCAGTCTGCCTCACTGCGGCAATGCTCACCCAGACTGTAATTGTGGCAGGAGCACAGCAGACAACACAGGGAAGCCTTGATTCTGTTACAGAGGAGTCCCAGATACTTCCCATTCCCGACGGAAGCGGGAAATATATATTAAAAAGCAGCGGATTTTACTGCCTGAATGAGGATGGTACAAGAGATAGTACACCAGCTGTACACTATTTTGATCATTTTGTCATCAATGGGACTGTGTTTGACGGTTATTATTATCATGACGAGAGTGGTAAGTTTGCAGCAGGAAATTCCCATATGCTCCAGCTTAAGGATCTTACAGCAGTGTCCGATGACGGAAACGGAGGGGAGATTTCTTTTAATGGACTCTATATGGTAAATAATCTGGGGAAATTAAGTGCAGCACCTCAGGTACGATATATGGATAATCTTGTAGTGGATAATATAACTTACAATGGTTTTTATTATTTCAATAAATATGGAAAAATGGTCACAGATGAGGGAATCCATGATCTGGAAATGAGCTTGGCAGGGCAGATGTTTGACGGTTATTACTATTTTGGTGGCGAAAATGGAGCATTATTTCAGGAAAACGGCGAGACTCCGGAGGGATTTCCGGTAGATGAAAGCGGCAAAGTAGAAACTAAAAATCTGGGAATGAAAGGTCTGGAAACAAGGCTTACAGAACTTCTGAGCAGCTATGAAGGACTATGGAGCGTTTATGTGAAAGATCTCACAGAAGATAAAAAGTTTGAGATCAACAGCCAGTCTCTGTATTCTGCCAGTCTGATCAAGGTTTTTGTGATGGCACAGACCTATGCGAATATGGATGCAGTGCTTCAGAATGAAGCGGAAAAACTGAAGAAAGATATTTCAGATCCGGCTGTATCGACGAAGGTGAATGATCTTCTCTGGAATATGATCACAGTCAGCGATAACGAATCTTTTAATGAACTGGTGCGGCTGCAGACCGCCTCCGGCGTATTTAAAGACGGTGCAGAAGCTGTGAATGCTTTTCTTGCAGAGAATAAATATTTGGATACATCTGTGCAGCATATTCTAAGCCCGTCATCTTCGAAAGATGCAGGGCTGGGTGGAAGAAACACCACTTCTGTAAAAGACTGTGCGCAGCTTCTGGAAGAGATATATAATGGAGAATGTGTATCAAAAGAAGCATCAGAAGCGATGTTGAACCTTCTCCTGAACCAGCAGGTAACGACCAAGATTCCGAGCGGCGTTTCAGCATCTGTGGAAATTGCCAACAAGACCGGTGAGACAGATACGGATCAGCATGATATTGCCATTGTGTACGGTGAGAAGACAACATATATTCTCTGTGTGATGTCAGAGAACTGCCAGGCAGGAGATGCTGTTTCACATATTCAGGATATTTCCGGAATTGTTTATAATTATCTGAACATGCAGCTTGACCAGAAGTGATATGTGAGCTAAAATTATAGCGTTCTGTGAAAGCAAAGATTTATTTCTGACGAGCTGATTTCATGGACTATTATTAAGAATACCTGAGCAGTAACAAGGACAGCTCACAAAGAGAGGAGAATGTATTATGACAACAGTACATACAGACAATGCACCGGCAGCGATCGGACCATATTCCCAGGCTATCATCCATGGAGATACTCTTTACACATCTGGACAGATCCCGGTGGATCCGGCAACAGGTGAAGTTGTCGGAACAACGATCGAGGAGCAGGCTGATCGTGTGATGAAGAATCTTGGAGCAGTTCTTGAAGCTGCTGGTACCAGCTATGAGAAAGCCGTTAAGACAGTATGCTTCCTTGCAGATATGAATGATTTTGCTGCATTTAACGAAGTATATGCGAAATATTTTGTAAATAAACCGGCACGTTCCTGTGTTGCAGTGAAGACACTTCCCAAAAACGTTCTCTGCGAAGTAGAGGTGATCGCAGCTGTATAAATGAATGATCTGCCTGATATCAGGTGAATCGTAGGATAGTATAGTTTCCACATTCAGATACCATAGAATTATACAGAAATCCCCGTTGATTTCGAGAATATTCGTTGTTTGTTGATAAAATGATGAGTATTTTTGCGACAACGGGGATATTTTTGTTTAAAAATGCACAAAAAACCACAGAAAAAATCATAAGATAGTATAATAATACAAATGGATAACAGAGGTTATGTAAAAATCAGGGCGTTAAAATATAATCACTTAATAAAGATGAGTGCAGATTATTGAGAATAAATTGAATAATTAGGAGGGAACGCCATGATTATCATTGGTGAGAAACTGAACGGTTCCATTCCGTCAGTTGCAAAAGCGATCGCTGAGAGAGATGCGGATCTTATCAGAGAGAGAGCTAAAAAACAGGCAGAGGCAGGAGCTACATTTCTTGATGTATGTGCTTCTGTAGAAGAGGACGTAGAGGTAGAAACATTAAAATGGATGATCGATCTTGTACAGGAAGTAACAGATACACCAATTTGTGTAGACAGCCCGAGTGCAAAATCCTGTGTTGCAGCAATTCCGTTCTGTAAACGTCCGGGACTTGTAAATTCCGTATCCCTTGAGGGAAACAAGATCGACACGATTTTCCCGGTGATCGCGGATACTGACTGGGAGTGTGTTGCACTTCTTTGTGACAACGATGGAATCCCGGATTCCGTAGAACGCCGTATGAAAGTTTTCCACGGAATTATGGAGAAAGCAAAAGAATATAATATCGCACCAAGCAGACTTCACATTGACCCGCTGGTTGTTACCTTATCTACAGATCAGACAGCACTGACCGTATTTGCAGAGTGCTGCCGCCAGATCAAAGCAGAGTACCCGGATATCCACATCACAAGTGGTCTTTCCAACATTTCCTTTGGTCTTCCTACAAGAAAGAATATCAACCAGGCATTTATGGTACTGGCTATGAACGCAGGAATGGACAGCGCGATCGTTGACCCGACCAATAAGAATATGATCGGAATGATCTACGCAACCAATGCTCTTCTTGAGCGAGATGAGTACTGCCTGGACTACATCGATAAATTCAAAGATAAACCTGCACAGGAGGCAGTTCCGGTGGCAGAAGCAAAAGAGCTGACACCGGCAGAAGCAAAAATGCAGGCCGTATTCAAAGCAACAGAAAACGGCAAGAACAAAGAAATCGGAAAATGTGTTCAGGAAGCTCTGGATGCAGGCTGTGACCCGACAGCAATTCTTAATGACGGAATGATCGGTGCCATGGCAGTTGTTGGTGAGAACTTTAAAAAAGAGATTATTTTTGTTCCGCAGATGCTTGCAGCAGCACGTGCCATGAAAGAGGGCGTTGAGGTTCTGAAACCGTACCTTGCTACAGGTGAGGCAGGAAGCGCAGGAAAGATCATTCTTGGTACGGTAGCAGGCGACCTTCATGATATCGGTAAAAACCTGGTTGGCATGATGTTCGAGAGTGCAGGATTCGAGGTTATTGATCTTGGCGTTGATGTTCCGATCGAGAGATTTATCGAAGTTGTAAAAGAGAACAAAGATGCGACCATCGTTGCACTTTCTGCTCTTCTGACAACAACAATGCCATCTCTTCGTGATACGGTAGCGGCACTTCTGAAACAGCCGTTTCGTCCGCGTATCAAGATCATGGTTGGCGGTGCACCGATCTCCCAGGAATTTGCAGATGAGATCGGAGCAGATGCTTACACAGAGGATGCAGCTTCTGCAGCAGAGCTGGCTAAGAAATATGCAGATTCCGGTTTCTGTGAAAAAGCAGCAGCTGGTGAGTTTCCGGATGTAGAAGTAGCAGAGGAAGAAGCACCGGCAGAAGAAAATGAGAAAGAAGCACCGGCAGTTCATGTGGAGAAACCACTTGAGGTTAAATTTGATAAATCTGCTGTTGATATCAGCAAAGTAAAACTTCCTGGACCAGGAGAAGGATACAAGCTCAACTGGGAAGAGACAAAAGAGAAATTTACAAATTACTGGCAGCATAAGAATACCGGCCGTCCGCTGATGTGCGTGATCGCAAGACGTCCTGAGGTTGAGCAGTTTTCAGATGGAACACCTGTTGAGGGCGGCTATCTGGATCAGATCTGCCAGGGTAAATATTACAACATGCCGAAAGAACTGTACTGGAAAGATATGGAAGATAAGTACCAGAATGCAGAGCGTATCGTAGCCCGTTACCGTTACTTCTGCGACACACATGCATTTCTCGGAGAGAGCTTCCCGAACCTGAATATTGACTTTGGACCTGGTTCCACAGCAGCATACCTTGGTTCTGATATCGGATTTAAAGAGGATACTGTATGGTTCAAGAAATGCCTGGATGGCTGGGATGGTGTTCCGAAGCTTACATTTGATCCTGAGAACAAATGGTTCAAAAAACATCTCCAGCTTGCAAAAGACTGCCGTGCCCTTGCAAAAGATGATTTCTATGTAGATATGCCTGACCTGATGGAGAACATTGATGTACTTGCATCCTTACGTGGTGCACAGGATACTCTGTTCGATCTTCTGGATGAGCCGGAAAAAGTTGGCCAGCGTATCCAGGAAGTTACAGATGTTTACTATGATTACTATGATCGATTCTACGATGTAATTAAAGATAAAGACGGCGGCAACGCTTACACCGTATTCCAGATCTGGGGACCGGGAAGAACTGTAAAACTGCAGTGTGACTTCTCTGCAATGATGGCACCGGAAGACTTCCGTAAATATATTCAGCCATCTCTTCGTACACAGTCTGAGAATGTTGACCATGTATTGTATCACCTTGACGGACCGGCTGCAATCAAACATATGGATGCATTGATGGAGATCGAGGGTATTGATGCTCTTCAGTGGACAAGCGGTGATGCCGGCCCTGACGGAACGCTTCCGGACTGGGATGTAATTTATGACAAAGCCATCGCAGCAGGAAAATCCATCTGGGTAAAAGTATACTCCGGTGAATTTGAAGACTGGATCAGAAACGTTGACCGTATTGTTAAGAAATATGGCTCCCACAGTCTCTTCCTTCTTTTCCCTGAGATGTCCATGGAGCAGGCCGTATACCTTCTTGACTATGCAGACAAGAACTGGAGCGATGTAAAAGGTACTTTCTGTGAATCCCTTGGCAGATAAGATCTGACAGACAGAAAATCCTTACTAATGATAATATAACTCAATCCTGATTAATGAAAATCCTATAATGTAAACCGAAATCCCCTGTCCGGAAATAATCCCAACCGGACAGGGGATTTTACTGTGTTCTCCCTGATTGATTTTTAAATAAGAAAGCAATGTATTTATACTGTGAAGTCTGGAAAGCGTTGATTTTAAAGCATTTCTGGATGTGTGGGATGTTTTGAAAATATGATTTTGTGACAATCTTGTGACAAACCGTGGAAAAATCACGGATTTACAAAGACGAAGCATATTGATTTCATGATCGGCATATGCTATAATGCCAGTAGGCAAAAAAGATATGATGATGTTCCATGTGAACAAAGAACGAACCCCCGTATGTACCACCAATACATGCGAGGGTTCTTCTCTTTTTATTTCAGTGGTTGAGCATCCACTAGGCTATTCGTTGTCCTTGTTATGACTGTCTAACCATTTACAAATGAGATGGCAAGTCACACCTGCCGCAACAGCCACCAAAAAAGATATGACTATTTCCATGTGTTCACCTCCTCCCGTTGCCGGGTTTCGGTTGGACAACAATAGTATTATAGCATAGAACAATACGGACGGGAAGCAAATATATTTGCCCTTTATGGCAGTGTATTTGCAGGAACGGTGTAGCGCCGAAAAAATTGAAAGCAATGTATGAGACACTTTAATAGATATTTGATCAGACAAGGACTCTGATCGGACGAATGGGAGGTATGCTTCATGCCGTTACAGATTATCAGAAACGATATTACAAAAATGCGCGTTGACGCAATCGTCAATGCTGCCAACACTTCTCTTTTGGGCGGCGGTGGTGTGGACGGCTGCATTCATCGTGCCGCCGGACCGGAACTGCTTGCAGAATGCAGTACGCTGCATGGCTGCGAGACTGGCAGCGCAAAAATCACAAAGGGATATCGCCTGCCCTGCAAATATGTGATTCATGCAGTCGGCCCGCGCTGGCGAGATGGCAAGCATCAGGAACAACAGCTTCTGGAATCCTGTTATCGGACATCTTTGAACCTGGCAAAAGAAAATGGCTGTCAGTCGGTGGCCTTTCCGCTGATTTCCTCCGGCATCTACGGCTATCCAAAAGACCAGGCTCTGAAGGTTGCAGTCGATACCATCAGTGCATTCTTGCTGGAAAATGAGATGATGGTCTACATCGTTATCTTTGATAAGAAGGCATATCAGATTAGCGGAAAACTGTTTGTTGATATCGCGGCGTACATAGATGACCGATATGTGGAGGAACATACCGACAGTCGAGTAGAACAGAGACGGCGGCATGAAGCGCTGTCAGAGGAATCCTGCTTTGAAGCTGCATCTGCCCCGCTGCCGTCCGAAGCAATCTGTAAATCTTGCAGCAGTCAATCTCTGGAGGAGGCACTGGGGCAGATTGATGAGAGCTTTTCGGAAATGCTGCTGCGGAAGATTGACGAAAGCGGCATGACGGATGTTCAGTGCTACAAGAAGGCAAACATTGACCGGAAGCTCTTTTCCAAAATTCGCTCTGATAAATTCTATAAGCCATCCAAACCAACAGTGCTGGCATTTGCTCTCGCTTTGGAGTTGCCGCTTGCCCAGATGCAGGAGATGCTCGGCAAGGCAGGATTTACCCTTTCCCATTCGAGCAAATTCGATATCATTGTAGAATATTTTGTCGAACGGGGAAACTACAATGTGTATGAAATCAACGAGGCATTGTTTGCTTTTGACCAGAGCCTGATCGGAGCATAAGGACAAAGAAATGTCGTTTTCTATGCGACCACTTCACAAAAGAAAATCGCTATATTATGGCTGTAAGGTACGAAACCGAGCAGCCATAATCTTTTGGGAGGACAAGCATATGAGAAAAAATTTAACAGAGATTGTTTTTATCTTAGACCGCAGCGGTTCCATGATCGGATTGGAACGGGATACCATCGGCGGATTCAATTCCATGATTGAGCAGCAGAAAAAAGCAGAGGGCGAAGCACTGATCTCAACGGTGCTGTTTGACAATGTGAGCGAAGTCCTGCACGACCGTGTAAATGTAAAGGATATCCGACCGATGACTGACCGTGATTACACGGTTCGCGGATGCACGGCACTCTTAGATGCCATCGGCGGTGCGATTCATCACATTGGAAATGTTCATAAGTACGCAAGGCCGGAGGACGTGCCGGAACATACCATGTTCGTAATCACTACGGACGGAATGGAAAATGCCAGCCGCCGGTACAACAGCGAAAAAGTGAAGCAGATGATCGAGCGGCAGAAAGCGAAATACGGTTGGGAGTTTTTGTTCCTTGGTGCCAATATTGACGCAGTAGAGACCGCAAGCCAGTTCGGAATCGGTGCAGATCGTGCAGTCAACTATCAGTGCGACAGCGAAGGAACCGCGTTGAATTATGAAGTGGTCAGCGAAGCAATCAGCTCTGTCCGGTGCAGTGCCCCGCTGAGCGCAGATTGGAAAAAGCGTATAGACGAGGACTACAAAGGGCGTTGCGCGAAGCGGATTTAGACGTAATGATGAATATGTTTTTTTTCTAATGATAAGCTTGAAACATAAGCTAATGCTGCAATCATTGAGTCCATTGGCTTTTTTGACTATTGTACGCAATTTCAAATTTACCCCCGTCAGCGAACTTGCTGAAAATCAGTCATATTGGGGAGAATTTGTTCGCCTTAATAATGTGCTGATTGTTGTGTTTTTGTTATGTGCTACATGGATTTTAGCAGCAATCATATCTTTTATTTCTTTTACAGCCTTTAGATGGACTGATAAGAAACAAGGGTATCAGCTTTCTTCCTTCGTAGAAAAAGAGGACGCAAGTTTGAATTTCTTTATGACAATGATTATCCCGCTTTTGCTTGATGATGTAGGAACGATTCAAGGAGCGGTAACATTCCTTATCCTCATAGATATTGACCAGATTGCTTCCGCTGAAAGAGTAATCACGGTGAACAATGCTGTTCAGTAAAGATTCTCTGATTGCATCCTCTGGATAATCTCTTCTGTCAGTTCGATCCAGATTTGAAAAGGTTGCCTTTCCTTTCTTTTTCTTTCTTTCTCATTATAAATAAGAAAGAAAGGTCAAGGGGTGTAGAAACAAGCATTTTGTTGACTTGCAATAGTCACAAGCCTCGTTGGAAAATCAAAGGGGTGTTTTTTAACCAGTTTTTGGCTTATTCGTTTCGAGAGCAACTTTGAAATCACATTCTGTTGCTTCGGCAATGAGCTGTTCTATCATGGAAATTTCTCCGTTGAGGTTGCAGAAGGTCTTTTTTGTTATATCCAGCGGAGAAAGTTATTGCAATGATAGAAGCAAAGAGTTCAGTAAAAGCAGAAACACCTTAAAAAGTATACAGAGTATATTGCGAAGAAAAATCGCGTATGATATAATGCTCGCAGGCAAAGAGATTATAAGTCCATGCGGACAAAAAAGCAAAAGCCCTCGAAGTTGCAGCTTCCAGGGCTTTCTTCTTATTTCATTTTTTATTACAGTGGACAAGGAATCATCAGGTCAGAGCTCCGCTGTTTGCAGTATAGACGATAATTGTTGATTTTATTACGCAACAGGAATATTCAGTTAGGCTTACGCACAACAGAAAATTCTCATTCAATGCAGAAAGGGGCGGTTTTATGAAGCAGGATACACTGGAGGGTAGAGCAAAAACGAAAAACGGTGTCATTCGATTATGCTTTTCGGTGCTTTGTATTTTATTGGAAGCAGCTTTTATCATTATCGTGATCACAAGGCTGAATGAATATGCGGAGATCGTTAATCTGCTGACTAGAGTCTTTGCAGGAATTCTGGTTCTGGCACTATATGCATCCGATCAGACCTCTTCCATGAAAATGCCGTGGATCATTCTGATACTTGTGTTTCCAATCATGGGTGTAGCACTGTATCTGCTGATCGGATTAAATGGCGGAACCCGTAAAATGCGAGAACGATATGCGGATATCGACAGAAAGCTTCTGCCGCTTCTGCCGGATAATCGGGAAAAACTGGAAAATATCAAAAATAAAATCCCCAAAGCAGGAAATATCAGTGAGTATATTTGGAAAAATGCAGGTTATCCCGTATACCAGAATACGGATATTGTTTATTATAATGAGGCGGTAAAGGGATTAGAAGCACAGTTATCAGCACTGTCAAAGGCTGAAAAGTTTATTTTTATGGAATACCATGCGATAGAAGATGCAGAGGCCTGGAAAAAGATCCAGAAAGTGCTGGAGGAGCGTGTGCAGGCAGGCGTGGAGGTGCGAGTATTTTATGATGATATGGGCTCTATTGGCTTTATTAATACGGATTTCGTAAAAAAGATGGAGCAGATCGGAATCCACTGCCGGGTGTTTAATCCGTTTATGCCGGGTCTGAATGTATTTCTGAACAACCGTGATCATCGAAAAATAACCGTGATCGATGGAAAAGTAGCTTTCACAGGCGGCTATAATCTGGCAAATGAATATTTCAATTATACCCATCCCTACGGACAATGGAAGGATACCGGGATCCGTCTTGAAGGCGATGCAGTTCAGTCGCTGACAGCAACATTCCTTGAAATGTGGAATGCAGCCAATGACAGGAATAATAATGAGGATTTCAGCAAATATTTTATAAGATCAGAATATAAGGCAGCTCAGACCGGATTTGCACAGCCTTATGCAGATAGTCCAATGGATGATGAACAGGTAGGAGAGGAAGTTTATATCAGCATGGTCAACAAAGCTGAAAAATACTGCTGGTTTATAACGCCATATCTGATCATTACGGATGAAATGACACATGCGCTGTGTCTTGCTGCAAAGCGGGGGATTGATGTCAGGATCATTACACCGGGTATCCCGGATAAAAAAATGATTTACAGTGTTACACGTTCCTTTTATCATGGACTGGTTAAAAATGGAGTGCGGATCTACGAGTGGACACCTGGCTTCTGTCACGCCAAGATGAGCGTGGCAGATGACTGTATGGCAACCTGCGGAACCATAAATCTGGATTACAGAAGTCTTTATCATCATTTTGAAAACGGATGCTTTATGGCAGACAGTCCGGCTGTGTTATCCATACGAAATGACCTGGAAGAAACAATGAAGGAATGTCGGGAAGTAACAGAACAATACCGTACAGGACGCAGTGCATATCTTCGTCTGGGACAGCTTTTCATGAGATTGTTTGCAGGATTATTGTAAGGAAGAGGTGTAGATTTATGTGTACAGCAGCAACGTATCAGACAAAGGATTTTTATATGGGAAGAACTCTTGACTATGAGTTTTCCTATGGGGAAGAGGTGACCATAACCCCAAGAAATTATGAGTTCGATTTCCGATATGCAGGAAAAGCAAAAACACATTATGCTCTCATAGGAATGGCGTTTGTAGCAGGAGATTATCCGCTTTATTATGATGCGGCTAATGAAAAGGGACTGGGTATGGCAGGACTTAACTTTGTGGGGAATGCGGCATATGCAGAGGAAGCGACAGAGGCAGATAAGGATCTTGTCCAGGTGGCGCAATATGAATTTATTCCATGGATCCTTACCCAGTGTGCTTCGGTGGCTGAAGCAAGGAGGATGCTTTCTAATATGGAGCTTATGGGAATACCCTTCAGTGAACAGCTTCCAACGGCACAGCTTCACTGGATGATCGCAGACAAGGAGGAATGCATCGTTGTAGAATCCATGAAAGACGGAATGCACATCTATGACGATCCTGTTGGCGTACTTACAAATAATCCTCCATTCCCCGGTCAGATGTTTGCACTTAACAATTATGCAGGTGTATCCAGAAAGCAGCCGGAAAGTACATTTGCAGGAGTGCTGGAGTTGGATCCATACAGCAGAGGAATGGGCGGAATGGGAATTCCGGGAGATCTTTCAAGCCAGTCAAGATTTGTAAAGGTTGCATTTACAAAATTAAACGCAATATCCGGAGATGGGGAAAACGAAAGTGTCAGCCAGTTTTTCCATATTTTAGGCTCTGTTGATCAGCAGCGGGGATGCTGTGAGGTATCAGAGGGCGCATATGAGATCACGATCTATACTTCATGCTGCAACACGACAAAGGGAATCTATTATTATACCACATATGATAATCACCAGATAACCGCAGTAGATATGTATGCGGAAAACCTTGATTCAGACAAGCTGATCCGTTATCCGATCATATTAAACGGTGAGATCCGATGGCATAATAAATAAGAACAGGATTTTTACAGAAGATAATGAGGTAGGAAGATGAAAAATTATTCAATAGTATTCAGCAGCTTAACCGGTAATACAAAAAAGCTGCCAGTCAGCCAATCGTAGTGTATACAGAGATTTGACTTTACAGCAGAGAAAAATATCAAGTATAATACTATAGCATTATTAAAAATCCCTTCCGGGAAAACAGAAAAACCACAATGATAAAGGAATATAACAAATGAGTATTTTAAATGTAGAACACCTGACCCACGGGTTTGGAGACAGAGCGATTTTCGAAGATGTATCTTTCCGGCTTCTTAAGGGAGAACACATCGGACTTGTAGGCGCTAATGGCGAAGGAAAGTCCACATTTATGAGTATTGTGACCGGAAAACTGATGCCGGATGAGGGCAAGGTAGAGTGGGCAAAAAATGTCCACGCAGGCTATCTGGATCAGCATGCAGTTCTGGAAAAGGGGATGACCATCGGCCAGGTGCTGAAATCCGCTTTTGATCCTCTCCTCAAAAAAGAAGAACGGATGAACGAGATCTGCGACAAGCTGGGAACTGCAGATTCTGACGAGATGGATGGTCTGATGGAAGAGCTTGGAACGATCCAGGACGAACTGACACTTCACGATTTTTATGCGATCGATGCCAAAGTGGAGGAGGTTGCCAGAGCTCTGGGCCTTCTGGATCTGGGGCTTGACCGTGATGTTACGGATCTAAGCGGCGGACAGAGAACCAAGGTACTTCTTGCGAAGCTTCTTCTCGAGAAGCCTGACATCCTGCTTCTGGATGAGCCTACCAACTATCTGGATGAGGAGCATATTGCATGGCTGAAAAGATATCTTCTGGATTATGAGAATGCATTTATCCTTATTTCCCACGATATTCCGTTCCTGAATTCTGTAGTTAACATTATCTATCATATGGAAAATCAGGAACTGAACCGTTATGTAGGAGATTACGATCATTTTCAGGAGATCTATGCGGTCAAGAAGGCACAGCTGGAGGCTGCTTACCGCAAACAGCAGCAGGAGATCAGTGAGCTGAAGGATTTCGTAGCAAGGAATAAGGCCCGTGTTTCCACAAGAAACATGGCTATGTCCCGCCAGAAAAAGCTGGACAAGATGGATGTGATCGAGCTGGCAGCAGAGAAGCCGAAGCCGGAGTTCAAATTCCGTTATGGCCGAACACCAGGAAAGATGCTTTTTGAGACACATGACCTTGTGATCGGTTATGATGAGCCGCTTTCCAAACCACTGAATTTTACGATGGAGCGAGGACAGAAGATCGCACTGGTGGGAACCAATGGAATAGGAAAAACAACACTTCTTCGAAGTCTTCTCGGACTGATCAAGCCTCTTTCCGGAAGCGTGGAGCAGGGCGAGAACCTTGAGATCGGATATTTTGAGCAGGAAGTTAAAGGTGAGAATCGAACTACCTGTATCGAAGAACTCTGGCAGGAATTCCCGTCATTTTCCCAGTATGAAGTGCGTTCCGCACTGGCAAAATGCGGCCTGACGACCAAGCATATTGAGAGCCAGGTACGAGTTTTAAGCGGTGGTGAGCAGGCAAAAGTGCGTCTTTGCAAGCTGGTGAACCGTGACACCAATATTCTTCTTCTGGACGAGCCTACCAATCATCTGGATGTAGATGCAAAAGACGAGCTGAAAAAAGCTCTCCGGGAATATCGCGGAAGTATCCTTCTCATCTGCCATGAACCGGAATTTTACCAGGATGTGGTAAATGAAGTTTGGGATATGAGCAAGTGGACAACCAAGATATTCTGATAATGGATATAGATATATGGCAGAAAAGACAGATATAATTCGAAAAGTACAATAAATGAGACATAAAAGATGACAGCATAAGGGCAGCAGAGTCTGCCGGACAGAAATACAGAGGATGAATAAATGGAAGAAACACAACTGAAAAAATTCGGCATTGTGATGGAAGGCGGCGGGATGCGCGGTCTTTATACAGCCGGAGTGATCGATGTGCTGATGGAGAATGATATTTACGCAGACAGTGCAGTAGGCGTATCGGCAGGAGCTGTTTTTGGCTGCAATTACAAGTCAGAACAGATTGGAAGAGTTCGTCGTTACAATAAAAAATACTGTAAGGACAAGCGGCTTGCAAGTATCCGCAACTGGATCACAACAGGTGATATCTACAGCAAGGAGTTCGGATACAACGAACTTCCATGGAAACTGGATATTTTTGACAGGGGAACTTATAAGGATAATCCTATGAAATTTACGGTGGTATGTACGGATATCAATACAGGAAAACCGGTATATCACCAGTGTCCCAACGGAGATGTGGAGGATATTGAGTGGATGCGTGCCTCAGCGTCTATTCCGGTTGTTTCCCGCCCTGTAAAACTTGGGGGAAAGCAGCTGCTGGATGGAGGTGTGTCTGATCCGATCCCTGTTGAATGGATGCTGAAACAGGGTTATGAGAAGAACATAGTGGTACTTACAAGAGACATCAATTACCGGAAAACAGCGAACCCCAGGATGATGATGTTTCTGAAAGCTGTCTTACATAAATATCCGGCGTTACTGGAAGATCTAGAGAAACGCCATATTCATTATAATGAAACTTTGGAGAAACTAGGCTCTCTGGAAAAAGCAGGCCGTGTCCATATCATCCGCCCAAGCCAGCCTGTCAAAGCAGCCATGATCGAGAGGGATGCAGACAATCTGGAGCGGATCTACCAGATGGGAAGAAGTGATATGGAGAAAGATCTGGAACAGCTGAGAGCATATCTGCACTGATCTGGAACCGAGGCCGGGATAAATTTTTCCGTGTTTCAGGCAGGCGGAATACCAGGCAGTGGAGTAAAGTATCGTCAGATACAGGAAACAGGATTCGACTTATACTCCTTTCTATGTTATGATAGTAGATATCACTATAAGACAGGAAAGGGGTATTTTCATGGGGAAAAAACCTCAGAACATAAAACAACAGAAACATATCAGTCTGGGTGTGCTGGCCCACGTAGATGCAGGAAAGACGACTTTATCGGAAGGCCTGCTTTTTAAATGCGGACGTATCCGCAGGATCGGGCGTGTGGATCACAAAGACGCTTATCTGGATACCTATGAGCTGGAGCGGGAACGAGGAATTACGATTTTTTCCAAGCAGGCAGTTTTTTCCATGGGAGATATGGAAGTGACTCTGCTGGATACACCGGGACATGTGGATTTTTCCGCAGAGATGGAGCGTACGCTGCAGGTGCTGGATTATGCGATCCTGGTGATCAACGGAGCGGACGGCGTGCAGGGACATACGCAGACTCTGTGGAGATTGCTGACCCAGTATAAAATTCCGACATTCCTTTTTGTGAACAAGATGGACCAGGAAGGAACAGACAGGGAGGCACTTCTTGAAGAATTAAAGAAGAAATTAAGCGGAAACTGTGTGGATTTCAGTGGAGAACTGGAATGCTCCGGTGTAGAAGAAGCCGGGAAAAAAGAAGAGCCGGTTTATAACTCCGGGGAATCTCCGGTAGCTGAAGGAACACAGCTGAAAGATGATGCCAGTGGAGCAGAAAAAGCTCATATGTCCGAAGAGAAGAACGATTCTGACGAGATCAACGGAACCGATGATTTTCTGGAGAATATCGCCATGTGTGATGAAGAACTGCTGGAAACATTTCTGGAAACAGGTACTATCCGGAAGAAAGACGCAGCGAAGCTGATACTGGAGCGAAAGCTTTTTCCATGCTTCTTCGGTTCTGCCCTGAAAATGGAGGGTGTGGATGCATTTATCCACGGAATGGAAAGCTATATGGAAACATCGGTTTATCCGGATAGATTCGGAGCAAAGGTTTTCAAGATCGCAAGAGACGATCAGGGCAACCGTCTTACTTATATGAAGATTACAGGTGGAAGCCTGAAAGTAAAGGAAACGCTTACCAATGCCGGAGGTAAAGGAATTCCGGAAGATGAGAGGTGGGAGGAAAAGATTGATCAGATCAGGATATATTCCGGTGCAAAGTTTGATATGATAAAAGAAGCAGAGGCAGGAACAGTTTGTGCTGTTACCGGACTTACCCGGACTTATCCGGGCGAGGGACTTGGGGCAGAAGCGGAATCCAGCATGCCGGTTCTGGAACCTGTTCTGAATTATCAGATCATCCTTCCGGAAGGCTGTGATGCCCACAAGATGCTGAAAAGCCTGAAAGAACTGGAGGAGGAAGAACCGCAGCTTCATATCATGTGGGATAAACAGCTGGGAGAGATCCACGCCATGCTCATGGGCGAAGTTCAGATCGAGATCCTGAAGCATCTGATCTGGGATCGTTTTCATGTGGCTGTGGAGTTTGGAACAGGAAATATTGTATATAAAGAAACCATCGCTGCACCTGTGGAAGGGGTGGGACATTTTGAGCCGCTGCGGCATTATGCAGAGGTACATCTTCTTCTGGAACCAGGAGAACGGGGAAGCGGACTTCAGTTTTTTACAGCTGCAAGTGAAGATCAGCTTGACCGCAACTGGCAGCGTCTGATCCTGACCCATCTGGAAGAAAAGGAACATCTTGGAGTTCTCACCGGTTCTCCGATCACAGATATGCAGATCACGCTTCTTACAGGCCGTGCTCATCAGAAGCATACAGAAGGCGGAGATTTCCGTCAGGCTACTTACCGTGCAGTCCGACAGGGACTTAAAAAAGCGCAGACTGTACTGCTGGAGCCATACTACAGCTTCCGGCTGGAGCTTCCGGCAGAGAATATGGGAAAAGCCATGACAGATATCCAGCGTATGCAGGGAAGCTTCCAGGGACCGGAAACAGAGGGTGAGATGGCTGTGATTACAGGAAGTGCGTCTGTGGCAAAAATGCGCGACTATCAGAGTCAGGTAATCTCCTACACAAGAGGCCGCGGACACCTTACCTGTACTTTAAAAGGCTATGAACCATGCCAGGATCAGGAAACTATCGCAGAAGAGATCGGCTATGATTCCGAGAGGGATCTGGATAATCCTACAGGTTCCGTATTCTGTGCTCATGGAGCTGGTTTTGTGGTTCCATGGTATGAGGTGGAGGAGTATATGCACCTGGAAGGCACAGAGATCCAGGAATGGGATGATGTATATGATGATTCAGAAGAGGGAGTCGGAAATGGTGCCGGAAGCGCAGCAGCAGGACAGGACAGAGGTTCTGACAGTACGCTTTCTGGGATTGGAAATAAATCCCGTGGAAAATACACTTCCATGTACGGCAGCTATGAGGAAGAAAAAGAGCTGAAAGCGATCTTTGAGAAAACTTTCGGCCCTGTGAAATCGAAGAAATATAATAATAACAGCCGAAGCTTCGGAAATCTGGAAAGCAGCAGCTTTTCTGATTACGCAGGCAGCAGTGCAGGATCCCCTGCAGGTTCATCAGGTATCGGACTTCCGGGAAAGTCCGGCCACGGTGCCTGGAAAAACAGCAGTCCGGCGATCCACAGAGATGACTATCTGCTGGTAGACGGATGCAATATTATTTTTGCATGGGAGGACTTAAGAGACCTTGCACAGGCAGACTTTCATGCGGCACAGTCCAAGTTAATGGATATATTAAGCGATTATCAGGGAATCAAGGGCTGTATTTTAATTCTGGTATTTGATGCCTATCGTGTGGAAGGGCATCCGGAGGAAACGTTCCGGTATCACAACATTCACGTTGTCTACACAAAAGAAGCAGAAACAGCGGACCAGTATATTGAGCGCACTGTCCATAAAATCGGACGGAAACATAATGTAACAGTAGCAACCTCTGACGGCCTGGAACAGATCATCATCATGGGCCAGGGCGCAGCCAGGATCTCGGCCCGGGGATTTAAAGAAGAGATCGAGTCTGCGAAAAAGCAGCTTCGTGAAGACTGGAGCGAGCGCAGGGATAACACAAAGAACTATCTGTTTGACAACATGACACCGGAACTGAGATCTCATATGGAGGATATCCGGCTGGGAAGAAAGAAAAAAGAAGAAATATAATATTTATCGTTCACAGACTGCACATCTTCGAGAAAGGTGTGCAGTTTTTATATTTTCGGAAAAATCTATCAAAGACGCTGTAAAAACTGCACAAAACACATATGCACACTATTATGAGCATATTTCACAAAAATAAAAAAACTTTTTGAATTCTTTTGCAAATAAATGGGAAAAGTAGTAAAATAAGGATAGAATCCTCAGTGAGAAACTCCTTGTCCGGATCTTATGCCTGACAGGGAGTTTTCATTAGAGCACAATAGACGCCACGAAAACAAAAGCAAAAAATATGAAAGGATGTGGAAAAATGTTTGAAACAGGCGAATATGTTGTGTATGGCCGTACCGGAATCTGCAAGGTGACAGGAGTTACCACAATGAAGATGGACGGTGCCTCCGGTGAGAAACTTTATTATGTGTTAAGGCCGGGAGGGGAGACAGAAGGGAAGATCTTTACACCAGTGGAAGGCGGCAAGCAGGTGCTTCGTGGAATTATCACGAAGGAAGAGGCAGAGAAGCTGATCAATGAGATCCCTTTGATAGAAACACTGAGTATTGAGAACGAGAAATTCCGGGAAGACAGCTACAAAAAATGTATCCGAACCTGTGAATGCAGAGATCTTCTCCGGATCATCAAGACGATCTATATTCGTAAACAGACCAGATTATCCCATGGCAAAAAAACAACCGCTACAGATGAACGGTATCTGAAAATGGCAGAGGATCACCTCTATTCTGAATTTTCCATGTTACTGGATATTCCCAAAGATCATATGGCAGACTATATTAAACAGCGTATAAAACAACAGAGAGAAGAAACAGAACAAGCCTGCGCTGTTTGACAAAGCAGAGTGTATCTGCTAAGGTATCTCTGGTAAATAAATAGTACTCCGGCACCGGGATATATCTGTGTGGATATCAGAGAAGGTGACGGAATAAAGTACAGAAAAGGAGATGCCGTGAATTATGAGAGAACAGCTTACCCGCAAGGATGTTGAAAAAATAGAGCAGGAGATCGAACACCGCAAGCTGGTCGTACGAAAGGAAGCCATTGAGGCTGTCAAGGAAGCACGTGCCCAGGGAGACTTAAGTGAGAACTTCGAATATTATGCAGCCAAGAAACATAAGAACCAGAACGAGAGCCGTATCCGTTATCTGGAGAGAATGCTGAAAACAGCGAGCATTGTATCCGACAATTCCAGGGCTGATGAAGTAGGAATGGATGATATCGTAGAGGTACTTTTTGAGGAGGACAATGAGGTAGAAAAGTATAAACTTGTCACTTCCATCCGGGGAAATTCCATGGAGAACCGCATCAGTATTGAATCCCCCATCGGCAAAGCTTTAAGAGGACACAGAGTTGGCGATCGTGTTGAGGTAAAGGTCAACGATGATTACAGCTATTATCTTGTGATCAGATCGATTGATAAGACAGGATCCGAGGATGAGGAAATCCGTGGATTCTGATACATGTGATTTGTGGGATATATGATCAGAAATGAAAATTCAGAACGTATTTACTGTACTATATATGAGACAATAAACGTCGCCGGTTATTAAGTGCAGAGCAGTTACGTACAGAATGGGTATGAAGTATCCGTCTGAGCTTAAGTTAGAATATTCAGTTAATGAAAAATATAATAAGACAGTTGATCTTTATAAGAGTAATATCTCCCGGACAGGATCAACTGTCTTATTTTTTTACACAGATTTTACATTCAGGTGGGGAAAATTTTACAAAGGACAGTTATCATGAAAAACGTCGAAATGAGAAATAGGAAATCAAACATATCAAAAAAGAGAAAGTGAAGGAGAGAATCATGGACTTTTTCAGCGTACTGGCATTGCTTGGAGGCCTTGCCATTTTCCTTTATGGAATGAACTTAATGGGAGACGGGCTTGCGAAAGTAGCAGGAGGAAAACTTGAGCGTATTCTTGAAACCCTTACATCCAGTCCGATCAGAGCCGTTCTTCTGGGAATGGGCGTAACTGCAGTGATCCAGTCATCATCTGCAACGACAGTTATGGTAGTAGGTTTTGTAAATTCAGGACTGATGAAACTTTCCCAGGTAGTGGGAATTATCATGGGAGCGAATATCGGAACAACAGTTACCTCCTGGATCTTAAGCCTTACCGGAATCCAGAGTGATAACTTTATCATCCGTCTTTTTAAACCGACATCATTTTCACCGGTGCTGGCTCTGATCGGTGTGGTCCTGATCATGTTTACAAAGAGCCAGAAGAAGAAAGACGTAGGAACGATTTTTGTAGGATTTGCAATCCTGATGTATGGAATGAGCGCCATGAGCGGAGCAGTAGAGCCGCTGGCAGATGTACCGGAATTCACAGGAATGCTTGTGAAATTTTCCAACCCGCTGCTTGGTGTTATTGCCGGTGCAGTGCTTACAGCAATCATTCAGTCATCATCCGCATCTGTCGGTATCCTGCAGGCGCTTTGTCTTACAGGAATGGTACCGTTCAGTGCAGCACTCCCTATTATTATGGGACAGAATATCGGTACCTGCATCACGGCAATCCTTTCAGCCATCGGAGCTAACACAAATGCGAAGCGTGCGGCAATGATTCATCTGTATTTTAACCTGATTGGAACGATCCTTTTTATGGCAGTGTTCTATACCGTCAATGCAGCTGTACATTTCTCGTTCATGTCACAGGCTGCAACACCGGCAGGAATCGCAATTCTGCACAGTGCATTCAATGTAAGTGCAACACTGGTACTGCTTCCGTTTGGAAAAGCACTGGAGAAACTTGCCTGTCTTACGATCAGAGACAAAAAGGAGGAGGAAGCAGCAGATCCGGATTTCATGATCCTGGAAAGCCGTTTTCTGGAGAAGCCGGCCTTTGCTGTTGAGCAGAGCAGAAATGCAGCAAAAAAAATGGCAGAGGATTCCCATAAAACATTATTTACAGCTCTTGACCTTCTGAAGCATTTTAGTGCAGAAGGAAAGAAGGAAGTAGAGGAATCGGAGAAAAAAGTAGACCGCTACGAGGATGAACTTGGAACTTATCTTGTAAAGCTGAACCAGAAGGATCTGTCAGTTCATGACAGCCACAGTATTTCCATCATGCTCCACTGTATTGGAGATTTCGAGAGAATTTCCGATCACGGCGTGAATATTATGGAATCCGCCCAGGAGCTTCATGAGAAAGGCCTTAAATTCTCAGAAAAAGCCCTCGAGGAGCTTCGTGTCATGGAACATGCTGTAGAGGATATCGTGGATATTGCATATAAGGTCTATGAGAATCAGGATGTACAGCTTGCACGTGAGATCGAACCGTTGGAAGAGGTGATCGATGAGCTGAGCAAAGAGCTGAAATACAGACATGTTCAGAGACTTCGTGCCGGAGAATGTACCATTGAGATGGGATTTATCCTTTCGGATGTGACTACCAGCCTGGAGAGGGTGGCTGACCATTGTTCCAACATTGGTGTCTGTGTAACTCAGGTACATGCAGATCTGTTTGATACACATCAGCATCTGAAACAGATCAAGCACAGTACAGATGCAAGCTTCTACCATGAACTGGAAGCAATCCGCGGACAGTACCAGCTGCCTCCGTTAACTGTTGAGGCAGAGACTGCGCAGGCTTAAAAATAAATAAGTAAAAATGAGCATATGCCCTGGTTATCCGCGATGACGCAGATACCAGGGCTTGTGCAGTAAAAAGAAAATCGTTATACTGAAAACAAAAATTCAACAAATATCGGGCAGATGAGTATCTTCTGCTCCGGAAAATGAAAACGAACAGAGAGGTGTTGGTAAATGATCTACTGTGTGGAAGATGAGCGCAATATCAGAGAGCTTCTTGTTTATACACTGGAGACAACCGGGTTTGAGGCAGAAGGATTTGAGACCGGGGCAGAACTTGATGCGGCTATGAGAAAGAGCCTGCCGGAGCTGATTCTTTTGGATATCATGCTCCCGGGCGAGGATGGATATAATATTTTGAAACGATTGAAAAGTGATACCAGGACAAGAGATATCCCGGTGATCATGGTAACAGCGAAGGAAGCGGAATTTGACAAGGTAAAAGGTCTGGAGGGTGGAGCTGACGATTATATTACAAAACCATTTGGAATGATGGAATTCGTGGCCAGAGTTAAGGCTGTTTTGCGCCGCTGTGCAAGACAGAGCGAGGAAAGAGAGCTTCACTGCAAGGGGCTGCGTGTAAATGTGTCCCGCCACGAGGTCAGCTACCAGGGGGAGGAGAAGGAACTCACCAGAAAAGAATTTGAACTTCTTGAGTATCTTCTGGAAAACAAAGGTCTTGTCATGTCAAGAAATCAGATCCTCTGCCATGTATGGGGATATGATTTTGACGGGGAAACAAGGACTGTAGATGTCCACGTACGTACCCTTCGCCAGAAGCTGGGTGAAGCGGGAAACCTTATTGAAACTGTGCGCGGAGTCGGCTACAGGATAGGAGATCATCTATGAAAAAAAAGATCCTGAATCATACAAGTGTAATGATCGTTCTGGCTGTCCTTGTAACATTTCTGGCTGCAAGCGTGGTGACATACAGTAAATTCAACACTTATATGCAGCGTGGAGTGAGAGAGGAAACCAGGTATATCTGTCTTGGGATGGAAGAATACGGAGAAGCTTTTCTTACGAAAAAGCTGGGAACAGTATCTACAAGCCGTGTGACGCTTATAGGAAAAGACGGAACTGTTCTCTTTGATTCTGAAGCGTCACCGGAGAAACTGGAGAATCACAGTAATCGTCCGGAATTTATCCAGGCAGAAAAAGAAGGAAAAAGTGAAAGTGTCCGCTATTCGGAAACTTTTGCAAAAAAGACTTTTTATTATGCGGTAAAACTGAATGACGGAAACGTGCTTCGTGTAGGAAAAACCATAGATTCCGTATATTCCACCTGGATCTCAAGCCTGCTTGTTCTGGGAATCCTGATGCTTCTTGTACTGGTCCTGGAGTTTATTTTTGCACAGAGGCAGACAAAGGATCTTATCAGGCCGATCAATGATCTGGATCTGGAACATCCGCTGAACAATGTGTGCTATGAAGAACTTAGACCGCTTCTTGTGCGGGTGGATGAACAGAACCGCCAGATCAGGCAGCAGGTAAAAGAACTGAAAGAGGCAGAACAGATCCGGAAGGAATTTTCTGCAAATGTTTCCCATGAGCTGAAAACACCGCTGATGTCTATTTCCGGCTATGCAGAACTTATGATGAATGGAATGGTTCCTTCAGATCATGTACAGGAATTTTCAGGAAGAATCTATCATGAGGCAGTGCGGTTATCCAATCTTGTGGCAGATATCATTCAGCTTTCCAGACTGGATGAGAGCAACAGCGAGGTTCCTTTTGAAGAAGTGGATCTTTACGAACTGGCAGAGGATGTGGAAAGCAATCTGAAGCATCCGGCAGAAAAGAAAAATATCTCCCTGGAGCTGGCCGGAAATTCTGAGAAGATTCAGGGCGTGCGACACGTTCTTTATGAGATGTTTTTCAATATTGCAGATAATGCAGTGCGCTACACAGAAAATGACGGACATGTTCGCATTATGGTAGGAAACCGTAAAGGACATCCGTTCTACTGTGTTGTGGATGACGGGATCGGAATCCCGAAGAGTGAACAGGGCAGGATCTTTGAGCGTTTTTACAGAGTAGATAAGAGCCATTCCAGACAGACTGGCGGAACAGGACTTGGTCTGTCCATAGTAAAACATGGTGCGACGCTTCATCATGCGCAGATCCATGTGGAAAGCGAGCAGGGACAGGGAACAAGAATGGAGATTGTTTTTCCGGAGAAAATGGGAAAATAACTGATAGGATTCCGTGATGAATTGTAGTATAATAAAGCATAAGGTTCGTAAAGCCGGTTGGATGAGGATCTGACCGGCTTTATGAATGCAGATCGGGAGATACCCGGAGAATAACAGGAGGAATAAGATTATGAAAGAGCCGGTTCTGGTAGTAATGGCAGCAGGAATGGGAAGCCGATACGGTGGTCTTAAGCAGATCGACCCGGTAGATCAGGAAGGCCATATTATCATGGATTTTTCCATTTATGACGCTGTACGCGCAGGCTTTAAGAAAGTTATCTTTATTATAAAGAAAGAAAATGAGCAGGATTTCCGTGATGCCATTGGTGACCGTTTAAGCGATAAGGTGGAGATCGTTTATGTGCATCAGGATCTGAATAACATTCCGGAGGGATTCAAAGTTCCGGAAGGACGTGTGAAGCCATGGGGAACAGGACATGCAGTATTAAGCTGCCTGAATGAGATAGGCGGACCGTTTGTTGTAATTAATGCAGATGATTATTACGGAACTCACGCATTTAAAATGGCGTATGATTTCCTGATCCATGCTGAGGAAGAAAGTGTTCCGGCTCAGTATATGATGGTCGGATACCGTCTGGAGAACACGCTGACAGATAATGGCTATGTATCCCGTGGTGTCTGCGAGACAGACGAGAACGGATATCTTGCAGATATCAATGAGAGAACTCACATTGAAAAACGTGACGGCGGAGCAGCTTACACAGAGGACGATGGAAAAACATGGACAGCACTTCCTGTTGACGCACCGGTATCCATGAATATGTGGGGCTTCACCGGCGGATTTATGAAAGAGCTGGAAGCGCGATTTCCTGTATTCCTTGAGAAAAACATTCCGGTCAATCCGCTGAAGTGCGAGTACTTCCTTCCGTTTGTAGTAGATGAACTTCTTAAAGAAAAGAAAGCCACAGTAAAAGTGCTTACCACACAGGATAAATGGTACGGCGTAACTTATAAAGAGGATAAGCCGGTAGTTGTGGCTGCGATCCAGAGCCTGAAGGATCAGGGCCTTTATCCTCAGGGACTGTGGGACTAAGTGATTTTCACAGATCTGAGAGGAAGTCATGTACGAAACCTGGTTTTCTGCTATTGTGGAAAACAGGCAGCAGTGTTAAAATAAACACGAACGCTATAAACCTAATCTGAGGAGGAGAAAAACTATGGCAATTTTAGTAACAGGTGGAGCAGGATACATTGGAAGTCATACAGTTGTAGAGCTGCAGAACGCAGGATATGATGTTGTAGTAGTTGACAATTTGGCTAATTCCAGTGAGAAGGCTCTTGACAGAGTATCCAAGATCACAGGTAAGCCGGTGAAATTTTATAAGGCAGACATTCTGGATCGTGAAGCAATGAATAAGGTTTTTGACAGCGAGAAGATCGATTCCTGTATTCATTTTGCAGGACTGAAAGCAGTAGGTGAATCTGTTGCCAAGCCATGGGAGTACTACGAGAACAATATCGCAGGAACCCTGACACTTGTGGACGTGATGAGAAAACATAATGTAAAGAATATTATTTTCTCTTCCTCAGCAACTGTATACGGCGATCCGGCTATGATCCCGATTACAGAGGAGTGCCCGAAGGGACAGTGCACTAACCCATACGGCTGGACAAAATCCATGCTGGAGCAGATCCTGACAGATATCCAGAAAGCAGATCCGGAGTGGAACGTAGTACTTCTTCGTTACTTCAACCCGATTGGTGCCCATAAGAGCGGAACTATCGGAGAGAACCCGAACGGAATTCCGAACAACCTGATGCCGTATATCACACAGGTTGCAGTAGGCAAGCTGAAAGAGCTTGGCGTGTTCGGAAATGACTACGATACACCGGACGGAACAGGTGTCCGTGACTACATCCACGTAGTAGACCTTGCCAAAGGACATGTAAAAGCTCTTAAGAAACTTGAGGATAATTCCGGCTTAAGCATCTACAACCTTGGAACAGGTAAAGGCTACAGTGTTCTTGACATCGTTAAGAACTTTGAGGCAGCTACAGGGGTTAAGATCCCATACGTGATCAAACCACGCCGTCCAGGCGACATCGCAACCTGCTATTCCGATGCAACCAAGGCAGAGAAAGAACTCGGCTGGAAAGCAGAGAACGGAATCCGCGAAATGTGTGCAGATTCCTGGAAATGGCAGAGCCAGAACCCGAATGGATATGAGGAATAAGGTTTTATAAGTACATAGAAACCTGGATAAAAATGGCAGGCAGCAATAATAGAAGATGCTGCCTGTTGTTTTTTCTGGAAAAAAACGCATATTTTGTTGAAAATAGTGCATTTTTCGCAACTTGACAATGTATATGACCGATGCTAGAATTGACTATGATTTTAAATTGTGTTATATAAGTGCGATTGTGTAAAAAACAGGTGGATTGACCCGATGGCATTACCAAAATATAAGTGTTATCGGGACAGTGCATCCGTTTTGTCATGCTGATAAAGAGCGGAAGAGGTGATTTTTATGCAAAAATGCCTACAGCACGTGGGGGGGGGTACAACTATATTGCGTAAGATTAAAAAGACGGTTTTGCCAGATTAGAAAAAGCTTATAAAAATACTAGGGAGCGAGAAAGTATGAAATACGATGTAATGAATCTGAATACTGTGATGAAACCAGATCCCAAGTGCGGTGGGATGGTATATGCAGAAGCAGAAAAAGATATTCCATTTAAGATCAGACGTATTTACTGCATATATAAAACAGAAGAGGGAATGCACAGAGGTTTTCACGCACATAAAGAGAATTGGCAGCTGCTGTTTTGCCCATATGGTTCTATTGAGATTGTCATAAATGATGGAAAAGAAACAGAGAGTGTTATGCTGGATGATCCAACGAAAGGGCTGATTCTTTATCCGGGACTTTGGAGAGAGATGATTTGGCACCAGAATGAATCTGTTCTTTGTGTGGCTGCTTCTGAGTATTACGACCCGAAAGAATACATAAGAGATTATGATGAATTTGTAAAATACGTGAATTGTAAAGGTGGAAAAGATGAGGTATGATTTGATCAATTTAAGTACGGTAATGAATCCGGATCCTAAACTGGGCGGTCTGTCATTTTTTGAAGGCACAAGAGATATTCCCTTTGAAATAAAAAGACTTTACTGTATTTTTAAAGCAGAACAGGAAACACATAGAGGATTTCGGGCTCATAAAACAAGCAGTCAGCTGCTGTTTTGCCCGTATGGTTCCGTACAGGTATTATTAGATGACGGAAAAAAGAAAGAAAAGATTGTACTGGATGAGCCGCAGAAGGGACTTATCATTTACCCGAATACCTGGAGAGAGCTGACTTGGCTGAAAGATGATTCTGTTTTATGTGTAGCAGTTTCTGAATACTATGATCCGAGTGAAAATACACAGGATTATCAGGAATTTTTACAATATCTGGAAGAAAACAAATAAAAGAAAAAGGAGACAGTTATGAAAGTACCTTTCGTGAGCTTCCTCCCAATGGAGAAAGAACTTGATAAAGATTTAAGAGCAGCTTTTGAGCGTGTTTACACAAGATCATGGTATATTGGCGGTGTAGAAGACGAAGAATTTGAAAAAGCATTTGCACAGTACTGTACCACAGAATATTGTGTAGGTGTTGGAAATGGACTTGATGCGCTTATGCTTGCATTGAAAGCACTTGGAGTTGGAGCAGGGGATGAAGTAATTGTTCCTTCCAATACATATATTGCTACAGCACTTGCTGTTACATATGTAGGCGCAAAACTGGTTTTTGTTGAGCCGGATATCAGAACATTCAACATTAATCCGGAAAATATCGAAGCAGCTATTACAGACAAGACAAAGGCAATCATGCCGGTACACCTTTATGGACAGGCATGTGACATGGATCCGATCATGGAGATCGCTAAGAAACATAACCTTTTTGTTGTAGAAGATTGTGCTCAGGCGCACGGAGCTACATATAAGGGAAAGAAGATAGGATCTTTTGGTGACGCAGCAGGATTTTCATTCTATCCTGGAAAGAATCTTGGTGCATTAGGTGATGCCGGAGCAACTGTTACAAATAATAAAGAACTTGCAGATAAGGTCAGAGCATTAGGAAATTATGGATCTGATTATAAATATCATCACATCTATCAGGGAAATAACAGCCGTCTCGATGAGATGCAGGCAGCATTTCTTTCTGCCAAACTTCCGCATCTTGAAAAGATAAATGTTGAGAGAAGAAGAATTGCCCAGAAATATCTGGATGGAATCAATAACTCAGAGGTTGTTCTGCCATATGTTCCAGAAGACATGGTACCTGTTTGGCATATTTTTGGAATTCGCTGTAAGAGAAGGGCAGAACTTGAGAAGTTCCTGAATGAAGCAGGTATTGGAACAAACAAACATTATCCGATTCCAATGCATCTGCAGGATTGTTATAAAGATCTTGGCTTCAAAGAAGGTGATTTCCCAATCGCAGAGGAAATCAGCGCAACTGAACTCAGCATACCGATGTATTATGGAATGACTGATGAAGAAATTCAGTACGTAATTGATAAGATCAACGAGTTTAAGTAAGCGGAGAAGTTGAGAGTAATGGGAGAAGAAAAGAAAAGTACAGGTGTTTTAGGCAATGCAAGCCTGATATCCAATGAAGAAGAAAGCGTAGCAAGCTATTTAAGGGAAAAAAATCTGCATCATACAAACGATATTTCCCCTAAAGTAAAACCGAAGAACACCATTTATACAAAATACATAAAACGTATTCTGGATATTTGCATTTCACTGCCTATATTTTTGGTATTGCTGCCGCTGAATGTTATCTTTGGCATATGTACAGCACTGGATGTTGGATTTCCTATTTTTTACAAGCAGACCAGAGTAGGAATGGGTGGAAAACATTTTACAATTGTCAAGTTCAGAAATATGAATAACAAAACAGATGCTGACGGAAAACTGCTTCCGCCATCTCAGCGAGTTACAAAATTCGGAAAAATAATGCGCAAATTCTCTCTTGATGAGTTGCTGAATTTCTGGAGTGTTCTGAAAGGAGATATGAGCATTATCGGACCAAGACCGCTGCCTGTTTTTATCTATGAACGCATGAGTGACAGGCATCAGATGCGTTCTGCCGTTCGTCCGGGACTGGAATGCCCGAGAGTAATAGAACTTGATTATGAGGACACCTGCAAGTATCAGAGATCTTACGAAAATGACATCTGGTATGTGGAACATGTAAGTTTTATTCAGGATGTAAAGATGATCTTTCTTCTTATAAAAATGGTATTTAACTTTAAAAAACGCGGCAATCAGGCTAAGGGTGAGGGCGTAAGTTACTTCGTAGGCTATGATGAGGATGGACATGCTTTAAGTATGAATAAATTCCATGCAGTATATGGAAAATTGGAGGAGAACTGATGAAACCTGTTGTACTGGTTACAGCTATCGGAACAGTTACAGCAACTGCGATTGTTACAGAATTAAAGAAAACAAATGAATATTACCTGATCGGTGCGGATATTAATCCAGAGAATCAGATTGCAACTTCTCTTGATGTGGATGAATATCAGGTATTTCCGTATGCGTCAAATGATGATTATTTAGATTTTGTATTAGATTTCTGCAAACAGCATAAAGTTGATTACTATTATGCTGTATTGGATATAGAAGTGGTCAAGATTTCAAGAGCAAGAGATAAATTTGCAGAGATCGGAACAAAACTTTGCATGGCAAATTATGAGTACTGCAGTACCTGCCATTTTAAGAACAGCTTTAATGAGTGGATCAGAAACAATGTTCCAGAGGTCTATATTAAAACATATCAGTCATATGATGAAATCAAAGATTTTCCGGTATTTATCAAGCCTGTAGAAGGGGTTGCAAGTTCAGGGTGCCGGCCAGTGCAGACAATGGAAGCACTGAAAGAGTCGGTATCACTAGAAGCATTCAATAAGAAGATTATTGTACAGGAGCTGGTCAAAGGGGATGTGATCACCGTTGATCTGATCCGCAACAGAAAGACAGGCCAGAAAGCACAGGTTCAGAGAAAAGAACTTCTTCGAAACGGAAATGGATGCGGAATTGCTGTTGAAATTGTTAAGTATCCCCAGCTTGAGGAAATTTGTAATACCCTTATGGAAAAACTGGATCTTAACGGTGTTTCCAATGCAGAGTTCTTCTGTGTTGAAAAAGACGGAGAACCTGTAAAGTTCAGGATTATTGAAATCAACCCAAGATTTTCAGCAGGAAGCAGATACACATGTATGGCTGGCATCAATACTGTTCTGAATGCGAAGAGAATTGCAGATGGAGAGAAATGTGAGTTTGGAACAGTAGAGGCTGGGCAGCATTTTGCAGAGAGGTATGAAGCATACCGGATGAATTGATATCTTTATGGAGGGAAAAAATGCTTAGTAAGGACATTAAAGGGAAAAAGTTATTATTAGTAGGTGGTTTACATACCACAGCAGATCTGGTAGATCTGGCACATCGCAATGGAGTAAAGATCGGTGTTGCCGATTACAATAAAAACACATACTTAAAACAGATTGCAGATTATGCATATGATGTAAATGCATATGATGAGGATGCTATGGCAGCTCTGTGTAAAGACGAGCATATTGACGGTATTATCACTGCATTTAATGAGCGCCTTGGAAGCGTTGTAAGAATGCTTGGTGACAGAGTGGGACTGCCGTTTCCATTTACTGTAGAGCAGATGAAAATGAGCACTAACAAGAAATATTTTAAACACACCTGTATTGAGTACGGAGTTCCTGTCCCAAAGGAATATGTAATCAAAGATATTGAAGATATCCGTAAAACAGAGATTGACTATCCGGTAATCATCAAGCCGGTAGACAGTGCAAGTTCCGTAGGTGTTACACCATGTTTCAATCCAGAAGAACTTGAGAAAGGATTTGAAAAAGCAAAGAGTGCTTCCAAATCAGGAGATGTTATTGTAGAGCAGTATCTGCCATATGATGAGATCAACCTTACATATATTGCACAGGATGGAGATATCCAGCTTGCAGCGATCCATGACAGATATTTTAACACAACACAGAAAAGTGCAACAAAAGCACCAGATCTGTACATTTACCCATCTCGTTATACAGATCTTATTCTGGAGAAATATAACGAGAACATTTTAAATATGCTTCGTTCCATTAGAATCAAAAATGGTTCTCTCTTTATTCAGGCTGTAATCAAAGACAATCAGCTGTACTGTTATGAAGCAGGAATCCGCTTAAATGGATGCAAGACATATCAGATTCTTGAATATGAGAATAACTACAATACTTTTGAGCATCTTATGGAGTTTGCATTAACAGGAAGTATGGGTAAGAAGGTTGAATTTAATCCTAAATTCAAGAGATGGTATGCAACACTTAATGTGTTGGGCGAGCCAGGAGCTACCATAGCCAGATATGAGGGTGAAAAAGAGCTTGAGACATATCCATGGATGATCCATATTGCAAAACGTTACAAAGAGGGTGACACAATTCCGGCAGATTCTGCAGGAACACTTGTACAGGATACAACAAGAATTCATGTTGTTGCTGATACAAAAGAAGAACTCATGGAGCGTATTGACAAAGTAAATGAATTATATAAGATTATTGATCCAGAAGGCAGAAACATTATTCTGACTCCTCATGACACAGAGGAAGTACTCCGTGGATTAAATTACGAATTATAATACAGTTAGGGGATTTATGGGTAAGATATTAATTACAGGAGTTAATGGATACCTTGGCGGGATCATCACAAAGGAAATTCTTGAGAATTCTGATTATGATGTGCTTGCAGTAGCTTCTTCCCAAGAAAAAGTGGAAGACATGCTTACACGGATGCAGATAACAGAGAAAGAAAGAGTAACATTTATGTCAAATGCAGACTGCATCAATATGGACATTCCGCTGGAAGACATTGATGGGGCAGTTCATCTGGCATTTGCAAGAAGAGTCAGACCGGCAGCAGATATTGCTTCCAGTCTGAACTATGCAGAAAGTGTTTTTAAGAAACTGGCAAAGTATGAGGTAGATCGTGTGATCAATATGTCAAGTCAGGGTATTTATGGAAGCACAGAGGAGTTCAGGACAGAGCAGACACCTGCAGCACCGGCAACTCATTATACAATGGCAAAATATGCATCAGAAATACTGTTTAATAATATTATGGAGAAAACTCCGAAACATACATGCTTCAGACTGGATCTTGTTGCACAGAGCCAGAATATTGTGAAAGCACTTTGCAATCAGGCCAAAGAAGGAAAAATCTCCTTAAAAGGCGGAAAACAGATATTCTCCTTTATTGATGGTGAGGATGTAGGAAGAGCTGTGCTGGCAATGCTGAGCGCAGAGGGCACTTGGGACAGAACATATAATGTTGGCTGGAACCGCCGCAGATATAATCTGGTGGAGGTTGCAGATACGATTGCAGATGCAGCAGTAAAATGCGGATTTGAAAGACCAGAGATAACATTGGATGAGCAGGATATCAGTCTCTGGGCAGGAATGGATTCCAGCAGATTTATGGAGAAAACTGGTTGGAGGCCACAGTTGTCCTTAGATAAAACAATACAAAATCTGTTGAAAAGTGTTTAGGTACTTATTTGTAGAAATGTTGATAAGAATAAGAGAATATTTGGGGAAGTATAGATGGATAATAAAGATAACAAGAGCGTGAATGTATTACAGATTACGATAGGCGATGGTAGTTATGGAGGGGTTGCAAGCTTCTTATATTCATATTATTCGCATATGAATCATGATAAGGTTCATTTTGACTTTTTGTATTGTGGTGAGAATTCAATGAAGTCAAAGATGGATACGTCGGTGTTAAAGGAGTCTAAGATAACAACACTTCATGCTTTAAAACCTAAAGGGAATGGAATTAAAGAATACTTAAAATTGGCAAAATTATTAAAAAAATATTTTGGACAAAATCATTATGATATTGTCCATATAAATACAGCTAATGTGTTTGTAAGTGCTATTGTTACACATTTTGCACATAAAGGTTCAATTTGTATAGCTCATTCACATAATACAAAGTCTATCGTAAAAAATAAAAATGTAATAGTAGAGTCTGTAAAAACGTTAATTAGAAAACCATGTAGACAGTATATTCTTGCAAAAGATGAATATTTTTTTGCTTGTTCAAAAGCAGCAGCAGTAAATTTATATGGAAAAAAAATATTATCTTCTGACAAATTTAGAGTTATAAAAAATGCTATAGACATTTCTAAGTACACATACGATACAGAAATCAGAAAACAATACAGAAAATCAGATAAGTTTATCTTCGGGCATGTAGGTAGATTAACAGAACAAAAAAATCCAGAATTTTTAATTCAGGTGTTTTATGAAATTCATAAGAAAAATAAAAATACGGAATTATGGATGATTGGAGAAGGGGAAAAAGAAAAAATTATAAAAAATTTAATTCATCAGTTAGGCTTAGAAGATAGCGTTGTTTTATATGGAAGACGTGGGGATGTTGCTAATATTATGCAGGCAATGGACATGTTTCTACTACCATCTTTGTATGAAGGATTGTCTATTGTAGCAATTGAAGCTCAAGCAGCAGGTCTCCCGATAGTTGCCTCAGATAGTATTTCTCCAGAACACAAAGTATCTAATTTAGTTAGATTTTTACCGTTAGATGATGGAGCTGAAAAATGGGCTGAATATATTCTTGAATATATGGATGAGTTAGAAGGACGAAAATCACCGAAAGAAGAACTGGAAAAAGAAGGATATGAAATTAATACTGCCGCATTGTGGTTAGAAGAATTTTATGCAAATTTGTAATGCACGATTGCTGTGTGGTAGGAGGACTTAGATGCGTTTGGCTAAAAAAAAGGTAAAAATACAGGTAAATAATATTATAGAATGGGGATATGCAATCTTATTTATCTTCTTTATTCCGACATTCATATCGAGGGTAATAAATATTCCATATTGGGGTACAATATGCTATTTATGCATATTGCTTATGGATGCTTATTTTATTTTTAAACGAAAATATCAGAGTGAATTAGTGTTTTGGACGTTTGCTTTTTACGGATACTTTGTTTTGATTACTCTTTTTAAGAATTCAGGTGAAGTGTTAAATGCAACAATGCGTCTTTTCAATGCTGTTTCATTTGTGATTATAGTTGAATATATATTTAATAAATTTGAAATAAAAAAAACCGTATCAATTTTTATGAAATCAATGGAAATATTCAACTATTTAAATCTTTTGTTTATGATTATATATCCAGCTGGTATGTATAAAGTAGTTACAAATGGAGTATATGAAGAAATTGTAAAAGTTGATCGTGGAGCAGTTAGAACAAATGCTAGAGTTTTATGGCTATTAGGACATCAGACAACCTTGAGTAGATTTACTTTACCAGCCATAAGTATAGCATTAATTTATTGTTTTGTAAAAAAGGGTAAATTTGAATGGAATATAAGAAGTGTTATGCTCATTGCAGTTTGCCTATTAGAAACAATTTTTGCTAATTCAGCAGGAAATTATATCTTATTAGGTTTGTTTGTAATGTTATTAGTCATGTTTAAATTCCATGGAAAAATAAAAACGGTATATATATATATTGCAATTGTAGCAACATATGTATTCTTTTTAACAGCTTCTGGACAATTAGCATTGTTTGACTGGATGTCAAAAAGCATGCAGCGTAGTGTACAGATTTCAACAAGGCTTCCAATTTGGATCAATACAATTAAATATTGGATGGAAAAGCCTATATTTGGGTGGGGATATATCAATGAAAGTAGTGATACAATTCGTAGAATGCTAACATTAGGAAATCCGCATTCATCATATTTGTGGGCATTATTTGAAGGTGGAATAGTAGGCCTTCTTTTGATGATTTTATTTTTACAGAAGATTACAAAGGGAATGAAAAAATATTGGAACATCAATGTTGCAAGGATCATATTTGCTGTGTTTGTTTGTTTTATGGTAGGCATGATAGATGATGATTACATTTTTAGATTTCCGCAGGAATTAATGATTTTTTCTATGGTTTATCATATTCCTAAATTTGCAAGTAATCAGATTAAGAAAAATTAGATCAGGAGAGTATTATTATGAATAGAGTGTTTTTTTTAACAAATCATGTTTGTGTAGGTGAATCGGGAGGCGGCCATGGGGTTGAATTCCGTTTATATCAGGCAGATAAAAAGTATAATTTATTTGACAAAGAAGTAATTTATATTTTTGGCGATAGGGTGATTAGAGGTCATGAAGAAACAGGAGCTATAAAGGAAACTAAGGATATGCCTAAACGTTCCGAATTTAGATTAAGTTTGAGAAAGTATATTCCTAGTACATTTAGGCTTATGAAAATGAAAAAAATGTATAATGGAATTGAAGAATATTTAAATAATGTAGATAAAATTTATCACTTCTCAGAAGATGATGTTTATATTTTTCATGATGTAAAAATGGCTAAAGCTTTTTTGTCTAAATATTCATTCTCAAAATGTGCGCTTGTATACCATAAGCAGGGAAGTATATATAATGAGTGGCATGCTGACACTGGATTAAATTCTAATATTATGAAAAAATATTATAATGATATGTTTGAATTTATTGTAAGCAAAGTGAAATTTTTATGCTTCCCATCTAAAGGTTCAGAAGAAAGTCTTGTTGCATCAGCACCAGAATTAAAAACAGCAGTTAACAAAGTTTCAAGGAAATATCTTTATAATGGAGTTTTTTGCCCTGAAATTAAACAATCAGAATTATCTCCATGGATTAAGGAAATTCAAAAATTTGATGGTTTGAAGATGGTTACAGTTGCCAATTTAAACGAAGCAAAGGCAGTTGAAAGAATACCGGAGTATATCTATAATTTAAAAAAGGCAGGATTAAAAGTTAAATGGATTCTTGTTGGAAATGGTGTGAAGGCAACAGAAGTTGAAAAAAATATAAAAGATTATAACATTGAAGAAAATGTAATTTGGAAAAAAGGAAATGTTATGCATTCTGAGTTAATGCAAGTTTTTTCGGTTACAGATTTCTATATATTATTTCATAAATATTCAATCTTTGATTTGTCGACTTTGGAGGCGATGCATTATGGGAACATTCCTGTTTTGACACCTGTTGGGGGAAATAAAGAAATGATATTTGAAAATAGCGGCTTGTTTGTATCCGATTTTGGAAATGTTGAATCATTTATTTCTTATATCAATAACAATTCTTTGGAAGAATTACATGATTTGAATCGCAAAATTAAAAGAGAAAACTTTGATGAAAAAGCGTTCTTGACGCGATATGTTGATTTAATAGCGGAGATGCAGGGAAAATGATATTATTATGTTTATACTTTAATGCTTAGGAAGGATGATTGAGAATGAGCAAAAAATCCCTGCTTAAAAATTCATTATATAATATTTTGTATAAAATTTTAAACATCGTATTTCCTCTGATTACTTCAATGTATGTTGCCAGAATTTTAATGGCAGAGAGTATTGGAAAAGTTGCAGCAGCACAAAACATAGTTTCTTATTTTACTTTACTTGCTGCAATGGGAATACCTACATATGGTGTTAAATTAATTGCCCAATTTAAGCCAAAGACTAAAGAATTAAATAAAGCATTTTCAGAATTGTTTATAATAAATTTTGTTTTAAGTGTTTGTTGTAGTATTTTATACTATGCATTAATTTTATTATGTCCATATTACGATGGAAAGGAAATTTTATATGCTGTCTGTGGCTTAAATATAATTTTTAATATTTTTAATGTTGACTGGTTTTATCAGGGAATTCAAGAGTATGGTTATATAGCAGCTAGGAGTTTTTTGTTTAAGTGCATTTCAATGGTAGCGTTAATAATTTTTGTACGTAATGCTGAAGATTATATATTATATGCACTTATTAGCTCTGGAGCTTTAGTGGGAAATTATATTTTTAATATTTTGCGAATAAGAAGATATATACGATTCACTTTTGAAAATTTAAATTTAGGTGTTCATATAAATCATATTTTTGTACTGTTTATTGCGAGTATTGCAGTTGAAGTATATGTTTTGGCAGATACGACGATGTTGGATATATTATGTAATTCAACTATAGTTGGATATTATACAATGTCAATGAGAGTAATAAAAATTATTAGAGGATTAGTTGTGGCGATTTCAGCAGTTTTTTTGCCTCAATTAAGTTATTACTATTATAATGGGCAGAAAGTTGAATTTTTAAAATTAGCTAATAAAGGCTTACATATATTAACTGCCTTAGCAATTCCAGCAGCAGTAGGAATGTTTTTGATTGCTGATGAAGCAGTAGTACTTTTTTTTGGAAAAAACTTTACAAATTCTATATTTGCAACTCGTATATTATCAATTTCAATTGCAACAGTTGCTTTTAGTAATTATATTGGTATGCAAATTTTAGTTACGATGGGAAAAGAAAAAATAACAACTATTTCTACAGTATGTGGGGCTGTAACTAATATTGTTTTAAACTTTTTTTTGATTCGTAATTATTTTCATAATGGTGCAGCTATCGCTTCAGCAATTACAGAAGGATTAGTTATGATTATTCAGCTTGTATTAGCTGAAAGGTATATTCAGCTTAAGTTTGGAGGAAAAAAGGTTGTCATAGCAACTATTGTAATGGGGATATTTGTGAGTTGTATTAAATTATTATCCGTACCTTTAGTATTTAAATTGTTTTTAGAATGTTTAATTGGAGGTTGTGTATATTTTATAGTGTTATTAGTTTTAAAAGACGAGTTTGCTAATTCAATTTTTAATATTATAACCAGATATACAAAAAGAAAATAAAGATGATTAATAGTAAAGAAGAATATCGAGAATATATTGAAAGAGATGCGATTGCCAATTGGAGAACTACAACAAAATGCAAAATATTTGGAGATGAAGTATGGAAATTTATTATTCAGTTAAGAAAAAAAGAGTATTATACTTCATTTTCAGGAATGAAAAAAATGATTATGCTCCCGGCAATAGTTTGGAATAAATATCTTTTTAGAAGATATTCTAATCTTTGTGGTTTTACTATACCAATTAATGTTTGCGAGAAGGGAATTGCATTACCACATAGAGGTACAATTGTTATAAATACAACTGCTCGAATTGGGGAGAATTGTAGAATCCATCAAGGCGTATCAATTGGATCAACTAATGGATCTAAAAAATCTGCTATAATTGGCAAAAATGTTTTTATTGGAAGTGGTGCACAAATTATAGGAGAAGTTATTATAGAAGATGATGTTGCGATAGGTGCAAATGCAGTTGTAACGAGATCTATCTTAGAAAAGGGAACTACATGGGGGGGAATTCCTGCAAAAAAAATTAGTGATAAAAATTCGCATATGAATTTATGCCCTGGATTATTTGGGGAAAAGAGAGAAAAAGTTTCTCATAATGAAAACTAATTAGAATACTTGCCAGACCCGCTGTTTAAGTGTTAGAATAACATCATCAAGTAATAAGGAGAAAAAACAAAATGTACGATTATCTTATCGTAGGTGCCGGTCTATACGGCGCAGTCTTTGCTCATGAAGCGAAGAAGGCAGGCAAATCTGTTCTCGTAATCGACAAACGTCCGAACATTGCCGGAAATGTGTACACAGAAAAGGTTGAGGGAATCAACGTACATAAATATGGTGCACATATTTTCCATACAAATAACAAGAAGGTATGGAATTACATCACACAGTTTGCTGAGTTCAACCGGTTTACGAACAGCCCGGTTGCCAACTATCATGGAGAGCTGTACAGCCTTCCGTTTAACATGTACACATTTAATAAGATGTGGGGTGTAGTAACACCGGAAGAGGCTGCTGCGAAGATTGAAGAGCAGCGTAAGGCTGCTGGTATCACAGAACCGAAGAATCTGGAAGAGCAGGCGATCAGTCTTGTTGGTACAGATATCTATGAGAAACTTATCAAAGGATATACAGAGAAGCAGTGGGGACGTCCGTGCACAGAGCTTCCGTCCTTTATCATTAAGAGACTTCCGGTTCGTCTTACTTTTGATAACAATTATTTCAATGCTCTTTATCAGGGAATTCCGGTTGGCGGTTATACCAGGATGGTTGCCAATCTTCTGGATGGCATTGAAGTACGTCTGAATGAGGATTACCTTGCAAAAAAAGCAGAGTATGATGCAATGGCAGACAAGGTTATCTACACAGGTGCTATTGATGCATACTTTGGTTACAAGCTGGGTACGCTGGAGTACCGTTCTGTAAGATTTGAGAACGAGACTCTTGATAAGCCGAATTTCCAGGGTAATGCAGCTGTGAACTATACAGATGTAGAGACACCTTGGACACGTATCATTGAGCATAAATGGTTTGAGTTCGGTAAGGATGAGGAAGGCAATGATCTTCCGAAGACGGTGATCAGCCGTGAATACAGTTCTGAGTGGAAACCGGGAGATGAGCCATATTATCCGGTTAATGATGAGAAGAACGGACAGCTTTACGCGCAGTATAAAGAGCTGGCAGAGAAGGAGCCGAAGGTGATCTTTGGAGGTCGTCTTGGTGAGTATAAATATTACGACATGGATGCAGTTATCGCATCTGCACTGGATATGTGCGAGAAAGAGCTGGCATAAGACAGATCCAGTTTAACCGATAAACTGGACTAACAAAAGATAAAATCCTCTTATATTTCGGATCAGACAGGGAAATATAGGAGGATTTTGTCTATATAGAGATACTATAGCATTTATAAAATAATGATATCAAATCTGAGACCTGTATGGATGGTATAGTTGTTTTTGAAATGATGTACTAAGTAAGTGGCGAGGAGAGGAATCAGAATGAAAAGGGGAAAGTATATTTTCGCAGCAGGGGTTGTGTCAGCGGCAATGGCAATGGCAATGAGTATTCCTGTTTATGCGGACCGGTCAGGTAAGGTAGAGCTTCCGCAGGACAGTACCGATTATTATATGACAGTGGATTCCGGAGGAGTTGGAGTTGACATTTATCCGGAAACCAGTGGTAAAAGTGAAAAATTGAATGATAAAACAGTAGAAGACGGAACGGTTTTACACATTGAAGGCGAGACAGAGAAGAATGGTGAAAGCTGGGGATATACAGAATATAATGGAACCCATGGCTACGTTCCTCTCGATGAGCTGAGACCATCAAAAGAAGATGAAATTGCAGCAGAAAAAAATACTACAGAGACAGAAAAGGATAGCACAGCAGTTGAGAAAGACAGTTTAGCAGCAGAAAAGGACAGCACGGCATCAGAAAAAGACAGCACAGTAAAACGGAAAGACAATACGACAAATACCACAGATGGAGAGAATACTGCAGAATCTGAAAAAAGTGGAGAGTCTTCAGGAACGGAGGATCAATCAGTCGTAAAAATGTCACCGGTTCCAACAGAAACTGAAGAATCAGTAAAGCCAAAGCCTGTAAATGGGACTGCAACAGCATCTTTCAAAGAGGAAGAACCCTGGTATCAGAATCCATTTTTGTGGATCGGATGCGCAGCAATACTTGCAGTGATCGGAATTTTAGTTTATCATTTTAACAAGATCAAGTAAGTACCTTGCGAGGCTGCGAATATCCGCTTGACCAAGATCAAGTAAGTTCTTTGCAGAGATGAAATAAGCAGCTAAGTAGTTGTGAATATTCACTTAAGAAAATGGGGATAAAGTAACAATATAAGAAATACAAACGAAAGATAAGAGGAAATCCAGGTGAAGCATTTACATCTGATCAGAAAAAAATTACTGCCATTGTTTATAAGTGCAGTTGTGATGGCAAGCCAGATTCCGGTTGTTGCAGCAGATTTTAGTGATGCAGAGATAGAGGCCGGAGAAGACAGTACAATGCAGGAGAATACTGCAGAGGATTGGAATCAGCAGAGTGAGGAGTCAGGGGAAACAGATACTGATATATACGGAGAAGATATTAGCGGAGCTGTTTCTGAGAGCAGTGAGGAAAACGAGGAAATTTCCCTGCAAGGTTCTGAAACAGATGATACAGCCACAGAAATAGAGCAGTTTTCACTGGAACAGACTGATCCATTCAGTGACGGAGAGACTGAATTTGACAGTAAAGACACCGGAATTGAATATATTAAAGGAAGACCGCTGACAGAAGAGGAAGAGAAGGAACAGCTGGCACCTTTTGACAGCCTGATGTCCTATTCCACAGCCATTGAGATCGGAAATGATACGGGTGAGATTCCGATGGGAAGAGCAGCGGCGTATCCTTCTTACTATAATGCAGCAGAACAGGGATATGTAACTTCTGTAAAAAATCAGGATCCATATGGAATGTGCTGGGCATTTGGAATGGCATCTCTTATGGAGACATCTCTTCTTTCGCAGGGGCTTGGAACGTATGATCTGTCTGAAGAGCATCTTGCATATTTCTGGGCGAACAGAAGCAATGATCCTCTTGGAAATACTGCAGGGGATATTAATCGTCATTATGGAACGGATGATTATGGAAATGTTGATTATCACGAAGGGGGAAATGATCTCCTGGCATCTATGTTTCTGAGTACCTGGTCAGGGATGACGACAGAGGCAGATGTTCCCCTGGCAACAGATTCCACACATACACAGAAGACAGGGGCAATTCCTGCCAGGTCAAAGGAATTCCATTCATCAGCATACTTGAAGAATTCGTATTTTTCGGATTACTCAGTAAGTGCCATGAAGAAGCTTCTGACAGCGAATCACTCCGTTTCGATCATGTATAATGCACAGAACCGATATTATAATGCCAGCACGGCAGCGTATTCTTATCCTACCAGTACCAAGAGTGTAAACCATGTGGTAACAGTGGTTGGATGGGATGATAATTATTCTGCATCGAATTTTGCGGCTGCTTCCAGGGTAACTTCGGACGGTGCATGGATCGTCAAGAACAGCTGGGGTACAGACTGGGGAAAAGATGGCTATTTCTATATGTCCTATGAGGATAAGTCTGTATGTGAACTCGTTGCAGTTACAGTAGCAGCGAAACCGGAGTATGGCAATAATTACTTCTATGACGGAACTTCAGGACTTGCCTCAATCAAAATGTATTCCGGCGAGAAATTTGCCAGCATTTTTAAAGCCAGTGCAGGCAAGGGAAAGGCAGAAAGCCTGGGAGAAGTGGCCCTGGCTTCTATGACAGCCAATAGTTCTTTTACCGTGCAGGTTTATACTAACCTGAAAGATGCCAGTGATCCTACAAGTGGAACTCCTGCTTATGCACAGCCAATATCCTGTGTTCAGTCCATGGCAGGAATAGAAACTTTTAAGATCCCGGAAGTTCTGATCAGTCAGAACAGTTTGTATTCTGTGGTGATAACCAATGCCGGCAGCAAGACATTGAAGTATTACGTGGAAGCAAGTGTGGATTATACATGGTGTAAGTTTGAAGCTTCTGTTTCAGCCGGCCAGAGTTTTATTTATTATCCGGAAGATACAGGCTGGATGGATGCCAAAGAATATAGTCCATCTATAACACCTCGTATCAAAGCACATACCAGAACGCTGAACAGCGCAGCGAAGATGACTCTGTCAGCGTCATCCCTCAGTATGAATGCAGGTGATAAGAAGACACTCAAAGCATCAGCAACCAGAGCTGAGATGACATCTTCAGGAATTACATGGACAAGTTCTGATAAGAATATTGCCACAGTTAGTACGAAAGGCGTGATCACGGCAAAGAAGCCTGGAACAGTGACCATTTCCTGCTATGGAAATAACGCCAAAGGAATCAAAGCTTCCTGCAAAGTTACTGTAAAACTTAAGAAAACTGCAGGAGTAAAGATATCAGGAAAGTCTTACAATAAGATCAATATCGCCTGGTCAGCAGTATCTGGCTGCAACCGTTATGTAGTTTATCGTTCACAGAATGGCGGAAAAGAGAAAAAGCTTACCACTGTCAAAGCTAATGTAAAAACCTGGCAGGATACGGCTGTAAAGACAGGAAACACGTATACTTACCGGGTTCGTGCAGCATATGTGATCAGTGGAAAAACAACAGTGTACGGCGGATATTCAGATAAAGTATCTGCAAAAGCAGAGCCAGGTAAAGCAACTGCGAAAGCCTCTGCAAAAATCGGTCCATATAATATGGTTTCCTGGAATAAGGTCTCAGGGGCCGGCGGATACCGGATCTACCGCAAGGTAAAAGGACAGAACTGGAAATGTATAAAAGAAGTAAAGAGCACGGTATTAAGTTATAAAGATTCCAGTGTTCAGGGAATCACCACTTACGCTTATGCAGTTCGTGCATATCGTACTGTAGGTGGAAAGAAAATCCTGGGTGGTTATAAAGCAAGTAGCTATATCCAGTCTTATCCATTGAAACAGAAGATCTCAAAAATATGCAAAACATCAAGCGGCCTTAAAATTTACTGGAGTACCCAGAAAAAAGCTTCCGGATATCAGATCTACCGGAAAACAAAGAACAGTTCCTGGAAAAAGATCAAAACAATTTCCAATGGAAAGACAGCATCATTTGAGGATAGGACAGCAAAGAAAGGCACAACTTACTATTATGCAGTGCGCGCCGGCGCCAAAACATCCACAGGCAAAACAGTATACGGCAGCTATACAGCAAAAACAGCGAAACGATAATATACAGAATAGAGAAATAGAAAACTCCCGTTTTCCTTCCTGAAAAGACGATCATCAGGCAGTGAAATCGGGAGTTTTTGGTTGAATATGTGTATAGATATCAGGCAGTTACGTAAGAAGATCAGTCGTTGTTGATAACAACACCTTTCTGAAGCATTATATTTGCATAAAGAGCTTTCTCACCTGTGGAGATGATGCAGTAAGCTGTCTTAGCTTCATCATAGAATGCGAAACGCTCGATATTTCCAATTGCTTTTTCGCCACGCTCGTCATGTTTGGACACGATTTCTTTGTATGTATCCCAGATCGGTGTCTCAACATTATCGCCAGGCATTACTTCCATCAGGTTTACCGGATGCTCTACATAAGTATCAAGCGGGAACAGCTTCAGGATCGCATCAAGGATCTCCGGAACACCGTGTCCGTCGCAGCGGATGGTGATAGCGTTCTTTCCCATGGATTCTACAGGGAAATTGCCGTCTGCGATTACAAGACGGTCACTGTGACCCATCTCGCATAATACCTTCAGTAATTCTGGTGATAAGATTTCTGGAATTCCTTTTAACATAGTTAATATCCTCCTAAGATAAATTGATCATTTACAGCATTGCAGAAATTATTGCATCAGGTCAGGCTTAAGATTCAGCTGCTCAGAGAATAATTTATGCAGTTGCCATATCTGCCGGTCATATCAGACGTTCCTGTCCGGCTACAGGTTTTTATATCTTTTATAGATTAATCTAACGGTATTTTATCTTCTTTTCAAGGCAATATTTTCCTTTAAATGATGAATATTTTATGGTTGACAGAAACGTTTCGGAGAGTTATGATGAACCCAAACAGAAACGTTTCGGTTTCTGGACCGACAATAGATATTATTTAGAAAATAAACACAATATTCCAAGGAGGAAAAAGATTATGCCACTGGTTACATCGAAAGAAATGCTGTTAAAAGCACAGAAAGGCGGATACGCAGTAGGAGCATTCAATGCAGAGAATATGGAGATGGTGAAAGCAATCATCCAGGCTGCTGAGGAGCTGAAAGCTCCGGTTATGATCCAGACGACACCATCTACGGTTAAGTATGGTACTGTTGAGACCTATGCAGCGATCGTTGCAGCTGAGGCTGCCAAGGCTTCTGTTCCGGTTTGCCTTCATCTTGACCATGGCAGCAGCTTTGAGCTGGCTATGCAGGCAATGCATGCAGGTTACACATCTGTTATGATCGACGGTTCAAAACTGGATTTTGAGGACAATATTAAAGAGACAAAGAGAGTTGCGGATGTAGCTGCAGCCCTGAACATCCCGTGTGAGGCTGAACTTGGTAAAGTCGGCGGTAAGGAAGATGATCTTGAGGCAGAGGCAGACACCAACACAGATCCGCAGGAAGCAAAAGAATTCGTAGAGCGCACAGGTGTTACCTCCCTTGCAGTTGCAATTGGAACAGCACACGGTTTTTATGTAGGAACTCCGGTTCTTGATAAAGAACGTTTAAGCGAGATCCGTGAAGTTGTTGATATTCCACTTGTTCTTCACGGAGCATCCGGTCTCAGTGATGAGGATGTAAGCGACTGTGTAAAACGTGGTATCTGCAAGGTAAACTTTGCAACAGAGCTTCGCGCGGCATATTCCAAGGCGGTTAAGGAGACATTTGCAGAGAATGAGAATACCATCGATCCGAAAGCATACGGAAAGAAAGCGATTCAGGCTGTAAAAGAGCTTGTTGAGGCTCGTATGAAAGTCTGCGGCTGCGACGGAAAGGCAGAATAAGTATTGCGGTAAAATGCAGATAATGAGGTGATAAGTATGGCAGCGACCATGAAAGATATCGCCAGGCGGACGGGACTTGGGCTTGCAACGATTTCTTCCTATTTTAATGGGGGAAACGTAAGAGAAAAAAACAGAGTAAAGATCGAGGAAGCCATCGAGGAACTGCACTACGAGGTAAATGAGGTGGCCAGAGGACTTAAGACCAATGCCACCAAGACCATCGGCGTGGTGATCCCGGAGCTTAACAATACCTTTTGTGCGGAGATCATCACAGAGATGGAGGATGTCCTGAGAAGTCATGGATATGCGACCATTGTCTGTGACTGCCGTACAGATAAGAAACTGGAGCGGGACGCAGTGGAATTCTTAAGCCGGAAACGTGTGGATGGCATCATCAACATGCCGGTGGACACAGAAGGCAATCACCTGAAAAAATTTCAGAAAACCGGGAAACCGATCGTGCTCATTGATCGTAAGATCCAGGAGATTTCCTGTGACAGTGTTCTTGTGGACAATGAGAAGGCAGCAGAAGATGCCATGAGAGTTTTTTTTCAGGCAGGACACCGCAAAATCGGGATCATCGGCGGCCCGGAGGAGATATCCACAGCGCAGGAACGTCTCCAGGGCTACAAAAGCGCATATGAAAAAGAGAATCTTCCGGTACAGGAATCTCTGATCTATCACGGCGACTATACCATTCAGGGCGGCGTGAAGGGTCTGGAGAAACTTGTGGCGGACAATCCGGATATGACAGCTGTATTTGTCACCAACTATGAGATGACCATGGGGGCGGTGATCGGTGTCAATGAGCTGGCACTTAAAATTCCGGAGCAGCTTTCCATGATCGGGTTTGATAACCTGCAGTTTGCAAGGGCATGTAATCCCAAGCTGACTATCGTTGCTCAGCCTACACCAGGTATTGCAAGAGAGGTGGCCGGCATTATGCTGAAACGACTGGAAGAGGGAGATGCTGGAAATACGGAGCGGATTGCGGAGAAGCTTGACGCAGAGATTATTATGGGGAAATCCGTGCGTGCTATATAAGGAGAAGGAGAAATCACAATGAAACCATATTTACTTGGTATTGATATTGGTACCAGTGCCTGTAAGGTTGCGATCTTTGAGAAATCCGGAAACGTAGTGGCAGCAGCCAACAGCGACTATCCGGTATACTATCCGAAGGAAGGCTGGGCTGAACAGAATCCGGAGGAATGGTGGAGTGCAGTCTGCAGTGCAGTAAAAAAAGCTATCCGGAAAGCAGGTATTGTACCGGATGAGATCGCAGGCATCGGTATTGACGGACAGAGCTGGTCAGCGATTGCCATGGATAAAGATGGTAATGTTCTGACCAACACACCGATCTGGATGGATACAAGAGCACAGTCCATCTGTGACAGGCTGAATGAGGAGATCGGAGCAGATAAGATTTTTGAAGTATCCGGCAACTCGTTGCAGCCGTCTTATACAACAGCGAAGATCCTCTGGTATAAAGAAAACATGCCGGAGGTTTATGAAAAGATAGACAAGATTCTGCAGTCCAACAGCTTTATTGCCTATAAGCTGACGGGTGTTATGAGTCAGGATGTTTCACAGGGATACGGTCTGCACTGCTTTGATATGCGAAGAGCTGTATGGGATGAGGCTATGTGCAGAAGGCTTGGAATTCCCTTGGAATTTCTTCCTGAGATCTGCGACTGCGACCATATAGTAGGTACTGTCACCGAGAAGGCAGCAGAGGAAGCAGGACTTGCAGCAGGAATACCGGTTGTTGCAGGCGGTCTGGATGCAGCATGCGGAACGCTGGGGGCCGGAGTTATCCATCCTGGTGAGACACAGGAGCAGGGCGGACAGGCTGGCGGAATGAGCATATGCATGGATGAATACAAGGCAGATCCAAGACTGATCCTAGGATATCATGTTGTTCCGGGACAGTGGCTCCTTCAGGGCGGCACAACCGGCGGCGGTGGTGTGATGCGCTGGTTTGAGCGTGAGTTTGCAGATTATGAGCGCATGATGTCAGGCGAGGGAAAAGGTTCTTCCCTGAATCAGCTTAATGAGATTGCAGAAAAGATCGCTCCAGGCAGTGACGGTGTTGTATTCCTTCCATATATGTCCGGCGAGCGTTCCCCAATCTGGAATCCAAATGCAAAAGGCGTTTTCTACGGACTGGATTTTGCAAAGACCAAGGGTCATATGGTACGCGCCTGCATGGAAGGTGTGGCACTTTCCCTGAAGCATAATCTTGAGGTTGCAAAAGAAGCAGGGGCAGATGTTGAAGTACTCCGGGCAATGGGAGGATCAGCCAACTCTCTACTCTGGACACAGATCAAATCCGACATCACCGGCAAACCGATCGTAGTGCCGTCATCCGACACAGCTACAACACTTGGTGCAGCGATTCTGGCGGGCATTGGTGTTGGAATGTATAAAGATTATGATGAGGCTATCAGCCTTACTGTAAAAGAAACAAGAAGACATGAACCGAACCCTGAAAACAGGGTTGTTTATGATAAAACCTATAAAACCTATTTAAATCTCTATAAATCTCTTGAACCTATGATGAGAAATGAGGAGGAAAAATAATCATGAAAGCAGCAGTAGTAGTAGCAAATGAAGATGTTCAGTATCAGGAAGTGGAGGAACCTGAGGTAACTCCTGGTCATGTTAAGATCAAAGTAAGATATTCCGGAATCTGCGGATCAGATATCCCGCGTGTATTAAACCATGGCGTACATTTTTATCCGATCGTACTTGGACATGAGTTCTCCGGTGATGTTGTGGAAGTCGGAGAAGGTGTTACAAAGGTAAAAGTCGGAGACCGTGTATCCGGTGCACCGCTTCTTCCATGTATGAAATGTGATGACTGCCAGAAAGGTAATTACTCCCTCTGCAAACATTACAGCTTCATCGGTTCCAGAGAGCAGGGAGCGAATGCAGATTATGTAGTAGTTCCGGAGAAAAATGCTGTACCATTTGCAGACAATGTTCCGTATGAGCAGGGCGCAATGTTTGAGCCTGCAACAGTAGCTATCCACGGTGTATTCCAGAATGATTATCACGGCGGCGAGTATGTGGCGATCCTTGGCGGCGGAACAGTTGGTATGTTCACCATGCAGTGGACAAAGATCTTCGGCTCCAAGAAAGTCGTAGTTTTTGATATCAGCGATGAGAGACTTGCCCTTGCAAAACGTCTCGGTGCAGATGAAGTGATCAACACAAAAGAAGAAGGATATATGGAAAAAGCCATGGCCATCACAGGTGGCAAGGGCTACGGTTTCGTATTCGAGACAGCCGGACAGGTTCCGACCATGCACATGGCGTTCGAGCTTGCAGCAAACAAAGCACATGTATGCTTCATCGGTACTCCTCATGAGAACCTTACTTTCACACCGAAGCAGTGGGAAAATATGAACCGTAAGGAGTTCAAGCTTACCGGTTCCTGGATGTCCTACAGTGCACCATATCCGGGACGTGAGTGGGATCTGACAGCACATTATTTTGCAACAGGTCAGTTGAAATTTGACCCGGGCTTCATCTATAAGAAAATTCCGATGAGCCAGGCTCAGGAGGCCTTCCAGCTGTTCAAGACACCGGGCCTTGTAAAAGGAAAGATCCTTCTTTCCAATGAGGAAGACTGATATGATCCTGACAGTAACCTTAAACGCTGCCATTGACAAGCGTTATGTAGTGGATGATTTTAAAGTGGGCGAAGTAAACCGTGTGCGTGAATGTACCTATGTTCCCGGCGGAAAGGGACTGAATGTTTCCAAGCCGGCGTCTATTTACGGTGCTGAAGTGGTTGCCACAGGGTTTGTGGGCGGCCACGCAGGCAACTATATTGAAGATGCCCTGAAACCTTTTGGTATCAGGAGTGCTTTTTACCATGTTGATGCAGAGAGCCGTTCCTGTATCAATATCTGGGATGAAGTGAATCACGTACAGACAGAATTTCTGGAGCCGGGATTTACTCTTACAGAGACAGATTTTGAGGGATTTGAGAAAAAATTTCGCGATCTTGTAAAAGACGCCTCCGTTGTGGCAATGTCCGGAAGCGTACCGAAGGGGCTTGACGGAACTGCATATCAGCGTCTTGTGAAGATTGTTAAAGATGCAGGAAAGCCGGTGATTCTGGATACCAGCGGCAAACTTCTGGAAGAAGGAATCAAAGCTGCTCCGACACTGATCAAGCCGAATATTGATGAGATCCGTATGCTTACAGGCAAGCACTGCGACGATATCAATGATATCATAGAGGCTGCAAAAGCCATCCACGCAGGCGGTGTGGAGATCGTAGCGGTTTCTCTTGGTGCAGACGGTTCCCTGGCAGTTGGCGACGAAGGAATTTTCCGTGCTGTTGTCCCGAAGATCGATGCAGTGAATACTGTAGGATGTGGCGATTCCATGATCGCAGGCTTTGCACTGGGATTAAGCGAAGGACTTTCCCTGGAGGAGACCTTGCGCAGAGCCAGCGCAATCTCGGCAGCTGCAGCCATGCGCGAGGAGACAGGCTTCTTTGTAATGGAAGATATGGAAGCACTTCTTCCGAAGATTGAGATCAAGCATTTATAAGATCAGCTTATAATAAGAAAATTTTTCATAAAAAGGAGATGTAAAAATGGCAGAAGTTATCAATCCGGCAATCGTGCCGAAAGTGACACTTCCATCCGGCGAGCAGGTTCCATGTGTCGGAATGGGAACATTTGGTTCTGACCGTGTGTCCGCAGAGGATGTATCCGCAGCTGTTGCAGGCGCGATCCGCAGCGGCTACCGTATGTTTGACTGTGCTGCATGCTACGGAAACGAGCATGAGATTGGCCAGGTGTTCAAAGATGCTTTTGACGAAGGTGTTGTAGAGCGTAAAGATCTCTTCATCATGACAAAGGTATGGAACGACATGCACAGAAGAGTAGAGGAAGCATGTGACAAGAGCATCAGGGATCTTCAGTGTGATTATGTAGATATGTACTATATCCACTGGCCATTTCCGAACTATCATGCACCGGGATGTGATGTAGACTCCAGAAATCCTGATTCCAAGCCGTTCAGTGTTGAGGAGTTTATGGACACTTACCGTCAGTGCGAGGCACTGGTAGAAAAAGGAAAGATCCGTTATATCGGTATTTCCAATATGACCATTCCGAAGCTTGAGGCTGTTCTTCCTCTGATGAAGATCAAACCTGCAACCTGTGAGCTTGAGCTTCATGTATGCTTCCAGCAGC
>OLQR01000168.1_pt1 | contig 54650 bp, 42 predicted proteins | sample 1671881 | NCBI WGS metagenome assembly OLQR01 (sample SAMEA3136623, study PRJEB25190) | human gut metagenome | biome: human gut; feature: human-associated habitat; material: faeces | place: Austria | collected 2013 | reverse complement strand
GTACCGCATAATAATACCCCCTCTACTGGGTGTCCAGTAAAGGGGGTACATATCAATCAGAATGTGCTCCGCTTTTTACATATACTTACCAATTTAATCTTTGACCGCATCTACTACAAAATGCCATATATTCACGTTCTATAGTAATTTTACAACGTGGACAAATTGAATATGATGAATACCGTCCGAACGAATAGAACGACATAGATTTTGTTACGTTCATGGGTATGCGATACTTTAACTCAAATATAAGCAAAAATATATTGAGACGGTTTACTCTCAGCCATAATATCTAAATTCGCTGGCAGAAGAGCCCGTTTCAAGTAAAGTACTACCATTGTAAGCATTCAGTTCTACATAGATGCGATACGAATATCCGCGGTCAACCGCCCAATGTTTAGTATCTACTGCCGCATAATGGGTATTTGAAGTAGCCGTCCATGTTTTGATAGTGGTCCATTTCTGGTTTTTCAACTGCTGAAGATGTAGTTTACAAACAGTTTTAGTTACTTGGGGTGATGCTGCACTGCCTGTACCATACACGGTTGCAATTCCCAAAGTCGAAATGCTGATGTCACCGCTTATAGATGAAACATATTTCCAACGTGGCTGCATGGCAGCATTGGAACAAGTAAATACTGCAATCATTACAAGAATGATTGCGATTGCCGATTTCATAAATCTTTTTTTCATAAGCTATCTCCTGTGTGTCGTTCTATATAAATAAACGAGTGCTTTATAGAAGGACTGACAAAATCTCAAAAATAATTCCCGCAGTATCAACTGCAGGAATTAACGGCTATATTTTAGGGATACTTTCAAATATCTGCACAACAACATCTTTGGAAATGTTACCCATAATCCAAAAAGTAATGTCATCGATTACATATGTGGCTATAATACGATCTTGACGTTCGGATATAGTAACATCAGCACCATTGATTTGCAATTTTGTTACTTGTCCACCTTCGGTGTCTATTGATAGTAAGGAAGGATGCAAATCACATTGCATATCATAATAGCTTCCGGTTCCATCTACAAATTGTATATAAATACTAGTATCGGATAGTTCCTGTATAGATTCCACACCAAATTCTTTAGGAGTATATGTTGGTAGATATTTGGTGAATTTCGATGATATCGATGAGGTTCCTTTATTAAATGCAAAGCTTGAGTTATCTTGATCTGAATAGAAGATGAAATTAATAATTGAAGTTCTGAATGCGTTAACGTTGAACATCATAGCAGCACAAACCAAAACAGCAACGAGAATCGCGATACGAATCCTGGAGCGCAATCCTCTTGGGAGGTATGGAGTAGATTGAGGTTTTTGATTCTTTCGAATCAATTTCTTCATTTGCTTTTCAAAAGTAGGGGAGAATTTATGGGCAGGGCTCCCTTCTGAACGTAGTTCTTCATCGGTTTTGAGTTCGATGTTATCGTCATCAGAAATTTGCGATATTGCGACACTAATGAGTTTATCGAAATCCTTATCGGATATTTTCACTGTAAGACACCTTCTTTCGTTAGAATTACTTTAAGTAACTTTTTGGCGCGACTGATGCGTTTGTGAACAGTATTAGTAGAAAGATTTAAAGCAATGCCGATTTCCTCGGTGGTATGATCATATAGGTAGCTTAATTTCAAGACATCTCTATATTTATCCGGTAACTCGCTGATAGCTTGAACAATTGCTTCAACGGTAATCCTGTCGACAATGATATCTTCGGGTCCGGATGAATTATCTGACAAATCCAGTGGTATTTCATAGACGGTATCGGTTGGATGTATACTCCGATAATAATCGATACAGATATTTCGAATAATCATTTTCAAGTAGCTACGATGCTTGTCTACAGGTATTTCAGCAATTCGATTGATATTCTTGGCAACTCGAATGTAGGCTTCGGCAACCATATCTTCGGCGTGCTGAACATCATGAAGAATGCCGTAAGCTATTTGAAACATACCTTGAGAATAGGTTCTGTAAAGAGATTCGAATAAGCATAATTTGGATTGGCGTTCGACTAATGCGAATGAAATCATGTGCAGGACTCCGTAAATTGTATTGATAATATATATTGTATCAGAAAATCGACAATTTGTCGAAAATACTTGGATGACTGCAAAGCCACATATTCAACAGGAGATAGTGTATGAAAGAGATAGCTGGGGGATTGGTTATGCGTGTTATGGTGTTAGCTTATATATCTATTCGAGCAGTGAAATTTCATCGAGAGGGAAAGTTACAATTCTTGAATGTTTATATTCATATATTGAGGATGCCACGCGTGATGGTCAAATAATGTGATATAAGTATATTTAAGATAAGCAGTGGATGAAATGGCTTTCTGCATATTGGAGTAAACATGTTTTTGTGGTAAAATATTAAAAGATTTTGAGATTATGATGTAATAAATTTTTTGAATGGAAGAGTAAAGTAAGTAATCTATGTGGCAGAGGAAAATAAGGAGATAACGAAATGATTAATAGTCTGAATATGGATTTAATGAAAGAACGGATATTCTGCTAGAGTTGATGACGGAGAAAAAGATTGATAAAGAGGAAAGAAGATTGGAAATATTATTTGTGATGCTTATAAATGGGAGGATATAGGATGACAGTTCTGTTAGCAGGCGGAGCGGGCTATATTGGATCACACACAACTGTACAGCTTTTGATGAATGGATATGACGTAGTAATCGTGGATGATTACAGTAATAGCTGTCCGGAAGTCATCAATCGTATCAAAGAAATTGCTGGAAAGCAGGTTCGCACTTACGCGGTTGATATAAAAGATAAAGTTAAAGTACAGCAGATTTTCGCAGAAAACAATATTGACTGCGTTATTCACTTTGCAGGGCTGAAAGCGGTTGGCGAGTCGGTACAACAACCGCTAAAGTACTACCGTAATAACATCGACACCACGCTGACTCTGCTCGAATGTATGCAGGAGGCAGGCGTCAAGCAGTTTGTTTTCTCGTCTTCGGCAACGGTTTACGGCAAGGAGAATGCGATTCCATACATCGAGACGATGAAGCGCGGCAGCTGCTCCAATCCGTACGGCTGGACCAAGGTCTTGATGGAGGAGATTCTCGAGGACGCCGCAAAGGCTGATTCTGAATTGACCGTTGTTCTTTTACGCTACTTTAACCCGATTGGCGCACACGAATCCGGCCGTATGGGCGAGGATCCGCAAGGTATTCCAAACAATCTCATGCCGTATATCGCGCAGGTTGCCGTCGGCCGCCGCGATCATCTCACGATTTTCGGTAATGATTATCCGACACCGGACGGCACCTGCCGCCGTGATTATATCCACGTGATGGACCTCGCAGACGGTCATGTGAAAGCGGTCGAGTACGCCGCACAGCACAAGGGCGTTGAGGTATTCAACCTCGGCACTGGCACGCCGTACAGCGTGCTCGAGATCGTGCATGCATTTGAGAACGCAACTGGTGTTGCAATCAAGTATGAATTCGGTGTTCGCCGTGCAGGCGATTTGCCGGAGTTTTGGGCAAATGCCGATAAGGCCGCACAGGCGCTCGGTTGGAAGGCGGAACGCGATTTGACGGCGATGTGCAGAGATACCTGGTGCTGGCAAAGCGGAAACCCGAAGGGATATAAGAATAAGTAATGAAGGAATCGAGAACGAATGATAGCTATTGATATTTAGTGTTATTAACTGTTATTAACTGGCGTTTTTCACCAAAGGCTTGAGATGTGTTAGGGGTTAGTTATTGTGTTTTGGGTATTATAAATCATGATTTAGGAAATGGATTGAAGAGAAAAATGTCAGATGTTTCAAAAATAACGTTTGAATATCTCCCTGAAAGTATTGTTGTTTAAAGGCAGATTTGATATAATAAATTTGGTTCTATAAAAGTAGCCCAAAGTTGAGTATATTAGTTATATGCGCATGAAACATAGTGACGCTTGGGAAAATATTCAATAACATTAAGAGTGCAAGAAAGTGTTACTTAGAGAAAATAATGGGTGTCTTGACGCAGTGTATAGATGTTCAAGAAGTAGATAAAGAAAGATATCTTAAGACACTAAATATCAAAATTGAGGATACATAGATGAAAGGCATTATTTTAGCAGGCGGTAGCGGTACGAGACTGTATCCGCTGACCATGGTAACGAGCAAGCAGCTTTTGCCGATTTACGATAAGCCGATGATTTATTATCCGCTTTCCACGCTGATGCTGGCTGGAATTCGGGATATACTAATCATCTCGACACCGACGGATCTGCCAAATTTCGAACGTCTGCTCGGTGACGGCAGTCATTACGGCATCAACCTGTCGTATAAGGTGCAGCCATCTCCGGATGGCCTTGCGCAGGCGTTCACGCTTGGCGAGGAGTTTATTGGTAATGAGCCGTGCGCGATGGTGCTCGGCGACAATATTTTCTATGGTGCAGGTCTGAGTGAGCGCTTGAAAGCCGCTGCAGAGGCAGCACAGAATGGTCGGGCGACCGTATTTGGTTACTACGTCAACGACCCGGAGCGCTTTGGTATCGTGGAATTTGATGAGGCAGGCCACGTGATTTCTGTCGAAGAAAAGCCCAAGCAGCCGAAATCCAACTACGCAATCACCGGCCTGTACTTCTATGACAAGCGCGTTGTGGAGCTGGCAAAGCAGGTCAAGCCGTCTGCACGCGGCGAGCTGGAAATTACCGATCTTAACCGTATGTACCTCGAGGACGGCACACTCAATGTACAGCTTCTCGGCCGCGGCTACGCATGGCTGGACACCGGCACGATGGACACGCTCGTTGAGGCAGCGGAGTTTGTGCAGGTTATCGAGCAAAGACAGGGCATCATGATTTCCGCACCCGAGGAAATCGCATATCGCCACGGCTGGATTACGCGCGAGGAACTGCTCAAATCGGCGGATACATACGGAAAATCTCCGTACGGTGAGCATTTACACCGCGTAGCAGACGGAAAAATTCGATATTAAGAAGGTAAGGGCATGGAGATTATCAAAACGAAAATTGACGGCGTTGTCATCGTGGAACCTAAGGTGTTCGGCGACCATCGCGGTTTTTTTATGGAAAGCTGGTCCAAGCGCACATTTGAGGAGGCCGGTCTGCACTACGATTTCGTGCAGGACAACCACTCGTCCTCAACTGTGAAGGGCACGCTGCGCGGTATTCATTTCCAGCGCGGCGACAAGGCGCAAGCAAAGCTCGTGCGCTGCGCACGCGGCGCGGTGCTCGATGTTGCGGTTGACCTGCGTCCGTCCAGCCCGACTTATAAGCAGTGGGTTGCGGTCGAGCTGAGCGAGGAGAACAAGCGTCAGCTGATGATTCCGCGCGGCTTTGGTCACGGCTTTGTGACGCTGACCGATCATGTGGAATTTTTGTATAAGGCGGACAATTATTACGCGCCCGAGGCAGACGGCGGCATTCGCTGGAACGACCCGGAGCTTGGCATTGACTGGGGCGTAACTGACCCGGTTTTGTCCGAAAAGGATACGAAATCGCCGTTTTTAAAGGACGCTGTGACTGGCTTTGAGGACTGGTAATATGAAGATTTTAGTAACCGGCGGTGCCGGATTTATTGGCGGCAACTTTGTGCATTTTATGCTCAAAGAGCATCCGCAGGACGATATTCTGTGTGTGGACGCACTGACCTACGCAGGCAACATGGAGACGCTTGCGTCTGTGATAGACAATCCGCATTTCAAGTTTATCAAGGCGGATATTGCTGACCGTGAGGCGATTTACAGCATTTTCAAGCAGGAAAAGCCAGAAATCGTAGTTAACTTCGCAGCGGAGAGCCACGTTGACCGCTCGATTGAGAATCCGTCCATTTTCCTGCAGACCAACGTCATGGGTACGCAAGTGTTGCTCGACGCGTGCCGCAAGTACGGAATCAAGCGCTATCATCAGGTTTCGACTGACGAAGTGTACGGCGACCTGCCGCTTGATCGTCCCGACCTGTTTTTCACCGAGGAAACCCCGATTCACACCTCCAGCCCGTACTCGGCGAGCAAGGCAAGTGCTGACCTGCTCGTGCAGGCGTACCACCGCACGTTCGGCGTGCCGGTGACGATTTCGCGCTGTTCGAACAATTACGGCCCGTATCATTTCCCGGAAAAGCTGATTCCGCTGATGATTGCGAACGTGCTGAACGATAAGCCGCTGCCGGTCTACGGTGACGGCAAGAACGTCCGCGACTGGCTGTACGTGGAGGACCACTGCCGCGCAATTGACCTTATCATTCGCAACGGCCGCGTCGGCGAGGTTTACAACGTCGGCGGCCACAACGAAAAGACCAATCTCGAGGTCGTGCAGCTGATTATTGCGGCGCTCGGCAAGGGCGAGATCAAGTTTGTGCGCGACCGTGCAGGCCACGATCGTCGCTACGCGATCGACCCGACCAAGATTCACAACGAGCTCGGCTGGCTGCCGCAGACCAGATTTGAGGACGGTATTCAGAAAACTATTCAGTGGTATCTGGACAACAAATCGTGGTGGGAAAACATTATTTCCGGAGAATATCAGAAGTATTATGAACGAATGTATGGAAATCGATAAGCCGCTTATCACCATCGTGATGGCGGTTTATGAACCGAATATGCAGTGGCTCAAGGAGCAGCTTTTGAGCCTTGAGGCACAGACGTATCCGAATCTGGAGCTGATTATCCGCGACGATTGTTCGCCGACCGTGCCGTTTGAGCAGATTTGCGAGTGTACGGCGACGTGTATTCGGTCGTTTCCATATGAAATCTCGCGCAATGAGCGCAATGTTGGCTCTAACCAGACGTTTGAGTGGCTGACGCAGCAGGCGCGCGGTGAGTATATCGCGTACTGCGATCAGGATGATGTCTGGCTGAGCGAAAAAATAGAAACGCTGTATCAAGCTATTTTATCACAAAATGCAGTAATGAGCTATTGCGATATGGCAGTTATTGATGCAAAAAGTGATGTGATTGCGACTTCATTAAGGCAAATCAGACCACGGTTAGGGTATTTAACAGGTTCTGCGCTGATGAAGTCGTATTTTTTTAGAAACTGCACGGCAGGGTGTTCTATGCTGATGCGGGCAGATATTGCAAAGCAGGTAGTGCCGTTTCCCAAACAGACAGTGGCAGACCATTGGCTTGCAATCTGGGCGGCATATAGCGGCAGTATTGCATTTGTAGATAAAGCAATGCTGAAATACCGCCAGCATTCACGAAACCAAACGGGTATTTTGAGCGGAGTAACAGATAAAGAAAGCTATCGTGTAAAACGGATACTGCCGCTGAAGGAACGTTTGAATATGCTGAAAGAGCGTATAGATGTACAGCAGAATTTACAGGATTTTGTGCAGGCCCGCATTGAAAATCGGGTTCTGGGCATTTGGAAAGGTAGAAAGTTCAGCCCGAAAGAAGCTGGATTTGAAATCATCATGAATCTGTTGCCGGAGAAATTGTTTCAGGCAATCATATCGAGGATCAGAAAATGAAAATTTTAGTTACCGGAGTAGGCGGACAGCTTGGATATGACGTATGCAAGGTTCTAGACGCACGCAAAATTGAAAACAGGGGCGTTGATCTGGCGGATTTTGACATCACGGACGCACAGGCAGCGCATGATTATATTGCCGCATACCGTCCGGATGCGGTTATTCACTGTTCGGCGTGGACCGCCGTAGACAAGGCGGAGGACGAGTTGGACAAGGTTCGTGCGGTCAACACCGAAGGTCCACGTAATATTGCGAAGGCCTGCAAGGAGACCGGCGCGAAAATGCTGTACATCTCGACCGATTACGTGTTCCCTGGTACGGGTGAACGGTTCTATGAGCCGGACGATCCGACCGGCCCGCTCGGCGCTTACGGTGCGACTAAGCTTGGCGGCGAACTGGCTGTCAAGGAGCAGCTGGATAACTATTTTATCGTCCGTATTTCGTGGGTGTTCGGCAAGAACGGCAACAATTTTGTCAAGACCATGCTGCGTCTTGCGGAGACGCACGACAAGCTGAATGTAGTCTGCGACCAGATTGGCAGCCCGACGTACACAGCGGATTTGGCGCCGCTGCTGTGCGACATGATCGTGACCGAAAAGTACGGAACGTACCATGCAACCAACGAGGGTATCTGCTCATGGGCGGATTTCGCAGAGGCGATTTTTGAACTGGCTGGCAAGAAGGTTCAGGTAAATCACATCTCGACCAGCGAGTACCCGACCCGTGCGGTGCGTCCGCTCAATTCGCGTATGAGCAAGAATAAGCTGGAGCAGATGGGATTCTCGCGTCTGCCGCACTGGAAGGACGCGCTGGAAAGATATTTGAAAGAACTGGAGATTTTGAAGTAATGCATCTTATTAAAAAAGCTCGAGCAGCTTATCAGAAATACTGGTTTCTGCTCACACAATTGGTAAGTCGAGACTTTAAGACAAAATATAAGCGCAGTGTACTTGGTGTGCTGTGGAGCATGCTGAATCCGTTGCTTACGATGGGAGTACAGTATATCGTCTTCTCAGAATTATTCCGTTGGGATATTGATAATTTTGCTGTTTATCTGCTGATTGGTACGGTAATGTTTAACTTCTTTACGGAGTCGACGGGACAGGCACTGGTTTCTATTACCGGCAGTGCGTCGCTGATTACAAAGGTATATGTGCCGACTTATATTTTCCCGGTTTCTAAAGTGCTTTCGTCGTGTATTAACTTGGGATTTTCGACTTTGGCATTGTATGCAATTTTGCTTATCCAAGGGGTACCGCTGAATATCTATCATTTGCTGATGCCGTTTGGATATGTGTGTCTGATTGCATTTGCGATTGGCATCGGACTGATTCTGGCCTCTATGATGGTATATTTCCGCGATACGCAGTTTTTGTACGGCATTGTAACGGTTCTGTGGATGTATCTGACGCCGTTGTTCTATCCGATCGACATCGTGCCGGCACGTTTTCTACCGATTATCAAGTGCAATCCGATGTTTCACTTCATTCGTTATGTGCGTAATATCATTTTGGATGCTTCGCTTCCGACGCTTCGTGCACATTTGGTTTGTCTGCTTTTTGCTTTTGGTACCTTGGGTATCGGCTGGGCAATTTTCCAGAAGGCAAAGAAAAACTTTATTCTGAATATTTGAGGTTATGTGATGATTTACGTAGATAATGTAACGATGAATTATCGTATTCAGCAGGAGAATATTAAAAGTATTAAAGAATATCTGGTCAATGTTCTGCGTGGCAAGATTTCGTATAAGGAATTTTGTGCGCTGAACCAAGTGAATCTGCATATCAACCGAGGAGAAGTGTGCGGCATTGTAGGACGCAATGGTGCGGGCAAGTCAACACTTTTGAAGGTCATCGCAGGCGTACTGACACCGACATCGGGCCATGTTCAAATCAATGGCAATATTGCCCCGATGCTGGAGCTTGGTGCAGGCTTTGACCAGGATTTGACCGCAAAAGAAAACATCTTTCTGAATGGCGCGATTTTAGGCTATTCGAAGAAGTTCCTTGAGGAGAAATATGACGATATTATTGAGTTTTCAGAGCTGAAAGACTTTATCGATCAGCCGGTTCGTACATTTTCCTCCGGTATGATGATGCGTCTGGCGTTCTCTATTGCAACACTAGTAGAACCGGAAGTACTGATCGTTGACGAGATTTTGTCCGTTGGTGATGGACATTTCCAGAAGAAAAGTGAAAAACGTATGCGCGAGCTGATGAGCGGCGGTACTACGGTTCTTATGGTTTCGCATGCGCTGAAGCAGATTCGCGATCTCTGTAATCGTGTTGTCTGGCTGGAACACGGAAAGGTCATTATGGATGGACCGACACAGGAAGTGTGCGATGCATATGAGCAAACGCAGAATTGATAGCAATCGTTTGATTTCACTATGGGGGATCGACTTATGAGTGATGAAAGAAAATATTCGGACGGTGATATTGAGAATAAAATTGCTCGATATCTATCTGAACATAATGGAAATACGACTAATATTATTCAGGATCTTCCAGAGGGGACGGTATTTCATAACTTTACCAGCGCGCGGAGCAATTTGATTTCATGGTATCCGTTTTTATCGAATGATCGTGTTTTAGAAATTGGTGCTGGTATGGGCGCGTTGACAGTGCAGCTAGCTCAAATGTGCAGACAGGTTGTTGCATTGGAGCCCTCTATAAAAAGAGCACAGATTATTTCTTTGCGCTGTCAGCAATATTCTAATGTGGAAGTTGTACCGCAAGGCATTGATAAATACCGCAGTGAGGAAAAATTTGATTACGTGCTGCTTATTGGTGTATTAGAATATGCAGGTATTTCGCTAAAGGGAAATCATCCGTGGAAATCCATGCTGAATATGATTAAACCTTTCCTCAAAGAGAACGGCAAGGTACTGTTGGCAATTGAAAATAAGTTTGGATTAAAGTATTGGTGTGGTGCAGCCGAAGATCATACGGGAATTCCGTTTGATTCGATTAATAACTATCAGAAAAGCAAGGGGACTACAGATCGCTACCAAGGTACAGCAGGCGTACGTACGTTTTCTAAGGCAGAATTAAATAATATGTTTGAGCAAACAGGCTTGCGAGCATTGAAATATTATTATCCGCTGCCAGATTATAAATTTCCAATGCTTATTTTAAGCGATGAAAGTACAGATAAGCAGATGGTTGCGGACGTTAAATACAATTATCCAGAAGAGTCGTATCTGATAGCTGATCCGAGAAAGATTTTTTCAGAAATCGTTCAAAATGATTGCATGGATTTCTTTGCGAATTCGTTCTTGATAGAGATCGGGATAGAAGGATCGTCTGCGCAAGCATGCAATAGAGATACCATTACGTTAAAACGAGACTATAAACCACAATATCGTATTGACACTATTCTGGAGAAAAATATTGTATTGAGAAAGTCTGAAAATACTCTTGCAGATGAGCATCTTGCTGACTTGGTGGAAAATACAGAAATTCTGCTGGGAAAGGGTATCCCATGTGTAAAACAAATGAAGATTTGCAACGGAGCAACAGAAGCAGTTCGTGTAGATGCACCTAGGGCAGATGAGGTATTTAAACAGGCAATAAATGATGAAGATTTTTCTTTAGCATTTGAAATGCTCGAAAAACTTCGGACATATATTTTGAAAAGCGGTTCGATAGTTGAGAAAAACGGACAGGCAGTACTAGAAGAAGGTTTTCCGGATTTAACTTTTCGAAACAGCTTCTGGACGAATAACGATTTGCTGTTTTTCGATCAAGAATGGAAAACAAAATATGTATCGATGGATTTCATCATGTTTCGATCCGTCAAATACGCAGCAGGTACAGATAATGCTTTGTATCGAGCAGTGCTTCAATATTGCGGATTATCGACAGAAAGGATGCAACAGCTGGAGCTGCAAGAGAAGGATTTTCTAAACAGTTTAATGGATTCGGAAAACTGTACATGGTTCGATAAGACGATGTATCAGGACCGCTTACTTTATGAGAATAAAGTTGCGGCACAGCTTGCCAATAAAGACGCGCATATTGATCAATTGGAGCAGAGTGAACGTGACTTACAACAGAGTATTTACACACTTCAACAGGAGTTGAATGATAAGTGTGATGAAAAGGTTGTTCTGTTGCAGCAAATCTCAAATGAAAAAGCGCAAAATGTTTCTCTTACTCAGCAGCTCAATAACAAACAAGGCCACATCGAATTACTGCTTGAAAGTGACCGTGAACTAGAACGCATCAAGAACTCTCGTTCTTGGCGATACATGGGTTATGTATGGAAAATCCGTGATGTACTCATCCCTTGCGGGAGCAAGCGAAGAATGATTGGAAAAATCATCGTAAAGTTTGTGAAACATCCGATTCGTTTCATTGGAAAGTGCTCTCCAGCACGTATTTATAAATTCTTTATGACCTTGAAACGCGAGGGAACAGAAGGTGTCAGCCGACGCCTTGATGATTGCCTAATCGGAAACAATATTCAGAAGACACAACTGGTACTAAATGAAGTGAATTTGACGGCACAGAAAACAGCAGACGATTATGAAGTACTGTATGTTCCTGCGCAGGACAAGCCGGTCATTTCCATTGTTATTCCGGTATATAACCAGTTTGAATATACGTATCTCTGTATCAAATCTATTCTGGAGAACAGCGGCGATGTTGCATATGAAATTATCATTGCGGATGACTGCTCGATTGATTTGACAACGAAAATTGATGAAATCATTCACGGCGTACACACGATTCATAACGAAAGCAATCTTCGTTTCCTGCGTAACTGCAATAATGCGGCTAAACAGGCGCGAGGACAGTACATTCTGTTTCTGAATAATGATACGCAAGTGCAGGCGGATTGGCTTGCTCCGCTCATTGAGTTGATCGAGCGGGATGACAGCATTGGCATGGTCGGCTCTAAGCTGGTATATCCAGATGGTCGCTTGCAGGAAGCGGGCGGCATTCTCTGGCAGGACGGCAGTGCGTGGAATTATGGTAATCGTGCAAATCCGGATGAACCGGAATTCAATTATGTGAAGGAAGCTGACTATATTTCTGGTGCAGCAATTATGATCAGAAAATCACTGTGGGAAGAAATCGGCGGCTTTGACGAGCGATTTGTACCGGCTTACTGTGAGGACAGCGATTTGGCGTTCGAGGTTCGCAAGCATGGCTGTAAAGTCATGTACCAGCCGAAATCGGTTGTTGTTCACTTTGAGGGTGTTTCTAACGGTACAGACACTACGAGCGGTCAAAAGGCATATCAGGTGACGAATCAGAAAAAGTTCCTTGAAAAATGGCAGCGGGAACTTCAGGAAAATCATTTGCCGAATGCGGTTGATCCGTTCCGCGCACGTGAACGTTCGGTACATAAGAAAATTCTGTTGATGGTTGATCATTACGTACCGCATTACGATAAGGATGCTGGCAGTCGTACGGTGTATCAGTATCTGCAGCTGTTTGTTAATCAGGGCTTCAGCGTAAAATTCATCGGTGATAATTTCTTTGCTCATCAGCCGTATACGGATACGTTGCAGCAGATGGGCGTTGAAGTGCTTTACGGACCGTATTATGCAAAGCACTGGAAGGACTGGCTGAAAGAAAACGGCAAGGACATTGGCTATGTATTTCTCAACAGGCCGCATATTTCGGTGAAGTACATCGATGCAGTCCGTGAATTCACGAATGCGCGTGTTATTTATTATGGACACGATCTGCATTTTCTCCGTGAAAAACGTGAGTATGAGTTGACCGGAGATGCAGCACTGCTGCAATCCTCGGCAGATTGGGAGAAGAAGGAGCTGGAGCTGATTCTCGCTGCTGACATGGCGTATTATCCTTCCTATGTCGAAGAACAGGCAATCCATGAGATTGCACCGCAGGCTAAGGTGAAGGCAATCCCTGCATACCTTTTCTCGGATGTGGAGGAGTGCGAATATCACTTCGATAAGCGAAAAGATCTGATGTTCATCGGAGGCTTTGGCCATCGACCGAACGTGGATGCAGTGAAGTGGCTGGCAAATGAAATTATGCCTGCGCTGGTAAAGAAACTGCCGGATATTCGTGTATATATTCTGGGTTCTAATCCGCCTGAAGAGGTAAAACAGCTGGCAACCGAAAATCTCTTGATTAAAGGCTTTGTCACGGATGAAGAATTGCAGGAATATTATCAGAACTGCCGAATTTCTATTGTTCCGTTGAGATATGGTGCGGGCATCAAGGGCAAGGTGATCGAAGCAATGCGTTTCGGTACGCCTGTAATGACGACAAGTGTGGGCGCGGAAGGCATAAAGGGTGCAGAAAGCATTCTGGACATTGCCGATGAGGCAGCTGATTTTGTCGAGCAGCTTGCAGCATTGTACCAGAATGAAGCAGAGCTGGTACGCAGAAGCAAGTCTTCGTACCAGTATATCCGAGATAACTTCTCGTTTGAGAATGCGAAAAAGGTCATTGGACCAGAATTTGATTTGGAGTAAAGATATGATTATTCGATCTAAGGCACCGCTTCGGCTCGGATTGGCAGGTGGGGGTACGGACGTATCCCCTTACTGCGATTACTATGGCGGCACGGTGCTCAATGTTACGATTGATATGTATGCGTATTGCACGATTGAGCCAACAGAAGACGGGGAAATTGAATTCTACGCGGCTGATCGTAACGAACGTGTACAAGCGGATTCGGTATCGGAATTGCCGATAGAGGGAGATCTGCTGCTGCATCGCGGAGTATATAACCGCATTGTTTCTGATTACTGCGGCGGTAAGCCGTTGTCATTTAGGATGACTACCTACTCCGATGCACCGGCAGGAAGTGGTTTAGGTTCGTCCTCTACAATGGTGGTTGCAATCATCAAGGCCTATATGGAATGGCTGAATCTGCCGCTTGGGGAATATGATATTGCCGCTTTGGCATATCAGATTGAGCGTGTTGATCTGGGACTTTCAGGCGGTAAGCAGGATCAGTATGCAGCGACATTTGGCGGCTTTAACTTTATCGAATTCGAAAAAGATGACCGCGTCATCGTCAATCCGCTGCGAATCAAAAATTGGATTAAAAATGAATTAGAAAATTCACTGATTCTGTATTATACGGGCACTTCACGTGACAGCGCAAAGATCATTGATGAGCAGATTAAGAGCACTAAAGAGAAAAACAGTAATTCTCTTGAGGGAATGCACACACTGAAACGAGAAGCATATGTCATGAAGGAGTGTATTCTAAAGGGCGATTTCGACGGCTTTGCAGCATGCCTTCAGCGTGGCTGGGAAGCAAAGAAAAAGACCGCATCTGTAATTTCGAATCCGTTTATCGATGAGATGTACCGTTTCGTTATGGATAACGGTGCAAAGGCGGCAAAGATTAGCGGAGCTGGCGGCGGCGGATTTATGATGATTTACTGTGATCCGGTTCAGCGTTTCAGCTTGGTTGAAAAATTAAAGAAAACGCAGGGAACTGTCATGCTGACCAGCTTTACGGAGCGCGGTACGCAGGCATGGACGCTGTATGGATGACCCAATAGAAAGGCAGCTTTTATGAGAGAAACGACAATGAAAATTCTGCAGGAGTTAGAGCAAAGGTATCCTGCATTAAAAACCTGTATGCCGGAAATCACACAGGCAGCCTCAGCATTGGTGTCCTGCTTCTGGCAGGATGGAAAACTGCTGGCGTGCGGAAACGGCGGCAGCGCAGCAGATTGCGAACATATTGTCGGAGAACTTATGAAAGCGTTTCGCCTGCATCGCCGTTTAGATACGGACAAGCAGAGGCAAATCCGAGAAACTTATCCAGAGCAGGCGGACGTGATGATTGCGAATTTGCAGCGAGCGGTGCCAGCAATCTCCTTAGTCAGCCAGACGGCTTTGATGACGGCATTTGGAAATGACGTTTCAGCACAAATGCTGTTCGCACAGCAGGTATTGAGCTATGGTCGTCCGGGGGATTATCTGTTGGCAATCAGTACATCGGGCAACTCGGAGAATATTCTCCATGCGGCAAGACTTGCACATATTCAAGGGGTACGTGTGATTGCGCTGACGGGCAATGACGGAGGCAAACTGAAGGCATTAAGCGATATTGCTATCTGCGTACCGGCGGATATTACATATCAGATTCAGGAGCTCCATTTGCCGGTATATCATTGCCTGTGTGCCTGCGTTGAAAACGAACTTTTTGGTGAGGACTGATCATGGAAGCAATTGTATTAGCAGGCGGTTTTGGAACCCGCTTGGCGCATGTTGTATCAGATGTGCCGAAACCTATGGCACCCGTATGCAATAGGCCGTTTCTGCGTTTCATACTGGATGATCTGCAGGCAAAGGGCATCGAGCGGGTTGTACTCGCAGTTGGCTATAAGCAGGAAGTGATTCGAGACTACTTCGGCGCACATTATCGTGGAATGCAGATTGTGTATTCATCTGAGGATACGCCATTGTTTACTGGCGGCGCAATAAAAAAAGCACTGCAGTTATGCAGTGCAGAGCGTGTATTTGTTGTGAATGGAGATACCTTCTTCGATGTGGACCTGCAGACAATGCAGAGAGAAAGTGCACCGCTCGTTGTAGCCGTGAAGCGAATGAAGAAATTTTCGCGCTATGGAACTGTTCAGATTGAAGACGGTCGGATTCAGGCGTTTCGAGAGAAACAGCCGTGCGATGAAGGCTTGATTAACGGCGGTATCTATCTGGTAAATAGAACGATTCTTGAAGATTATCCTAAGGACAAGTTTTCGTTTGAGAATGAGATTCTGGAAACAAAAACAGCAGAAATAGAGATGGCTGCTGTGGAGAGCGAAGGATATTTCATCGACATCGGTATTCCGGAGGATTACGCCGCAGCACAGGAAACGATGAAAGAACGTGCTCCAATCAATAAAGCGGCTTTCTTCGATAGAGATGGTACGATCAATGTAGATATTCATTATCTGCATCGACCGGAAGATTTGCAGTTTATTGCTGGTATGCCTGAGTTCATCCGTAAATGGAATGACTGGGGATATAAGGTCATCGTAGTGACCAATCAGGCTGGTATTGCACGCGGATATTATGGCGAAAAAGAAATGCGAGCACTTCACCGCTATATGAATGAAAGACTGACGGAGTACGGAGCGCATATCGATGCGTTTTACTATTGCCCACACCATCCGGAGATTACAGGACCGTGTCATTGCCGTAAGCCGGAACCAGGCATGATCGAGGACGCGATTCAAGAGTTTGATCTTGATCCGGCACAGTGTATCCTGTTTGGCGATAAGCCGTGGGATGTGGAAGCAGGGGAGAAGTGTGATGTCTTCGGGATAATACTTCCAGATAAAAGTGGTGTTTAAAAGGAAAAACAGGGATGTAGGATTATGAAAAAAGCGTATTATTGGATATCTGCAGTAATTTTATTAGTAATGGCTTGGTGCTTATGGAAACAGTTTTCTACAGTAATGATTTACTATGATGATTATGGATACTATTCCCTTACTTATGGGGCAGTTGGTCATAGGGGAGATATTTACTCATTAAGCGAATTGATATCATTTTTAAAAAACCATTATATGCATGTGAATGGACGTATTTTATATTTTTTCATATGGCTGCTCCTGTATGAATTCGGGAAATTAAAATTAGTTCAATTTGCTGCAGCCTTAAGTGTATCAGGAATAATTTTCTTGATATGGAAGATTATAATCTCAAATCATCGAGCTGAACCAATAAGCGCTATGTTTTTAATATGTGATTGCTACTGGCTAATTGGAATAACTATGCATCGGCAAGGAACATACTGGTTTGCTGCATTTTGGAATTACGTATTACCGTTATTACCGTTTTTGTTGTTTTGTCTATTATATTTCCAAAAGTATATACAACAGAAATCAATCGCAATCCAATTATTTCTGGCTCTATTGATTTTTACGGCGGCATTTTCTCAAGAGCAGATTGGAGTAGCAGTTGTAGGATTCACTTTGATGATTGGAATATGGGAATATGTCAAAAAGAATTTTAGTCGTTGGAACATTGGCTATATACTTGCAGCAATGATAGGTAGTTCTATTGTATTGATGAGCCCAGGAATACAACAAAGGGGAGCTCAAAAGGCAATGACGGAATTGCCCTTTATACAACAAATTGCCTGCAATATTAAGGCTCTTATTACTCTTTTTTTTAATCCAAGTAATCGTTTGTTCTTGATTGCGTTATTTATTTCGTGTACTCTAATAAGTCTATTTATGCAGAAGCGAGAGACATCAAAAGTGTGGAAAGCATTGGATTGCACATTTGCTGCAGTATGCTTGGGATTAGTTGGAGTCTATATGCATACTAATCTAATTTCGAATGCTTTTCAACAACCTGTAGCAACTATAATAATAGGCTTTGTTATATTGATAGTGGGAATTATTATACAAGTATCTCGATTTTATGCAAGTAGAAAAGAATATGGTTATTTGATCATATTCTATACAGCAATTATAGCTATTGCCTGTCTGGTAGTTGTGTCTGAATTACCTATGAGATTGATGATCTTTCCAACATTCTTACTATTCGTGTTAGTAGTAGATGGGTTTGAAATTATTCGATTTATGGGAGTAAATCGACGTGTTTCATTAATATCTATATGTATAGTCATGTGTTTAGTTGCATGGAAGAATGGTCATAATATTTATCTTGGATATTCCCTCAATAAAAGTATTCATATGTCCAACGATCATATGCTGAGGGATGCATCTCAAAAGATAAAGAGTGGTGAAAGAATTTCTGAGATTAGATTGCAAAAAGTATCCGATATTTTATATTGCTGTGATATGCCATATATTTCAGGATTCGAGATCATGGTGCCGTGGATAAGAAACTATTATGATTTACCCTCAGAAGTCGAGTTGAGATATTTAGATATTTCGCCAGAACAAGAAGTTGGCAATACAATGGATACATGTTTTTTTGCATCTGGGCATAGTGAAGATGGGTGGCTAGAGAAAGACAGCCATATTTATATTAGTTCTGGGAATAGTGGTATTCTAAATATTGAGTTGTACGAACCAAAGGAAGAATATCAGACAATGCAGGGAAGGATGGAAATAAACGGAACTAGTTATAATTTATCGCTAGATGGAGAACATACAAAGCTTAATTTTAAAGTAAATCCGAACGAATTGCTAGATATCTATATATCAATGGATGAAGATTATCAAGGAGACGGAGGAGATAAAAGACGATTGAGTGTATTGTTGATGGATATTCAGGGACAGTAGAGAGGTGAAGAACGAATGCAAAAACTTTCCTGTATCATCCCCTGCTACAACGAAGAAGCGGCGTTGCCGTATCTCCTGCAGGAAATACGGAAGGTGGCAGACAACATGTCCACCACCTTCCAATTGGACTTTGAGATCCTTTTTATAAACGACGGTTCGCGTGACAAAACTTTACAGATCCTGCGTCAGGCGGCGCATGAGGACAAACGTATCCGATACATATCCTTTGCACGAAACTTCGGCAAGGAGGCCGCAATGTATGCAGGTTTCCAGAATTGTACAGGTGCCTATGCCGTGGTTATGGACGCTGATCTTCAGCATCCACCGGCCATACTGGCGGATATGTACCGTGCACTAACGGAAGAACACTATGATATTGCAGCTGCTCGGCGCGTTGACCGTAAGGGCGAGCCAGCCATCAGAAGCTTTTTTGCTCGGTGCTTTTATAAAATCATCAATAAGATTTCGAAAGCGGAGTTTGTAGATGGTGCCTCGGATTTCCGAATGTTAAATAGACAAGCCATCAATGCGTTGTTAGAGATGAAGGAATATAATCGATTTTCCAAAGGTATTTTCGGCTGGATTGGGTTTAAAACCAAATGGATACCCTATGAGAATGTAGAGCGAGTAGCAGGAGAGACAACTTGGTCTTTCTGGAATTTGCTGTTGTATTCTTTAGAAGGATTTGTAGCGTTTACCACGATACCGTTATCTATTGCATCTGTGATGGGCATTGCTTTTTGTATAATTGCGCTTTTGTGGATGGTAGGCATTATTCTGAAGACACTTATCTTCGGTGATCCGGTTGCAGGTTTCCCAACATTAGCATGTCTATTGTTACTAATCGGCGGTTCGATTCAGCTCTCGTTGGGTATCATCGGACAATATTTGGCAAAAACGTATTTGGAGACTAAGCAGCGGCCAATTTACATTGTGCAGGAAACGGAAGAGGCTTGCAGATGAAAAAGTTTTTAGATGCTACACTTATTCGATTTGTGATTGTAGGTGTAATCAACACTGTCGTTGGTACAGCGATCATGTTCGGTCTGTATAATTTGGCACACTGTACATATTGGGTCTCCTCGGCATCGAATTATATTCTGACGAGTATTTTGAGCTTTTTCCTTAATAAGTTCTTCACGTTTCAAAACAAAGAGAAAAGCATAGGTCAGGTTGTGCGTTTCGCAGTAAACATTGCGGTATGCTATCTGCTTGCTTATGGTATTGCGAAACCGCTTTGCCTTCACCTGCTGAGCGGTGCGGCAGCTACTGTGCGTGATAATGTTTCGATGCTGGTAGGCATGTGCCTGTTCACAGCGTTTAATTACTGCGGTCAGCGATTTTTTGCATTCAAGAAGTGATGATTAGAGAAAGTACGCTATTACATAATCCCTATACAGAGGTGTACAATGATTGAAAAATGCAGAAAAATAGGAAGTAACATCATTGATTTAATTGCAGTTTTGCTAATTGGTTTTGTTTTTATTGCAAATCTATTAAGAACATGTAGAGTAAGCTATGATGATGCCGAAGTCGTATCCTATTCGACTTCGACATGTTATGTGTTTTTTGTTCTTATATTACTGCTAAGTGTATATTGTTATTTGCGTATAACAACAAAAATAGATATTGAATCAATTATTAAAGGATTTTCTATTATATATATCATTGCAGGACTCTATATAATATTTAATACGACTCCTTTTATAAGAGCGGATGCTGCAGCAGTTTGGGGAACAGCAAAAAATTTCTTGGACGGCGATTTTTCGGGATTGTTGAAAGAAAATTACATAGGTCTTTTTCCATTTCAACTAGGTATGGTAACCTACGATGAAATATTACAATTGTTTACAGAAAATGAAAAAATTCTCTATACAGCACATAGTAATCCCCTGCTACAAGGAGCAGGAGGTTTTACATGAAACCGCAAGCCGTTTAAAGGTCAAGATGGAGAGCCTGATTGCGGCAGGCAAAATCAGCTCGGAAAGCCGCGTCATGTTTGTCAACGACGGTTCTTCAGACAACACCTGGCCGATTATCTGCGAGCTGCACGAGTCGGATCCGCTGTTCTCTGGCATCAATCTGTCACGCAACCGCGGTCACCAGAACGCACTTTTAGCCGGTCTTATGACTGCCAAAGACCTTGCCGATATGGTTATTTCCATGGATGCGGATTTGCAGGATGACATTGATGCGGTTGACGCGATGGTGGACAAGTACCACGAAGGTTGCGATATTGTCTACGGTGTCCGTTCCTCCCGCGAGAAAGATACGTGCTTCAAGCGGTTTACCGCCGAAGGATTCTATCGCGTAATGAGCTTTCTGGGTGCCGATACCGTGTTCAACCATGCCGATTACCGCTTGATGTCCAAGCGGGCGTTGGAGGGCTTGGCACAGTTTAAGGAAGTCAACCTTTTCCTGCGCGGTATTGTACCGATGATCGGCTACAAGTCCGACGTAGTTACTTACGAACGAGGTGAGCGCTTTGCAGGCGAGAGCAAGTATCCTCTCAAGAAAATGCTTGCCTTTGCGATGGAGGGCATTACGTCTCTGTCGACCAAGCCAATTCGCTTTATCGCTACGCTTGGCTTTGCAGTATTTGCCGTGAGCATTCTCATGCTGATTTACTTTATCGTTCGATGGGCGATCGGCGCTACCGTTCTTGGATGAGCCAGCGTGATCTGCTCTGTTTGGGCAATCGGCGGTCTGATCTTGCTGTCCATTGGTGTAATCGGCGAGTACATCGGCAAGATCTATCTGGAAATCAAGGCGCGCCCGCGCTTTATCATTCAGGATATTCTGGATGATAAGTTTCACTCGTGAGGTTCGCCATGAAATCAAAGATTATCAATAATACATTGGTCAAATTCCTGGCGGTAGGCGTGCTGAATACCATCATCGGCGCAGGCACGATGTTCCTGCTGTACAATCTTGCACATGCGTCGTACTGGCTGTCATCGGCGGCCAATTATGTTGTTGGCGGCATCATCAGCTTTTTCCTCAACAAATACTTTACGTTTGAAAGTAAAGTATGGTCATGGTCGCAGGTTTGGAAGTTCGTTCTGAATGTTACGGTATGCTATATTCTGGGTTACGGTCTGGCAAAGCCGCTCGCGTTGAAGGCGCTTGCCGGTCAGAGCGTCAATGCGCAGGAAAATATTGCCATGCTGATAGGTATGTGCCTGTATACCGGATTTAATTATCTGGGACAGAAGTTTTTCGCGTTTAAGAAGAAATAAAAGATAGGTAAAAGAAGATGAAAGGTCTAATCTTAGCCGCCGGCAAAGGCACGCGCCTTTACCCGATGACAAAACCGATGAGCAAGCCGTTGCTCCCGGTTTACGACAAGCCCATGATTTATTACCCGCTTGCAATTCTCATGCAAGCGGGCATTTCCGATGTCATGGTAATCGTTCCGCCGAACGAAACAGACACATTCCGTGCGCTGCTCGGCGACGGAAGCCAGTTCGGCATCAGTATTTGCTATGCAGAACAGCCTGTCGCGCGTGGTATTGCGGACGCACTGCTCATCGGCCGCGAGTTCGTGGGAGACGACTCTGTATGCCTTGTGCTGGGCGATAACATCTTCCACAGCGATACGGTGCGTGAAGTGCTCTGTAAGGGCGCACAGCAGCAGAACGGTGCAACGGTATTCGGCTACTGGGTCGAGAATCCGCGGCCGTTCGGCGTGGTAGAGTTTGACGAGGATGGCCGCGCAATTTCGATTGAGGAGAAACCGCGTCATCCGAAGAGCAACTACATAATCCCCGGCATTTACTTTTATGACAACCAGGCGATGGAAATTGCGGCAAACCTTACACCATCGCAGCGCGGCGAGCTGGAAATCACAGACGTAAATCTGGAGTATTTACGCCGGGATCAATTGCAGGTGCTCCCGCTCGAGCGGGACGTCGTGTGGCTGGACGCTGGCACAGCAGACAGCCTGATGGACGCCGGACAGACTATTCGAAATATCCAGGCTGAAACCGGACGCTATGTCGGCTGCCTGGAAGAGCTGGCCTTTAACCAAGGCTGGCTGACAGCCGAACAGGTGCACGAGGCTGGGCAAGAGCTCGGCATGACGCTTTATGGACAGTACTTACAGTGCTTATAACGGAGGGTATAAAATAACAGTTTTGTTAGCAGGCGGCGCAGGCTATATTGGATCGCATACCGCTGTACAGCTTTTGATGAGTGGACACGACGTAGTAATCGCAGATGATTACAGCAACAGTTGTCCGGAGGTTATCAATCGTATAGAAGAAATCACCGGAAAGCAGGTTCACGCCTATGAGACTGATGTAAAGGATAAATTTAAGGTACAGCAGATTTTCGCAGAAAACAAAATTGACTGCGTGATTCACTTTGCTGGTCTGAAGGCAGTCGGTGAGTCGGTACAGCAGCCGCTGAAGTATTACCGCAACAACATTGACACCACACTGACGCTGCTCGAGTGCATGCAGGAGGCAGGTGTCAAGCAGTTTGTTTTCTCGTCCTCCGCGACGGTTTACGGCGAGGAGAATGCGATTCCGTACATCGAAACGATGAAGCGCGGCAGCTGCTCCAACCCGTATGGCTGGACCAAGGTCATGATGGAAGAAATTCTTGAGGACGCGGCAAAGGCTGACCCGGAACTGACTGTCGTTCTTCTGCGCTATTTCAATCCGATCGGCGCACATGAGTCCGGTCGTATCGGCGAGGACCCGCAGGGTATTCCGAACAATCTGATGCCGTATATCGCGCAGGTTGCTGTCGGCCGCCGCGATCATCTCACGATTTTCGGTAACGATTACCCGACGCCGGACGGCACCTGCCGCCGCGATTACATCCATGTGATGGATCTTGCGGACGGCCATGTAAAGGCGGTCGAGTACGCCGCGCAGCACAAGGGCGTTGAGGTGTTCAATCTTGGTACCGGCACGCCGTACAGCGTTCTGGAGATTGTTCACGCATTTGAGAACGCGACCGGCGTTGCAATCAAGCACGAGTTCGGCGCACGCCGTGCAGGCGACCTGCCGGAGTTCTGGGCGAACGCAGATAAGGCCGCAAAGGTGCTCGGCTGGAAGGCAGAACGTGACCTGACGGCTATGTGCAGAGATACATGGCGCTGGCAGAGTGGGAATCCGGAAGGGTATACTTCTGGAAATTTAATAAATACTATCAAGTTTAATACTGTACAACTCAGTTCAACATAAGTGTTGGTTTTCTTATATTTATATATAGGAAAATCTGTTCTGATTAGGCAGCAGTGATGCCCCAGCCGAAAGGGCAGTGGATGTTATCGAATTGCCACTTCCAATACTTTGTGAACGATATGACACGAACTGTATGGCTGGCCATGATTCTCCGTGGGCTGTAGTCAAAGATGATTCGATTACAGAAATTTGCAATAAGCTATCATTTTAGGATCGCTAGATAAATATTATCGCGGGAATTGCGTAGTATATTTACATTAAAAGTTCTGGCATTTTATTGCGGTATAGCAAAACTGAAACGCGAGAAAGGCGGTGCTGAAAGTCTGCGCGGAGGGAGCTCTTGTGGTGATTTATACACGGAAAGTGTTATACAGTGTTGGAAGAAATGCTGGAAATTTTTATAAATTTGTAGTATAATTTATAAAAATAGAGTAGTACACATAATTGTTGAGAATGTGAAGGGCACTTGAAAGGAAACTATGCACATGGATAAGAAATATCAGGTGTTTATAAGTTCTACATATAAGGACTTAATAGAAGCAAGAGCGAAAGTGCGTGATGCAATTCTTTCAATGTATTATTTTCCAGTGGGAATGGAGCTATTTGGTGCAGCAAATGAGGAACAATGGCAGATAATCAGTGAAACTATTGATTCTTCCGAGGTATCTATATTATCCCAATGAAAAAAGGTGAATTTAAAGCAAAGATTGAGTTGATGTGTGCGGAGTATGAAGATCCAGAAAAACAGAATTGATCTTTGTATGTCAATGACAATATATTATAGATAATAAAAGTAGATGTTGCGCAGATAATGCTTGTTGCTTGACAGTATTTTATGTGATTACAGAGATATGAAAAAATAAATTTATTAGGTATTAATTATTATGGATAGTATTTTAAGACTTGCAAAAAAATATTCAAAAGATGATCATATATATCTTCTCCCATGTGATGATAATAATATTTTAGAAAATCTCAACTTTCTATATGATGAAAACTGGGAAACGCAAAGGACATCTTATCCATATGAAATATTAACATATCTATTTGATAGTTATTATGTTCTACCGCAGAGACCAGATTTGGCGGCACTTTTCTGCTGGCAAGCAATTAACCACTCATATTATGTTCAGGAATTGAGCGACAGCAATATAAAATTTTGCCAAGATACAAAGGGTATTGAGATTGTTCGAGATGCAATTTTAGAAAACTGGAATAATAAATATAAAACAATTTTAGAGCCTTTTTTTAAGAAGTTACCCAATAAGACATTTCATTATGTGGCGTCATATATGCTTAAAGGATATGCGATGGAGAAGAATGGAATTGCAGAAAAGTACAGAGCATCTTCATATAAATCGTTAAAACGAAAGATTTCAGCGCTATTGGAAATCTTAGATAATGCTTATGGAAAAGCATACTGCCAGATTTGTAATCCGATACTTGATGGGAATGTGGTGAATTTGGGGATTAATGAAGCTGATAAAGAAAAAAGTCGAAGAATAATACACAGTTTTGGAACAAAGCTAAGAATACTTATGCTCGGAGAAGAAACTGAGATTACATTTCATGATGAGGAAAAAACAAAACAAAAATATAGATTCACAGATGAAGAAAGATTATCGTTTGTTCTGTTTGGAATACTTTATGCTTCACGTTGTAACAACTTTCACGGTAATGTTGCTGCTCGAATGAACAGTATTAATGCCAATATAGATACGTTTAAAATGTACACAGATATATTTTTGATGGAGTACATTATTTTGGCAACCCATATGAATAGTCAAAATGTATTCTCTGATTCAGCATTGGACAAAGCTAAGAAAAATGTTAATTTAATGATATAAGAAAGTACATTTTCCTTTACTGAATAATCCGGGCTCCGTGTCTCTACTGCCCGGAAATAGGAAACCGCAAATCCGCTTTTAAGGGAACCAGCATTCCGGTGGCGGAAACCTTTATAATAAATCCGCTGATAGCGTATAATCAAGTTCGCAAAAGCAAATAGGCAATAGACAAGCCATCAGGGCTCCTGTAAAATGATAGTTGTCGAAAAAATCATGATGTAAAGGAGAGACCCTAATGGCTCACAAAAGAACACCACAAATCTGACAGAATTGCTACTGCAATGTGTGACGCAGCCGGATCCGATGCTGAGCATGTTGGAATGGCTGTGCATAGAGCTGATGGAGGCCGAGGTCGATCAGCAGCTGGGAGCAGAGAAGATCCAGCGCACGGACGGCAGGAGCGGATACCGCAGCGGCTATCGTCCACGCCGCTTGGATACCCGGATGGGAACAATGTACCTCATGGTGCCCAAGGTTCGTCAGGGCGGCTACATTCCGTTCTTCGTCACGGAGCGTAAGCGCAGTGAAGCGATGCTCGTACAGGTGGTTCAGGAAGCCTTTGTGCAAGGCGTGTCTACCCGGAAAATGGAGAAGCTGGCGCATAGCCTCGGCATTGAAAATTTATCCAGAAGCCAGGTCAGCGAGATGACAAAAGGACTGAATGAGCAGGTCGAGGAGTTTCGTAATCGCTCTCTTGCCAGTACGGTGTACCCGGTTTTGTGGGTGGACGCACTGTATGAAAAAGTTTGTGTAGATGGCAGAATTGTCAGCCTGGCGGTGCTTATCGTGTGCGGTGTGGACGAAAATGGACATCGAGATATCATCGCCGTTGAACCCATGACCGAAGAATCCAGAAGTTCCTATGGAGTGCTGTTTCAGAATCTGAAAGACCGCGGTCTGTCCACGCCCAGGCTGATCATTTCCGATGCTCACTCCGGGCTGGTTTCGGCAATCCGTGAGTCCTTTCCCGGCGCCTCGTGGCAGCGCTGCAAGGTGCATTTCGTGCGGAATATTCTTGTCTATGTGCTGCAGAAAGAGAAGAAAGCCTTTGCCGCGGTACTAAAGGAAATCTGGCTGGCGCCCACGGCGGAGCTGGCGAGAAAGCAGGCATATGATGTGATCGATTCCTACGCCAAACGCTTTCCGAAAGCGGTTCAGTGTCTTGAAGATGGATTGGAAGATTCTCTGGTCTTCTATGCATTCCCAATGCTGGATGCGCGAAAAATCTCGTCTTCCAACATGATTGAAAGATTGAATCGTGAAATTCGGAGACGTACCAGCGTGATTGGAATCTTTCCGAATGAAAGTTCTTATGTTCGTCTGGTGACAACGTATCTCATGGAATACGCTGAGGACTGGTCTGTCTCCAGAGTCTACATAAGCCATGAATCCATTGCGGCCACACTGACCACCGTAGCTTAACTTCATTTTTTTTCAGGAGCCTTTTGGCGAATTTTACTTGACGCGTCTTCTGATAGAGCATGGTCTATAAAATCAAGGAACAAGGATGCACCGCCCGTATTGAGTCCATATTCACAGCAGATCGTTTTATATGTGACGGAAAATTATTTTTATAAATAAAATAATCGCTGTATGCGGATTGTTTTCCGCATACAGCGATTGCTTTATTTGTAGGGTTGTTCGAATAGAAGTATCTCGAAACCAGTAACCTTGGAAGACCTCGGAAAGGTGCAATGATTATTCCATAGTGTATATTACACGCTCGACTGTAGTGCCTGCCGGAACGTGCAGGGTAATGGTCGTTGTGCTGTCTGCATCGCCGAGCTGATGCACCGGAGTGGTGCCCTTTCCAGCCGCATCAAACGTCACGGTAGTGCCGCCTACCTCGGCGGTGATACCGGCGGCGTTGCTGCTCTGTACGGTCAGAGCATAATCACCGTCGTTCTTGATGACTGCGGTGAAGGAAATAGTACAGTCGGTATCTGCGGTGAATGCGCCGCCCTCGTTCCACGATGCGCTGCCCTCGGTGACTTCGGCGAAGTCGGGCTGGTTATCAGCGTTGACATCTGGCGCGGAAGCGGTATCCAGCACCAGATTGGAGAACGTGTTCATTGCGGTGCGCATATCGTAGGAATCGGTTGCCGAGATGGCCAGCACCTTGTTGAGGAAGGTGTTGTTGCGCTCGGTCAGCGTAACATCATCGAGTTGCTGTGCGTTTGTCTCGCACAGCTTGTTATAGGAGTTTACAACACGCTTGATATAGGTATCGTCTTTGATGCGCTCTACCGCGGACAGGCTTCCGACCGGATCGACGATGGCCTCCTCCAGACGAAAGATCTTCTGCCACTGCTCGGCGTTGGCACGGGTGTATTCCGCACCACGGTCGAGAATATCGAATGCACGGTTGAAATCGCCGGTGTTGGCGTAATACTGCGCCAGCAGTACAGCGATTGTGTTGGACTGTACGCGGGAGAGCGATGCGGCGTACTTGGCAGCAAGCGTCTCGTCGTCGTAGTTGCTCATCAGATAGGACATTTTGTAGTCGTTTGCCTCAAACAGGTCGATTTTTGCGCCCAGCTTGAGGTCATCAAGGGTCAGATTGTCGCTGTTTAGTTTGCTCTGCGCGATTAGGTTGAGACCGATCAGCACAGTGAATACCGCGCAGACGGCGGTTACCGGCCAGCGGACCGCACCGCCCTTGTTCTTTTCAGGCAGTTTGAGACGGAGCGAATCCGCGCAGAATACGGTGATAGCTGCCAGTACGGCGAAGAACATCGGCAGGCAGGAGCCAGATGACCACGTTACGTCGGTAACGGCCTGACCGAACATCTGCAGCACGCAGGCCGCGAGCAGCATGACGATGAGCGGCTTCTCCTTGCGGCTCTTGACGAGCGCCCAGACAGCCGTGCCCAGCATGGACAGGAACGCCAGCAGACCCAGCACACCGAGGTCGCAGAGCGCTTCAACGTAGTGGTTGTGGGCGTATTTGGTCTCATAGTAGTAATCCTGCACCGAGGCAACGCCGTTCTCAAAGCCACCCAGACCGCGGCCGAACACTGGTGCGGTTTTCCACAGCTTGATGGCGTCCTGACGGTATACGCCGCGCTGTACGACGTTGCCGTTTGCGGTCAGGTCCTGAATACGGTCTGCAATGAAGGCGGGCAGCAGCTTATAGCCCAGCTTGACACTGCCGTCCTTTGCACCGGTGTAGGTGGCGGTATTGACCGTCACGCCCGGCTGATCGCAGGAGATGTAGAAGAACACGAGCTTGCTGTCCTCGGGCACGGTGAAGGTAATATCGTTATCCGTGGAGGCATTTGCAAGGTCGGTTTCGTTATTCTGCACCAGATTGTTGGTGTTTTTGTACGCAACACGCACGTTTACCGGCGCGGAGGCATCCACACTCAGCGTGTAGTCGCCGGTGGGCAGGTCCGCGGTACGGCGGAAATCGCCCTCGGTGCCGAAGGTGTACGCACCGGTGACATTGAGTGCCGCGATCAGATAGATGGTGATCACGACCACGATACCAGCAACCGCACCGATCAGCAGCTTGCCCTTATCTGCGAGACGTTCGGCCAGCTTGCCGCGCACGCCGATCTCGAGCAGACAGGCAGCGACGCAGCCGACTACGAGCATGATCATCGGCAGGGGAGAGCCGGTGACCGTGTCACCGAAGCCCTTGACCGATACCGCGCCGACGATTAGCGCGATAACCGCGGTCTGGAGCAACAGCAGGAACAGACCGGAGCGGGTCTCCTTGGGCGAAAGCACGAGCATGAGCACGCATGCTACGACAAATACGCCGAGCGAGCCCATCGAGAACGCCAGCAGGTAGGAAACTGCATTCACCATCAGCAGAACCGTGCACAGGATACGCTGTCTGCGGCTCTCAGAGGTGAGCACCAGCCACAGGGACATTAGGCACGCGACGGACATCAGACCTGCGTAGATGTTCGGATTGCCGAGAATGGTGTTCAGACGGGAGTAGAAGTACGCGCCGGTGTTGTCGTAGCCGCGGCCGACAAACTCGAGCAGCGGACGCACGGGGCGCATAAGAATGTTGCAGGATGCCGCGTCAATAGACAGCAGGCCGACCGGAGCGGCTGCTGTTGCGAGCACCGCTGCAATGCGGCGGAAGGACTGCTTGCCATTGTCGGAGAAAAGCACGATGGCCATGAACACCGCAAAGGCAATCAGATTGCAGGAGAATTCCGCGATGGCGAACTTGCCCGAGCGGGCATAGAACGTCGATAAAGCCTCCAGCAGCAGATAGGCCAGCAGTGCAAACGACGGTGGACTCATCAGGCGCTTGATGCGTGCTTTGTCTGCGAACAGCATCATACCGATGATACCGACCGCACCGAGCAGACCGAGCACCTTTTTGGTTGTGTAGGTGCCGTTCTGTGCAAAGCAGCTAATCACGCACAGGGCGATGATCGCCACACAGCACAGCCAGCCTTTTCCGGCGTTGGATTTTGCTGTTTTTTCAGTCATTCTGAAACCTCCTTAGGTTGATTAGGAATTGCTTGAGAATAAATCGCGGTGAGCGTGGGGAATACCGCATCAATGCCGTAGGGAACGGCGGTCTGTACCGCGGCAGCGCTCATCTGTGCCTGCAGGACAGGCTCGGCGGCCTGCTTTACGGCACGGATAAAGGCGTTTTGGTCGTCATAGGGGAATAAAAGACCGTTCTCGCCCGAACGCACTAAATCTTCGTGCCCCTTGACATCAGAGAGTACCGCGGGCAGTCCGCAAGCCATGGCCTCCATTACATTAAAGGGAAGTCCCTCACTGCGGCTGGAGGACACGCAGAGGTCAGCAGCACGGTAGTACTGCTCGATGTTGGACGTAAATCCGGGAAAACGAACGCGGTCGGCAACGCCCTTTTGCTGCGCGAGTGTGTGGCAGTCCTCTAATAGAGCACCGCGGCCGGGCAGAAGGAGCACGGCGCTCGGCAGCTCGGGCATGGCGCTGATGAGCATTTTCTGGTTCTTGCGGCTGGAGAATTCCGCCGCATAGATGAGCACGAGTGCGTTTGCGGGTAGCTCTATCGCACGGCGCAGGGCGCGTTTTTCCTCCGGTGAGGGAGGAGAGAACCGCGTGAGCGCAATGCCCATGCCCGGCGTCGGGACGATGTGCCGTCCGAGCCGATAGCGCTTGGCGATCTGCTCGTCCTGCTGGTTCATGGTCAGCAGCCAGTCGGTGACAGGCGCGGTCATGCGCTCGGCGCTAAGCAGTAGCGTGCGTTTGAGCAAGGGAGTGCGGTCATCAAACAAATAGCCGTGTGCGGTGTTCATCACCACGGGACGCTGCCTTTTCGGCAAAAGCTGCACCGCCAGACGCGCAAAGAACGCGGCAAGCGATGTGTGAAGACTGATCATGGTGTAATTTTCACGCCGCAGCAGCGAGCGGAGCTGCAGGACCGCCGCAAAGTTGCGCGGCGAGAACATGCTTTTTTCAAACGGCACTGGGATGTATCGGCTGACACCGCGCAATGCACGCTGCTCGCCGCCGGCCGCCGCATGGACTTCGTAGCCCTGCTGTGCCAGCCACTCGGTATAGGGCTGATGAAAGGACGCTAAATGCCCAAATGATGAGGCAATATATAGTAGCTTTTTGTTACCGTTCACAGTGTGACCTGCTTTCAGAGAAAAACGCAGGCAACTTACGCCGCCTGCGCACGTATTTATAGCAAAATATTACTCCGAAACGCCTGTTTTGTCAAGGTTTGGTGGGATATTATCGTCTTGCCGGAGAGAATTTATTTGGCGAGAAAAGTCGTTTACAGGTGGTAAAATTATGCCGGATGTGATAAACTTATAAAATTGGTATCGATTACATATAATAGGAGGAACCGAGGTTGATCAAAGAAAATCAGCGGACACTCAATCAAATCAACGGATTGACTGACGTGTTGATTCTTTTCCCCTGCATGATCCTTGCATATTTTATCCGTTTTACGCTGTTCCACGGTATGCCCGGGCACATCGGCTTGTCGTATTATCTGATGGCGGTGCTGTGTGTTTCGCCGCTGTTCTGGCTGCTGTACGGTCTGATGGGACTGTATGATTCGTTCCGCGCCAAAAACTTTTTACGGGAGTTCAGCTTGCTGCTGCGGAGCAACACCATCATTTTCGGTATTCTGCTGGCATTTTTCTTTGCGTTCAAGCAGTTTCACCTGTCGCGTTGGACGCTGTTTGTGTTCTTTGCGCTAGCAACGATCGCGGTGGCGGTCAAACGATGGTTTCTGCGACGGCTGCTGCGTTCGTTCCGTGAGCACGGCTATAATCTGAAGCATGTGCTGCTGATCGGCTGTGGGGAACAGGCGCAGGCGTACTGCCGTGCGGTGCAGAACGACCGCACGCTGGGTTTCTGCGTGGACAGCTATCTTGCGCCGCGCGACTGCCTGCCGGGCATTGCCTATCGCGGTACATACGATGCGCTGGCACATGTGCTCGAGCATGCCGCACCGGATGAGGTGGTCATTGCACTGGAGGCAGACGAGTACCCGTATCTGCAGAGCATTATTGCAAGCAGCGAGAAAAACGGCGTGAAAATGTCGCTTATCCCGTTTTACAATAAGTATATGCCGTCGCGCCCGTCAATCGATGAGGTGGGAGACGTGTCGTTGGTCAACTTGCGTCATATCCCGCTGGATAATATCGGCAACGCGTTCCTGAAGCGGGCGGTGGATATTGTTGGCTCGCTGCTGCTGATCGTGTGCACATCGCCCATTATGCTGTTCGCAGCGCTTGGTGTTAAGTTGTCCTCGCCAGGCCCGATCCTGTTCAAGCAGGAACGTGTGGGATTGAATAAAAAGCCGTTTTATATGTACAAATTCCGCTCTATGCGAGTGAATGATAAACAAAATACCGGATGGAGTACCAACAGTGATCCGCGTAAGACCAAGTTCGGCTCATTCATCCGTAAGTTTTCGATCGATGAGCTACCACAGTTCTTCAACGTGCTGATGGGCGATATGAGTCTGGTCGGACCGCGGCCGGAACTGCCGTATTTTGTAAACCAGTTTAAGGAAAGCGTGCCGCTGTATATGGTCAAACATCAGGTACGGCCGGGCATTACCGGCTGGGCGCAGGTGAACGGTTTCCGCGGTGATACGTCGATTCAAGGACGGATTGAGCATGATATTTACTATATTGAGAACTGGACGCTGCTTTTTGACATAAAAATCCTGTTTATGACGGTGTTTAAATTCAGTAACAGCGAAACCATTGTCAAGTGAGCCGAGGGGGGCACTTGCAATTATTTATAGTAACATAATGTCGCAAGAGTAGGGAGTATACTTGCGCACATAGAGTATTTTATGTTATACTATGGATACAAAATTTTTTAAGACTGTAGCTCCCGTGCTTTTTTAATTGCGTTAATGATAAAGAACTGGGAAATTCCAGAGTTCTTGAATGGGAAAAGACCTGTACGTTGTGTACAGGTCTTGTTTGTATGGATTATTTGAGATGAAAGGTCATGCGTTTTTCAGGACTTGTGATTTTGCGTATCTTTCCAAGAGGATCGACTTCGCACTTATATAGTGAGCGAAGACTATAGAAAGGAATCGATGTACGAATATACTGTTTATCGAGTGTAGCGATCTCAAAGGTTCCACTCTTTATTTAGACATTGCCTCTAAGAAAATATCCATGATTGATATTAATAGTATCGTTGGAAGACACACTCTTCAGAGTTATTGTGTCCGGTATCTCAATATAAATCACATCATTGGAATAAAGAGAAAAGATAAAATTGGACTCTGCCATGAGCAACATTCGATTTGGATTTTTAGTTACTGTACGGAGTGGAAGTGTTGGCTGAAGTGTATCCTTGACATAGATAGGCACATAATAATATTCGTTGTTGGAAGTGCGGAATACATCGATTCGAATCATATCACCATGAGTGCCAATACCTCCTCGGGCAGATACAAAAGCACGAGGATGCTGGATGATAGGAACAGATTTGACTAAAGGACCAATATCACCGTTAGCTTTTGGCTTGTAAAAAGGTTCTGCAAAGGCTTCAGCAGCATTTCCGTTGTGTGCAATAAGTTGATTGCGTAAAGCAGAATATAGTAAACGATCACGTTCTGGTTGAAAATAGTCAGCGATTTCATTATTGGTATCCAATTTCAACTGAGTAAGCGCTCGTTTAGCTACAATCTCATTATCACGATGACGCATTAATGTATCGCGATGTGCAGCACCGCGTACTTTATGCTGTGACATATGTGAGAAACAGGGTGACTCTGGTGAACAGAGTGTCGAAAATTCCTTATGGAATGAAGGCCATGGTTGGAATAGGGATCCTTCGTAGTCATCAGCGAAAAAGTCAGATAGTTGTTCACAGGTATGGGAATCGCTGAGTGCGGTGAGAATTGCTTGGCCGGCAGAGTCCATAGCAGGTGGAACTTGTTCAAACACGCGTGACAAACGCAAACCGATCGTACCGGTATTAACAGGCGTAACAGAAGAGAGTGTGTTATCTTGGGCAGATAATGTGCGCTGCAGAAAAAGGGCAAAACCGGTGAGTAGAGGGGAAGGATTGCTTAGTGAGCGCTGACGTTGATTGATGCTATCCTGCTCAGTCCATTGGGATACTAACAGATTTATACGGCATTTTCGATTGGAACGCTCGGATGCGCGGTTTCTGTAGCGAATATCACGGCCAAATGTAACACCTGGCAGATGATTGCGATTGGTAGAAGCAGAGCGTAATACCAAGACGAGATTATTATAACTATGATCAGAGCAATCGGAGTAAGGGATAATGTGGTCGACTGCTGTATCAGTTGGTGATAATGCTTGTGCAAAGGTAAGCATCGTACCGGTATACATACATGCGTGATTTTGCAGGGACCACAAAATGATTCGAGTACATTCGTCCTGCGTTATAGAACGTTGGAGAAAGTCGGATGCAGTCTGGAAAAGCGGTGCAAGCTTTTTATCTCGATTTTCCTGAATCCTTTTGTGTTTCTTACGGAGAGACAATGGCTTCCCCATTTCGTATGATGTGCTGATTCGAATGTGCGTAGGCATACCATATTCGCGGATTAATGCTTTGATAAGAACAATAGCTTGCGACAGTGTACGGTCAGTGGCAGGACGTGTGACGTGATAGAAATTTTTGAAATTTAATGTGGTTGAAGTGTTCGATACAGGATTGTCGGGATAACATTTATCGCGCGCTTCCTCCATATACATACCCTTTTCCATAAGTGGCACTATACGCCCTAACGCTTTGCGAGAGTAGCGCGCTCGCTGTACAAGATGGGCTTTGACCAACGCATCACACAGTTCTTTGGAGAAGTGGAATTCCTTTAACTGCTGCTTCCAATCTTTTTCAGGAGTAGAGACGAAGAGAAGCAAAAGGTCCTCCCAATGTTTGTGCAGAATACCCTGTTCGTCCGGAAATTTCTTGGAAAGTGCAGAAAGCAATCTGCGACCGTGGGGTATGATCCAATTATTCATGGAGGCGCCGAATAGGGGATTTCATCAAGATATAATGTTAAGGGAGTTTGGGAATCTAGGTCTAGCACTTTATTGGTAGCCGCATAAAGCCGTGTAGGATTTTTAGTAGCGGCAGCACGGATTTGTCGCTTTTGTTCTTCAGTTTTTGCGATTGGCTGCGTGTGAGGTGGAATAGAATAAGGTGCGTTGACCATACACAAAAATCGAAACCGTTCTGCAAGAGGAGCAGCGTCAGGACAGCGTTCTCTTTGAGGTTCTAAGGGGCAGTAGATACCACCAAAACGTCGTTTATGGCTGGCATAAGGACTATTGGGTCCGGGGCCACTTATGATAAAGCGCTGACGACAGAGAATTTCAGTGTATTTCTGTTCAAAGACTTCAGTTGCAAATGGATTTCCTAAAATACGCTGTGTATGGAACAGCAATACTACTTCTTCGCGAATCATATCACGAGAGACACTGGTTATATGGTGAAAACAGACCGTTGGGGTGATGCTATTATAAAAGTAGACACGGAAAGGTAGAAAAAAGTCTTTCTGGGAGTTATCATAAAGACGAGTATTCTACCAGAAGGGAGACGGTCTTTATGGGAAAACACTTAAATCCGCTGGAAAAAGAATTTTTAATCCGGAAGTACAAAAGCAATCCGCGATTGAAGATGACGGATTTCTGTATAGCAAATGACATATCAATCAGCTCCTTTCCGAAGTGGCTTAAACAGTATAATGAGGGTGGCCTGGAAGGACTGGCCCGCGCTGACAGCAAGATCAAGGATGTACTTCCAGAAGGAATTGATCGAACAGAAGAGTCATACAAGCGTGAAATACTCAAGCTGCGAATCGAGAACGAACGGCTTAAAAAAAACTATGCCGTGCGGAAGACGGATGCTGGAGAACTGGAATATATTCGTTTAAAACCGAAGAATTTGAAATTATAGAACTTCTTTCCAGAGATTACGATATACAGACTCTGTGTCAGCTTATGGGAGTCAGTCGTTCAGGATATTATAAGTGGAAAAATCGTGACAAAAGCGAACGAGATATAAATCGTGAAGAAATAATCGCGTTGGTATCTGAAACTCATGAGGCCCATCCATCTCATGGATACCGCTGGGTTGCTGCTTTTCTCAGATTGAATTACGGGCGGTCATGCAGCGACAGTTATATTTATAAAGTCTTTCGCTGTTTAGGTATTCAATCCCAGACAAAACATAAGCCGCATTACAGGCCTCGCAAAGTACGAGATTTGTATCCTAATCTCATTTTTACAACGTGGGAAACGGTAGATCGTCCCCGTCAGGTCATAGTATCTGATATGACTGTATTAAAACCGTGGATATTCTATTTCGAACTGACACTCTATTTCGATGTATTTACCAAACAGATTCTCTCTTGGAAACTTTCGGATCGCAGAGGCGGACGCGAGCAGTATCTAGATGGCCTTTCGGATGTGATAGAGCTGTTGAATGGCAGCAGGGAGCCGACCATTATTCATACCGACCAAGGCTCTGTATATTCATCTAAAGCATACAACGAGCTGATAAAAGATAGTAACATTATCCGTTCCATGTCTCGAGCCGGTAAACCAACAGATAATCCCGTCAACGAGGCACTCAATGGCTGGATCAAGGAAGAACTGCATATGGATTTTCGCTTAGAGGAATGTCGTACTGAAGATGATGTTAGAGAAGTGCTGCATCGCTATGTTAACTTCTATAACAAGCAGCGTCCCTGCTTTGCCCTTGATTATGATACGCCTGACCACTACTGTGAACGTTTTAATCTCGGTGAACTGGAACATCGAGATACCTTTTCGCAGCGTGTGCTGAGTGAAAAGCCAAAATTCATGCAGAAGAAACGAACCACCAAAAAATAATGATAGCTCATGTTCGACTTTGCCCTAACTTTTCAGAAAGCATATTGCATTCGATTAGCTTGAAAATTCATATTTTTTGTCATTTTCCGAATTGTGTCCACTTTTGAAAATTTTAAATCAATAAAAATAAGTTTTGTGTCTACTTTTAGAATATACATAGTTGATAAAAATATAGATGGTGTCTACTTTTGAAAATTAAATTTTAAAAATAATATTTTTCGTGTCCACTTTTGTTGACTGGTACAGGGCGAAAACGAGAATCTCGATAGAAGAGTTCACCTACAGTACGATAGTTTTGCTCGTCCATACGTTGCTGATTCTTATGAATTGCCTTACGGGTTTTTGCACTATTGGAAAAAGATTCAGAGAGTTGTTCACCTGTTCCAGGTTGGAAACCTCGATGGTGAGCAATATGGTATAGCACACGAACCCATTCCTCGGCAGACAATTGACAATCCAAGCCTTCTGTGCGCAACTGCCACAAATAATCCACAGGCCTGTGGACAAGTGCGTTCATAGGAGGCAAACCAGTTTCACTGAATAATTTGCGCAGTTTGGCAAAGCGATATTTTGGGCGAGTGTAGCGTCGGCGAGCCAGTCGATACATGCGTCGTTCAGCACCGGGAGTAGAGCCATTGAAAGAACTTTCGGCGATAGGAAAGAAGCGCACACCTATACGTTCAAGGTGTTCAGCAGGGCCTTCTTCATTCTCACGAATTGCGGCCCAACCGATTTTATCATTGTCCAGATATAAACCAATTCGATAATTCATAGAAAATTCTCCTATAATACAAAGATATCCCGACATAAGGCCGGGATAGAGCTTTGTGGTGCCAAACCTGAGTGTGGCAACGCTGCTTTTTAATTGCGTTATAAAGCATATTCGGTATAAGCGGAAACAGGAAAATTTGCAATAGAAAAATTTGCAATATCAGTTGCTATGGAAGGAAGGGATACCTTATTATTATATAATGGTGTTTGCTCTGCGGGGAAAAGTGTAACGCACCTAAATGTAACATTACAGGTAATGTTACATTCATGTTACGGATGATGAACTGCGCTTGACCCCTGTGTTTGACTATGGTAATATACTTAACGACGAGTGAGAACTCGTACAAAAATTTTTAAGGAGGAAAACCCCTATGAAGAATCTCAAAAAGGTTCTCGCACTGGTGCTGGCGTTTGCTTGTGCATTCACCATGTTCGCTGGTGCGGCGTTCACGGATCAGGCTGACATTAAGGTTGACTCTGATGTAGTGGACACTCTGGTATCGCTGGGCGTAGTTAACGGCTACGACGATGGCTCTTTCAAGCCGAACGGTACCGTAACCCGTGCGGAGATGGCGAAGATGATCTACGTCCTGCGCACCGGCAACTCTGACGCTTCTGCGTACAACGACGACAAGACTTCTTTCACCGACATCGGTACCCACTGGGCACGCGGCTACATCAAGTACTGCCAGTCTCTGGGTATCATTGCTGGTAAGAGCAACACCAAGTTCGTTCCGAACGACAAGGTAACCGCTCAGGAAGCTGCTAAGATGCTGCTGGTAACCCTCGGTTACGATGCAAATAAGGCAGGTCTGGTAGGCATTAACTGGACCTCCCGCACCAACGCACTGGCTGATGAGAACGGCCTGCTGGAAGATGTAAACACTTCCTTCACAGGTCCGTGCCCGCGTCAGTACGCTGCACAGCTGATCTACAATGCTATCGATGCTCCTACTGTTGTATGGCGCGACGATGCTTACACCACTAACAACTATGGCAACGGTGACAACCCGACTATCGGCGAGAAGTACATGGGTCTGCACTCTGTTGAAGGTATCCTGACTTACTTCCAGAAGGAAGATGGCAAGAGCACCTACAATGCTACTGTTGAGAACATCACCAAGAAGGATGGCACCACTCTGTTCGGCAAGGACATCATTGCAGAGCAGAACTTCACCAAGATTGCTAAGGACTACTTCTCCATGAAGAACCAGAAGGTTAAGGTTCTGTACAAGGAGAGCGATAAGGTTTATGGCATCTTTGCTCTGACCGACTCCAACACTGTTATCTCCGGCCTGCTCGGCGATTTCGGCGAGGATGGCGGCAAGCTGAAGTATGATGGCAAGAAGTACTCTCTGGCTAATCCGAACACCGTTTACGTTAACAACAGTGACGTAAAGGCAGCTGACGTTGCAACCTATGCTGATGCTGCAAAGGGCATCACCAAGGCTTACAACGCAACTGCAATCTCCAACAACGATAGCGCTAAGATCAGCCGTCTGGATGTTGCTGCTTTCGCAGTAGCTCAGGTTACTTACGTTGGCAAGGATTACATCAACGTTTCCTATAAGGCAAACAATGGCACTCAGGGCAACCCGACCTTCAAGACCAAGCTCGAGGCTGATGATGTTACCTATCCGTCCGACATCAAGAAGGATGACTACGTTGCAGTTACTGCAGACGTTAACACCGCTGATGGCAACGTTGGCGTAACCAAGCTGGATCTTGTTACCGGCAAGATTACCACCACTAAGAAGTCTCCGTCTGAAGATGGCTACAAGATCACCATCGATGGCACCACCTATGAAAAGGCTGGCGATCCGAACGGTAAGGTTAAGGATCTGACTCTGAACTCCACTGTTTCTATTGTTGTTAAGGGCGACTACTTCGTATTCGTTGATGACACCAATGCAGAAGCTAAGGATATCGGTATGATGACCGAGATCTACAAGGAAGGCAACCGCTTTGTTGCAACCGTAATCAAGGCTGATGGTTCTTCCCAGAAGATGACCCTGAAGAAGACCGATGGCTACTATGAGAACGGTACCTCCACTACTCCGAAGGAGTTCGACAGCGCTGTTAAGAATGGCATCAAGGCTCCGGTACTCGTTTCCTACAGCAAGTCTGGCGATGACTACAAGGTAAAGGTTCTTTCCGATAAGGAAAAGGCTGGCTACGACGTATTCGTCACCCAGACTGCAAACACCGTTGATAACAAGCGTTTCACCAAGACCACTTCTGGCAAGGTTGTTTCCGCTATCGATGATAACGCAACTGTATTCGTTCGTTACAAGACTGATTCCTACAAGGTTGTTACCGGTAAGGATCTGAAGAACTGGAAGGATACCGTTAAGTTTGACTCTACCGTTCTGGCTGACGCATCCAACAGCGTTAACTACGCTAAGGTAGTTATGGCTGATCTGAAGGATGACAGCATGGCTGGCGGCTCCGATGTTAACTACGGTTACGTTTACACTGTTGAGTCTGGCTCCAACACCGACGAGGATGAGTACAAGGTAATCTACGCTTGGAACGGTTCTGAGACTGTTGAACTGTGGAGCGATGACATGTCCCAGAAGATCTCCACCGGCAATGTAGTTGAGTACTCTATTGATGGTACTGTTGAGACCGTTAACGGCGCTAAGACCGAAGTAACCATCGACAACATCTACGGCAAGGACAACAACGCTTGGACCAAGGCTGCTGTTCTGGGCGGTGACTACGGCACCGATAAGAAGGGCACTGCTTACGTTTACGCTACCACCGCTGACGTTGTTGCTAAGAACGTAGATACCACTGCTATCAAGCTCGATAAGGACGATGATGCTATCATCCTGTTCGTTGATACCTCTGACGATGGTAAGAACGATACCGGTCTGGCTCTGTCTGACAACATGGATCTGTCCTCCTTCGCACAGGATAACGGCGACGGTTACAAGGTAAACGCTGTATTCTTCAAGACCACCGACAAGAACGGTGAGACTGGCAAGAACATCATCGTTATCGATACCACCGGCGAGCTGGATAACTCCATCACCAAGTAATCTGACGACTAAAAGTCTTTTGGATTGCTAAACTAAATAGTGAAAACCCTGAGGATTTCCTCAGGGTTTTCCTTATGCCAAAAGAAAGCTCCCGATTTCTCGGGAGCTTTCGATGTTCAGCTAAGCCAAACGAGAACTTACCACTTGGTGTAGTCGTTGTTTACATCAACAACCAGAACAGTGATCTGATCCTCGCCGTTCTCAGAGTAAACTGCAACGTTTACAACATCCTTATCGGTGCTGCCGTTGTAAGCGTTAGCCTGACGGATCGTGCCGCTGCCTACGCCTTCGCCAGCCTCAGAATCAACGTACAGAACTACAGTGTCCTTAGAGTCAATCTTGAACTTGTCGGAAACAACGGATACGCCGTTCAGAACGATGTCGCCGGTGCCTTCGTCGTACTTCTCAACCTTTGCGGTGCCGAATGCAGACTTGCCAGAAACGGTCTCGCACTTGTCGATATCAACGGTATCCTCGCCGTCAGCGGAGTACTCGAATACATCGCCAGCCTTCAGAGTAACATCGGTGCCTTCGTACTTGTAAACCTTCTCCTCGGTACCGTTCCATGCCTTTACATAGGTGTAGGTGGTGCCACTGGTCTTGCCCGTGTAGGAAGAATCCAGAGCTACTGCGTAGGTCGTGTCAGAAGAACCAGAGGTCTTATTGGTGCCAAAGTCAACAACTGCAGCCTGAGCATATACGTTGCTGTTGGATACATCGGCAACAGCCTTGATGTCAACCTTCTTATTCTTCACATCCCAGTTGGAAGCGGTCTTGCCGGATACAACCTTGAAGGACGGATCGTCATTCTTTGCACCTGCGTCCTGACGAACGAATACAATACCGGTGGACTCGAAGTACAGCTTGGAGAGCGTGGTGTCAGAGCTGGTGTTGTAAACAGTACCGGTAGCGCTACCATCAATCGTAGCTGCACCCATATCTACATACTGATCGTAACCAGCAGTATCTGCCTTGGAAATCTCGGTCAGGGTGTAAACATCCTTGGATACATCATAGGTGACCAGAACCGGCTTATCCGAAATTTTCAGAGAAATAGCAGTCGGGTGCTTGGTGCTGTCGTCTTCCCAGTACTTCTTGATCTCAACAACCTTATCAGTGCCATCAGCAAAAATCAGGCGAGCCTCATACTTGGAGGATACTGCAGCATTGGTAGAACCAGCCTCAACCATCAGAGCGATATCGGAAGCTGCGGTGGTAACCTTATCAATCTCGTAGATGTAGCCGTTAACCAGCATCAGCTTTACAGAAGAACCAAGCTTCAGCGCGCTGTCACCAGTCTTAGCAACATTAGTGGAGTACCAGTTGTCGCCGATCTGAACCTTTTTGATCTTGCCGGTAGAATTGGTCTTGGTAGAATCAATCTTGCCCTCAACTACCTCAGCCTTCTCAATCAGGCCCTTCTTATCAGCGTAGTTGCCCTTATCGGAAACAACAACGTAGTCGTCCTTCTTGATGTCAGAGTAGTAGTTAAAGTCATCTTCGTCGCACTTGCCAGACTTGTTCAGGGTTACATAGTCCTTGCCTACGTAGGTAACCTTCTCAACCTTGTAAGTGGTAACATTCAGGATAGAGTAATCAGAGGAACCATCGGTAGCGAGCAACTCAACCTTGGAGCCCTTCTCGTAGGTGGTGTTGCCTTCTGCATTGGCAGTTACCCAAGTATTGATATCCTGACCAATCTTGTAATCGCCATCAACGTAAACAGAAGTATTAGCAGCCTTAGCCAGATCGTACTTGGTGCCGTCCAGCTTAGCCTTGCCGTTATCCATCTTCAGATCTGCCAGAACGCCGGTAACAGAGGAGTTATCGGAGGTAGCAAATACGCCGTAAACATCGTCCTTAGCCTTGTACAGAACCTTAACGGTGTTATACTTGTAAGAGGTGTAATCCTTCTTAACCTTGGTGAAGGCCTTAACGGCATCCTTGCCATCAGTGCTTTCGGTGTTGTTAACGTTAGAGATGGTCATCTCATAGGTGTCCTTGCCAGAGGTCTTAGCAAAGGTCTCCAGAGTACCAACAGTCTTCTTCAGACCCATGTACTTCTCGCCAACAGTCTTATTGTCAACGCCCATAGCGGTCTGATCGGTGTACTCGCCGTCACGCAGAACAACGGTCTTAGCGTCGATTGCGTTGTAGATCAGCTGTGCAGCGTACTGACGCGGGCAAGCAGCGGTAAAGGAAGTGTTAACGTCATCCAGCAGACCAGCCTCATCAGCCAGTGCGTTGGTCTTGGAAGCCCAAGTGGAGCCTACCAGGCCAGCCTTCTCAGCGTTGTAACCGATGGTTACGAGCAGCATCTTAGCTGCTTCCTGAGCGGTTACCTTGTCGTTCGGGCAGAACTTGGTGTTGCTCTTACCAGCAATGATGTTCAGAGACTGGCAGTACTTGATGTAGCCGCGAGCCCAGTGAGTACCAATGTCGGTGAAAGAGGTCTTGTCGTCGTTGTACGCAGAAGCGTCAGAGTTACCAGTGCGCAGAACGTAGATCATTTTCGCCATCTGAGCACGGGTTACGGTAGCGTTAGGCTGGAAGGAGCCGTCTTCGAAGCCTTCGACAATGCCCAGCGATACCAGAGTGTCCACTACATCAGAGTCAACCTTAATGTCGGCCTGATCCGTGAACGCTGCACCAGCGAACATGGTGAATGCGCAAGCAAACGCCAGCACCAGTGCGAGAACCTTTTTGAGGTGGCACACAAAAGAATAAAATCAAGTAATAGATTGATTGGTTATTATGTAAACAACTATAAATTTAACTTTTTCGCAGATATGGGTATGCGTAAACGTGAGTAAAAAATGGATATTCCATAGAGCTTAGCTGCACCATAGAAAAGAATATTTGTACAAAATCTAGTGTAATTTTTGTTTATACTGACGAAATATTTCTCATCTAAAAATTAATATATAGCGCGTTATTATCCATAATATGGTGCATATTGTTGAACGCATAAATTAGGGAAATATTCTTTATTTTAGATGATTTACTCTAAAAACAATGTTTAGTATTTATTTCCCGATTTTTATATGCCACCTCAAAAAGGTTCTCGCACTGGTGCTGGCGTTTGCTTGTGCATTCACCATGTTTGCTGGTGCGGCGTCTTACAGCGACAAGGCTGACATCAAGGCAACCACCGCTGTAGACATGCTCTCTTCTCTGGGCGTAATTCAGGGTTACGAAGACGGCTCTTTCAAGCCGAACACCACCGTTACCCGTGCTCAGATGGCAAAGATGATCTTTACGATCATGAATGGCGGCAACGACAATGCCAATGCCTACGCTTCCCTGCCGACCAAGTTTACCGATCTGCCGACCGCAGCTTGGGCACAGGGTTATGTACGTTACCTGCAGAACACCGGCATCATCGCTGGTAAGTCTGTAACCAAGTTTGCTCCGAACGATACCGTAACCGGTCTCGAGGCTGCAAAGATGGTACTGGTAGCTGCTGGCTACAATGCTCAGAAGGCTGGCCTGACCGGCGCAGCTTGGGCTCAGAACACCATGAAGTACGGTCAGCTGAACAACCTGTTCGAGGATGTTGACGCTGATCTGAACGCTGCTCTGCCGCGTCAGTACGCTGCACAGATTCTGTACAACGCACTGGACATGAAGCGCGTTGTATGGTCTAACGACATCAACGACTTCAAGAACGCTACCGACGTTTCCGGTGAGAAGACCATCGGCGAGAAGTACATGGATCTGTACAAGACCTCTGCTGAAGTTCTGACTTCTGTTAAGAAGACCTCTGGTAAGGACACCTACGAGATCAAGCTTGCTGATAAGGTTAAGTATGCTGATGACAAGAAGGAGCAGGAGTTCACCAAGGTTCCGACCGACGTTTCCGATCTGCTTGGCCTGAAGGTTAAGGTTCTGGTTCGCGTTAAGACCAATGGCGATCAGGACGTTTACGGCGTATACGCTGATGACGATTCCAAGGTAATCGCTACCGGTACTGTTGGTCAGCTGGAGAACGTTTCTTCCGACTCCATGAAGACCAAGATGAACGGCACCGAGTACAAGCTGGATAAGGCCAACAATAAGCTGAAGGTTATCTACGCTAACAAGGGTGTATCCACCGATACCGTAGCTACCATCGAGCAGGCTACTGCAATCGATCAGGTTGCTGGCACTGTTAAGCTGGTTGACACCGACGGCAACAACAAGGTTGATACCGTAGTTGTTACCCCGGCTAAGGTTGGCAAGATTACCTACGCTGGTTCCAAGAAGGTAACCATCTCCAATGGCGTTGGCTCCAACGATGTTGAGGACATCGACATCTACAACGGTTTCGCTAAGGATGACTGGACTGTAGTTACCGATAAGACCTACACCGCTTCTGACGACATTTCTGTTGCTAAGATCGATGTAGTTACCTCCAAGGTTACTTCTGTTAAGTCTTCTACTCCGAAGGAAGTTAAGATCAACGACTCCTGGTACAAGGTTGCTACCGGCTCTGTTGCTGATGACACCGCTTCCGTTAAGTCTGGCAGCACCTACGATTTTGCTATCGTTGGCAACTACGTTGTAAACGCTAAGGAGACCGAGGCTGCTTCTACCGACGTTCTGGTTGTAACCGACTTTGAGAAGACCAGCAACGGCATGGCAGGCACCACCACCCAGAAGGTAAAGGCTTACTTCCTGGACGGTTCCTCCAAGACCATTGAGGTTTCCAAGCTGGCTCGCACCGCTGGTGCAGACGAGAAGGACGTTGATTCTTCCAACAAGATCGACGATTCTTACGTTAACCAGCTGTACACCTATTCTACTCGCAGCAACGGCACCTACACCCTGAAGGCTCTGGGTTCCGGCAATATGGCTGGTTATAAGCATTCTGCTAACAAGACTGGCACTGGTGTTATCACTTCCAACAACAAGATCGACGGCTACTCCATCAGCGATGAGGCAGTAGTATTCGCTCTGTACACCGACATTAGCGGCACTAAGGTTAAGAAGGACGTTAAGGTTCTGACCGGTAAGACCGTTAACGATTGGAAGACCGCATACGGCACTTCTGTTCAGTATGCTACCAAGAAGTCCAACGGTATCGAGACCGTTCGCGTTGCAGTAGTTGTTGACTCCAACAAGTACTCCGGCGCTGGTTCCGACTACAAGTACGCTTACATGACCTCCGATTCTTACGAGGGCACCAACGGCGAGGACAACGACAAGACCACCGTATACGAGGCTTGGACTGGTTCTGAGAACGTAACCCTGAAGTATGATGGTGCTAACGGTACCACCAAGCACGCTGGCGACGTTCTGATCTACACCAACGACGGTGACAAGTTCATCAATGTTGAGACTGCTTCTGATGTTGATGTTGTAAAGGTTGCAATCACTGGTATCGAGAAGGTTAAGGAAGGCGACGTTGCAGTTCGCTTTGCAAACGGCACCTCTAAGACCTACTCTATGGACGAGGATTGCGTATACATCGCAGTTAACGACGACAAGCAGGAAGGCATGGAAGGTTCTTCTCTGGATCAGATTTCTCTGGCTGAGGAGCACACCTCTGGCAAGTACTACGCTAACGCTTGGATCGTAGTTGAGAAGACTGGCGATAAGAACATTATGGCTATCATCTATGACGCTGATAACAACCGTCTGGATGGCAACCTGCTGTTCTAATTGTAAGCTGTTCTAATTGTAATAAGTTAATATAACTTGTTATAACCGAAAACCCCCGATTTCTCGGGGGTTTTCTTTATGCGTGAAAAAGGAAAACCCCGAGGAGTTCCTCGGGGTTTTCGAGTTCGCTATGCTGCGATAATTCCTAAGGAATTACTGCTTCATCTCGTTGTTGGTATCTACAACGATCAGACGAATGTAATCATCGCCAGACTCGGAGTAGTAGATAACGTTAGCCTTGTCGTTAGCATCGATCTTGCCATCGTTGTTGGTATCGATTGCGGTCTCGATGTCGAACTCGCCAGCGCCCTTCTTAGCATCGGAATCAACGTACAGGACAACAGTATCCTTGGTGATCTTGTATTCCTTGCTTACCGGAACAGATACGAAGGTCAGCTCACCAGAAGTCTTGTCGTAAGAAGTAATCTGGGTTACAGCATACTTCTGAGTAGCAGTGTCCTTACCAGCCAGCTTAGTCAGGTCGTAGGTGCCGTCAGCATTTACAGAATACTCAAATGCCTCACGTGCAACGATGGAAACCTTATCCTCAGACTTCATGGTAATAGCCTCAGAACCGTTCCAAGCCTCTACGAAGGTGTACTTGGTACCGTCAATGGTCTTCTCGTAAGAATCATCCAGAGCAAATGCGTAGGTGCTGTCGGAACCACCCGGAATGTTATTAGTCATGGTGACAACAGCCATCTCAGCGTAGTTTACGCCAGAATCCTTCTTAACCAGAGCCTGGAGAGAAATAGTGGTTTCCTTCCAGTTAGCAGCATCCTTACCGGTTACTACCTTGTACTCATAGTCGCCATTCTTCATATATTGAACAAATACAACGCCGGTATCCTTCATGAATACGTTAGCAGTGGTATTAGCCTTCTTCAGAGTAGCAGACTTAACCTTGCCGTCGATGGTGAGGTTTCTACCAGTTGCATATTCGTCATAACCGTTCAGCGCCTTCTCAGATACAGCCTTGAAGGTGTACTTGCCCTTAGATACCTCGTAGGTAGCCAGCTTCGGAGCAGACTCCTCAACATAGGTGGTATCACCATTCTTCTTAGTACCCTTGTACTCAGAGTCGTTGTCCAGTTCAACAGTCTTACGGGTGCCGTCTGCGAACAGAACATCGGCAACCTTGGAAGAGCCCAGACCGCTGGAAGAACCGGTCTCGATAACCAGTGCAAAGTCGGAAGAACCAACAGTTACGGTATCAACCAGCTGTACAAAGCCGTTCAGGAGAACCAGCTTAACGGTTGCGCCGTTGGACGGCCAGTTGTCGATAACCTTATTGGTGTTCGCCTTGTAATCAGCGGTGTACCAGGTGCCATCAATCAGAACCTGATCATTGCCCTTGATGCCGGTAACCTTGCCTTCAACAGTCTCCAACTTAGTCAGCAGAACCTTGTCGTCAGCGTAGTTTTCCTTAGCGGAAATTGCAACGTAATCGTCCTTCTTCAGGTCAGAGGAGAAGTTTGCGTCATCTTCCTCATACTTCTTGCCAGCATTGACATAATCCTTGCCAACATAAGTAACCTTCTTGGTCTCGAAGGTGGTAACCTTCAGGATGTTGATCTTGTTGTTGCTGCTGTTGGAAATAGCCTGAACAGTGGAAGCCTTACCAATGTTCTTGCCTTCAGAGTGTGCATTAACCCAGACAGCGATCTTGGTGTTGGTATCCTTGCCGTTTACATAAACGGTGGAGTTGTTGGTATCAACAGTATACTTGGTACCGTCAATCTTGATCTTGTCAGCGCTGTCCATCTTAACCTGATCCATAACAGCGGAAACAACAGTGTTATCGTCGGTCATAGCGTAAACGCCAAATACCTTATCCTTATCCTTGTACAGAACCTTAACCTTCTGATACTTCAGAGCAGAGTAATCCTTGGAAACCTTGGTGAAGTTGTTCAGGAGCTTCTTGCCAGAGCACTCATCCTCATACTTGTCAGTGTTGACGTACAGGGAATAGGTGTCCTTGTCATTGTCCTTGGTTACTTCCTCGAGGATACCAACGGTCTTGGACAGGCCCATGTACTTCTCGCCGATGGTCTGGTTGTCCTTGCCATTGTAGTTCTGGTTGGTATAAGCGTCATCACGCCATACAACAGTAGCTGCGTCGATTGCATTGTAGATCAGCTGTGCAGCGTACTGACGCGGGCAAGCTGCGGTGAAGGAAGTGTTAACATTCTCCAGCAGGCCGTTCTCATCAGCCAGTGCGTTGGTCTTGGAAGCCCAACCAGCACCTACCAGGCCAGCCTTCTGAGCATCGTAACCCAGGGTTACCAGCAGCATCTTAGCTGCTTCCTGAGCGGTTACCTTGTCGTTCGGGCAGAACTTGGTGTTGCTCTTACCAGCAATGATGTTCAGAGACTGGCAGTACTTGATGTAGCCGCGAGCCCAGTGAGTACCAATGTCGGTGAAAGAGGTCTTGTCGTCGTTGTACGCAGAAGCGTCAGAGTTACCAGTGCGCAGAACGTAGATCATTTTCGCCATCTGAGCACGGGTTACGGTAGCGTTAGGCTGGAAGGAGCCGTCTTCGAAGCCTTCGACAATGCCCAGCGATACCAGAGTGTCCACTACATCAGAGTCAACCTTAATGTCGGCCTGATCCGTGAACGCTGCACCAGCGAACATGGTGAATGCGCAAGCAAACGCCAGCACCAGTGCGAGAACCTTTTTGAGATTGCAGGTGAAAAAATTTACATCATGAAAAATGACAATAAAAATTTAAAAATATAGAGTCTTTATAACTTTATGCGGAAAATAAGCGAAAGAAAAATATACCAAAATTAAACATAAATAGAAAGAATGTATAACGGGAAATGCAGAAGTTAAAAGTTTTAAGAAAAAATTTTAGGACTCGCTATCAGTATAATGAACTATGAATAAAAAAGCATCAAATTAGAAGCTCGACAGATTATTAACGACGGAGATGTAAGAATCGTTGTAAAGAGTGAGAATTTGAATGCTTGTAGCGCCTTGATTTAATAGTTAATAAGGGACGATGACATGTGTAAGCTAGCAATATAAAAGATAGTTTGCGTTGAAAAACGCTGATACTGTACAGTTTTCGTGGAGAGCGTGTACGGTATCAGCGTTTTTAAAGGTTTATTCACTTTGCAGCATTATCCCGCTCCATAGCCTCTCGAATGGCGCGCTTGATAAAAGCAGTAGCGGACTCGCCATGTTGTTCAGCGTGTGCTTGAATGCGGGCACGTTCACCCTTTGGGACGCGAAAACGTACTTCATCTGTTTTTTCTTTTTGCCATTTTAAGGTGGCTCGCTTTTGCGCTTCACTGACTGACATTTTCTCACCCCCGATATCATATCAAAGACCACTTTTGAAAAATATAGTAAAACTGCAACATATAGTGCACCTATATTTGTGGGAAATGCCCATTGAATAGGTGCGCTATATATGTTATTATTCTATCAGAAAATAAAAAACGGCAGTGCAAAAGGACGGCAATCCTTTTGCACCTGCGCAGGTGACTCGACCACCTACACAACGGAAAACTCCGCACCGCAGTATTAGTATACCCTTTTTTTAAGGGTTGCACAAGACCTTTGTTAGTGCTATATTTATACTTCTTTCTGCTATGTGATTTTGACACCGTGTAGGCTCTATATTGCCTGCACGGTTTTATTTTCACTCAAAATCACATATAGAAAGAGGCGAAATTACGATGAAGAAGTATTCCTTCGCAGATATGCAAATGTTGCACTGGAAAGATTACGAGTTCGAGTGTCAGCGGCTGACTCTTCCGAATGGCAGACAAATCCGTTTGACGGACAGCCAGAACAAGCAGGTTCAGACAAAGTACACGCAGTACATCGATCAACATCATCACGCACCGCGCATGGGAGATTTTATTTTCCCGAGCAAGGAGACAAGATCATGGGTGTAACCTTGCGGGAATGGTCGCAGCAGTGGCTGGAGGTTTACGTTAAGCCGGTAGCCAAGCCGAGCGGCTACGAGCACTACTATGACAATATGTACAAGCATATCCTGCCGAAATTAGGTGACATGCCCTTGGAAAGTCTGACTACCGCCGTGGTACAGCACTTTCTCAACGAGGAATCCCTGCATGGCAATCTGCGGACCGGCGGCGCGCTGAGCGCAAAAAGCATCAAAAATATGCGCGTTGTTCTGGATGTCTGCTGTAAGCGTGCTGTTGCGGACGGAATGATGCCCGCAAATCCGGTTCCTGCGACCGTATATACGCATTGCCGCTCGAAGAAGCACAATATTATGAGTGATAACGATCAAAAAGTGCTCGAAAAGTGGCTGTTTTCTGATCTGTCGCTTAATAATGCAGGTATTATCTTAGCATTGTACAGCGGTATGCGTCTGGGTGAAGTCTGTGCTGCACGTTGGGGTAATTACGACGCGATGAGCGGCACGCTGCACATTACACAAACAGTACGCCGGGTGATGGTTGATCCTGAGGCAGAGTACGGCAAGCGGACGAAACTTATCTTCAGCTCTGCGAAAAGCGATGCTTCTGAGCGAGATCTGTATCTGCCGGAAGTACTGCAGGGTTTGCTTACCGTACAGTATCAGCGGTTCGAGTCTCTTTTTAAGCGCATGCCGAATGCTGATGATTTCATCATTTATAATACAGTCGGTGGTGTAATGGATCCGGACCATCTGAGCAGTTACTGGGGCGATGTACTGGATGGCCTTGGCCTGCCGCACGTTCGTTTTCACGACATTCGGCATACATTTGCCACCCGTGCGATCGAGCAGGGGATCGATGTTGCAACGGTTGCGGGTCTGCTTGGACACGCGGATGTAACCACGACCACGCACTACTACGTTCACCCGCGCGATGCTTCGATGCGAAAAGCAATGGCGGCTGTCGCACCGGTCGGAGCAGTTACGCACGGATGGCAGAATACGCGCCTGTTTGCACCGAAAAGTGCGGAAGAGAAAGTACCTGAAGCCGCAAAGCGTGTGCACCGTCGCCGCAAGCACATCGCAGAATGTGGATGAGTAAATGCTGCGGAAATATATGAGGAGAATCAATATGAGAGAATATAAATATGTATGTAAAGACTGTAAGGAACACCTCACAAATTCTGAGGATCGATTGTGTGAATGGTGCCGGGACAAGAAAAGGGTTAATTCTGCACAGATTTGCATTATCTGTGGGAAAAGACGTACTCCTGCACGGGATGGTATATGCTACAACTGTCGTCCAAAGGAGCCTAAGGAGCCCTATAAACCTGGCGTGCCTTGGAAGGAAGCTCTTGAATGGGTTGAGCTTGAATATGTTATTTTGCAGGCTCGTTATGACGGTTTGTCCTTTCAAGAAATTGCAGAGCTGACAGAATTGTCAGCTGAGGAATGTGCCGATATCGCCGTCAAAACGCTTAATAGACGCCGATTTGGGTATTACTTAAAATATTAGTAACTCTCGAAAAAGGAATGGAAGACACGCAAAGTGTCTTACAATTCTTCCCCGCATTTGCGGGGGTCACCCCAATTTGATGTAAGCGCTTAGATTTGAAAATCGGCAAATTATCCCCGCATAAGCGGGGGGACAGAACAATCCCCAAAGCAAAGGACCATAAATCTTTTGCTTTGGGGATTGCTTCTTGGGGTAAGAAGCGTACGCCTTGCGGAATAGTAGATATTATGTTATGTGATTGCCGTCAAAAAGCAGCGGTTTCGTGCCTCTAACTTCTCAAAACGTCAGCCGCATCTGATGCCACCGGACATTTCCGTGCGTGGATTTCTCGGACACGCCTTCGTCGACAAAGCCGAATTTTGCGTAGTACGCAATGAGCCGCTCCTTGCAGGTCAGCACAAGTCCCTTGCGGCCCTGCTGTCTGGCATCGGCGATGGCACGGCGAATCAACTCACAGGCATGGCCGCGTTTGCGGTACTCCGGCAGGGTATTGACACCGAAAATCATCTGCCATGCACCGTTTTCGTTGTGCATACAGGCGTTTTCGTACATTGCATCGGTCAAATCCGGCTCGTCCGTGACAAACCCATCGACAAACGCAATCAGCTTGTCGGCGTCGTACAGCAGCCAGAAGTGATTGCCGTAATACTTAATCCGCTCGACAAATTCCTGCTCGGTTGCCGCTTCTGCCGGCGGAAAGCAGGCGGCTTCTGCCGCGGCGATGGCAGCAATGTCTTTTTCTTCTGCATAGGTGATCTTCATTCTGTATACCTTCTCAACGGATAGGGAGAATATCCGCTGTATGTTACTTTTCTCTCAGCATACCACGCTTTTGAGCGCGAAACAAGAAAAATCACTATAAATTTCATCATGATAAACAAAGCGACCGCGCTTCAAACGAAAACTTGAAGCGCGGTCTCTTGTCAATTAAGGGATTCCGGAATGTACTGTTTTTCTTCGAGTGGGCGCAGCAGTATCTGCGTGCACAGACGGCGGCAAAAAGAAAAAAGTCGAAATAAGCAGTCGGGAATGCATGAAGTGCCCCCATTTGTTGGATAGTATGCCATACTGTCTAACAAATGGGGTGCACTTTGCTAGGAGCAGTTTTATTTTTCTCTCAAAAGCATTGGATCAGCTGTCACTCCGCTTTCATGATCACCTTCAGCCGATGCACAAGCTGGCCGGTTTTCAATTCTTCCAGATCAATAACGGCGATCCCAAGCTGGGCGGCGCGATGACGGGCGGCGGCATTGCAGGATTCGGTCGTGACGATGACCGCTTTGGCGCCCTTGCCGCCGAAACGGTCCCGCAGGATGGCAAGTTCGTTGAGGGCCTCGGTCTTGATGTCGCAGGCCTTGCAGCTGAGGAACAGCGGGATGACCCCGCGGGCGGCCATGACGTCGATCTCGTTCAGGACGCTGCCGTGCCCCAGCACGTCATCCCACCGAACCACGGCGCTGCTGATCACATCATGGAAGATCGCGGCATCCACGCAGGCCTTGTAGGTATACAGCTCGAGCACGCTGCCCACATCGCGCAGCCATGCCCGGGTATGCACATCCCGGAAACGGAACGATACTTGCTGGTCGGGAATGATCGTTAGATCCTGAATGAAACCGATCTGTGCCAGCTCCTGCAGAGCATCTTCGTTGGCGGAGTTGCGGGAGCCGCGCTCTCCCTTCACGGTATAGCTGCCCGTAATGTCCAGCGGTGGGATCTGACCGTACTCCGCCGGAGAGATCCGCTGGATATAGGAGATGATCGTGGGCCACTCGTGTCGAAACCGGAGAAAACAGGAGAAAAACGGGTCAAAATACGGGAGATACTGCGACAGGATATGATTATCCACCCGCCCGGGGAGCAGTGTTCCGCCGGCCATCAGGAAAAAGTCCTCGATGGAATAGGTCAGATCACAGTACAGATCATCCGCAAAATCCGCGCCCGAGATGTCGTAAAAGCGGTTTTTCCTGCGGGAGTAGGTGAAGGCGGGCACACCCTTCCGGGCGGCGAACATACCTGCCGCAAACAGAGCGGCATCACTGCCGCCGGTGACATCTATGGCGCAGTCCGGGTATTTTTCTTCGATGGTGAACAGCTGGCGCAGGATGCGGTCCGCCTCAAACAGACTGGTTCCCACGAAGATCAGTTCGGGTTCCCAGCCGCGTTTCCGATAAAAAGCCGCCAGCTTTTGCTGCCGCGTGTGATCCCGGAGAACCTCACGGGGACAGAGATAGATAATGCGCCGCGGATGAAACATATCCGGTGCCAGAATGTTTTCAATGGCGCGTTCATCGTATAATTCGATCAAGGTATTCATGCACCGTCCGCCTTTCCTCTTTTGTTTCCATTATAGGGCGCTTTGAACGGAAGTACAATAGACAACTCCGGCCGGTCTGTTGAAAAAACGGAACAGGCGCGCGCAAGTCGCACTAAATCCCTGTGCCGTAAAAAATTTCGCTGCGGCAAAACCATTTGTGGTGCCCGTTTGTCTATCAGTCTGGACACTTTCGGAAAGGAGAACACCCGTTTATGCTGGATGGAGAGCAGTTCACGGCGGCTGCGCTCTGCATCGGCGGAACGGCCTTTGCCGCCAGCGCGCAGAGCTGGTTCCCACTGCTGTTCACGCACGGCGGCGATGCGGGTTTGGAGGGCTATGTACAGATGGCGGACAACGCCAAGCTGGCCGACGAGAACGAGCATTACCGTCTGTCGGTGGAGTCCGTGCTGTTTGACGAGAG
>OLQR01000167.1_pt1 | contig 54708 bp, 74 predicted proteins | sample 1671881 | NCBI WGS metagenome assembly OLQR01 (sample SAMEA3136623, study PRJEB25190) | human gut metagenome | biome: human gut; feature: human-associated habitat; material: faeces | place: Austria | collected 2013 | reverse complement strand
TGCATACACCGTATTATCACGCTTTTCGGTATTTTAAGTACGCCGATAAGGAGTGACTTTTTTCGCCACTCCTAAAATGAGAAAATATGCGATTTGAACGGTTTATTCCTGCTGCATATACAGTTCATACACTGTATTGGAGATTGACCAGTTGAGAACCTTGCGTGGATAGTTATTGATCCAGTCCTGCAAGGCAGCGATCTGTGCTGCCGTCACTTTGGAGAAGTCAGTACCTTTTGGAAACCATCGCCGGATTAGACGGTTAGCGTTCTCATTAGAACCGCACCCCCACTCGATGTGGACTCCTATGCCAAGCGCTTTCCGAAAGCGGTTCAGTGTCTTGAAGAGGGGTTGGAAGATTCTCTGGTCTTCTATGCATTCCCCATACTGGACGCGCGAAAGATTTCATCTTCCAACATGATTGAGAGATTGAATCGTGAAATCCGCAGACGTACTCGCGTGATTGGAATCTTTCCGAATGAAAGTTCTTATGTTCGTCTGGTGACAGCGTATCTCATGGAATACGCCGAGGACTGGTCTGTTTCCAGAGCCTACATAAGCCATGCATCCATTGCGGCCACACTGACCACCATAGCTTAACTTCATTTTTCAGGAGCCTTTTTGCGAACTTTACTTGACGCCGCCGACAGCGCATGCGTCACACGCAGAAAGCCCTCCAGACCGACACAGCCGTACTGCTCGAGAAGCTGCTCCATATGTTTACGTCGTTTGGGCGCTCTGCGCTTCTCAAGCCACGCCGTGAGCGATTGCAGGCCGATTGGTCGCAGGTCGGTATACAATAGCACTCTCCTCGCCAAATTCATCCTGCGCGCAGGAGAACAGCGCATACGGCACATCCTTATTCATCAGGATATACTCTGTCGCGTTCCTCACCTCTGCACCTTCTCAAACACCCTCTCCGCTACCGCTTCGCACTCCTCAGGCGTGCACCGGAACGAGCGGGTGCCGAAGGACGCGCGAAACGTCGCGTAAAGCATATTGCCGAGTGCTGCCGCATCCGTATGCGGCTCGAGCCGCCCTCCGATTGACTGGATTTCCTCCATGTACTCGTTGCAGTCCCCGAACTTCATCGGGTCCCACACGCGGATTTCATCAATAAGCGCCTTCACAAGCTGCAGCAGATACTCCTTGCCTGCCTTGCGGCGCGCCTCATCTGCGATGGCCGCCACGCCCTCGATTGCCTGCGTATGCGTACGATCGAGCAGATGCGTGTAAATCTTCTGCGTGGTGGCCGGTGTGGAATGTCCGAGCGCCTTGCCGATATTGTACGCCGGAATGCCCGCCTGATTGGACAGCGACGCGAATGTATGCCGCAGATCATGCAGCACGATTTTCGGCAGATCGTTATCCGCAAGGAACTTGCCGAACAGCTCAGACAGATAATTCGGCCGGAACGGCCTGCCGTCCTCCATCACGACCACATAATCGTTATCGTCGTAGGCGTTCTTGTATTCTGCCCTGCACGCCTGCTGATTCTCCTTCGCCGCCTTCAGCATATCGCACAGTGTATCCGGCAGATAAAGCGTGCGCGTCGAGGACGCCGTTTTCGTGCCCTTCTCGATTTCCTTTTTACCGGCCTGCGTGCGCGTATTCTCAATCGTGATGGTCTTGTGTTCAAGGTCAACATCGCTCCACCGCAGACCGCACAGCTCGCCGCGGCGCAGTCCGAGATACGCACAGATAAACATCGGCAGCTCGAGCCGCGTTCCGACAGCCTTGGCGAGCAGAACACCAAGCTGTTCGGGCGTGTAGAACTTCGCCTCGCGCTGACGCTTTTTCGGCGGCGACACCGCACGCATCGGATTTTTCATGATATACTCCTGCCGCTCCGCCGCGTTCAGCGTGTTCGTCAGCAGGTTATGATGCTTGATGACCGTATGCCGTCGTTTCCTCGATCTGCGGCACGATAATATTATCGTACCAGTAGTCAAGCCTCTGCGCGAACGTGTACTCGCTCGGCATAACCTGCGTCCCCCTGTCCATCTTGACCTTGTGCTCGTTGAACGCACGGGTCGCGTCACGCTTTGTGTCGAACGTCCGGTACTTGCGAACACGCTTTCCCTCGCGGTCAACGCCGTAGTCAAAGCACACGCGGTACTTGTCGCCGCGCTGCGTAATGCTGCCATATGCCATGCTTCTCGACTCTGTGGCTTAACGATGCCATGGAATTTTGCGGCTGTCAATGGCTGCAAATTGCTGCAACGCAAAATCGCATTCTCACAAAAATATTATTTGCTGCAGATAAAAGCAAAACCGACGGCTTAAACCGTCGGTTTTGTGTTGGATTTGGTGGAGCCGAGGGGAGTTGAAGCCCTGTCCGATGACGGTATAGCTGACGTTTTCAAGTGTCGTGTTGCATTTCGTGTTGCATGGGTTTAGCCTGTTCAGAGTATAACACGGCCTTACAGATATGTAAATCCATCTTCCACTTTCATATGTCTTCACATATCATTATCATTGAAAACCCTTATTCAAGCTGCTATTCGTTTTGAGACTCAAAAGTCCCTCGAAATAGTCGTTTACCTTCGTATCAACGGCTGCACGGTCAGCAGAGAACGTATGCTGATAGACGCTTTCCAGAATACTGTCGGTAGACCAGCCGCCGCGCTCACGGCTATACAGGTTGGGAATGCCGAGCGACACGAGCACAGAGGCGGACAGATGGCGCAGGTCGTGGAAGCGCATATGCGGCAGCCCTGCGGCCTCGATCGCACGGACGAAGTGCTTGTAGATCGTTTCGCCGGTCATGGGAATAATAAAGTCATCGGGAGCGCCGGTGCCGATCAGCTTCTCCAGATAAGGGGACAGCGTGAGCCGTCGAGTGCTCTCATAGGTCTTGTTCTGCTCGCGGATGATATGCTCCCCGTCAACGGTCAGGATGGTGCGCCGCACGGTGAGTACGCCGTTACGGATATCTTTATATTTCAGACCGCGCACCTCACTCATACGCAGGCTGAGCCACATGGCCAGTAGCGCAGGCAGCTCCACATCGGTTCCTTTGACTGCGGCGATGACTTCGGCTGCGGTCGGCAGCTCACGGACACGCTTTTTCTTCGAGGGGAGAGTAACAGTCAGAACCTTCTCCGGCGCCTGCTGCTTGATTGCTGCGGCGACAAGTCCCCATGCGTTTGCTACGCTCTTTGCGGAGAGCTTGCGAGCCATCTGGTTAATGTACTTCTGGGCGGTGATGGTGTCGAAGTCCGCGATCTCAATGTCCGCGATCTCGCTCAGACGGTTGCGTTCCACGTTGCGGTAGCCTTCAATCGTGGACGGTGATAGCACGTTCTCCTTGCTGGCGATGTATTCCGCGACCGCCTTGGAGATGGTCATGCTGTTCTCCTCATACCGCTTGTTCGTCAGAAACAAAGTCGCTTGAAACTCGGCTTCTTTCTTGCTGGCGGCCGTGAATGATTTGTACTGCCGCTTGCCGTTTTCGTCTTTGCCGATGTAGGCAAGGCACCGCCATTTGCCTGACGGCGTTTTCTTTGCTGTTGCCATAATAGAAAAACCCCTTTCCACCATGAAAAAAGTATGGTAAAATAGGGGTACTGATTGGTTGTGGAAAATTTAATCAGTACCCCGTCCCGCTCTGGTGTTGGTAGCACTGGAGCGGGATTTTTTTGACTGTTTCATATGAAAGGTGAGAAATACAGAGAAAACAAGAGAAAAATCGCGAAAAACAGCGATAAATCTGAAAAATTCTCGAATATGTGAAAGTTCTTTTGGATTTGCAAACAGATTTTTCAAATTTGACACAAATATTATGAGTCAGCCTGAATTTCGGCTGAAAATCAGGTTTGCGGAATCTTTGCCCGTTTGCGATAATAATACCACCGGTTGCAAGAGCACTCACCCCGAAACGGGGAAAAGGCATTGGAGTAAAGCATGGCGGGGGATGTTCCCGCCACTCCTTTCCATCTATGGACGAAAGGAATGCTATGAGCAAAGAAATTCAGATTTTCGCAAATGACCAGTTCGGCGAGGTCCGCACGCTGACTAAGGACGGCGAGCCGTGGTTTGTCGGCAAGGACGTAGCAGAGATTTTGGGCTACACCAATCCGCGTAAAGCCATCATTGACCATGTGGACGATGAGGACAAGGGGGTAACGAAATGTGACACCCTTGGCGGAGCACAGGATTTGACCATCATCAACGAATCCGGCTTGTACAGCCTGATCCTGTTGAGCAAACTGCCGACGGCCAGAGCGTTCAAGCGCTGGGTAACGTCCGAAGTGCTGCCTGCAATCCGCAAGCACGGCGAGTACACGGCGCCGAAGGTATCGCAGAAGCGGCTTGGCGAGGTCAACAGCGCGGCACGCATTATCCGCCAGACACTAAAAGAGGCCGGTATGGCGCCGCAGTTCGTCGCTGTTGCCATGAAGAGCCTGTACGCGCCGGTGGGTGTGGAAATCCCGCTGGAGGGCGTAACGCTGAACAAGCAGCTGTTCGATGCGACTGCGATCGCTATGCAGCTCGGCGTTCTGTCCCGATCGGGCAAACCGCACGCACACGCAATCTCCGCAATCATCGCGCAGGTAGATGTACTGCCCGAGGAAAAAGAGCTTGCGCCATTCCAGAGCGCCGTCAGCGGCCACGCCGGAACGAACGTGCAGTACACGAAGTCAGTCGTTGCCAAGGTACGCCTGTGGCTGGAACGCCACGAGTACCCAGATGGCTTTGAATATCGAGGCAAGAAGTACACGCTGCGGTACAGTGCAGCAGCATAAATATCCTATCCCTGTTCACGGTTCAACCAGTGAATGGGGATTTTTTATTTTAGAATTCGCGTATCAGTACACGCGGGATGCCGATGATGTGGCAACTTTCCAGGTCGACACCCTCGATGCGCTTGGGCGGATACAGGTTATTGAGCGGCACAAGCTCGAGCCAGTCCTCGCCGTCCACATAGTTGATGCGTTTGATGGTCATTTCGTCATCGCCGTAGCTGATCACGCCGATCTCGCCGCTGTGGTTCATGGTTGACTGCTTGAGCACCAGTACAATGTCACCGTTGCGGAAATCGGGATACATACTGTCGCCGCGCACGCGCATAGCGCAGAAGTCCTCGGGCTTGCGGCCTTTGAGGTAGACAGCCGGCACTTCGATGTGTTCGCCGGTGGCGCTCTCGTCTGTGGATACGCTGTCGTAGTGCGCGGCCACACTGGTCACGATCGGGAAGGTTATTGTGTCCTCGGTGATGGCGGGGGAGGGGAGATCAACGATTTCGTCATCTATTAAATAAGATGGCTGCACCTTGAATAACTGCGCCATAACTTTAATTTTTGAACTCGGAATATCATCAACGCGGCCGCATTCCCATTTGCTGACGGCGTTTTTCTGTACGCCCAGCTTAGCACCTAACTCTGTCTGAGTTAATCCAAGGGATTTGCGCTTCATTTTTATCTTTTCACCGATGGTCATTATATCACGCCCTTCTTGTTGGTGTATCTTAATAGTAACACATTTTTTCAAAAAGTCAACAAAAAGTATCTTGACAAAATGAAAATACGTGCTAAAATAAAAGTATCCTGAAAAGGTGAAAAGAGGTGATAGGTATGAATATCAATATGTTGAAGGGAAAAATCAAGGAAAACGATATGACCCAGGAAGATGTAGCAAACAAAATCGGGCTGAGTTTATCGCGGCTTAACGCCAAATTGAACGAAACGGGAGGGGCTGAGTTTTCTCTCGGAGAAGTTCGGAGCATGAAAAACCTGTTCAAGCTCGAGCCTGAACAAGTGGATCAAATTTTTTTCGCCTGAAAGTATCTTGCAAAGGTGACATGCGAGAGGGTGAGGTGAGAATAGTGGAAATGTTTTTAGCAGGTATTGCCGCGGGCATTATGTTTCACAGACTACTTATGGCAATTGTGTTACACCAATGCCCTGATACACAGTGTGCGTATTGCCGCTGGTTGAAGAAGTCAGATGCTCGATATAAGAGCGCAAAAAAGCGCCGCTCAGATGAGCTGCGCTGATAAGGTCATTTCTTCTTCGGGGGCGGTGTCGGGATGATATATGTAGGCGTTTGAGAGATACCACGCTCGTGCGTAGGCGAAGTAGGAGCCTTTGGGGTAGAAGGGGACGGCGAACAGGGTTTGTTGTTACTCATGATAAAAACTCCTCTGGTTTAACTTGATAATGATACCAAAAATATCGGGTGTTAGTTTTCTGTGCGCGTTTATCGAGACGTTTCTTGAAAGGAAAATCAATTTCGGGAGCATAGCGAGTTTTGCTGGCGCGTTCACGTTGCTTTAATTCACGAAGTGAGGGAACTGCTGCTGAATTATTGGGTGTTTCGTATAGAAAGTTGGTTTCCCATACATCGCATACATCATCGAACAAAACAGCGGTATCTTGAATGATATATTTCAAGGCTTCATGTTGTTTGGAAGATTGCATTAGCGGTTGAAGTATTTGGACAACTTGCGCAAGGACAATGATGATTGTCCATACCAAGGGGTATTGCTTCCAAAACGACCATGTAACAACACTGGCCGCGGACGTGAGAAGAAGAAAGCCACTGATTATGTTGTTAATTCGGCGTGTATGTATGTAGTATTCGCGATAATAACACAGACTATGGCCTAAAGCAACATAATATTTAAAAAATTCATCTCTCATATGACATCTCCTTTTATGGAAATTATACCACAAAATCAAGAAATTACAATAACTGCTTAAATAGGGAGTGAGAACGATGAAAATCAACAAAAAAATCCGCCCACCGTTGTCGGACGGTGAACGGATTAAAAGGCTGGAGCGAACAGCAAAATTTCAGTCAATCACTATTTTCCTGATGGCAGTCAGTGTCCTGATCTTGAGTTGGAGAATGTACAACCTCATCCGACTCAATAGCGACAGTCTGCTCTTGGTCAATAGGGAAGTTCATATCCTCGGAGAGCAGATGGACAGTGTTTGCAATATCTTGCAAGAGCTCGTTTCGTTTTTCGTCTAATTCGATAATCTTTTGGTTTTGCTCAATGATTTGATCGTTTTGACGGATTGTTTTCTGATGTTCTGCATTGGGAGCAAGTTGGAAGAGAATAGTTAGAATAAGCGATAGAATACCGATAAGATTTTCCTTGATGAAAGACTTGCTTAGAGATAAACAGGGCATATCTGCTGTTTCATCGCTCATATTCGTAGCTTTCTGCAAGGTGCTGTTCAGAGATTCAACCAGTTCGTCGGACGGTTCAAATTCGTCTTGAAGGTGTTGGAATTCTAAATCGGTCAGTTGCGATAACCGATTTTGGAGTTCGGTAAGCTGCGTAATTATTGTAGGCACTGTCGGTATAAATCGGACAGTCTGCTGCAATATGGTATCTAACTGACTTTGCATTTGCAAAGCAACAGTAGCGATTTTCTCTTGCATCTGTTGATATGTTGAAAAAGATTCTTGCAGAGTTTGCAGGACGTAAGAAATATTCGCAATTTGAGAGTACCGATTGTCAGCATTGAATGTGCTTTGCATAAAGGACATCCATGATGAAAATTGAGCGTTCCAATCGACGCGACTAAACATGGCTTGAATGGAAGCGAGCTGTTCCACGATATGTTCACTAGGGAGTTGCGGGGTATCGCTAATTTTATGATCCATTATTTTCGCTCCTTTCGGCTTCCAGTATATCACATAGGCTGAGAAGGAGCAACGAAGATCAAGAAAACGAGGTGAGAAAGATGAAAATCATCATCGAAGGCGAGGCGAAAGAAATTGCCGCCCTTGTATTAGCGGTACAAGAACGGCAAAATACTTCGGCTGTCGAAGCCGTGTCAGCAGAAATGCTTACTCGCTTGCAGAAATCTGTCGATGGTATTCGATGAGCATTTCTTTTGCGATGACCGAAGCGAGCTTGGCTTGCAGAACAACAGCCTTGCTCAGATCATCATCGTCAAAATGCTTTGTACAGTTCTCAAAGGCAGTTTGACGAATCGCTTCAAAATCAATTTCTTTCATAAGACTATCCCTCCTTTCGGCTTCCAGTATATCACATGGGTCGAGGAGGGGCAACGAAGATCAAGAAAGCGAGGTGAGAACATGAGCGAGAAAAAGAAAAACCTGCTCATCGGCTTAATCCGCAAGTATATGGTGATTGCGAAAATCAAGAGCTACACACAACTTGCGGCTGCGATGGGCTGTGTGTCTGCGCCGACGCTGTACCGCCGGATGGAGGACATTGAAAAGCTGACACTCGGGGAGCTGGGCCGTATCGTTCGGTTCCTGCGTATCCCCATGGAGGAACTGCAGGAGGTGTTTACAAAATGAATCGCATCAACGGAATTATCGCCGGGCTGTCATTCCTCGGTCTGCTGTCTGCCAGCGGCTACGCTGAAATGGACAAGCTGCCGATGGGCGGTTATACAGTTCTGGCAGCACTGCTGTTGGGTGTAATGCTTATCAGCGTGCGCAGTGCCGTCAAGCACTACTATGAGGGCGACTGAATGTGGGCGAAGAAGAAAGAATCCGATATTCTGTCGCAGATGGCATCAGACGCTCGCGTGTCAGATGCAGCAAAATGCGAAATCAAGCCGGTTTTACAGCCACAAGCGCGAAAAATCGGTGTGAAAACAGAAAAACGCCGCTGAGGAACGGCAATTCCAACAGCGGCAAAGTAAAACATTACACTTACATAATACCCGCAAGGAGGCGGGAAGTCAATGAAAATTGAACTGAAATCTTTGGACTTGGTGCACTTCAAGTGCTTTCCCAAGCTGCACCTCGACTTTCACGAGGGCGTGAATAGCCTGTTCGGTGCCAATGCCGCAGGCAAAACCAGCGTTTATGATGCGTTGACGTGGCTGCTTTTCGACAAGGACAGCGCAGGCCACAGCCGCCCGGCCGTCAAGCCGACTGGTGCACCGGCAGGCACGATGCCCGATGTGACCGCCATTCTGGAGGTGGACAGTGAACCGATCAAGCTCCGCAAGGTGCTCCGCGAGAAGTGGGAGAAGCCGCGCGGTTCGTCCATCGAGCGCTACGCCGGTGACACGCGCGACTACTACATCGACGATGTGCCGCTTGCCGAAAACGCATACAAGCGCCGCATTGCAGAGTTGATCGACGAGCAGCAGTTTAAGCTGCTGACCGATGTCTGGGCGGTGACGAGCAAGATGCACTGGAAAGACCGCCGCACGCTGCTCGCTGAGATCTGCGGTCTGCCGGAGGACAAGCAGCTGCTTGCGGCTGCACCGCAGTTTGCCGAGCTGACCGAGAAAGTCGGCCGCCGGACAGTGGATGAATACAAGTCCGTGCTGATGAAGCAGCGCAAGGACATGAACGCAAACCTCAACACCTTGCCGGTTCGCGTGGACGAGTGCAGCCGCATGGTGACGGAGCTGGAAAGCCTTGACTTCGCGGCGGCGCACAGCGAAAGCGACCGTTTGCAGGCCGAGCGCGAACGGGTGCAGGGTGAGCTGGTGAAGCTCACGAACAACACCCTTGCCGCACAGGCACGCAACGAGCTGGGTGCCCTGCAAAACCAGCTCCGAGAGCTGGAAACCGAAAACAACGCGCATCTTGCCAGCCAGCGCGTGCCGGTCGAGGACAAGACCGACGAGCTGCGCCGTGCGCTTTCCGAACGCAAGCAGGACGTTGATCGCTTGCAGAGAACCATTGACCATGAAAAGCAGTACATCGCGGACGGCGAAACCCGCCTAAACGATTACCGTGCCCGCTGGCGTGCGATTGACACGGAAGAGTTCACGGACACGGTCTGTCCGACCTGCCATCAACCGTTACCGGCAGAGCAGGTTGCAGAGGCGCGCGAAGCCTTTGCCGCCCATCAGCAGCAGCGCAAGGATACACTCCTTGAGGACAGCAAGCTGGTCAAGCAGGGCATTGCCGCCGCACAGGAGCGCCTTGCGAGTGCCGAAACGGCGCTGAAATCCGCACAGGACGAGGTGCAGAAAGCGCAGGCTGCGCTTGACAGCTACACGCCGTCGGTCATCACAGAACCGGAGAACCTGCCGGACTACGACCGCCGCAGGAACGCCATCCAGATGCTTATCACGGATACGGAAAAGCGGCTCGACCGATTGAACAGCGACACCGCTGCGGAAAAGACCCGTCTGGAAACCGAGCACGCCGAGCTGACGCGCCGCAAGCTGGAAAGTGATGCTGTGCTCGCCAAAGAGCAGACGCTCATTGATACGCGCCGCCGCATTGCCGAATTGCAGGCCGAGCAGCGCACTGCCGCCGCCGAGGTCGAGCAGATGGACAGGCTCATCGCCATGTGTGAGGAGTTCACGCGCTACCGCGTGCAGGCCATCACCGAGAGCGTTAACAGCAAGTTCCGCCTGACGCGCTGGCGGCTGTTCACTGAGCAGGTCAACGGCGGTCTGGCAGACTGCTGTGAGCCGATGGATATGAACGGCTCGACGTTCGAGGGCACGAACAACGCCATGCAAATCAACATCGGCATGGACATTATTGACACGCTTTCCGCACATTTCGGCCGCCGTGTACCGCTTTTCGTGGACAACGCCGAGAGTGTTACACATTTGCAGCCTATCGGCTCGCAGGTCGTGCGGCTGGTGGTGTCGGAGCAGGATAAGGAGTTGAGAATCGAATGAGCCTGAAAGCAAGACGCAAGGTCGTGAGCAGCATTCCGCCGATGGACGGCGGCACCTACATGGGTGTTTGCGTTGCGGTCGTTGACCTCGGTCAGCAGTACAAGCAGTTCGAGAAGCAGAAGCAGGGCAAGTACGCCGAGGAATGTATGTTCATCTTCGAAATTCCGGACGAGCGCGTTGAGGTGGACGGTGAGGACCAGCCGCGCTGGCTGTCGTCCCGCCGGTTTACGGTGTCGCTGCATGAGCGTGCGGCGCTGTTCCAGATGCTGACCGCGTGGCGCGGCAAGGCGCTGACCGATGCGGAGCTGGATCCGGCCGGTGACGGTTTCGACCTGATGCAGATGGCAGGCGTACCGGCCATGCTGAGCGTGACCGTCGTTGAAAAGGATGACGGCAGCAAGTACAACCGCATAGAGGCGGTCACCGGTTTCCCTAAAGGCCTTCCGGCACCGCAGCCGGAAAGTGAAATCCTCGTATTTGATGCGGATGAGCCGGATATGGAAACGTTCGGCAAACTGCCCGAGTGGGTGCAGGACATCATCCGCAAGTCTACGCAGTTCGCGGACAACGCACCCGAAGAAAAGGTCGATATTCCGCCCGAAGAACCGGAAACGCCGCCTGACAGCAAAGGAGCGTGCCCGATTTGACGTTTACATCACTGGCGAGCAGCTCCCGTGGCAACGCCTACGTTGTGTCGGACGGTGAAACGACTCTGCTGCTGGAGTGCGGTCTGTCGTTCAGGGAGCTGCAAAAGCGGCTCGGCTATGGCGTGACGGACATTACCGCCTGCCTTGTCAGCCATGAGCATCAGGATCACGCGAAAGCCGCTGCACAAATGCTGAAAGCTGGCGTGCCGGTATACATGAGCGAGGGCACAGCCGCCGCCCACAAGGATGCAATGGATGCGGCGCACCTCATCAAGGCAGGAGAGGTGCTGCGGTTCGGACACCTGACCGTTGTTCCGTTCCGCACCTATCATAATGTGGAGGAGCCGCTCGGATTCCTTATTGCGGACGGCCGCACGAAGGAGCGGCTGCTCTGGGCGGTCGATACGGCAAATCTGGGCGTCACCGCTGACCGGCTGACTTATATCGCCGTCGAGTGCAACTACGAGGAAAGCCTGCTGGACCGCAGCGACCGCATTCCCTCGGTGCTCAAGGAGCGCATTCGGCACAGTCATTTCGAGGTGAATGACGTTATCAAATGGCTGCACAAGCAGGATCTCAGCGGCGTGCTCACCATCTGGCTGCTGCACCTGTCCGCTGGCAACAGCAGGGCAGAGGCATGGCAGCGGCGGTTTGAACGGGAGTTTCCGGGGATTGAGATTCGGATTTGTCCGGAATAAGAGGAGAATTTCATGAAGATTACATTTGACGTAGACCCGCGTACCGTATCGGCACTGCTGAAGTACGCCGCTCGTTGGAGCATGACACCTGGCGAGATCATAGACGGTCTGATGCGGTTCTATAAACGTGAGATGAAGGAGAGGTACAACCATGAGCAACTTTAATAACACTGGCGAAGTCAAGGAGATCAGCATTCTGGACATGATGAACGGCGCGATCGGTGAGCGCGTGGCCTACGAGCTGACGCGCATCATGAAGAACTGCCGCGACTTCAACACTGAGTCTAAGAAGGCGCGCACTCTGACCATCAAGCTGTCCATCGTGCCGACCGAGAACCGCGACAGCGTGGCTGTCCGTGCAGAGGTCAGCAGCAAGCTGGTTCCGGTCAAACCGATCGACGGCGCACTGCTGCTCGGCGGTACGGATGCGGAACCCATCGTTATGGAGTACACGCCGCAGGTGCCCGGTCAGCAGTCGTTCGACCCGTCCGTTGACACCGAACCCAAAGTCGTCAAGCTGGCGTAAATCAATAGGAGGATATTCAAAATGATCAAGGAAGCACTGGAATATATCGTAAACCTTTCGGCTCCGCATCTGGAGTTCCGCAATGGCAGTCACTATGCAGACCGCGTGCTGCACCGCATTCCGAACGAGCTGACGGCATCGCCGCTGGCGGTACATACGCTTTCGGCGGTGCGCGACTACATCGAGAGCGGCGCAGATGAATGTGCCGAGGATGAGGACAGCATCGGCCGCCGCTTCGTTATCCATGTTGCGGATTACGATCGCGTGTACCTGTACCGCGAGCTGAACAGCGACAAGGCGCGTGAGTGCCTGCTGGAAGCCGAGCTGTCCGCACCAACGTTCCCGTTTGGCCGCTGGCTGGGCGTGGAGGAGTTCATCATCAATATGCAGACGCATTTCGTGCCGACCGAAGTCCGCGACACGTTGGTGCAGCTCATTAGCACGGTAACGACCGAGAACGGCGTATCGCTGGCGGATGATGGCATGACGCAGCGCGTGACGGCCCGTAGCGGTATTTCTCTTGTGAAGCAGGTGAGCGTGCCGAACCCGGTTGTACTGGCGCCGTACCGCACCTTTACCGAGGTTGAGCAGCCGAAAAGTCCGTTCGTGTTCCGTATTCGCCAGACCGGCGATGAGGTGCAGGCGGCGCTCTTTGCGGCTGACGCGGATGCATGGAAGCGTGAGGCTATCGCAAATATCCGCGACTGGTTCGAGCAGCACATTCCGCAGGAGCTCCACGAGGACGTTATCATTCTGGCGTAAGTAGGCAAGGCACAGGGCGGCAACCCCGCCCTTCCTGCCCTGAAAACCGGAGGTGATACTACGGGCAGACCGACCAAGGACGGACTGGATTATTTCCGTCACGACATTGGACTGATGAGCGACCCGAAGCTGATTACCGCACGGCGCAAGTACGGCGCGGCGGCGATCGTGGTGTACTTACAACTGCTGGTGATGGCGTACCGCGACAAAGGCTATTATTTAGCCTACGGCGATAGCGACCGTGACGGCGTGATCTGGTCCATTAAAAGCGAAGTATTGTCCGGACGCTATGAGCCGGACGCAGAAAAAATTGCAGAGATGATAGACTGTCTGGCGGCGCACGGGCTTTTCGACGGCGACCTGTTCCAGCAGGGCATTATCACCTCGCACAGAATTCAGGAGCACTACTACTTTGCGACTGCCGGACGAACCAATCCGGAGGTAAAGTGGGAACTGTGGCTTCTGACCGAGCAGGAAATGCGGGAGATCAGCTCTCGCAGTGTTTTGCTGCAAAAATTCGTTTCCCGCGAGGGAAACCCCAGTTTCGCAAACGAGAAACCCCAGTTTCCCGCGAGTGAAAGTACACATAGTAAAGTAAAAGAAAAAGATAGGAATATAGATAGTAATTCTACTCTACTACACAGCGATGTGGAGGAAATTCTAGGAGAACGGCTGAACAAGGCCAACCGCTCTGCTATCGCCAAGATGAGGTCATTAGGAATGACCGATGAGGTGATAACCGCCACTGCGCATTATGCAGTCGGCCACGCCAAGAACGACAGCCGTGGTTATGTGCCGTACTTTATGACGGTTCTGCGGGAGCGCCTGAAAAACGGTGTGCTGACGGCAGCGGACCTGTCCAGGCCGAAGGAGCAGAGCAGACCAAAGCAGGAGGACTCGAGCGGCTATCTCAGCCCGACGAACATCGGCGGTACTGAACGGCAGCAGGACGATTCGCAGCTTTCGGACTGGGAGCGGGAATGGAAAAATCGGGTTATGAACCGTAGTAAGGAGAACAGCAATGACGATTAAAGAATATCAGCGCAAGGCCATGCGTACAGCGACGCCGAAGTGCTATAACACGGCAAATGCCGCTCTCGGCCTGACCGGCGAGGCTGGCGAGGTGGCCGATGAGGTCAAGAAGTGTATGTATCAGGGACATCCGTGGCAGCCGTCCAAAATTATCGAAGAGCTGGGCGACGTGCTGTGGTATGTGACTTTGATGGCTGAACTGATGAACGTGCCGTTGGAGTACATCATGCAGGCAAATATCGAGAAGCTGGAACGGCGGTACCCGGATGGTTTTTCGCCGGCGGCGAGTGTGAATCGTGAGGAGAACAATGGCAAAATGTAAATTCTGCGACAAGGGCGGCAAGCTGAAAGCCGGGAGCAAGGCCGAAAGCCTGCTGACGGACAAGCTCAAAGAGCTGAGGAAGGAGATGATTAGGGGTGGGAACGCCTGAGTGCTATTACTGCAAAGCAAAGGAACACTGCATCGCCGCTGCTCAGCCGAGTTCCGTGGTGTGCATGGTCAACCGCATGAGATACGGCGGAACACACGCGGATGACACTCCACCGAGAACAGGAGCGGTGTATTGCCAGTTTTGCGGACAGCCGTTAAAGGTAATCGGTCAGAAACGGTTTTGCAATAATACTCGTTGCCTAAACCGCTATAACGATGTCTGATAGGAGGATAAGCATGAAGACAAAAGAACTTATCGAAGCCCTCGGACAGCTGAAAGTGCAGACCGGCTCTCTGGCCTGCCTCGGCTGCGGGCATGAGCATAACTGCGGTGTGCATGGGTGCGCGATCGCGCGAGAGGCCGCGGTGCGGCTGAGCCTGTATGAACACGCACTGGAGCAGGTCGCGAAGGAACGCGACACGCTGCTTGCGCAGCTCAAGCGCCTCGGCGGCTGCATGGGCTGCATCGGTCATATGAACCCGGAGGCGCGGCTCTGCACCGACTGCGACGAGACGTTCTGCGCGTGGCAATGGAACGGAGGCGCATCACATGACCGACCGTGAGCTGAATCTTCTGCGCGAGCTGCTCGAAACGCTCGAACGGGACGAGGGCGCGTGCTACAAAGACCGCTCGCACTGCACGCCCGCCTGTCCGCTCTGGATGGCAGGAGAGTTCGACGGCAATATCTGCCTGCCGAGCATTCTCGCACGGCGCGTTAAGCGGCTGACGTTTGGAAAGGCGCTGCCGACAACGAAGGGAGAGTAAGCTATGAAAGCAATCCGTAAAAAGCCCGGCTGCACACCGGAGATCATCGAAGTGGAGAATACGCTGAAAGCCTTGCAGCAGGAAGTCGAGGGCTGCATTGAGGTTATCACGCTGCCGTACGGCGCAGCGCTGATCTGCAACGAAGAGGGCAGACTTCACGGCCTGCCGTATAACTGTTGCGTGTTCGGTACATCGTTCGTCGGTACGGTGCTGGTCGTTGGCACCAAAGGTGAGAAGTTCTGTGATGTTCCGCCGATTGACGGTTTTGTGGAGGTGCTGCGGCGTGCCTGAATACATTGAGAAGCTGGCAGCCATCCATGCGATTAAGAATTACGGTATAGATGCTATCAACGAGAAACGGCGAAGCCTTGACATCGCGGACGACATTATCAAGCTGTATGATGTGATTGGCGATCTGCCTGCCGCTGACGTTGTGCCGGTGGTGCGGTGCCGCGACTGACGCAAGCGCGGCCTGCCGGAGTGCCCGATGGAAACGGAGTATCCGTGGATTGATGCCGATTCGGACGGCTTTTGTAATCAGGGTGTGAAGAAGAAAGGCGATGAGCACAACAATATTGACTAAATACAGCGACAAGGTTCGGCGCTACCTCGTGTGGCGCTACGGTATTACGGACAGGGAGGGGAAACATTGAACAAGCGTGAGGACTGGTGGGAGTACACGAAGCGCATCATCCGGTCATACCCGGCACTGTGCCGCAAGGCGGAGAGCGTGGGCGACATACCGTGCACACCGGCCTACGGCGCATCCGGCGGCCACAGCGGCGGCGGCAGTCCGGTCGAGCGTGCGGTCGTTGACCGTCTGACCGACAAGGAACAGCGGCGGTATGATGCGGTGCGAGCTGCCATCTCGGAAACCGAGGTGATGAAGCACGGCCGTCAGCGCATGGAGCTGATCGACCGCGTGTACTGGAAGCGTAGCCATACGCTGTACGGCGCGGCGATGTGTGCACTGGTGAGTGAGAGGACGGCGAAACGCTGGAGCGCGGAGTTTGTTCGCACGGTGGAGAAGTATTTGGATCTACCATAAAATTTTTTTGAAGTTGGCACTTCATGACATAGAAACCGTGATATTCTTGTATCATGAAGTTCAGCGGGAATGAAACTTGGGTCCCGCATTTCTCCTGCTTCATAGCATTGGAAACACCTCCGGAAAGGCACTCTTGGAAACAAGGGTGCTTTTTCAGATAGCTTGACAAATATAATATAATACGGTAATATGAGCAAAAAAGAATAGCCGAAGTTATATACTTCGACTATTCAAGGGATAAGAGTGTGTATTGTGATGGGAGTTAACTGTTTAGAATAGCGTTAATCAGGGAATCTTTGTTCCAGCCCACCATTACAGTTGCATTATCCTGCACTTTAGAGGGAATCCGCTGCTGTCCCCAGGGCTTCAAACCGATGATATATTTGTCATAATCGGTAGAAGTGTCAATTTCAAAGTCAATCCATTCACTGTGTGCGGCGTACATGCCGGAAATAATGATTACTTTGGACGCAGGACTAATCTGATTTTTCAGAAGGTTTTTTAAGGTGGTTTTACCGGCTGGCTGAGTAGGATCAATTAAGGGGTCATGCACAGGTACAGAATAATTTTTCCATGTCAAGAGTCCTTCGTCTTGAGCTTCATTTAACCAGGAAACTACTTTTTTGTAGTCATCAGAATATTTCCATGCGTGACTGATGAAGATATTATATAATGCCAAAAAAATCATCCTTTCGTATTTAGGAGGTTTACTATGCCTGAAACTAAGAAGTACCGAAAAAAACCGGTGATTGTCAAAGCATACAGGACGGATAAAAAAATGACAATACACACTCTTGAAGGGGATATGATAGCTTCTGTAGGGGATTATATCATTACTGGGGTCAATGGAGAACAATACCCATGTAAACCCGATATTTTTGAAAAAACCTACGAGTTGTGCGATGAATCGGATGTGGAGTCTTGACTCTGAGAACGAGGAGCGTTAGCGGCGACCCAAGTTTGAAATTCTTTGGTCATATACTCTTCGCAAGAAACCACAAGTATATTAAACGCTTCGCTGACGGACAAATTTTGAAATTCGCCTGTGTGTGTCAAATACCGGTGTAATATGCTTTGCAGAATTTCACAGTTGCTTCGATAGCGAACCCATAAGTCTTGAAAATGATATAGGGATAATATTGCAGAAATAACAGTTACACCTGAACTGATAATGGCTATTAAAATATTGATCCCTCGGCATGATAGCATATCTGATAAGAGAGTTAAGATAGGAATAATCGCGCTTAAAACGATGGATGCTACGGACCAATGCTTAAAATCAGACTGTGCTTGGACAGCTTTCTTATTATACCAATCAATTTGATCTAAAATGCGGTTTTTAACGTACCATTTTTCGAAATTGGTATCGAATACAGATAGATAATCCTGAAAATTCGATGAAGGTGAATATGGGGATTGGGGAGATGGATGTATAAATCCATGAATGCGTTCTCGTAAATTAGGCATGATACTCCTCCTATAGATAGGGTACTATTAGTATAGCATAAAATTCCAGATTACACAATCGAACAATTTGTAAACCGTCTACTTCGTAGGCGGTTTTCCTTTACCCATTTTCAGAAAGGACGGTGAGCGCGTGAGCAAACTGACAGCCAAGCAGCAGGCTTGGGTAGATTATTACAAGCAGGGCAAGACGGCGGCAGAAGCGGCGCGGCTTGCCGGATACAAGGCGAGGGATGACAACGGATTTCAGTCCATCGGCAGTGAAAACTTGCGGAAACTTGCTGTTTTCATCGCAGACCGCGACAAGCTGCTTGAAACGCCGCGCATTGCCGACATGGAGGAGATCAACGCCTTCTGGACGAACGTCATGCGCGACAAGGGCGAGGAAACCAAGGACCGGCTCAAGGCGTCCGAGCTGAGAGCGAAAGCGGCGGGCGCGTTTGTACAGCAGATCGAGCACTCCGGCACCCTTGAGGTGGACAACCCGCTTGCCGGTCTGACCACCGAAGAGCTGCGAAAGCTGGCTGACGATGGTTGACGCGCGTATTCGGCGCATGGCGCGGATTGAGCTTGCGCGGCGCGACTTCTGGGCGTTCTGCAAGCTGATGGCGCCGGACTTCTACCGCGAGGACCGGCCGTACCTCAAGACGCTGTGCAGGCGCTTACAGGCGTTCTGTGAGAGCGACCGCAAGGTGCTGGTGGTCAATATGCCGCCGCGACACGGCAAGAGCCGGACGGCGGTGCTGCTGAGCCAGTGGCTGTTCGGGCGCGACCCGTCCGAGCAGATCATGACCGGAAGCTACAACGAAACGCTGTCCACGACGTTCGCACGGGCGGTCCGCGACGGCATTGCGGAGGAACGGTTCGACCCGAACCGCATTGTGTTCTCGGACATTTTTCCGCAGACCCGCATCAAGTACGGCGAGGCCGCTGCGGGCAAGTGGGCGCTCGAGGGGCAGTACGCGAGTTACCTTGCGACCTCTCCGGGCGGCACGGCGACCGGCTTCGGCGCACGCAAGCTGATTCTCGATGACCTGATCAAGAAAGCCGAGGAGGCGTTCAACGAGGGCGCACTCGACAAGCAGTGGCAGTGGTTCACGGACACAATGCTGTCCCGAACCGAAACCGGCTACAAGATCGTCATCATCATGACGCGCTGGGCGACCGGCGACCTCGCAGGACGCGCCCTTGAGCACTGGCCGGACGCGGAAATCATCACCATGAAGGCCTTGCAGGACGACGGTACGATGCTGTGCGACGCGGTTCTCACCCGCGAGGACTACGAGGACAAGGTTCGCACGATGAGCGAGGAAATCGCCAGCGCGAACTATCAGCAGCAGCCGATCGACCTCAAAGGCCGTCTGTACAGCAGCTTCAAGACCTATACGGACATTCCGAGGGACGAGCACGGCAAGCCGCTGTTTACCCATATCCGCAGCTACACGGACACGGCGGACACCGGCGCGGACTATCTGTGCAGCATCATCTACGGCGAGTATAACCACGAGGCGTATGTGCTCGACATCTACTACACCAAGGACCCGATGGAAGTGACCGAGCCGGAAACCGCACGGCGGCTGCTGGCGCACGGCGTAAACCTCGCGAAAATCGAGAGCAACAACGGCGGCCGCGGCTTTGCCCGCAACGTGCAGGAGCAGTTTCGGCGGCTCGGCTCCAACCGCTGCCGTGTGGAGTGGTTCCATCAGAGCGAGAACAAGGTCGCGCGTATCCTCACCAACTCAACGTGGGTGCAGGATCACATTTACTACCCGGTGAACTGGCGCGACCGCTGGCCGGAGTACGCAAAAGCAATGTTACATTACCAGAAAGAGGGCAAGAACGCCCACGATGACGCTCCCGACGCCACGACCGGCGTTGCGGAGCAGTTTACCAGGAAAGGAGGTGTCAGCGTATGGTGAAAGTGAACAGCCGCACGATTCAACGGCTATTACAGGGGCACGGGCAGTTCATCCGCGCAGCGGACGAGGCGCGGCGCTATTACAGCAACGTCAACCGCATCAAGCAGGACAACAGCGTTTTGCAGCGGCAGGCAGAGACCGAGCAGGCGCTCGGCAATCCGCTGCACCTCGCGGACAACCGCATTTCGCACTCGTGGCATAATCTGCTCGTGACGCAGAAGGTTTCCTACGCGCTGAGCTATCCGCCGGTGTTCGATGTGGGGAACAAGACCGCCAACGAGCGGATTGCAGAGATTCTCGGAGATCAGTATACCGCAACGGCCATGCAGCTCGGCATTGACGCGAGCAACACCTCGGTCGGCTGGCTGCATTACTGGCGCGGCACAGACGGCAGGTTCCGCTACCACACCGTAGACCCGGAACAGATCGTGCCGGTGTTCTCCGGTACGCTGGAGAGCGATCTCGTCGGCGTGCTGCGCTGCTACACCATGCTCGACCCGCAGAGCGGCCAGACCGTGCAGGTGTGCGAATACTGGGACGACACGACCTGCCGGTTCTACCGTCAGAACGGCGTGTCCGGCAACTACACCTACTTCGAGTATCCGGAAGTCGGGCAGGAACTGCGGCACGGCCTCGGCGCGGTGCCGTTCATCCCGTTCTACAACAACGCCGACCGGCGGGGCGACCTGCCGCTGTACCGCGACCTGATCGACGCCTACGACAAGGTGGTTTCCGGCTTTGCCAACGACATGGAGGACGTGCAGGAGGTCATCTTCGTCATCAAGAACTACGGCGGCACGGACAAGACCGAGTTCATGAGCGACCTCAAAAAGAGCAAGCTCATCAAGGTCGAGGGGGACGGCGGCGTGGACACCATCCGCGCGGAGATCCCGTTTGAGGCGCGGAACGCTTTCCTCGAAAGAACCCGCCGTCAGATTTTCGTTTCCGGCATGGGTGTTGACCCGAACCCTGAGAATTTCGGCAACTCGTCCGGCGTGGCGCTCAAGTACCTGTACAGCCTGTTGGAGCTCAAGGCCGTGATGCTGGAAACGCAGTTCCGCAGCGGTTTCGCCGAGCTGGTACGCGCCATCTGCCGTATGGAGGGTATCGCACAGCCGAAACGCATTCTCCAGACATGGACGCGCAACATGGTGCAGAACGACCTCGAAACCGCGCAGATCGCGCAGCAGTCGGTCGGCATTATCTCGGACAGAACCATCCTCGCAAACCATCCGTGGGTAGACGATGCCGAGAACGAGCAGAAGCAGTTGGAAAAGGAACAGCAGGCGGCAGCCGAGAAGCAGCCGCAGTTCCGGTTCCCGCCAAAGGACGGTGCAGGCGATGGCAGCAGCGGATAAGCTGAACGGCGCCTACTGGCGCAAGCGTGCCATCGAGCTGGCCGAGAAGCAGAAGCAGGAAGATGACGACCTGTGTCTGCGGTTCCATCGGGAATACGAGCGCATTCTGCACGAACTGGATCAGGAAATTTCGATCTTCTATGCCCGCTATGCCGCAAACGAGAGCGTCAGCATGGCAGATGCACGCAGACTGCTGCGGGATGCAGAGCTGGAGGACTTCCGGATGTCGCTGGACGAGTTCCGGGATAAGGCGCTTGCAGGCGGCTTTGACAAGGAACTGGAGGAGGTTTATCTCCGGTCGCGTATTTCGCGTTTACAGGCGTTGCAGACACAGGTTGAACTGCGTATGATGGAGCTGTTCGGCTCTCAGCGCGATGTTCTGCGCGACCATTTGCAGGAGCGCTACACCGACACCTACTACCGCACGGTGTACGCTGTCAGCCAGCAGGTCGATGTGGCAAGCACGTTCGCAAGGATTGACCCGCAGACCATTGAACGCATTCTTGCGGTGCCATGGGCCGGCAGTGAGTTTTCCTCCCGCATCTGGGCGGATAAGGACAAGCTGACCCGTGAGCTGATGCAGACGCTCTCGCGCGGCTTTGTCCGCGGCGACTCGCTCGATCGTATGACGAAAGAGTTCACCCAGCGTATGGGCGTGTCCGAGAGCCGCGCCGCAACGCTAATCCACACCGAGAGCGCCCACGTGGCGGCTGAAGCTGCCGAACAGGGATACCGGGAAACAGGTGTCCAGTCCTATCGGTTCGAGGCAGCACTCGACCTCAAGACCTGCGCAGTGTGCGGTGCCCTGGATCAGCGCGAGTTTCCGCTCGCGGAGCGTGAAACCGGCATCAATTATCCGCCGCTGCATCCGCGCTGCCGGTGTACCACCGTTCCGGTGACGGAGTTCCGGATCGGCAGTAAGCGTGCCGCCAGAAATCCCGCGACCGGCAAGACCGAGTATGTCGAGAAGAAGCTGACGTATGAGGAATGGTGGAAGAAGTACGTTGATGGGGACGTAAAAACGTCCGAACCAGTTGCAGAACCGACAAAATCTGCTATAATAAAACCTAAGATAGCGGAGGATGGGGACGCGGCCGTGCAGAATGAGCAACCGATTTATCGGACGTTGGGAAAACTGAAAACCGAGTATCTGGAAAAACGCTTTGGAAAGCTGCAAACAGATGAACTGATTATTATGGACGAACGTCTGGAGCATATCCGAGAGCGCCACCCGGAAGATGTAGAGCTGTTCGAGAAATACGGAGCCGCTGCGGCACTTGAGCCGGATACCGTTCTTGTTGACGGTAAGCATGACGGAACGGTTTTCATGGTAAAGGGCTTGCCGGACACCAATTTGAATGTTGTTGTACGGCTTGCGCTGGATACTGATGATACAGGACGGAAAAACTCTATCATGACGTTTTATCGCATCAGAGAAAAGAATTTGAAGAAACTCATAAACAAAAGCGAGGTTCTTTACAGCAAGGAATAAATCTGTTATAATAATCATACAGATAAACGGTATTTTGAAGTAGAGATTGTGCTGCTACACACCCTCCGGGTCAAAAGAAATGTGGGAAAGGGCACACCCACCAAAATACCAGAGATCCCGATAAGGGCGCTTCGGAAACGAGGCGCCTTTGTCGTACAATCTAAGAACGAACCACCAAGGATTCAATCCAGGGTGGTTTTTTCATACCCATTTTTCGATGAAAGGAGCAAAAAACAATGGAATTTCTCAAAAGCCTTTTTGAAAAGGGCGCACTGACCTGGGAGCAGTTCCAGCAGGCCGCAAAGGACGCAAAGTTTGAGGTGGTCAACGCCGCCGGCGGCGCTTACGTTCCCAAGGCCGACCTGGACACCAAGGCGCAGGAGCTGACCACGGCGAACAACACCATCAAGGACCTGCGCGCCGCCGCCAAGGCGTGGGACGGCAAGGACCCGAAGAAGCTGGAGGACGACCTCAAGGCCCTCCAGACAAAGTACGACACCGACACCGCGAATATTCGTCGTGATGCGGCGATCGACCTGGCGCTGACCCGTGCCCACGCACGCGATCCGCAGCTGACCCGCGCGGTGCTCTCGATGGACGACATCAAGATCGGCACGGACGGCAAGATCACCGGCCTTGACGCGCAGGTCGAAAGTCTGAAAAAGGACAAGGCATGGCTGTTTGAGGAGGACGGCGCAGGTCAGTCCGGCAAGCAGGGCGACAAGGGCGGAAACCCGAACGGCGGTCAGGGCGGCGGCTACAATCCGCAGTCCGGCGGCAACCCGAACACGGTAAACGACCTCGGTTCCGCTCTCGCAGAAGTATACAACACCAACGGCTAACAGAAAGAAGGAATGAAAAATGCCTATCACTCTCGCACAGGCAAAGGTCGGCATGGCAAACCATGTGGACCAGCAGGTTATCGACCAGTTCCGCCGCGGCTCCATGCTGCTGGAGGCACTGACCTTTGACAACTCGGTATCGCCCGGTACCGGCGGCTCTACGCTGACCTATGGCTACACCCAGCTCAAGACCCCGGCAGGCGCGGATTTCCGTGACATCAACACCGACTACACCGACACCGTAGCCGACCGCGAAACCAAGTCGGTTGACCTCAAGATCTTCGGCGGTACGTTCAAGATCGACCGTGTTCTCGCGGGTACCGCGAACGGCCAGATCAACGAGGTGCAGTTCCAGCTCGAGGAGCACATCAAGGCGACCACCAACCTGTTCCACTACACCGCCATCAACGGCGACAAGGGCACCAAGGGCTTTGACGGTCTGGACACGCTGCTTGTCGGCACTTCCACCGAGCTCAACGCCGACGCATCCAAGGCGATCGACCTGTCCACCTCGGCGGCGATCGACACCAACTACAAGACCGTGCTCGATATGCTCGACGAGTTCCTGTCCGAACTGGACGGCGTGCCGACCATGCTCATCGGCAATGCGGCGCTGCTGACAAAGATCCGCTCCTGCGCCCGCCGTGCCGGTTATCTGACCCACTCCGAGGACGCTTTCGGCCGTCAGATGAGCGGTTACAATGGCATTCCGTTCATGGATATGCAGTATTACTACGACACCGCCGAGAAGAAGGAAAAGCCGGTCGTGCCGATCACGTCGCGCGAATACGGCGCATCCTCGTCCAAGACCACCGTTACCGGCCTGACCGACCTGTACGCTGTCCGTCTGGGTCTGGACGGTTTCCACGCCGTATCTCCGATGGGCGGCAAGGTGATCTCGACCACGCTGCCGGATTTCTCTACCGCAGGCCCGGTCAAGGCCGGTGATGTCGAGATGGTAGCGGCAACCGTGCTCAAGAAGTCCCGCGCTGCCGGCGTGCTGCGTAACTTCAAGGTAAAGTGAGGGAACTGCCATGTACAAGATCAAAGCACCGAGCGAGGAGTACGACCGCAAGATCGGCGGCGTGCAGTTCGTCAGTGGTGAGGCGCAGACGGATAACGAGTGGCTTGCAAGCTGGTTCTCCGGCCGCACGGGCTTTACTGTAGAAACCGTGACCGCCGAGGAGGAAACCGAGCCAACCGAGGACAAACCGAGGGGGAAGCGCAGAAATGACAAGGGAAACGCTGATGCTGCGGGCGCAAAGCCTGCTGCCGAACCTGCCGCAGGAAACGCTTGAGTTCGCGTGTGCGCTGGTGCTCGAGCAGATCTGCAACTACTGCAATCTGACCGAAGCGCCGGACGGCCTGACGAACACCGCAGCGCTTATGGTGCGCGGTCTGGTAAACAGCGTACAGCTCCAGAACGAGAATATGCAGCCCGCCGCAAAGGGCGTGTCCAGAGGGGATACGTCCTTTTCCTTTGCAACCGCAGCGGAACAGCTGGCGGCGCTGGCAAGTTCGGGCGACTTCCTCACCGACTACAAGGCGCAGCTGAACGCCTATCGAAAGATGAGGTGGTAGTATGCTCGGCAATCCGGAACTGGAGCGGGCGCTGCTCGAGCAGACCTATGACGGCGTGATGACCGTCACCGGCACGCGCAAGCAGGAAGTGGGTGGCGAAACCGTTGTTACGCCGGACGCAGTGCTGCACGAGAATATCCCGTGTGCGCTGTCGTTTTCGGGCACACCGGACAGCAAGACCGATGCAAACAGCAGTCAGATCAGCTATCAGGCGACGATCTACTGTGCGCCTGATCTGGCTGTTCCGGCAGGCTGCCGCATCGCTGTTCAGCAGTACGGCGTGACCTATCGGCTGAAATACAGCGGCGAAAGCGCGGTCTATCCGACCCATCAGCAGCTTTCCGCCGTCCGAGAGGAGCGAGCGTAATGGCAAGCTGGGGAAGCTGTGATTTTCACGAGCTGCGCGACTTAAACGAACGCATTAAGGCCGCTGCCAGCGAACCGGAGATGGACGCTTTCTACACCGGCCTGCTCGATGAGATGATGAACGGTCTGCTGACCGACGTCAAGGAGCTGACACCGGTTGACCGCGGTCATCTGCGGCGCAACTGGTTCATCACCAAGGCGAAGCGCAGCGGCAAGGTGTACCACGCGGATATTTATAACAATATCGAGTACGCGCCGTTCGTCGAGAACGGCCACCGGCAGGAGGTCGGACGGTACGTTCCAGCCATCGGCAAGCGCCTTGTGAACGGTTTTGTCGAGGGCAAGCATATGCTGCGCGAGGGTCTGTTCGACCTCCAGAAAGAAGCGCCGGACTTTATCAAGACCAAAAGCGAGGAATTTCTCAGCCGCATGATGGAGGGCAAATGATTAACGTAGTACAGGAAATCGTCGATAAGCTGCGCACGGTCTATCCATCGGCGCGGTACGACATCTACACCGAGCGTATCGAGCAGGGCTTCTCTGTGCCGTGCTTCTCCATTAGGCAGCTTCGCGCGGACGTCACGCCGTACCCGTCCGGCCTGCATGAGATCGTGCAGCACATGGACGTGCGGTTCTTCCCGTCGGACGGCCGTCCGCAGGAGCAGTGCCGAGAAATCGCACAGACGCTCACGCTGCTGCTGCGGCGTACGGAGAGCCTGCGCGGCTCGAACCTCTCGTGGGAAATTACAGACGAGGTGCTGCACTTCTTCGCGGACTACCGGCAGTTTGTCCGGGAAATCCCGGAAGATATTCCGATGGAGAATTTGCAGACCACCGTAGGAACGGAGAACGAAAATGGCAGTTAAACGCAAAACCGAGGCAGGAGCACCGGCGTTTACCGGCGCGCAGCTCCTGACCTTCGACAGATATCGCGAGCGGCGCGACCTGCTGGGTGTGCTGCTCGACAAGGATCAGCGCTACACCTTTTCCGAGGTGGATGCGCTCATTGATAACTTTATGAAAGGCAAGGTGAATTAAATGGCTTTAGGCGGCGGTATGTATACCGTACAGAACAAGGTTCTGCCCGGTGCGTACATCAACTTTGTGTCGGCGGCGCGTGCGTCTGCGACCCTGGGCGACCGCGGCACGGCGGCTTTCCCGCTGTCTCTCGACTGGGGACCGGAGAACGAGGTCGTGACCATCGAGAACAGCGAGTTCCAGAAGGGCTCACTTGCGCTGACCGGCTACGCCTACACGGCGGACGAGCTGCGTCCGCTGCGCGAGATCTTCGCAAATGCCAAGACGCTGCACCTGTTCCGTCTGAACAGCGGCGGCGCAAAGGCAGCCTGCAAGTACGCAGAGGCGAAGTATCCGGGCAAGATCGGCAACGAACTAAAGATCGTCATTCAGCAGAACGAGGGCTTCACGGCATCGACGAACGAGGTCTACGATGTTTCGACCTATATCGGCACGACCCTTGTGGACACGCAGAAGGCAGTTAAGGCAGTTTCCGACCTTTCCGACAACGACTATCTGCACTGGAAGGGCAGCGAGGCGCTGACCGAGAACGCAGGCCTGCTGCTCACCGGAGGCACGACCGGCGCGGTGCAGGATGCAGCTTACCAGACGTTCCTCGACAAGATCGAGCCGTACAGCTTCAACGCGGTCGGCTGCGACACGAAGAACAGCACGGTCAAGGGTCTGTTCGCCAACTGGACGCGCCGCCTGCGTGATGAGCAGGGCGTGAAGTTTCAGTGCGTGCTGCATGGCTACCCTGCGGCAGACTACGAGGGCGTGATTTCCGTCAAGAACGGTCTGGTCGGTGCATCTGATGATACCTCGGCTGTCTACTGGACGACCGGCGCGGAATCTGCGTGCGCGGTCAACCGCTCGATGACCAACTCGACCTACACCGGCGAGTACGACATCGACACGAACTACACGCAGACCCAGCTTGAAAAGGCCATCAAGGCGGGTGAGTTCACGTTCCACCGTGTCGGTGACCAGACGCGCGTGCTGACCGACATCAACACCTTTGTGTCCGTCACGGACGAAAAGAGCGCGGATTTCTCGTCCAATCAGGTCATGCGCGTGCTTGACCAGATTGCGAATGACATTGCATCGCTGTTTAACTCAAAGTACCTCGGCAAGGTACAGAACGACGCGAGCGGCCGCGTGAGCCTGTGGAGTGACATCGTAGCGCATCACACTCAGCTCCAGACCATCCGCGCCATTGAGAACTTCGACAGCAGCAGCGTCACCGTGTCACAGGGCGACATGAAGAAGTCGGTTGCGGTCGAAGACCATGTGCAGCCGGTTTCCGCGATGGAACAGCTTTACATGAAGGTAATCGTTGAATAAAGGAGGGAAAAGTCATGCTGAACGCTCCTGTTATGGAAGCAAATGATGCGGTATCCGGTTCGATGGCCGAGTGCTACGTCACCATTGACGGCAACCGCTACAATATGATGCAGCTGTACAGCTTTGAGTCGTCCGCGAAGGTCAACTCGCAGGACGTGAAGATCCTCGGCCGTACCGGCATCGGCAAGAAGCCAACCGGCTGGTCCGGTTCGTGGAAGGGCACGGCGCACTTCAACCAGAGCGTGTTCCGCCGCTGGTTCCTGACCTACTGCAAGACCGGCAGGATGACGCCGTTTGAGATTCAGGTATCCAACGAGGACCCGTCCTCGTCTGCCGGCCGTCAGACCATCACGCACACCGGCTGCCTGATCGACAGCTCGATTCTGGCGAAGTTCGACGCAGGCGACAGTCTGCTTGATGAGGATCTTTCCGGTACGTTCGACGGCTGGGATATGCCCGAGGAATTTACCGAACTGTCCGGTATGGAATAAGGAGGAATTTGTACAATGGGTAATCTTACCGCATTTCTGGCGCAGAACGCCAAGCAGGTTGAAAACGTGAAGCTGGTCGTATCCGACCGCTTCACCGATGAGGACGGCAAGCCGCTCGAGTGGGAGGTACGCTGCATTTCCTCGCGCGAGGACGAAACGCTGCGCCGTGACTGCCAGTACCGCGTACAGGTGCCGGGCAAGCGCGGCAGCTTCCGTCAGGAATTCGACAACGTGCTGTACCTTGCCAAGCTGGCAGCCGCCTGCACGGTTTATCCGAACCTCAACGATGCAGAACTGCAGGACAGCTACGGCGTGAAATGCGCCGAGGAGCTGATCTCGGCCATGCTGACGCCGGGTGAGTATACGAACTACACGGAAAAGCTGTTCGACATCTGCGGCTTCGGTGACAAGCTCGATCTGGTGGAACAGGCAAAAAACTGATTCGGGACGGGGATGACGAGGCTTCTGTCGCACATTTCTGCCTGCAGGAGCTTCACATCCTGCCGTCCGCATTTTTGAGCCTGCCGACGGAAGAGAGAGCCTTTATCACCGCTTCGTGCATTGTGCGAGGCGAGGAAGAGGAAAAGGCGCTGAATAAGACGAAACACAAGTAGGCGGTTGTAAAATCATTCCTGTTGTGATATGCTTGAACAAAAGGAGTGAGAATATGAAAAAGATCAAGAGAATAACTGCCGTATTGCTGGCACTGCTGTGCTTTGTGCCGACCGCCTTTGCGGCAAATCCTAAGCCGGTTACGATTTACGTAAATAACGTATTGGTAGCGGAAAAGGGTATGATTCAGAACGGACGAACGCTCGTTCCACTTCGTGCAGTGACAGAAGCTATGGGTGCAGATGTCGAGTGGATACCGGAGACCCGTGAGATTCAGATCTGGCGTACTATCCCGATCTGCACAGATGCGGGAGGCGGCCATCTTCCAATCGTGGGGCAGACACACTACGAGGTACTGTTTAAAATCGGCTCTTTCCAAGTGCTGTATACCAATCCTGTCGTAACGGATGCTACGGATTCCATTGATGTGGCAGCGCAGATTTATAACGGCAAGACGATGGTTCCGCTGCGTGCTGCGTGCGAGTATCTTGGCGGTACGGTGGACTGGGATCCTGAAACCAAAACTGCCTATGTCGAGTACAGCGAGATGATGATGGCTGAACAGACCGGAGATACCAAGCTGGACGCTGCTATTGCAGAACGAGATGCAATCGGAGCAATTACGGATATGCCGATCAGCGGCGATTACAGCATTTTGATTACCCCCACCGGATGCACCACACCGGTAGATATACTGGTTTGGGTGGGCGATGCTTACGGTATGCCGACAAATCTCAACTTTGTGAGAAAATCGTCTTATAATAAGACGGCATTTTTCACGCGAACTGGCTACCTTACCGGTATTCCAGGTGAAAGTATCTACGATGTGCCGGATTATCCCGAGAATTTTACAGCAAAAGACCAGACCGGTACATTCAGCGGTATTCGCATGATGTCGCTGGAGGGTAACCTGTGGCTGTGCAAAGAAGATTTGCAGCAGCTTGGTCTGATGGATTAACAAATCAATAAGCAAAGCGAAAGCAATCACGGAACGGTGGTTGCTTTTCTTTTGCCCGAAAAGAGGTGAAGTCACTTGGCACTGTCCAACACTGTCCAGCTGCGCGACGGCATGAGTAATGTACTCAGCCGTATCGCGTCCAACCTGAGTGCGGTCAACGACCGGTTTGAGCGGATGCAGAACCTGACCGAACAGGCTGCACCGACCGGTCTGTATGCACAATTTAACAGCGAATTGACGGGTGTGCGTGAAGAACTCACCCGAACCGTGAGCGAAGTCGAGGAGCTGCGGAACGGCATGACCTCGGCGCAGCCGCCGGCAGAGAACCTGACGGCCTCACTTAAAAAGCTGGGCACCGCGTTCCTCGGCTCCAAGCTGGTGAGCGGCATCGTGAGTATGTCGGACGAAATGACGCAGACCACGGCGCGTCTGAATCTGATGAACGACGGTCTGCAAAGCACCGCCGACCTGCAGGAGCTGATCTATCAGTCGGCTATGCGTTCGCGCGGCGCGTACAACGCCACAGCGGATGCGGTCGCGAAGATGGGCCTGCTTGCCGGTGACGCATTCAGCAGCAATCAGGAAACGATCGCGTTTGTCGAGCAGCTGAACAAGCAGTTCAAGATCGCCGTCACCTCGGCAGAGGGTCAGGCCGCCGCCATGCTGCAGATCACGCAGGCGATGGGCTCCGGCGTGCTGCGCGGCGAGGAGCTGAACTCGGTATTCGAGCAGGCACCGACCATCATTCAGTCGATTGCGGATTACCTCGGCGTATCGGTCGGTGAAATCCGCAGCATGGCGCAAGAGGGCGAGCTGACGGCGAGCGTCGTCAAGTCCGCGCTGCTGTCCTCGGCGGAGGAAACCAACCGGAAATTCAACGAGATTCCGCTCACCTGGTCGGACGTCTGGACGCAGGCCAGCAATATGGCGATCATGGCCTTGCAGCCGCTGCTCGAAGCCATCAACTGGGTGGCGAACAATATTGAGGTCATCGGCCCGCTGGTGCTTGCGGCTGCGGCAGCCTTTGCGCTGTTTGCGGTGGCCGCCAACTGGACGAAGATCTGTGCTGCGGCTACGAAGGCGCTGACAGCCGCACAGAAGATGCTCAATGCCGTGATGTCGCTCAACCCGATCGTGCTGATTATCGGCTCGATCATCATTCTGATCGGCGTGATCGCGGCATACATCAACTACACGAACCGGGCGAAGAACGAAACGACGAGCGCTGTCGGCGTGATCTGCGGCCTGTTTGCGATGGCAGGCGCGTTTGTCTACAATATGTTCTATCTGCCGGTCTACAACGTGATTGCCGATCTTATCAACTTCCTCGGAAACGTGTTTCAGCACCCGATTGCGTCGATTGAGATTTTGTTTTTGCAGCTCAGTCAGTATGTTGTCGGCGTCATCCGCGGTATGGTGAGGACAATCGAGAAGCTCATCAATCTTATTCCGGGCGTGAAGGTCAACATCACCAGCGGTCTGGACACGTTCTACGACAGCTACACCGACAGCATCCAGAAGATTAAGGATCAGTCTGGGTGGACGGAGTACGTTAAGCACAAGGAGAAGATCGAGTATTCAACGGCTTACGCCAACGGTTACAACTGGGGCGCAAACCTCCAGAACAGCATCTCCGAAAAGCTGGGTCTTGACCTGCCGGACGATCCGGCAACGGGCCTGCTGTCCAACATTGCGGACAACACCGCACAGATTGCGGACGATGTGAGCGTATCCTCGGACGACATCAAGCTGCTGCGCGATATTGCCGAGCGGCAGGCCATCAACAAGTACACGACCGCCGAGATCAAGGTGGAAATGGTCAACCACAACAACATCTCGAACGAGATGGATCTGGACGGCGTAGTCAATCTGCTGGAAGCCAAGGTCACCGAGGCGCTTGTCACCAGTGCGGAAGGAGTGCACATCTAAATATGTACGAATTTTACATGGACGGTGTGCGCCTTCCGGTTACGCCGAGTGCGCTGACCATCAAGATCAGCAACCAGAACAAGACCATCAACCTCATCAACGAGGGTCAGGTGAACGTCCTGAAAACGCCGGGGCTGTCCAAGATCAGCTTTTCGGCGCTGCTGCCGAACAGGGAATATCCGTTTGCGTGCTATCCGAGCGGTTATCAGCCTGCTCAGTATTACATGAGCAAGCTGGAATCACTCAAGACCGCCTGCAAGCCGTTTGAGTTCTCGGTTATCCGTATAGACGACAGCGGTGAGGAGCTGATGAGCGCACAGCCGATGACGGTATCCCTTGAAAGCTATGAGCTTGCTGAGGATGCCGGCAGCTACGGCGTTGACGTGATGGCAAAGATTGAATTGCTGCAATACGCGCCGTACCATACCAAGTCTATCGAGTTCAAAAAGAGCGAGAGCAGCAGCGGCACCAAGAAAGCGACCGTCACGCAGAAGCGCGACACTACGACTGCACCGGCCGGCAAGACGTACACCGTCAAATCTGGTGATACGCTGTGGGATATTGCCCGGGTGAAGCTGGGGAACGGTACTAAGTGGCAGTCTATCTATAATCTGAACAAGGCTGCCATTGAAGCCGCCGCCAAGAAGTACGGCAGATCGAGCAGCAGTAACGGCTGGTGGATTTATCCCGGAACCGTGCTCAAGCTGCCGAGTTAAGGAGGGGAGAACATGGGTAAATATGTTTGGCCGTGTCCGTCCTACTCGCGCATTTCGAGTGGTTACGGCAACCGCACCTGTCCGTTCCACGGCAAGGAGTTCCACGATGGCGTAGACCTGGCAGCGGCAAGCGGCGCACCTATTCTCGCCTTTGGCCCCGGCACGGTCACGAAGTCCGGCTGGTACGGCGGTTACGGCAACTACATCAGTATCGACCACGGCGGCGGTCTGATGAGCTTTTACGGGCACGCCTCGGCGCTCTACGTCAGGCAGGGCGCGAAAGTCACCGCCGGGCAGAAGATTGCCGCCGTTGGTACAACTGGCAACTCGACCGGCTGTCACCTGCATTTTGGTATGCACTTGAACGGTTCGTCGGTCAATCCGCTGAACTATGTATCGTCGAAGGACACAGTATCTAACTATTCCGGCGCGAAGTCGGGCGGTACGGCAACGAATACTGTAAAGGCGTTATTCACGGCATACTATCCCGCGAATAACGCCATGGAGGGCGGTTTCCTTGACGCACTGGGAAACAGACTTGACCCGAGCAAGCATACCTGTGCTGCGCCGCCGTCTGTACCGTTCGGGACGAAAATCACCGTGCAGGGCACAGGTACGGCGCTTGACGGCGTGACCTACACCGTCAATGACCGCGGCGGCATGATTCAAATTGAGGGCGGCGTGTACCACTTCGATCTTTTGATGAGCAGCAATGCCGAGTGCAACCGCTGGGGCAAGAAGTACGGCAAAGCCGTCATCGGCGGCTCGGGCGGCTCGTCCGGCTCGACCTCTTCGGGCACGAGCACCGAGAAAGAGAAGAAGAAGGACATCACGACCGTTGTTGTTAAGTCCGTCACCGGCGCAGCAGGCACGCGCAAGGAGATCCTGCGGGATGTGCCGTCCTGCCAGATGCCAGGCGCGGAGCTGATCATCCAGAACAAAAACGGTCAGCTTCAGCAGCCGATGATCGAGGGCGACATCGTGTGGGAAACTACCCGCAGCGGCGCGGCGTCCTCGCTGACGTTTACGGTCGTCAAGGACGATACCCTCAACTTTCACGAGGGCAATCCAGTGTCGTTCCGGTTCAATGGCGCGAATGTGTTCTATGGCTACGTCTTTAAGAAGTCGCGCTCAGACAATCGGCTGATTAAGGTCACGGCCTATGACCAGCTGCGCTACTTCAAAAACAAAGACACGATTTCGTATGTCAATAAGACTTACGCCGATGTCCTCAAAATGCTGGCTGCGGACTACGGCCTCAAGGTCGGTACCGTGACCGACACCAAGTACAAAATCCCGCAGAGGATTGAGGAGGGCACGCTCTTTGACATGTTAGGTAACGCCAGTGACCTGACCATCATCAACACCGGCAAGGTGTATGTGCTCTACGACGATTTCGGCAAGTTGTGCCTCAAACCCTACGAGAGCCTGCTCCTGCCGCTCTACATCGACGAGGACACCGCCCAGGGTTATAGTTACACGTCCTCGATTGACAGCGATGTGTACAACCGCATCAAGCTGGCGTGGGACAATGACGAAACTGGCGTGCGAGAAGTCCACGTCATGAACAATACCGCCAGCCAGAGCAAATGGGGCACGCTCCAGTATTACGAAAAGCTGGACAACGCCCTCAACACCGCTGATTTGCAGACCAAGGCCAAGGCGCTCATGAAATACTACAACGTCATCCACCGCGAACTGACCATGCAGAAGGTGTTCGGGGACGTTCGGGCGCGTGCCGGTACTTCGGTCTGCGTCGGCATGGGCCTGGGTGACATCAACATCAAGAACTATATGTGCGTGGAGAAGGCTAAGCACACGTTCAGCAATGGCCTGTACACGATGGATTTGTATCTGAGCGGAATTCGAGGTGAGTTTAGTGCCTAATCTGATGGAATCTATGCGGCAGATTGCCGCGAACGAGCGTCAAGCCGCTTTGCCGACGACAATCTGCTTCGGCAAGGTGATTGCACTCTCGCCGTTCCGTGTGCAGATCGACCAGAAACTTGTGCTCACCAAGGAGTTTTTCATCGTGAAAAGTGGCGTGAGCGCATCCTCGTTCAAGGTGGGCGATGTGCTCATCCTGTTCCGCAATGAGGGCGGGCAAAAGTACCTGATATTCGACAAGAAAGGGGCGCTGTAATGCTGCCGACAGAGTATAATGACGATCTCGTGCAGGATTTCGAGATTGAAACACAGCCTACGCGCACCTATGCGCTGCGGTTTGACGGCTACCCGTGTTCCGGCGGCAAGCTGGACGGACTGGAAGCCATGAAGCAGGCCATCTTCCTGATTCTCCAGACCGAGCGGTTTCAGTACGCGATTTACAGCTGGAATTACGGTATTGAGCTGAACGCCCTGCTCGGTCAGACCATGACGCCGTATCTGCAGGCCAAGGTTGCCAAGGCGATTGAAGATGCGCTCATGGCAGATGATCGTGTGCTCTCGGTTGAGCAGTTCTCGTTCACCAAGGGAAAGCGCAGCCTGCTTGTGAAATTTACCGTAACCACGACCGAGGGCGACGTCGAGAGCGAATTTGAGTTTGGAGGTGAAGCGGCATGATTGGAAAGTATTCCGATGAAATGACGTTTGACTACATTATGAACCGTATGCTGGAATCCGTGCCGGATACGGTGGACAAGCGAGAGGGCAGTATCATCTATGACGCGCTTGCACCGGCTGCCGCAGAACTGGTCAAGTGCTACATGGAACTGGATGTCGTGATGGACGAAACATTTGTTGATACGGCGTCGCTCCAGTACCTTATGCTGCGCTGCAAAGAGCGCGGCGTAGCTATTCAAGGCGAAACGGCTGCTGTTATCGAGGGCGTGTTCACGCCGCCCGGTGTGGAGCTGACCGCGGGCCTGCGGTTCAACTGCGACGAGGTGAACTACACCATCACAGAAAAGATATCGGTGGGTCACTACAAGCTGGAGGCGGAAACGCTCGGTACGGTCGGCAACAAGTACACCGGTTTACTCCTGCCGATCCAGACGGTCAACGGATTGGAAACCGCCCAGATTGCAGCGGTGCTCATTCCGGCCGAGGACGGCGACACGACCGACACGCTGCGCGAGAAATACTACGCCAGCATTGACGGTGAGGCTTTCGGCGGGAATGTCGCGGACTACCGCGAGAAGGTCAACGCTATTACAGGTGTTGGCGGCGTCAAGGTTTATCCGGTTTGGAACGGCGGCGGTACGGTCAAGTTGACTATTATCGCGTCTGATTACACCGCACCGAGCAGCGAGCTTATCAGCAAGGTACAGACCGCCATCGACCCTGAGCAGAACCACGGTGAAGGTCTGGGTTTGGCTCCGATCGGACACACCGTAACTGTTACCGGTGCAAAGTACGCTGACCTCACTATTACAGCCAACGTCACTTTTGCCGCCGGTTGGAACTGGGACAACGGCAAGTCGCAGCTTGTGAGCGCCGCCAATGCGTATCTTGATGAACTGCGTAAGAACTGGGCGGATAGCGAAACAACAGTGGTTCGTATCTCGCAGATCGAAACACACCTGCTGACCGCGGATTGCGTTGTCGATGTGGACGGCACGACCGTCAACGGCGATACCAAGAACATTGAGCTGGCTGCGGACGAAATTCCGCGGCTGAGTACGATTGGCGGTGCGTCGTGAGAAAGAAGCTGCAAGACTACCTGCCTTCGATCCTGCTGAAAACCTACGAGTTTCCGCTTTTGTGCGACACCGAGCAGCCGGAGATTGACCGTCTGCGCGATGCCGCTGATGCGGTGCTGGACGCGCAGTTCATCAGTACCGCCGGTGAAACCGCCATTGCGCGCTACGAGAAGATCTTCGGCATTACGCCGATGGACACGGACACACTGGACGAGCGCCGGTTTAAGGTGCTCGCCAAGATCAATGCGCAGCTGCCGTTCTCGGTGCGCCGCCTGCGGCAGCAGCTTGAAACGCTCTGCGGCGCGGACGGCTACAAGCTGGAACTGAACGGCGACAGGTACACACTGACGGTCAAAGTCGCGCTGACCGCGAAACGTAATCAGCAGGCGGTCGAAGAACTGCTTGCGGACATTGTACCTGCGAATATGGTCTGCACAACATCGTTGCTGTACAACACATGGGAGCAGATCAAGAAGTTAACATGGGGCGAGCTGAAAAAGCTCACCTGGCGAGAAATTAAGGAGGAGGTGCTGCCGGATGGAGCAAACACCTAACTATCATCTGAATAAACCCGGCTACGAGGAGTTCGGTGATGTTGAAGCGCTCAACCAAAACTTTACCGCGATTGACGCCGAACTGAAGAATAACGTTGATGCTGTTAATGCCCGCGTAAAGACCGCTGAACTTGCGGCAGAAGTAAAAAAGGTTGTCAAGGACGGAAGTCTGACCGCTGCTGACCTCGGTGCGGAAAAAGCAGGAGCGGCAGCAGCGCTTGAAGAGAAAGTAGATGCGATGGGTGCCGGTGACGTTGGCGCTGACCCGTCCGGCACGGCTGCAAATGCGGTATCCACGCATAACACGAGCACAAGCGCACATTCTGCGCAGTTTGCCAAGAAACAGGATAAAATCAAGGGCACAAAGGGAAAGTACCTCGGTTTTACGGCGAAAGATACCGTGGGCGAGGTAGACGCGCCTACGTCCGGCGGCAGCTGGATTACGCTGACGTTTGCAAGCGATTTTGTCGGTCAGGTATGGACGCTCAAGGGCGGCAGCGAAACCTACACCGGCACGGTAGACAGCAGCAAGACGGCAACGGTAAGCGTGCTCGGCATTAACACGAGTTACACGCTGTCGTGCGTGCTTGGCGGCGTGACGTACACGGCCGAGGTAACAACCAAGGCGTATTACACGGCGCTGAGTGCCAATCTTGAGAAATTCAAGTCCACGATTACCGTAACCGTAGATAGCGGATCGACGGTTACGGCGACACTGGGCAGCACGGTGCTGACCAAGACAAGCAACGGTACGGCTGTTTTTACGGTCGGCAAGGCGGGTACTTGGGCAATCAAGGCTACTAAGGGTGACCAGACCGCAGAGGGCACAGTAAGCGTTACTGCCAGTGGTCAGAGCAAGGCGCTGACGCTCAGCTATGAAAATGTGTTTGGCGTGGTGTGGGATACGTCCAACAGCAGTACCGCGCTGACGCGCTTAACTCCGAGCACTGACCCTTACGGACTGGTTACACGGTCTGTGACCACTGAGCCGAAACCGGCGGTAGGTAGGGGTGCTGGTTCGAGTCCGTTTGATGCGTTTTTGCCGTGGAGCGGGATGAAAGAGTGCAACCTTGATGGGTCCGGTGAAGTGACGGCTTGGAAGGGTGATAGCGGGTTCTCACGTTCTAATAACTTTACCATGGTGTTTATTCCGGAGTTCTATGTTGCGGCGAAACGTAACGGTACGAAGCAGTATTTCTATGTGTCGGATAAGCCCAAGACTGGAATGACGAAACATCCGGGCAGTGGAAAGTATGTGGGAAGATACACTATTCCCGGAAGTAAATCCGGTGTTACGTCTACTGTAAATATCACTCGCACAACCGCACGCAGCAACGCTAAGAAAAACGGCGACAAGTGGCACTTGTACGATTTCGCAACATATTGCGCAATTATCTTTTTGTACATTGTTGAGTTTGCGGATTGGAACGCACAAAGCAAAATAGGCAATGGATATGCGTACAAGTACGGCAACTCAGCACCATCAGGAAAAACTGATGCAATGGTTTATCATACAGGTTGTGAAACTACGTATGGAAATAGTGCATGGGGCAATGTTCAATACAGAGGTATTGAAAACCTCTGGGGCAACGTGTACCAGTGGGTAGACGGCTTTAACGCCAACGGTACAGCGGCTTACTACTGTACCGACCCGAGCAAGTACGCGGACGATACAGCAACCGGTTATACCAATATTGGCACGCTGCCCGCAAGCGGTTGGATTAAGGACTTGACCGTTACCGACAATGGTCTGCTCATTCCGAAAACGTCTGGCGGCTCGGAAACAACATACGTCCCGGATTATGCGTATTCGGACCCCGACTGGCGCGTGTTGTGTGTTGGTGGCGACTGGAACGAAGGTACGTATGCAGGTCTGTTGAGCTTCAATGCGAGCACCTCTTCATCGGGTTCTTACTCGAACGTTTCCGCGCGTCTCCTGTGCGAGCCATAAGAAAGGAGTGATCTAAATGAAGGTACACGGCGACAACAAGCCGGAGAAAATCACGGCGAACAGTATGCCGAACAAGCCGGGACGCGCGTGGGTAAGGTTTTGCCTGAATCCGGTTGAAACCACAGGCGCAGACGGAAACACGCAGTGGGAGTATGACGAGTATGTCACCGAGGTTGCCGATGGCGCGGACTTGCAGGAGCGTGTAGCCGCACAGGCTGACGCACTGCTGTTGCAGGCCGTCGGTGAGGAGCTGTATGGCACACCGCTGACCTCAGTTGATGATCTGCGTAAGCAGCGTATCGCAGACAGCAAGGCAGACCTCGCTGCATGGCTGTCCGAAAATCCACTGACATGGACGGATGGTAAGAAGTATGCTGTAACGTCGGAAAAGCAGGCACAGCTTACCTCTGCACTGGCGGTACAGCAGGTTGCGCAGTCTGCGGGCGTGGAACGTGAGCTGCGTTGGAACTCCACCGGCGATGAGTGTACGGTCTGGCAGTATGCCGATCTGTGTGCGCTGGCACTGGCGATTGCAGCCTACGTTGAGCCGCGCGTGAGCATCCAGCAGGCAGCAGAGGTGGATCTCCGCAATGCCGAGACGGCAGAGGAGGTGCTTGCCGTTGCATGGAATTACACCTAAGTCTGTGCTTGAGCACCTGCTGTTCGCGGTGATCGGCGGCGTGATGTACATGCTGATCGAGATCGCATGGCGCGGCTACACGCACTGGTCTATGGGTATCCTCGGCGGCGTGTGCTTTGTGGCAGTTGGCTTGCTGAATGAGATCCAGCAGCGACCGCCGATCATCTTGCAGATGGCACAGGGTGCTGTGATCTGCACCGTGATGGAGCTGCTGGCAGGTATGGTGCTCAATGTCTGGCTCGGTCTGGATATATGGGACTACTCCGGCGTGCCCGGCAATATCATGGGGCAGGTGTGCCCGCAGTTTACGCTGGCGTGGGCCGCGCTGTCGGCGGTGGCCGTCTGGGTCGAGGACCGATTGCACAAAATCTTCGACTAACGACAAAAATAGCTGGAATTTTTACACTTGCGATAGGGCAATCGCCCAGAAAGGACAAAAAGTTATGTATCCGAACAACATTTATGTGAAGAATCATGAAGAGATCAAGAAGCTGACCGGCGATATCGGCGTGCAGTTGGATAAGTTCGATCACATCCATCACCTGAAGCATGATGACCTTGCTCGTGCCCAGTACAAGCACTGGCGTTCGGTTGAGACCGGTGTGCCGGAGCTGATGAGCCGCCATGACCACGAACTGCTGGGTATCTGATCTGAAGATGGTGTGTGAAAGGGGCGAGAGATCGCCCTTTTCGCATATCTGAAGGAGGTATCTGGATGGTAGAGATTTTATGCGCGTTCATTGCTGCCGTCGCAGCTATTATCTGTGCAGCTATGGCAGCTCAATCGTCTAAGCGAGAAAAGCGTGAGCAGGCGGAGCAGGAGCGTATCGACCGACGTGCCGAACAGCGTGCAAAGGAAGGTAGACTCCAGCTCGCTATGCTTGACGCGAATTGTCGTTTGACCGTAGGCGTTGCTATGGCCCTCAAGCGAGGTCACTGCAATGGTGAAGTTGAGCAAGGTCTGGCGGCGATCAAGAAAACGCAGCACGAGTATGAGCAGTTTCTTGAAGGAATTGCTCTTGATCAAATTACACGATAAGGAGGACTATACATGAACTGGAAAATTCGTCTGAAGAACCCGGTATTCTGGGTGCAGGTGCTGACCGGCGCGCTGGCGACCGTGCTGGCGTACAGCGGTCTGACCGCTGCGGATATGACCACCTGGGCAGGGCTGTGGAACGTTATTACCGGCGCGTTCAGCAATCCGTACTGCCTGTTTCTGGTGGCAAGCAATATCTGGAGTGCGCTGAATGACCCGACCACTTCCGGCATTTCTGATAGCGCACGGGCAAAGGGCTACACTGCGCCCTCAGCGGAGTAAAATGGACTTGAAAGTTTCTTTCAAGTAGATGAAAGGAGAATACAGCATGAGTATTCGCTGCGATATTTACGACCGCAAGCTGTATGACGTCTGGTTCGCAGCAGCGCCGTATGCGGCGAAATCCAAACCCGCCAAGACGCTCCGGCAGTGGGCGGCAGACGAGGGCGCGGACATCGTTTACAACCTCGCACTGTTCAACATGACCGGCAGCGGCAGCGACCGCTACGGCGTTATCAAGGGCCGAACCTTGCAGTACCTCAAGGCCAAGGGCAAAGAGTGCGGCTATGGCGGTACAACTGAGCGGCTGAGCCTCGGCTCAGAGAATGTTGTTTCTGGCTGGAAGCTGGCGATCAAGGACGGCAAGGTGAACGGATCTCTCGGCAAGTCTGACCGGCGCAGCCGTAATATGTGCGGCCTGCTGACAGACGGCCGGTATATCCATGGGCAGACTTCGGCCAGTCACACCGAGCTGGAAGTTGCGCAGTACGTCCGCGATCACTACGACGTCAAGCTGCTGCTCGTACAGGACGCAGGCGGCAGCACCGGCATGTATCGCGTGTCGGACGGCTACCTGTTCGCACCGGAAAAAGAGGGTACGAACGGCAGACCGGTGTGCAGCGTAGTCTGCATTAAGCGTAAAAATAAGGCAACGACTCCGAAGGAGGAGAACAAGATGAGCAAGAAGGTATTTATCGGTGTCGGCCACGGTGGTTCTGATTCGGGTGCAGTCGGCTATATCGTGGAGAAGGAGGCAAACCTCGTGATGGCGCTGGCGTGCCGCGATTATCTCACCGCACATGGCGTTGAGGTACGCATGAGCCGCACCAAGGACGAGGAGGACCCCATCAACGAGGAGGTGCGCGAGTGCAATGCCTACGCGCCTGATCTGGCTATCGACGTGCACAACAACTCCGGCGGCGGTGACGGCTTTGAGGTATATCACACTCTGAACGGCGGCACTGGCAAGGTCCTCGCGCAGAATATTGAGAAGCAGGTTATCAAGATCGGCCAGAACAGCCGCGGCTGCAAGACCAGACAGGGCCAGCGTGGCGATTACTACGCTTTCGTGCGCGACACCAAGTGCCCAGCGGTCATCTGCGAGGGTGTATTCGTTGACACCAAGGCTGATGCAGCACAGGCGGGCACCAAGGAAAAGCAGCAGGAGTTCGGCATCGCATACGCCAAGGGTATCCTCGATACGCTGGGCATTAAGTATGACACTTCGACCGACAAGCCTGCTGAGCCGACCAAGCCGCAGGACCCGGAAGTACAGGCTGCAATCGAAAAAATCCAGACCAAGGCCGGCCTGGAGGGAAAGACCATCGAGTATCTGCTCGCATACAAATACGGCGAACAGCTCGTGAAGAAGCTGGCGGCAGCTATGCAGCAGTAAATAGTAAACCCCTCTGGGAACTGGTTTCGATACCGGCTCTCGGAGGGGTTGTTTTTATTCAGTTGGCTGCGGCGTATCTCCGTCAAATACTACATGAGCAAAGCGGAAACACTGCTTAACGTCGGGGTACTTCTCGTGATCTACTTCGGAGGCGAACATATCATACGGCCGCGCATAAATTTTGAAGTCGCCATAGAGTGCCTGGTAGATCACCAGCGGTTCGCCGGTTTCCGTGTGCATGGCGATGGCAAGCACCTGATAAAGCTTGTTCTTGAAGTGCAGGTATTTTTCGCCGACCAGAATTTTTCTTGAATCCATCAATATCTTCTCCAATCTTTTTACTATTATGCTTAATTTGTGTTGCATTTCATGTTGCATCATGCAACACGGTTTAAAAAACGCTCAATATGTTGCATTTTGCGTTGTATATCCGTTAAAAATATGCTGATATTTTATCGGTTTTTTGACACTTTCTCTCAATCTTGATAAAGTCGATTTGAAAATATTGCGTTTATATCTTCAAAAAGTTGTTGAAATATAAATAAGCAAAAGAAAAACACCTGCTAACGCAGGTGTTTTGTTCTGGTGGAGCCGAGGGGAGTTGAACCCCTGTCCGAAAGCGCATCCACGAGGACTTCTCCGGGCGCAGTTTGTCGATTAAGATTCCCGCCGCGGTACGCCGGCAAACAGGCTTACCGTTTTGGTAGAGTCATTTTACATGACGAGGGCAACTCTTACCTCGTACACGTTCACCACTAATCGACGCCGGGTCTCTGAGCCGTGGTCCTCTCTGAGCCGACGGGCTAAGCCTAATTAGGCAGCCTGAAGAGTATAATTGTTGTTGTTTAATTTATAAACAGTTGGAGCTTTTATCGCAGATCCCCACTGCGGCCCGCTATCCCGGCTTCAACACCCCCGTCGAACCCGTTACGGCCCCATTTTGAAATGGAGAATGGAAAATTGAGAATAGAGAATGATTCTGCTCTCAGCTTTTCCATTTTTTGATTAACGATTACGCTCTTTCATCGCACGGTCCATCTCGCGTTTTGCATCGCGTGCGGCGATACTGTCACGCTTATCGTGCAGCTTTTTGCCCTTGCACAAACCGATTTCAACCTTCACGCGCGAGCTTTTGAAATAAACCGCCAGCGGAATGACCGAATAGCCGTCCTGCTTGGTCTTGCTGAACAGGTTGACGATCTCGCGTTTGTGCATGAGCAGCTTACGCACGCGCAACGGGTCCTTATTGAAGATATTGCCCTTTTCATACGGCGAAATGTGCATGCCGCGCACGAAAATCTCACCATCCTTGAACGAACAGTAGGAATCCTTGAGATTGATCTGTCCCAGACGGATGGACTTTACCTCGGTACCCGCAAGCTCGATGCCCGCTTCATACTTTTCCTCGACAAAGTAGTCATGCCATGCCTTTTTGTTGGCCGCAATCTGCTTTGTGCCCTTTTTGTCAACAGCCATGGCGAAACCTCCCTTACCGTGGTATAGATTATAATACCACGATATACCGTTTTTGTAAAGTGGCAACCGCATTACATTTTTCGACGAAAAATGTAATATTAAACTTACCACGAGGAACACACCTCAAAGGTAAGTTTTTTATATCTGTATAACAGAAGGAGGTGCTGTGAAATGGCTGAAATGGGTCCGGTTCGTAAGATAGATGATCTCGGTCGCGTAGTCATTCCCAAGGAGTTTCGGAAAACCTTTAATTGGCCCATCGGCATGGAGGTTGAAATTTCCGCTGCTGACGGGAAAGTAATTGTCGCAAAACATTTCAACGGCTTGTTTCTTTTGTGGTAAGCCAACTCGTGTGCAAATCGGTGAACAGCATATTTGCCCTGCCTGCGCTGCAAAGTATCAAGCACAGTTCGATGAAATCGCTCATATGTCGATGGAGTGAAGTTAATGTCGTATCGTTTACACATCACCAAGTCGAGTGTGTTCCAATGGAACACGCAGACCCAAAGGAGGACGATTGATGACTTATCAGCTTTCTGACAATCCGTCTTTTCGTGAGCGAGTGGGGGTGCCGTCCGTACAGGCGGTCGTCAAGGTCGGTGACACTGTATCCGACATTCAGGAGGGCAGGAACGCCGGTGTCCGCTCGCTCGGCGTGCTCGAGGGCAGCAGTGTGATGGGCATGACGCAGACAGCCTATGAGGCGCTCTCGGCAGATGAGAAGCAGGCCGCACTTGACCGTGCGCGGCAGATGTTCCTTGAGACCGGTGCCGATGATGTGCTGCTGAATATCGAGCAGCTGCCTGCATGGATTCAAGCGAACGACTAAATCAGATTAAATACAAAACCCGAAGTGCAGGTTTTACGCCTGCACTTCGGGTTTGCTTTTTGCTGTTTTTAATGCTCCGCCCAATCAAGCGACCGTCCAACCGCCTTATCCCAGCCGGAGAGCAGCTTGCGGCGTTTAGTCTCGTCCATCGAGGGCGCATACAGCGTATCGCACCGCCAGAGCTGCTTCAGCTCCTCGCGGCTGTGCCACACACCGGTCGCGAGTCCGGCAAGATAGCATGCGCCGAGCGCGGTCGTTTCGCGGATGACCGGACGGCGAATCGTGCAGTCCGAAATATCGCTCTGGAACTGCATCAGGAAGCTGTCGCGGCTGGCACCGCCGTCCACAGAAAGGGAGGAGAGGGCAGTGCCGGTATCGCGTTTCATGGCGGTCAGCAGGTCGTTCACCTGATAGGCGATGGACTCCTGTGCGGCGCGGATGATGTGCTCGCGGGTCGTGCCGCGCGTCAGACCGATGAGACAGCCGCGTGCGTACATATCCCAATGCGGCGCGCCCAGACCGGTGAATGCAGGCACGAGGTACACGCCGCCGGTGTCCTTCACCTTGCCCGCATAGTATTCCGCATCGCGGCTCTCGGAGAAAAAGCGCATCTCATCCCGCAGCCACTGGATGACGGCGCCGCCGACAAACACGCTGCCCTCGAGCGCGTACTGCGTCTCTCCGCTGATTTGAATGCCGATGGTGGTCAGCAGGCCGTTTTTGCTTTCGCAGGCGGTTGCGCCGGTGTTCATCAGCAGAAAACAGCCCGTGCCGTAGGTGTTTTTCGCATCGCCTGCCGCAAAGCAGGTCTGACCGAACAGCGCCGCCTGCTGGTCGCCTGCAATGCCTGCAATCGGAATATCGCCGCCCGGCAGGGAAACAGAACCGTACACCTCGCTTGAGGAGCACACGCGCGGCAGCATCGCCCGGGGAATATCGAGCGCTTCAAGCAGGGTATCGTCCCAGTCCAGACGGTGAATGTCGAAGATCATCGTGCGTGCGGCATTGGTCGCGTCCGTAATGTGCACCTTGCCGCCGGTCAGCTTCCACACCAGCCAGGAATCCACCGTGCCGAACAGGATTTCTCCGCGCTCGGCCTTCTCTCGTGCGCCCTCTACATGGTCGAGCAGCCACTTGATTTTCGTTCCCGAAAAATACGCATCCGGAACCAGACCGGTCGTGCGGCGGATGTGCCCGGACAGACCGTCCTGCACCAGCCTGTCCACAATATCCGCTGTGCGGCGGCACTGCCAGACGATAGCGTTGTGAATCGGCCGTCCGGTATTTTTATCCCACAGGATGGTCGTCTCGCGCTGGTTGGTGATGCCGATGCCCGCCACATCGGACGGAGAAACATCGGCGGCCGCCAGCACCTCGAGCATAGCTGCATACTGCGTGGACCAGATTTCCATCGGGTCCTGCTCGACCCATCCCTCGTGCGGATAATGCTGGGTCAGCTCATGCTGCCGGATGGCGAGAATATTCTGTTCGCTGTCAAATAAGATCGCTCTCGAGCTTGTCGTGCCCTGATCGAGCGCCAGTATATATTTTCCCATAGCGGAAACTCCTTTTTACTCTTTGCATCTATCATACCGTTGCGGATGCGGATTGTCAATCACTGCAAATTTGACGGTGCGGTGCATTTTGTGGTAAAATCAGTGCGAAAATGCATAGAAGAAGGGGATTGCATGAGAATTTACGAATACGGCGAGCCGAATGCGAAAAACGTGCTGCTGCAGCCGGTTGGGGACCATGACCTGCCAGCCATCGAGAACGAAATCCGAGAGATTAGGCGGCTGACTGCACAGCCGTTCCGTTTGATTGCCGTCAAGGTTGAAAGGTGGAACGACGACCTGTCTCCGTGGTGTGCACCGGCAGTTTTCGGTCATGAGGACTTCGGAGACGGTGCTGCGGCACTGCTCCGCGAAATCCTGCCGCTGTGTGAGGACGCAGACAGACGATACATCATCGGCGGATACTCGATGGCAGGGCTGTTTGCCTTGTGGAGCGCATATCGGACCGACCGTTTTTCCGGCATCGCGGCAGCCTCGCCGTCTCTGTGGTTTCCGAAATTTCTGGAGTACATGCAGGCGCATGATCTGCACAGCGCTGCCGTTTATCTCAGTCTGGGCAACCGCGAGGAAAAGACGCGCAATCCGGTGATGGCTGCTGTCGGCGACCGCATGCGGGCAGCGTATGCGCTCCTGCAGGAGAAAAACGTAAACTGCACACTGGAATGGAATAGCGGCGGGCATTTTCAGCAGCCGGACTGCCGCACGGCAAAGGCGTTTGCGTGGGTACTGGAACACTTATTTTATTAAGGTATAACTTATGCTTGAGAAGTCTGTCGGATTCCTGTATAATAATAAATAAATGTTACCGGTTGACTACAACCGATAACAAAAGTACTTTGGAAAGGGAATAGAAATTATGTTGGAAACGATCAACTCCGTTATCGCAGCAATATCAGGCGTGCTGTATCAGCCATGGTTTGTGCCGTTGTTTCTGGTAGTCAGCGGCATTTACTTCACGTTCCGATGCAAGTTCATCCAGATTCGTCTGTTCAGGGATGCGTGCAGGGTCATCATGGAGAAGCCGGAAAGCGAGGGGAGCATTTCCTCGTTCGGCGCACTCATGATCTCCACCGCGTCGCGTGTCGGCACGGGCAACATCATCGGTGTATCCACGGCAATCTGCCTCGGCGGACCGGGCGCTATCTTCTGGATGTGGGTAACCGCACTGCTCGGCGGTGCAACCGCCTTCATCGAGTCTACGCTCGCGCAGATTTACAAAAAGCGTGCGCCGGACGGCAGCTGCTACGGCGGTCCTGCGTACTACATGCGCGATGCACTCGGCAAGCGCTGGATGGGTGTCATCTTCTCGGTGCTCATCATCCTGATCTACGCAGTCGGCTATAACATGCTGGCGGCATACAATCTGCAGTCCACATTCTCGGTGTTCAAGTTCTACCATCCGGTTATCACGCCGGCGTTCATCGGCGTCATTCTGGCGTTCCTGTTCGGCGTAATGGTACTCGGCGGCGCAAAGCGTCTGGCAAGCATCACCGAAATCCTTGTTCCGTTCATGGGTATCCTGTATGTACTGGTTTCGCTGCTCATCATCTTCCTGAACATCAGGAATGTACCGGGCATGTTCGCGTCCATCTTCCGCAACGCATTTGACTTCCAGTCCGTGATGGGCGGCTTCTCCGGCAGCTGCATCATGTACGGCGTGAAGCGCGGTCTGTACTCGAACGAAGCAGGTATGGGCTCTGCACCGAATGCAGCCGCAACAGCATCTGTTTCCCATCCGGCCAAGCAGGGTCTGGTGCAGATGCTGTCTGTATTCATCGACACGCTGCTCATCTGTACGGCAACGGCGTTCATGTGTCTGTCCACCAGCGTTGTTCCGACCGAGGAAATCGCCGGTGCGGTTTATGTACAGAATGCTATCGCATCCACGCTCGGTACGGCAGGTCCGGTGTTCCTTGCTGTGGCGATGATGCTGTTCGCGTTCACCACGCTGCTCGGCAACTACTCATACTGCGAGGGCTGTCTGGAGTTCATCCTGCATCGCAGCATCAAAAAGCATGAGCTGCTCCTCTTCCGCCTGTTTGCTACGGCCATCGTGTTCATCGGTGCGATTGCAAACGCCGGTCTGGTCTGGGATACTGCGGATATGCTGCAGGGTATGATCGTCGTAGTCAACGTGCCGACCATCCTGATTCTTGGCGGCACGGCAATCAGGTGCCTGAATGATTACGTTGCAAGCCGCAAGCGCGGTGAGAATCCGGTATTCCACGCGAAGAACATTGGCATCAAGGAAGAAACTGATTTCTGGAAATAAGCGCATAAGAAAAGGACTGCTGCAAGGATAAAACCTGTGCAGCAGTCCTTTTTTGTTATGCGTTTGTGTTCTCCTGCGGCGGATTTGCCGTTAAATCGTGGAAATGCTGCAGGCGTGCCGTCCACAGCACGGTATCCTGCGGTTCATCCGGCGAGATCGAGAGATTGTTCTTCGTCCAGTCCGCGAGAAACGCACTGAATTTCTCCGCACCGACACAGTTGTAATGCAGTGAGTCGTAGAAGTCGTTTTCCGGATCTGCGGCAATCTGCGCGGTGTAGTCGTTGCAATTCAGTGTTGATACGCCGTCGCGTCCGTCAAACTGCGCGGTCAGCCTGTCCCAGTCAGCGTCGTGCAGACGCTTTGTCGGAGCACGGTACAGCACCAGCTGAATATTGTTCCTGCGGCAGAGCGCGTAAATATCCTCAAGGGCATCCATGTTGCGTGCCCAGTCCTCCGGGGCAATATCAACCGTTTCGCAGTCGTCCGGACCCTTGTCCGTGCCGCCGGACAGAAAGGTGTAGCCGGCCAGCATATCCTCGGTGTACGGCTGCACGTCCTCGCTCTTGAGGGTCGTCCAGCGGTCGTGATAGAAGTACAGCGGAAACAGCAGTCCCTTGCGGACTTCGGGTTCGGCATTAAAAAAGGTCGCGTGCAGACGATTGATGCCCCACGGCATCTGACCGATGTTGGTCTTGGTGAAGCCCATGTATTTGTGGAACGCTATACCGGTGCACTCCACAAAAACCGCCTTGGGTGACTGCGTGCGCAGGCTTTCCTTTAAGTAATCTAGCGTCAGCGGAAGCGGCTGCTCGGGTCCGGCCTGCACAAAGGCGGTCAGACCGGAATTTTCCCAGTATACGGCAGGTACCACATCGCAGTAGGTGACGGACGAGCCGAAGAACAGCACATCGATCGAATCCGTCTGCTCCTGTGCGTACATGCCCCAGACCGAGCCGTAATCATGCTGCTGCGGTGTGAGATAATGGGTCGCACCGGCGAGGATGCCGCCGAGCACTGCCGCAGCGGCAAGGAAGGCCGCCAGTTCTCTCTTGAAAATGTGTTTCACGGCGATTCCTCCTTAAAACTGGAAATAGACGAATTCCTGCGGGTTGAATCCGGTGCCGTACGCGCCGCACACAGCCGTCACTGCCAGCAGGATAACCCAGACCGCGTACCGGAGCCAGACGGTCTCCAGCAGCTTTTCCCGCAGCGGAAAACGGTCACCGATGATGTCGGTCAGCACCAGTCCGATGAGGCTCACGGCAAGCACATGAAGCGCACGCTCGGTCAGACCGAGATGCGTCAGGTTAAGCGGGAAGCATGCGCCTGCCGCCGTCACAATGCGTTTGATAATAGCACACGCCTGCAAAGCGGAATCCGCGCGGAAGAATATCCACGCAAACGTGGAAAGGCCGAAGGTGATAATCACGCGGATGATCTGCAGCCAGCCTGCGTCCCACGGGATGTGCAGTGCAGCGCACAGGCGCTGCTTTGCCGGTGTCAGCAGGCCGCCGATAACCTGAAAAACGCCGAACAGAAGTCCCCAGAGCACATATTTCATGGCGGCACCGTGCCACAGGCCGCTCAGTGCGAACACGATCAGCACGTTGATGTAGGTGCGCGGTTTGCCCTTGCGGCTGCCGCCGAGCGGGAAATATAAGTAGTCGCGGAACCAGGTGGACAAGGAAATGTGCCATCTGTGCCAGAATTCCTTGGAGCTTTGCGCCATGTACGGTGCGTGGAAGTTTTCCATCAGCGTAATGCCGAACAGCCGTGCGGAGCCGATCGCCATGTCGGAGTAGGCAGAAAAGTCGCAGTAGATCTGCAGGGCATACGCCACTGCGGCGAACGCCAGCTCCAGACCGGAAAACTGCGCCGGATCAGCGTACGCGGTGTTGACCAGAATCGCCAGATTATCTGCGAGCAGCACCTTCTTGACCGTGCCCTCGATGAGCCGTTCGGCGGCAAAGCGCACATCGTCCGCGTTTGCGCGGCGCGGCTGCTTGATCTGCGGGAGCAGGCTCTTCGAGCGCTCGATTGGGCCGGACAGGATCGCCGGAAAGAAGGTGGTAAACAGCGCAAAATCGAGGAAATTGCGCTCGGCTTCACGACCGCGGTACACGTCGATCATATAGCCGCAGATGACGAACGTATAGAACGAAATGCCGATCGGCAGGGCCAGCTGCGGCAGACTGAGCTGCACACCGGTACAGCCGAGCAGCTCTCCGAAAAAGCCGAGGTATTTGAATAACCCGAGTGCGCCGAGGTTGAGCACAAGCACCAGCGTGAGCAGACCGCGCTTACGCTCAGTGCGTTCCAGCTTTTGCGCTGCAAAGAAGTTGAAGGCAACGGTCAGCGCCAGCAGCGGCAGAAATTTTACACCGCCGATGGCGTAAAAACAGATGCTCAGCAGCAGAAGAAACGGTTTCTTGGCCTTCTGTGACAGTGGGTGGTAAATGAGTGCGCCTATCACCAGAAAGACGATATAAGCGAATGAATTTGGTGTCACGTTTATTTCTCTCCGTCCCCAAAATTATTTGTTGTAGCCGGTCACGCCGTTTTTATTCATCCAGGTCAGCTTGACCTGCAGCAAACGGGCGATCGCCGGATTTTCCTGACCGTGCCGGGCTGCATACAGCCGCTGCAGCTCAAGCAGGTCGTTGTAGGTCAAATACGGATAATCCTGCCCGGAACAGGTGCCGTCCGGCTTGCAGGAGTAGTTCAGATCACCGTCCGACTTGTACCACAGCAGTTCGCTCTGCTCAATGCCGCGCACCATGCGGTCAGCGAGGACGGCGTAGCTGTCCTCATCAACTGCGTCTGCCATCCGGTACAGGAATTCGGCTTCGGCGGCATGATGGTTGAGCGAAGCGTGTGTCGGCGAGGACTCTCCGTTCGGGTGCCAGTAATCCTGCACGAGCCATCCCTCGTCATCGCCGGCCCCGAAGGTGAAGTGATGCTGCTCGGCAAAGCTGACGAGAAAATCCGCATACTTGCGGGTCTTGTCCAGCCAGCCGGTCACACCGAAGTTTTCGGCTGCGTTGATATTCGCCAGCCAGAAATCCGTGTTGAAGCGGGTATCGTAGTAGCCGGGTTCGATGCCGTAATCCGTCTTGAGCCATGTGCTGCCCGCCTGAGAGGGGATAAAGCCGTACTCGTTCTGCTGCTCGCGCATCAGGTCAATCATCGCCAGACCGATCGCGCGGGAGGCCGGCTGATCGGTGTCGTTTGCCATCTTGCCGGCAATATGCGCCGCCGGAAGCGAGTAGAAGTAGTTCTCGTCGAACGGATAGTAGGTCGAAGGTGCGGTATAGTAGTAGCCGTTGTAGCACCAGCGGTTGGTGCCGATCAGGCTGTAGTTCGCCCAGCGGCTGAGCATGGACGGGTCGCTCCAGTCGATGAGCGTCTGCTGAGAAGTCAGCAGCAGATAGTCGCTGTAGGTGCCCTGCGTAAGAGCCGCAACCTGTACGGAGAAGCGGAAGCCCGAAGCTGTCCGCTCGATCTTCAGAGAGCCGTTTTTGCCCGGAAAATACTCGATCATGCCGTTGTCTCGCGCGGCATAGGTCATCGGCGTGACGAGAATGCTGTCCACGCCGTCCACCCGCAGAAAGTACATGCCGCTCGGCAGCGTACCCGCAGTGAGCGGCTGCTGTTTCCACGAGGACGCTGCGGTGTCGTACCAGCGAACGGTGCCGGACGTGCCCTTCATCTCAAACTGCGCGGCTGTGTGCGCGGGTGCGTCCAGTACGGCGGCAGAGTGTCCCATCTCAACCGCGCAGCCCTGACCGTCCGTGTAGCGGCGGGTCGCTCGATGGACTTCGGTCAGGTCCTGTTCGGTCTCGCTGCGCGTCACGTCGCCCAGTTTGGTGGTGAAGGCTGTGTAGGAATGGGTCTGCGGCGGCTTCGGTGCATCGGTTTCCCGCTGCTGGTAGGAGACCATCGGCGCAAAACGCTGCAAAATAGTCGCCAGCTGTGCGCGGGAGACCGTGCGCTGCGGAGACAGCGTGGTCGCGGTTGTGCCGGTGATCAGTTCCTCGGCGTTGGCCCACTGCATAGCGGTCTGCGCATACGGATGAATCGAAGAAGCATCCGTGTAGCCGGAGATCGCGCTTTGTGCCGTCACATCCAGCTTTTTGTATTCGGCAAAGCGGTACAGCATAACGGCGAACTGCTCGCGCGTAAGTGAGGTGCCGGGGCGAAATACCGTGTCGCTGTAACCGGTGATGATGCCGTTGGACACACCCCACTGAACCGCGGTCAGGAAGGACGCATCCTCCGCGACATCCTGAAAGGTAAGCACTGTGTCAGATGCAGGCGCGTGCTCCATGCGGTACAGCGCCTGCACCAGACAGGCGCGGGTCGCAGGTGCATCTGCAGCAAAGGTGTATTCCGAAATGCCGTCCATCAGATTGGACTGTACGGCGAATTCCATGGCCTGCTCGGCCCAGTGCGGCTTTAAATCGGAATAATCGGCGGCAGCGGCGCTAGTCAGCATCGAAAGACTGAGCATTACGGCCGCCGCGGTATAGCGATATTTTTTCAAAAGAGTAAACCTCCGTGATTGTTTTCGCGCAGAAAATCATGCGCGTGGTTTATACACTTTCACAATTTATCATTATAACACCGCGGCAGGGCGGGCCGCAATAGCAATTCTTTGCAATATCAGCAGAGAATTACTGCAGATTCTCGATGAGTTTGCAGCAGGTATCGGCGGACAGGCTGCTGTACAGGTGATAGACGATGTCATCGTGCGTCCAGAGGAGCGTGACCGTGCCGTTTTTCTCGATCATCGTAACCGGACTGCCGTGCAGAGCAAATTCGGTAACGGATGCGTTTTCCGTGTCCACGAGCTTGTGTGCCTCCGAAGTGTCCGTAATCCGGGTGCAGGTCAGGTCGAGAAAATCGGTAGTGTTCTCGTAGGTGACGATATAGCCGTTAGGTGTGCTGTGCTCATCGGTTTTGTGCATGGTATCCGGCAGACCGGACAGAACCGGCGGTGTGAACGCCTTGCTGTCGGTTTCGGACGGCAGGGCCGATGAAAAACGATAGTCGGTCAGGTCGTTAAACACGCGCACGACAGTATTGATAAGCGATACGCGGTATGCCTCTACGCTCATCGCGCAGCCGAACGAAACCGCAGCGGAAAGCAGCAGAACAGCGGCCGTGCGGCGCGCAAGACGGAGGCCCCGGTTAAACGCCGCAGAGTGCTTTTGTGCACGCACCAGACGGCGCATTTCACGCCGGAATTTTCGGGAGAAACGGTGCTCGGGCAGAGCATCCGGCGTGCAGGCTTGCAGCCACAGTTCGCGCGCTTCGGCGGCCTGCGCGGACAGCATATCGTCAGTGATCTTCATTTACGGTTCCTCCATCCCGCTCAGCGCTGCGCTGAGTTTTTCCTTGGCACGCTGGATGAGCTTGCGCACGTTCGGCTCGGTCATATCCAGAATATTCGCAATCTCCGCGTTGGAATAGCCGCAGTCGTACCGCAGGAGCAGGACCGAGTGGTAACGCGGCGGCAGGGACGCGATAGCGGCGGCCAGTGTGTCGCGCTCGGCGAGACGCTCGATCTCGGCGGCAGGCGCGGCTCCGATATATTCCTCGGCAAGCGGCAGGACATTGCGGCGCTGCTTTTCGCGGTACAGGTCGATTGCTTTGTGCTCGGTAATAGTGACGAGCAGCGCACGCGTTTTGTGACACCTTGGTGAAGAAATGGTATCCAGAATTTCGATGACTTTGAGAAAAGCCTGATGCACCACGTCCTCCGCATCGCTGCTGTTGTGCAGAATGCGGTTTGCGGTGTAGTACATCAGATTTTTGTATTCGCTGTAAAGAATCTCGAACTTGGACTTGTCCGCATCCGAGTCGATCATTGCCAGATAGAGAAACATTTTTACGCCTTCCTGCCTGCTATTTTAGCAGATTATAGCATATTGTGTCCGGCTGTGCAATCCAAAGAGCGGATTTGCAGGCCGTTTTTTCTCATGCCGAAAAAATTCAAAAATTTTTGCGGGAGCGTGTCACAAAACCGGAAGGACATTCGTCTATATAGTATGAGCAGGACAGGAGAGCCGGAAAGGAGGGAGTGCATGAACAATCGCAGGATATGGTTTCGATTAGGCGGTGTACTGGCTGCGGCAGCTGTCTGCACAGGCGGTGCGGCCGTTGTCTCCGAACGTGCGCAGGAAGCGAAAAATATACAGAGGGCGTTCCTCGGCGCGATGGAAACGCAGATGCAGATAGGGTGCTATCCGTCGGAGACCGGCTCACCGGCCGACCTGACCGAGCGGGAACGCACGGAACTGCAGACGGCATACACTTCACGGGTGGAGCAGTACTACACCGAGGAAAATCCCTGCAGAAAACGATACATTGCACTGAACGAGGATTTTCTGACGGCTTGCGATTCTGATGTAGAATACAGCGAGTCCGGCGGCAGACAGTATAGATGACCAGGCATACATAAAGGA